>Ga0209006_10001215_pt1 | contig 23376 bp, 20 predicted proteins | sample JacPin_JW_Ref_O2_FD_188567 | JGI IMG/M metagenome (GOLD analysis project Ga0209006, IMG submission 188567) | Forest soil microbial communities from Algoma, Ontario, Canada - Jack Pine, Ontario site 1_JW_Ref_O2 (SPAdes) (version 2) | ecosystem: Environmental > Terrestrial > Soil > Boreal... | reverse complement strand
AACTGAACGTCGGAGTTGGCCAGATGCCAGGCCAGATCCCACGCAGTACGGGCGTTGGGGTCGGGACGGTAGTCGGACTTGGAGTCGGGAATAGCGGCGAGAACGTTCTTGGTGATTTCCAGTTCCTGGGCGAGGCCGCCGAGCATCATTTGCCGGTAGCCGAGGGCGAATTCAGGAGTCAAGCCTGGTGCAGTCATGAGTTCCTCCTTATGAGGCGTTCGTAGTGAATGGTGGTCTGGGAAGCCGGAAGGGGCGCTGCATAGCGCCGCTTGGCTGAAGAGATGCACACGGATTATACGCCGACAGGTTGTTTGCTATGCACGGGAACCGGTGTGAGCCAGTTGTGACGGTCGGACTTTTCTCCGCGCACGACGGCGTAGAACTCTTTCTGAATTGCGCGCGTAATCGGACCCATTCCCCCCTTGCCTACAGTGATTTTATCGACGGAACGAATCGGCGTGACCTCCGCGGCGGTGCCGGTGAAGAAGGCTTCGTCGGTAATGTAGAGCATTTCGCGGGGAATCATCTGCTCGACGACCGGGATATTCAGATCGCGGGCGATCTGCAAGACCGAATCTCTAGTGATGCCGGGCAATACAGAATTGCCGAGCGGCGCGGTGATCAGTTTGTCGCGGTGCACGAGGAAGATGTTCTCGCCGGAGCCTTCGCTGACGAATCCGTTCACGTCGAGCGCGATGCCTTCGACGTAGCCGTTAACGATGGCTTCCATCTTGATGAGCTGCGAGTTCATGTAGTTCGCGCCGGCTTTGGCCATGGCGGGAAGCGTGTTGGGAGCCAGGCGGGTCCAGGAAGAGACGCAGACATCGCAGCCTTCGGTCTCGCCGCCCAGATATTTTCCCCACGGATAATTGATGATGTAGACCTCGGTGGGCGAGTTGAAGGGATTGACACCGGCTTCTCCGTAGCCGCGAAGCACGATGGGCCGAATGTAGCAGGGCCATGTATTGTTGTGGCCGACCATCTCCACCATGCCTTTGACGATTTCGTCGCGGGTGAATGGCACGTCGATGCGGTAAACCTTGGCGGAATTAATGAGGCGCTCAATGTGTTCGGTGGCGCGGAAGATCGCGGGACCGGAGGGCAACTTGTAGCAGCGAACGCCTTCAAAGACCGAAGAGCCGTAGTGAACTACATGCGACATCACATGGATGGTCGCGTCGTCCCAGTTGATGAGCTTGCCGTTGTGCCAGATCTTGTCGGTCTTCTCGATTGCCATGCGGACTCCTTGGTAGCTGCGTCGTTAAGACATTATAGCCGACGCTGCTGGGGCGTCCGGACGCTGTCAAATAGTTGCCTGTTTCGCAATTTTACCCAGCGCTGGTCAGCGTTCCTGCGCTTTAGTTCAGCCGTGCCGACGCTTTTCCGTGGCGACGATGCTGTGCGGAAATTTGCGGGCCACGGCTTCGATTGCATCGCGTTCCTTGCGGTGCGCTTCGATCTCTTCAGCCGTGAGCGGTGGGTTGACGAGGTTGCGTTCATCGACCGGCGGCCCGGGAGGCGGCGGCATAGGGCGAGCCGGTGGCTCCGCATATTCGGGGATTTGTTTCACCATACTTGCGTGGCCGGCGTCGAAGCGGGCGCGGCGGGAATTCACGACTGCGATGTAGAGGGCTTTGATGATCAATTCGGCGCGCTGAAAGGCGATGGTGTTGCGAATAAGCGCGTTGATGATCTCCATGAGCGAGGACTGGATGGCTTCTTCGTTTTCGAGAAGCGCGATGGGGTGCAGGCGCGACTTGGGCGGAGTGGAAACGCCGCGAATCATGCGTTGATGGAAGTAGCAGAACTCCTCGCCGCGAAGAGCGGGAGAGCCGCAACGAACTCCGGTGACTTTGATGTGGGTGCAAACTCTGACGTTGGGATGTACTGACATATCGATATCCTTGGTGGGGGATACATATCTTTCAGCTAAAATATTTGTTTCTGTGGAGTTAAGAACCGGAGATATCCCTAGTTGCCGGCAAAATATTGGAAACTCAGGAGTTGCGAGTAAAATATTGCGGATTAAGGACTTAAACTCGACGGGAGTGGTTATTTTGGTTCCCATTTTGGGACTGCTATGGCTATCGCTTTTGGATAATCACTAATAAGCATTTTACCATCCATGAATTATGTGACGTTGTGGAAAACGAGAGTCAGGAGATTGTGGGGATGGGAGTTAGGAATATTTTGTAGGGGCTTGACAGGGGTAAAGTGGACCTGATTTCCGATTGTGAAGTGGGTGGTGGCGCTTCTCCTGAGCAGTGCTTGATCTATATTTTTGACCGGTATTTCCTTCCGAATCAGCGAGAAATAGGCCGCGGTGCTTGATCAGATGTCCACTCGATCGGACTTATCGCGATTGCAATCGTGGCAGGTCAATCGCAGGTTGTGCTCGTCAGAACTACCGCCGCGCGAAATTGGTATACGGTGGTCGAACTCAACCTCATTGTCCAGCAGATGTTTGCCACAGTGCTGGCATGTGTAGTTGTCTCGACGAACGACCCGAACCTTGGTCTTGAAGGGAATGTATCGTCCTGAACGTCTTGAACTAGAGGTCTCGGTGAAGGCTTCATTTGAGAAAATGACCGGGCAGATGTGGCCGAATACGCTACACGACATCATGGTGATGTCCTTCGGAATGCTGTCTGGGTAGTCCTTTGGGTTAAAGCGCGCAACTTCGGCATTAAAAGCATTGCGCCGCTCGGCGTCGAGCGGCTTACCGTCGCTTAGCTTGCCCGAGTCGAGGCAGCGCCGTAGATACTCGTTATGGCTGACTGCATCAGCTCTGGTAGGCGGTAGCAGCGGGAAGTCCTCTACGAGTGGCCCGTATGGGCAGTATCGAAGTTCCCAACATGGCTTGCAGACCCGACGGGCTGCAGCGCGCCATTGCGTTAGAAACGTTTTGTCATTTATCGATTCGGGGATTTCCAAGGCGGCACGGACCGATGGATGAAGGGGCTTCGTCTTAAAGGGTCTAATTTTGAGGTTAACCTTCGGCATGGGCCTCCGATATTCATCTCCCGGCCCGCGGACTCGACGGCGCAGGACGATATACTTCTATGGCTTCCTTTGACAGATTCTCAAGGTCCGGGAAAAGGTCCGCCTTGCGGACACTGAGCACGTTCAGCTCTGTGGCGATGTTCCTCTTCCCCTGATTTGGGATCATAATCTGGCGCAGCCAAGAGTCGGAATCCGGAAGGCGATTCAATTCCTTGGGCGAGGAATGGACTGTGAAGGCGCCTTGCTGAACCAGCATTCGAAGGTCAGTTTCGACCGGCATAGAGGCTAGGATCGTATTAGGCTCTTTCGCCTTTCCATACCGTGCCGGTTTGAGGAGTGGCCGGACCATTTCTGCATTCAGAGGCGGGAATAAAGGCTCGTAGCCCTGGTTCTCGTTAAGTCCGGACGGCTCAAGTGCCCAGATGCACGCGTCCTGTGAGCCTTCCGATTTAGCGTCCTGGGTGGCAAAAAAGGCAGCGACAAGAGGCGACCACGTCCAATCGAGGAGCCGTGTAGGCAGACCGTAGTGCTGCATTAAGGCTAGCCACCCGGCCAAGTCGTCGTCCGCAGGGCATTTTGCATGGCGCATCTGGGCACGAGGATAGAAGTAATAAAACAAGTATCTCTCCGTCTCTGTGTCGTATTCCCTGCGTACTTTTGGCAACAGGGTGTAGCTCGCCCGTTGGTGTCCGCGAAACCACCATCGGCTATTGGTGCTATTGAAGAGATCCCGGATCAGTTTGGTCAGCTCTGTCACGCTGGAAATTTCCAGGGTTGGACGCTTGAGTATGGTGGGCATGCGTTCCTCTCGTGGCCCGTTCTGACGGGCCAAGTATACGTCCGAACGAAAGCTTGGGCGCTGTATTTGTGCAATTCTTGGGGGGGAGATCTGAATTCCTGGAGCGGTGCCACCGCCTGCAGATTGCATAGGTCCTTCGTTGGGAGTCCTCGGCAGAGCCGAGGACTCCGCTGCCGGCTGGAATGACAGAGTGCTCGTTGCGGTTATGGGAGCGTCCCTCAGCGGCTAAAGCCTTACAACGTGTGTGTGCCTGACGGCACGACTTAAGTCGTGCCCTTCCCGTTCGTGGCGACGACTGCACAGTCAAAAGGCAGCGGGGGCAATACCCGCTTCTTACAGGCCAAGTTCGCGTACATCTCGGTGCGACTACGGTGTCTTCAGCGGGCCCTGCTTTTGTCCGATCCAGATTTCCAGTCCGCCGGGAGCTTTTAGCCCGGTTTTGCTGAAGTCCTGTTCTTCTACCGGGTAGCCCATGTCTTTCATTGCCTGCAATATTTTGTCGGCGTAGGGCTTGTGGCTGGTGGAGAAGTAACGGATGTAGTTATTCTGCGTGCCGGGATTCACGAGTTCGATGCCGGGGACTTCGAATCCGCCGCTTTGCAGATTGGTGACGAGTTCAGCTGCCGCTTCGCGCTGGTTGTCGCGGGTGATCTGGATGTAGACCGTGGGATTGGAATTTTTTGTTGCCGGCGTGAACTGATCGCCCAGGGCGGGGTCTTGCTTGGCGACTGCGATGATGCTTTGCGCCTGTTGCGTGGAGGAGGCGCTGGGACGTCCTTGAGAGATGGCCTGCACGACCGGCAGCATCTCTTTTGAGAATTTGTTTTGCTTTTGCAGAATCTCGATGGTCTTCAGTCCGAGCGTTCTTTCGGCGTCGTTGGAGCTGGCGGCCAGCTTCAGGACTTCACTTTCGCGCTGGAATTGTTGATTGGCGGCGTCGCTGCGATCTTTCTGGTAAGAGAACCAGGCGCTTGCCGCGAAGATGACGATGGGGATCAGAAGTTTGGAAACGGTATCGACCCAGTCGCGACTTTTGTCGTCAGGCATAGATGCCTCCGCAGGAGAAAGGCCGCGGCGATGGCCGTGACCTCACACAGTCGGGTTCTTTCTACACCTGCCGGGAGGAAATGCCAAGGCGCTTTCACGGTGGCGGCGAAGGCGGAGTTTTACTTTACCGTCACTGTCAGCAGTTCCGCGCCGGAGACGACGTAATCGAGCGGCGCGGTGGCGGTTTCGTCGACTGAGGATTCGCCGTTCACGACCATTTCCTGATTACCGCGCATGCCGTCCATTACGTTCATTACGGAAAGCGGAAGCGTGGGCATGACTTTATCGGCCACGCGGGCTTCAGGATCGGCTTCGAGCAGCGAGACGTAGACGCGGTTATTGGAATGTTCTTTGTTCAAGAGCGCGATGGTTGAAGCCAGGTCGAGCTTGCGGCCGAAAGCGGGAGTGCCGCGGCCGACGCGGTCCAGAGTTTCGCCGTCGCTGACCAGAATGTGCAGCGTGCCTTTGCTGGCGGAGGTGGGAATCTTCACCGCGATGCGGCGCACGCTGCGCTCGCCGCGATAGGGAGCGAGCACGGTTTCAACGGTGATTTCGTCGCCGGGGCGGGCTTCGGTCACGTCTGTGCGGGCGCTTTCAAGGCGTGCCCAGCGGCGTTCGCGCACCAGATCAAATTCCAGTTTTACGCCTTGTACCGCGGGAGCGTTGTAGGGATTGTCGTAGATGCGTCCGAAGCGGTCGCCGAGTGAGAGCGCGGCCTGCATGGCAGCGGGCTGGCCGCCATCGGCTGGCGAGAACATGTTCTTGAGCGCGACTTCAGGAAAACCTTTTACGTCAATGCTGCCGTTGAGACGGTAGGTGATTTCCTCTCCGTATTCGTTCACGCCGTGCAGGGCGTTGAACACAGTGGCCATAATCGCGACCGGGCTGAGGCGCGGGTTGTTCAGAACTTCGTAATGAAAGTCTTTGACTTTGGAGCCGGCGCCGCCGTTGATGGTGAGCGTGACGGGAATCATTTCCGGCTGCTTGTTGAAGACGCCCATGATACCGGTGTGCCGGTCCTGGACAAAAGTTCCTGCGGGCTCGGTGGTGTTGACGATTTTGAAGGCATTGAGCGGCGACGCCAAAGTGGCCAGCACCTGCGCCTTGTTCATGGGCAGATCGACGGAGCCGAATTGCAGCAGCGGATGTCCACAGGCCAGCAGGCGTTGCGGATCGATATAGGTGACGGTGCAGGTGGCTTCGATGCTCATGTCGCCGCGAACCAGCACGGCGCTGACGGCGGAGCCGGGCTCAAGAGGCTCGGGCTGTTTCGTATCGCTTACCGAACCCGCGCCCATCACCGGGACGATACCGGCGGAGGCAAACTGCGGAGCGAAGCGGCGCATGGTGTCTTCGGTAAATCCGTTGAAGACCAGAGGAGTTTCGATTGGCTGCAGGTAGTTGGCGAAATCGCGCGTTGCGTTCAGGGAGTTCGATCCGTCTCCGGGCGAAGCGGTTTTTCCGGCGGCGTTGTTGACAGCGGGCTTGGTCGCCGCGGCCTCTTCCATAGGCGCGCGGTCGAGAGCATTGATCTCGAGCATGCTGGCGATGGGAGTGACGCCGGCAATCGGTTCCTTGGAAAACTCGCCGATGCGGAAGGCGAGCGCGCCTGCGAGTTTGCCGTCAAGATAAACGGGACTGCCGCTCATGCCCGCGACCACGCCGGTGTATTCGACCTTCGTTCCGTGCAGGCGGACGAGAATGATGTCGCCCTTGGGGCCGTTGACGTTGCGCAGAACGCCGAGAACTTCCACGTCCATGGACTCAGGCTTGATTCCTTCAAAAACGGTGTAGGCGACGCCGCGCATGCCGGCATGGATCTGGTCGACGGTAATTATTTGCGGAGTCTGCGAGGACCCGCTCGGAGCCTGCGCGTTCGGAAGCTGCGCGGCCACAGATATAGATAGGGATATGGTGAATATAAAGAGGGCGAAAACTACTTTTCTCATGTGACGCCTTGGAGACCGCAAACAGGTCCCGCTTTAACAGATTAGACTCGGTCAAACCGTTAAGTCGTTGCCAGGAGGGGAGTACTGGGAGCCGGGCAAACATCCCAACTGCGAATCCTTGCGTCTATACTAGCATGGGAGAAATTCTTTGAGGCCTGAAATGTTTCATTCGTGTAGACGTAGGTTCTTACCTCGCCGTGCGGTGCTGCGCGGGCTGCCGGGCGCGATTTGCTGTGCCGTTCTTTTCGCCGTGAGTTTGCCGGCGTTTGCGCAGGATCAGCAACAGACACCGCCGCCTTCGACTACGCAGGACCAGGGTCAGGACAATGGCAAGCCCAAGCAGGATGCTCCGGCCGAGGCTGGCGGACCGGGCAATGACGTGCCGTATGCGATTCCAAAGAAGAATCCGGAGGCTCCGCCGCCACCTCCGCCGCCAGCGACGGCTAAGAAAATTGAGGGGCTTCCCGATTATTCGCTGAAGGTCAACGTGCCGCTGGTGAATGTGGACGTGCTGGTTACGACCAAAGACGGCCAATTCGTTCCCGGGCTGAAGCAAGACAACTTCCGCATTCTTGAAGATGGAGTACCGCAGCCGGTTTCAAACTTCACGGTTTCACAGGCGCCGATTACGGCAGTGCTGCTGGTGGAGTTTGCGTCGACCAACTATATTTTCATGCGCGATGCACTTCAGGCTTCCTACGCCTTCGCCAACACGCTGAAGAAAGATGACTGGGTCGCGGTCTCCTACTACGACATGCAGCCGCATATCCTGGTGGACTTTACCCAGGACAAGCACGCGGTTTACGGCGCGCTGAACCAGTTGCGAATCCCCGGCTTCATTGAGACAAATCTTTTCGACGCTTTGTATGACACGCTTGATCGGTTGGACCGCGTTGAGGGCAAGAAGTACGTCATCCTCGTGACTACCGGCATTGATACGTTCAGCAAGCTCACCCTGGACAAGATCACGAAGAAGATCAAAGACACAAAGGACGTGACGATTTTTCCGGTGAGCGTGGGCTTCATTCTGCGCGAGATGTATGAGGCTCGTGGGCGTGCGGCGCCGCACGGCATGGGCATTCCGGTCAGCCAGATCGACTACCTGCAGGCGGACAATGAAATGCGGACCTTTGCCGCCATGACCGGCGGGCGCGCCTACTTCCCGCGCTTTCAAGGCGAATTGCCCGAACTTTTCGGAGACATCTCGAACGATATTCGCCACCAGTATTCGCTGTCGTATCACCCCACCAACACCAAGTTGGATGGCACTTATCGCAAGCTGAAAGTGCAGGTGCTGGCGCCGGACGGCGGTCCGTTGAAAGTGAAAGATCAAAAAGGCAAAGATGTAAAGATCGACGTGGTTGCGCGCGACGGCTACACCGCCAAGCACACCGTGGACTAAGAAAATGTGTGTGAGAGCAGTCTGTTGTAAAAGGCAACGTGGGGGACAGACCGTGTGGGGACGGGCGCATTCGCCCGTTTAGGCGGTGTATCGGGCCGGGTTTTTGGCTGCCATCTCTCTCGCAAGACTATCCCGCCTAGTAATTCCGCGCGAAACCCTCGCCCCGCAGGCCTTCGCAAGCGTCTCAGGATTTGCTAGGATGGTCGCCGCTCCAGGTTGGCCGCTTTTCGCGCGACTTGCCAAACGCCCCTCAGGAAAGGCAGACTCTCTTGCTCAAAAGATTTTTTCTCGCAGTTCTCGTTGCGTTCACGATCTCCGTGGTTGCAACGGCCCAGACCCTAAAATCACTCACTCACCAGCCTCCCAATGGAGCCGGCATCGGTTTTGTGTTGACCGACGGCACTGTGCTCTTTCAGGGAAACTCTTTGTCCGCGTGGTACACACTGACTCCGGACAATACCGGCAGCTATCTCAATGGAACCTGGAAAAAAGTTGGCAGCCTGCCCACGGGCTATGTGCCCGATGCGTTTGCTTCCGCCGTGCTGGCCGATGGCCGCGTGGTGATTGCGGGAGGTGAATATAACAACAATCAATTCGCGCTGACCAATCTGTGCGCGATTTACGATCCGAAAACCAGCGCGTGGACCGCGCTCGCTGCTCCCAGCACATGGTCCTATATTGGCGATTCGCCGTCGGTGGTGCTGCCCAACGGAAAATTCCTGGTGGGCAACAAGCTGACGAAGCAATTGGAGCAGCTCGATCCCGTCACTCTGACCTGGAGCATGCTCCCGGCCACCGGCAAGAGCGATTTCAACGCCGAAGAAGGCTGGACGCTGATGCCGGATACTTCCATTCTCACGTTCGATGTGAAGAACGCGCCGAACTCCGAGCGGTACATTCTTTCGGAGAGGAAGTGGATTACCGCGGGCAGCACGATCGTCGATCTGCACTCGCCTTCGCCCTACGGCTGTCTGCGCTATGGGCCGAATGGAAGCTTGTGTTATTTCCCGCCGGGAGAAGTCGGCCCGGCCATTCTTCGGCCTGATGGCACGGTCTTTGCGACCGGCTCGACCCCGGAGAATTCCAATACCGCGCACACGGCAATTTACACGCCGGGCGCGACCATTACCGATGAGGGCAGTTGGGTGGCCGGTCCCGATTTCCCCGTTGGAGACGAAGCGGGAGATTCATTTGCCGCGCTGCTGACCAACGGCAACGTGCTGGTGGAAGGAATTTCAGGACGGCTCTATGAGTTCAATGGTTCAGTTATGACTCCGGGGCCGCTTGGGTTCGGCAGTATCTTCGTGTTGCCAACCGGCGAAGTTATCGTCGGCGGCTCGCAGCTTTACACGTCGACTGGAACTTATGAACCGGCGTGGGCTCCGACCGTCAAGACATTTCCTGCGTCGGTGACTCGCGGCTCCACATACAAAATTTCCGGGACGCAGTTCAACGGCTTGTCACAGGCCGCCGCGTTCGGGGATGAGTACGAAACATCAACCAACTATCCGCTGGTGCGGATCACCAACATCGCCACCGGGCATGTGTTCTATGCGAAGACGCACGATCACAGCACGATGGCAGTCGCCACGGGAAGCAAACTCGTATTCACCAACTTTGATGTTTCGGCCACCACGGAAACCGGAGCCAGCACGTTAGTGGTTGTGGCGAACGGAATTCCTTCGGCGGCGGTGAACGTTACGGTGAAGTAGTTTGTTGAAACTGAAGGCCGCTTCATAAATCACGATTTGTGAGCTTATGCGGCGGCTTTCTTTTTATAGTTAGGTTTTTCGTTGGGAATTAATGCGGGAAAGTAGCGATGCCTTATGAATGCTCTTACGAAACTGTTTGTACTTTTCCTGCTTTTCTTTATGGCCGCCGTTGCTGCATTTAGTCAGCAGATGTGCCCGGCGCGTCCGGCTTCCGGGAGCATCGTCGTCGATCCTGTTCTCCTGAGCAGCCAGAACGGCGCGCTTACTCTCAATCTGACCATGGTCAACACCCCCGGCCCCGACGGAGTGATGGAGTACTGTTACGTTTACAGCAACGGCGCCGAAGCTCCGACCCTGATGGTGAATCCCGGCGACATCCTCACTATCAACCTCATCAACCATCTCAAGCCGGTTCCGCCTAGCTCTAAGCCCGCGCTGCAAATCGTGCCGGGAATGGCCGGCATGGCTTCCTCCTCCCCGGCGACAGCTTCTTCCGATCCTTGTTCCGGCACCGCCATGACCTCGGCTTCCACCAACATTCATTTTCATGGACTCAACGTGCCGCCCATCTGCCATCAGGATGACGTCATCAACACGAGCATTCCGGCGAATGCTCCCCCGTTCCAGTACTCGCTGCAAATTCCCGCCAACGAGCCTCCGGGACTTTATTGGTACCATCCGCATCCTCACGGATTCACGAAGACACAAGTGATCGGGGGCGCAGCCGGAGCGCTGATTGTCGGCGGCATTCAGAATCTCAATCCTTCTGTTGCCGGACTGCCGCAGCGCGTGTTCGTGATCCGCCAGCAACTGTTGCCTAATGGAAGCGATGAGAGTTCGGTGCTCTCCGTCAACTTCGTGCCGTTTCACGAGAATCTTTACGCGCGCATTCTGATGAAGCCCGCGGAGACGCAGCTCTGGCGGCTGCTCAATGCCAGCTCCACGCAGTTTCTGCAATTGCAGTTGCTGAATGGAGGCGCTCCGACCAATTTTGAAATTGTCGGACTCGATGGTGTTCCTCTGGAAACCGCGGAGACGACGAACACTGTCGTCATCCCTCCCGCGGGGCGCGCGGAAATCGTAGTGCAGGGTCCACCAGCCAACGGCCTGTACCAGTTGTACAACGCCGGGTATGACACCGGACCGATCGGTGATCCCAATCCGGCGGTGCTGCTGGCCGACGTGATCCCGAGCAACAACGCGCCTGAACCGCCCACGCAGGTGCCGTCAACTGTAAAGCGCGAAAGCTTGCAGCGCTTTGCCGGGCTCAGCCATCTTGCGCCTACCAACGCGCGCACTCTCTACTTGTCTGAGAACACTGCCGGCACGCAATTCTTTCTTACCGTCGTGGGACAGACTCCTAAACTTTACGAGCCCAACGAGCCGCCCGCCATCGTCACGCATCAGGGTGCCATCGAAGACTGGATCATCGAAAACCGCACCACTGAAGTTCACGCTTTTCATCTGCACCAGCTTCACTTCGTCGTGCTGGAAATCAACGGCAAGCCCACCAACGATCCCGCCGTTCGCGACACCATCGTCGTGCCTTACTGGGACGGCGTAAGTACGACCTACACCAGCGTGAAGGTGCGCATCGATTTTCGCGACTCGGAAACTGTGGGAACGTTTCTCTACCACTGCCACATTCTCGACCACGAAGACGGCGGCATGATGGCGAAAATACAAGTGCTGCCCGCGCAGAATTAAGGAGTGAAGAGGAACGGGCGGCATTAGATCGTCAATTACCAACGTAAGCTCAAAGTGCGTTTTGTAGTCCGAGACGCTTTGGTCCGAAGGCTAAGCTGGAAGCGGGATATGGCGCGGACAGCCATCCCTTCGGATTCCAAACTTGCATTTCTGCGCATTATTTATTCGTTTCTCCAACGACGGCGGGTTTGTTTTGTGGTGCGGGGCCGGCGTGTGCGCGGGGCTGTATCTTTTCTATCGCGGGTTCCTATTGTTGCAGCGGCGGCGGCTGATTCTGGACACTCCTTTTTCGAAAATTCGCAGCGCGTCGATGGGAATAGTTGAGGTAAGCGGGCTGGCTGTAGGCCCCTATACCATCACGGCGCCCATTACGGCGCGGTCTTGCTACTACTATCGGACACTGGCCTGGGAATGGAAGCAGCGAGGCAAAAATAAAAAATGGGTGCAAGTGGCAGCCGAGTGCGTCCACGTGCCGTTTTTTCTTGATGACAATACCGGACGCGTCCTGGTAGATCCGCGCGGCGCAGAGTTGGACCTGCATCGCGATTTTCAGCAGCAGTTTTGCGACTCGTTTTTTACCACGAAGGAACCGGCTCCTGCCAATGTGCGCAGTTTTCTCGCGCGACACGGCATCGCGACAAGCAACAAAATTAAAGTGGAAGAGTATTGCGTCAAGCCGAAGAATGCGCTGTTCATTCTTGGTACGCTCACCGAGAATTCCGATATCGACGTTACCGCGACACCGATTCGGGATGTCGATTCCGGCAGTACGATTTCTCCGCTGTCGCGGTTGTCAGCCCGCATGGGCGGAAGTGTGATGTCGTCGATATTTGACGGCAGCGACGAAGAAAGCCGGTTTGCTGTGGCTGTGAGCGCTCCTGCGGCCGTGTCCGCGCAGAAGGTGATACGGCTTTCGACTACATCGGCACCGGCGGCGTCAACCGAGATGACCCAGCAGGAAAAGATTGCGGCAGCGATGATGAAGGCGGGGATTACGAATCCCGCGGCGTGGGCTGCGGCTGGATTGAACAATAGTGCGGCGACCGTAAGTGAAAATCCTGGGGACGGCGGCTTCGAGCGGCATCCAGCGGCGGTTCTGGCGAAAGGGACGAACGATAAGGCATTCATAATTTCGTGGCGCAGCCAGCGCGAAGTGGCGCGATTGCTGGGATGGAAGTGCGCAGCGATGATTTGGGGCGGGCCGGTGCTGTCCTTGGTTAGTTTGTATGTGCTGGTGGAGGTTTTGCATCTGCTGTGATGCGAGAGGAAGTTTGCGACAAGGAAATGCAGCGCCTAAAGCGTGATCTTTGGCACCGGCGGATGCGGTATGCCGAAGGCATACCCTGATACGAATCTGGTTTCGAGCGAAACTAGATTGGATACGAATGCAACAAGTGAACCGGGCTGCGCCCGGTCGGACAGCCGAGGGTGCGCGGGCTAGGCACGTCCAACGGCACGTACCTTATTAGACGTTAGAGGACGAGAATAGCTTCCGCCAGTTTCTCCCGGAGCGTTCTTCTACCAAGCGTAAGATCACAAACACTCCGCTGTTTTGACTCCGCCTCCTGGGAAGCCTAGAATTTTGTGAGGGACTCTGGGCAGTTCGTTCAGCAGGTTAGACGACACCGAAATCCCAACGGAGGAGTTATGGGTGAGGGCCTGTTTCAGCCGCTGCATATTCTTCTGATCATCGGCATAGCGCTGCTGGTTTTTGGCACCAGCAAGTTTTCCGCGCTGGGTAAGGGCCTGGGCGAAGGCATCCGTAACTTCAAGTCCTCAATGAAAGAGGGCGAAGCTCCGAAGCCGGAAACAAAAGACGAGAAGAAATCCTAGGATCGTCTCCGTGTCCTGCGTCCGGCCGAATATCGGCGCGTTCAGAACTACAACGCATTTGCAAACCGCAACTGACCCGTCTGAAGCGGAGGCTTTATGGCGTTGATCGAACCGAAGGCTATCCCGGCAACCGACAATCTTGATGCCATCGTCCGTGAGTTCTCACTGCCCGATGTCCACATCGGCCCAGGTGAGGACGAATCGCCCTACGTTCCCTTCGTGGAGAACGTCTTCATCCGCCATCTCGCTTTCGATGTGGCGCACAATGCCTACGCGAATATTCTTTGGGTCAAGAAGGGCGGAATGCTTGGCCGTCATCGCCATCGTGGCCGCATCTACGCCTGCACGCTGGAAGGCAGTTGGCGTTACCTGGAATACGACTGGGTGGCTCGTGCCGGCAGCTACGTGCTCGAAAGTCCCGGCGCCGTGCACACTCTGGTATCAGAAAATCCCGAAGGAATGAAAACCATGTTCTTCCTTCAGGGATCTCTGGAGTTTGTCGATGAGCAGGACAATCTCACGCAGACGCTGGATGTGTTCTGGTTTATCAACCACTACGTCAGCTACTGCCGCGAGCACGGAATCCCGATAAACAAAAAACTTTGGGTTTAAGGTTTTTCTAAACGGCTCCCGCATTCCGCAGCATGCGGTAAACCAGTGACACCGGCAGTCCCATCACATTGCTATAGTCGCCTTCGATTCGCGGAATCCAGCGCGAAGCGATTCCCTGAATCGCATAACCTCCCGCCTTGTCCATCGGTTCGCCGGTAGCGACATACGCCCGAATCTCGTCGTCAGACAATTCGCGCATCGTCACCGACGTAGTCTCCGAGCGAATGTCTTCAGTATCCACTGCCTTCACTAGGCACACGCCTGTAATCACCTGATGACTGCGTCCCGCCAGCATCCGCAACATGCGTGCAGCATCAGCCGCATCGCGAGGCTTGCCCAGCATCGCGCCATCGACCACAACGATGGTATCTGCGCCCAACACGTACTCTTGCGGCCGCAAACGAGAAATCGCCCGCGCCTTATCGCGCGCCAATCGCTCCGCGCAACTCCGCGGCGATTCGCCGGGCAAAGCGGTTTCATCAATCCCCGCAGCCTGTACAGTGAATGGAATGGATGCGTTGCACAGAAGTTCTTGACGTCGGGGCGAAGCAGAAGCGAGTACAAGCATGAGATCTGATTTTACTGGCCACTGACCACCGGCCACTGCCCTTTCAGCGGCTTCCCACTACCCCGCGCACTGACTCAATCAGCTTCGCCGAATCATAACCAATGCCATCTTTGAAAACGGTTTCTACATTCTCGATGTCTTCAATCTTCTTCGACGGATCGCCCTTAATCACGACTAGGTCCGCCTGCTTCCCGGCAGCGATCGTGCCAATACGATCCAATTCCCCCAGATACCGCGCTCCGTTAGCAGTCGCAATGTGAATAGCCTCTACCGGCGTGAACCCCGCTTCCACCAGCAACTCAATTTCGCGCTGATCGCCGAAACCGGCAATGACTCCGCCCATGCCCGTGGGGTCGAGTCCAGCGAGCAACAATCCTCCCGCGCCGGCGAACGCGCGCTCGAATTCCATTTCTTTCTTGAACGCCGCCGGCCACGGTGAAGATTCGGCATGATATCTCTGCTGGATCACACTCGCATCGCCGGCGCGCACTTTGTTGTTGAGCACTGAACTGCGCGCCTCGGGTGTCAGGGCATCAAGAAGCCGCTGCTCGATCGTGGGCCGTCCTGGCACGAACATCTCGAATACCGGCAGCGTGGACGTAACTGCAACATGCCGTTGAATCAGATCCAGAATCATTTCGTGTACGGGACCGCTTTGCACGTCCAACTTGGAAATGAGTTCATAGTCAAGTTTTTCGGGGCATGCGCCAGGCTTTTTCCAGGGGAAAAATTCCGTGTCCACCAGCAGTCCGTGCTCCAGATCGTCGATGCCAATAGATGCCGCTTCCCGAAAACCAATCGAGCAAAGATGTCCCGTGACTTTCGCGCCCCGCTTATGTGCCGCGTCCACGGCGGCCGAAAGTTCCGCCGGCGTGATGAACATGTACGCCTTGAAATTGTCGACACCCTGATCCAGCCAGAAGTTGACCGTCTTCGTTGCGTCCTCCGGCCCGGTGAGCTGGTGCATTTGCAGCGCCCAACTGCCCGCCCCCTCGAGATACGGCCCGGTCACGTGAATCTTCGGACCGGGCGTTTTGCCTTCGTCGATCTGCTTCTCGAGTTGGAGATCGGTATAAGGCTCGAGTGAGCCGGTAGTGCGAATGGTGGTCACGCCGCCGGCAAGATACAAGCGGGGGAAGCTGAACGCCATCTCCCCGAAGATGCCGTTGCCCATCGTATAGAACATGTGGTCGTGCATGCCGACTAGGCCGGGAATTACGCTGTCGCCATGCAGGTCGAGCACCTGTGCCTCTTTCGGCACGCTGGCCGACGAAGCATCCGCGACTGATTCGATTTTTCCATGACTCAGGATGATCGTCTGATCTTCCCGTGCCGCCGCGCCCGTGCCATCGATGACTCTCACGTGGGTTAACGCCACCACTGGCGCGTCTACCTTGACGAATTCGCGTACTTGAGGCGAAAGAGCCTGCGATAAAACGAAGTTCGCTCCAATCGCGCAATAAATAAAGATGCTGCCGGCAATCTTTTTAAGCATGAGGCCCACCTCGATGACGGAACCGCCGCCGGTGGAATTGTAAAGAAAATCGAGCCCGGCTGCGGGTTGGCATGGGAAATAGCTATGCCGCCCTGAGCCGCAAAGCGGTGCGCCAGTGAAAAAAGATCAAGCCCTGAAGGGGCGAAAGAATCGTTCCGGGGCGCACTGCTGATCGCGCCGACACGCGCCCAACTCACCCCGCAATTAACTCAATCCGAATCCCAAACGGATCCCAGACATGGCAGCGCCGCACCCCCGGAATATTCTCGTCTGCCGTTGCCTCTATTCCCGCCGCCCTAATCCGCGATATCAATTCTTCATAATCACGGCACCGCACACCGGGATGCGCTTTCTTCGCCGGATGAAAATCGCTTTCCACTCCTAAATGAATCTGCACGGCGCCGCTGCCGAACCAACATCCGCCGCGCTTTGCCAACTCTGGCGGTTTGGCAATCTCCTCCATGCCAAGCAAATCGCGATAAAAGCTTCGTGCGCGTTCTTCTCCACCCGGCGGCATGGCGAGTTGCACGTGGTCAATCGCAGTAAAAGGCGCTTCCATCATGCCCACATCGTAAATGAGATGAGAATCCAGGCTGTTCCAGCCTGTTAGAATCAACTCTTAGCCTCATCGCATGGACGCCTCCCACATCCGCAATTTCGCGATCATCGCGCATATCGACCACGGCAAATCCACGCTCGCCGATCGCCTGCTGGAGCTTACCGGTTCGCTCACAGCGCGCGAAATGCAGGCGCAGGTGCTCGACTCCATGGACCTGGAGCGGGAACGCGGCATTACCATCAAAGCCCACGCCGTGCGCATGGCCTACATCGCGCAGGACGGCGAAACCTACCAGCTCAATCTCATCGACACGCCCGGCCATGTGGATTTTTCCTACGAAGTTTCGCGTTCGCTCGCCTCGTGCGAAGGCGCGTTGCTGGTGGTCGATGCCTCGCAAGGCGTGGAAGCGCAGACGCTGGCCAACTCGTATCTGGCCATCAATCACGGCCTGGAAATCATTCCCGTCATCAATAAGATCGATCTGCAAAGCGCGGACATTCCCCGCACGAAAGAAATGATCGAAGGTGCAGTCGGCCTCGACGCCACCGACGCGGTTCTCATCAGCGCCAAGACTGGCCAGGGCGTTCCCGACGTGCTGGAAGCGATTGTGAAGCGCGTACCTCCCCCCAAAGGATCGCCTGACAACCGGCTCCAGGCGCTGGTCTTCGACTCCTGGTTCGATCCTTACCGGGGCGTCATCGTGCTCACCCGCGTCTTCCAGGGCACGCTGAAAAAAGGCGATCGCATCCGCCTCTGGTGGAACGGCACCACGTTCGACGCCGAAACTCTCGGCGTGCTCACGCCCAAGCCCGTCGAGATCGAGCAACTCGTCGCCGGCGAAGTCGGCTTCATCATTGCCAACATCAAAAACGTCGCCGACACAAAAATCGGCGACACCATAACCCACGACGGCAATCCCGCCATCGAAGCTCTCCCCGGCTTCGAAGAGATCAAGCCCATGGTCTTCGCCGGACTCTATACCGTCGATTCCCACGAACATACGCGCCTGCGTGAAGCGCTCGAAAAATTGCGCCTGAACGATTCGTCTTTCTTCTTCGAGCCGGAAAGTTCGGTGGCGTTAGGCTTCGGCTTCCGCTGCGGCTTTCTCGGCCTGCTCCACATGGAAATCATTCAGGAACGCCTGGAGCGTGAATTCGCCCTGGAGCTCATCACCACAGCTCCCGGCGTGCGCTATAAGATCACGCTCACCGATGGCAAATTGATTGAAGTCGATAATCCTTCGCGCTGGCCCGACCCCAGCGAAATCGCCAAGATTCAGGAGCCGGTAATTCTGGCCACAATCCTGACCAACGAAGAATATGTCGGCGGCATTTTGAAACTGGTTGAAGACAAGCGCGGCAAGCAGAAGACGTTCGAGTATGTCAGCTCCTCGCGCGTAATGCTGCACTACGAATTGCCGCTCAACGAAATCGTGCTCGACTTTTACGACCGCCTCAAGACGGTCTCTCGCGGCTATGCATCGCTGGACTACCATCTAGCCGACTATTGGGAGTCGCCCATGGTCAAGCTTGATATCCTGGTGGCCGGCGAACCGGTCGATGCGCTTTCTGTAATTGTTCACCGCGATTTCGCCTACGACCGGGGCAAGGCGCTGGTCTCGAAGATGCGCCAACTGATTCCCCGGCAAATGTTCGAAGTGGCGATCCAGGCTTCCATCGGCGCGAAAATCATCGCCCGCGAAACCGTCTCCGCCATTCGCAAGAATGTGATCGCGAAGTGCTACGGCGGCGATATTTCCCGCAAGCGCAAGCTGCTGGAAAAGCAAAAAGAAGGCAAGAAACGAATGAAGCGGATTGGCAGAGTCGATATCCCACAGGAAGCTTTCCTCGCCGTCCTGAAGGTCGGCGAAGACAGTAATTAAACTCATCTAGCAACGGACGCATTCGTCCGTCCCGCGAGCGCAGTTCGCGAGTTTTAAGCGTTATGGGCTGTTTGAAACAGTTATCCTCTCCATCATGATTGCGCGTGCTGAAGGCGACGGCTTACCCTAAGACGTTCGAGACGATGGAGTCTTAGGAGGACACCAATGAAGAAACTCGCGTGGATGCTTCTCTTCTTCAGTTGGACTTTTGCATCAGCCCAGAGCACTTCGTTACCTACGGCGGCAACGATGGGAACTGGAGCCGATCTTGCGCATCAGTGTTCTGATGTTCCGCCCGTTCGGAAAGCCGAGGAAACCCATGCCGCGGGGTACGCCCAAGGGTATTGTTTTGGCGTATTAACCACTGCAGCAGAAATTTTGGACGCCGACGGGGAAATTCATTTCCCGGACGGTGCCAGTTTCGGCCAAATTCAGAAGATCGTCACTAACTATCTGAACGCACACCCTGAAGAATGGGAAAAACCGGCGGCCTTGTTGGCACGCAAGGCTCTCAAGCAGGCATGGGGCAAAGCATAAGACGCTTTGCTGATGATTTCCACACGAACAATCCGTCTGACGTCCTCTCTAGCGAAGTGAATGCCAAGGCGACCAGTAAACACTACGCCACGCCTGTAACGCGCCCATTCTCTACATGAACGCGTAGGCCGCTTTGAAGTTGTACTGTCCCATTCTGCAGGACACCTTCCACTATCTCGCCGGTTTCAGAGTTGATGGTTACCTGTTCCACCGAGCCTTCAACCTTACCTACTTGCAGTTCTTTCATTTGGCCTCCGCACTCTCATTCTGGAAGGCAGCACACTACGCTACGCTCACAATAGAACATTTCCGCACGGAAAGCCAGTTGGGCGAAAGTACCGTCCTAGTAAACAGCGAAGGCTCGATCAGCGGCAGTCCTTGATGTTTTGGAGATCATCGGTAGCGGGTACCGTCCAACGGATGCACATCACGGCTTGAACATGGCTTCCAGGCGCGCGTCCATCTCCTCTTCTTCGATAAACTCGCCGCGCTCGGTTGCCGCGATTCCTTTTTCCACGGCGGCAAGAAAGCGGGCTTCCTCGCCGAGATAACGGTCGATAACATTCGTCACCACTCGCTCGGGAACAGTGCCTGCCTGAGTGGCGATCTGCGCAAGCCGTGCCTGCTGTTCGGGTGTAAAGTGCACTTCCATCCCGTGTAGGGCACGAAATAACCCGCTTGTTGGCAAGTTGCACCCGACCGATATCTGTGGAACCAAGGTTCCTTCGAAAATGGTGAGAAGTGAGCCTCCTAAGTCGTGAGCAAGATGGACCAGAGTCCTGCTGGAAAAGCGAAAACGCATGAAGAGAATCGGCAGACTGGATATCCCACAGGAAGCTTTTCTCGACGTCCTAAAGGTCGGTGAAGACAACTAGCGCCTTGTCTGGTGGTCAGACCACATCCAATAAAGCGATAGCTCGCCTTTGTTTCTCGCGGGATACAGCTTCTAATAGACTTCGAGATGCAGTCCCGATATCTCGACAAACCGGCGGACTGAATCCGAGATCCGATTACGTGAAATGTGCAAATCTCCTAAATAGGCCGATTTGGCACCAGCTTGGCGATTCCTCATGTTAATGAGGCGTGAATTGTCTAACTGGTTACTATTCATGCATTTAAAAGCCAAAAACGCAGTGCCGAAAAGGAACTGCGCCATAATTGCCGAAAGAAATTGGAAAACAGGTTTTCAATTCCACAAGCTTTCCACAGACCGATTGTGACGAAAATCACATTGCAGCCCGACGCCGCAAGTGCCTATCTCTAAGGTATTTACGCCATGCGATCTACAGGAATTCATGTACCGCGGACTCACTCTTCGGGAGCCAATCCACCCTCGGCGAGTGTCTCAAATCTGGTGCAACTTTTCAGGAACGCTAGCTGCACTTTGCCGATGGGACCATTTCGCTGTTTGGCAATGATGATGTCGGCGCGGCCTTGCAAGCTGGGGTCGTCCTGCTTGTAAACTTCCTCGCGAAAAATGAACATAACTAAATCGGCATCTTGCTCAATCGATCCCGACTCGCGCAGATCGGCGAGCTGCGGACGGTGATCTCCGCCGCGGCTCTCCGGAGCGCGACTCAACTGCGAAAGCGCAATCACCGGCACGCTCATCTCTTTCGCCAACGCCTTCAGCCCGCGCGAAATCGCCGAAACTTCCTGCGTACGATTTTCAAATCGCTTCGCGCCTCCAGACATCAACTGCAAATAGTCGACAATGATCAAATCGAGTTTGCCTGCCGACTGCTTCAGCCGCCGCGCTTTGGCCCGCATCTCGCTGAGAGAAATTCCCGGCGTGTCGTCAATGTAAATAGGAGCATGCGCCAGTTGTTCCATCGCGCGCACCACTTTGCGCGTGTCGTCCTGCCACAGCGAGCCGGTACGCATCTTGTGTGCATCGACCCTCGCCTGCGAACAGAGTAAGCGCATCAGCAACGCCTCGCGAGACATCTCCAGAGAAAACACTCCCACCACCTGCTGATCTTCAACCGCCGCATTCTCCGCAATGTTCATCGCGAACGCCGTCTTGCCCATCGAAGGCCGAGCCGCAATGATCACCAGATCCGACCGCTGCAACCCGCTGGTCATCTCGTCCAGATCGGTGTAATGCGTCGCCAGCCCAGTAATACGCTGCCCGCGCTGCAACAACGCATCGACCGATCCGAACGATTCACGGACAATTTCCTGAATGCCCATGAAGCCCCGCCCAATGCGCTTCTCCGAAAGTTGAAAGATCGCGGCTTCCGCATCGCCCAAAACTTCTTCGGCGGAATCAGACTGATCGGCGGCACGCGCAATCGCCGAGTTCGCCGCGTGAATCAGCCCACGCAGCAGCGCCTTGTCGCGCACAATCTTGACGTAGTGCTCGATGCTCGGCCGGTTGGGAACGCCATCGAGCAGGCTGGAAACGTAAGCCACGTCGCCAATAGGCTGCAAATCCTTATGCCGATCCAGTTCCTCAATCAGCGTGATCATATCGATCGGCCGCGACGACTCCGCCAGATCGACCATGCGCGTATAAATCCGCCGGTGCGAGTCGAGCGAGAAATCCTCGATGCGCAAATGCTCGGCCGCCTGGTTATAGGCAAAGTTGTCGAGCAGAATCGCGCCCAGAATCGAACGCTCCGCTTCTACATTCGCCGGAAGTGTGCTGATGCTGTAATCGGTAGTGGCCAAGTGAGGTTTGTCTTTCCTCGAAGACTCTTGCAGCGCATCGGAACACTAACCGCAAGTGCCTTGTGAATGCGAAGCGCATCCTTCGGAAAACGCAGCCGTAATAAAAATATTCTGATTGAGAAAAATCAAGTTTCAGTCTAGGAGAATAAAAGACGAAACACAAGACGCCATTTCAGGCACAATAAATGCGGCCCCGACCAGCCATCGGAGCCGCATGTTCGTGGATTCCTTGCCTGCCGTTTTCCGCCGCGAAGCGGCGGGACGACGCTCACAGCTTCGCAATACTCCAAAGAGCACCGCGTCCACTTGAGCCGGTTGCGCATTTCATGATCGCAAGATCACAAACTCGCAACCTTTGCCGCTGCCAGCGGCCCCTTCGCTCAAAGAGCGATCTGGGGAAAAGGCCGCAACGACCGGACAACCATAACGCGCTCACGCGCTCACGCGCTTCTGGAATATCCCCCGGCAATTCACCCTCGTAAACCGCCGGCTGCCGCTGGCTTCACCGCAATCATCCGGCAAGCTCAGGAAGTCTCACGTTCGATGCATTCACTCTGCGGCAGCGGATTCCGCATCGCAACAAAAAACATTCACTCGGTTGTGAACAAGCTGTGAACGAAGCACCTTCTTTGTGGAAGCTTGAGGAAAACTCAGCACAATCCCGCGCGAGAATTACGTCGCTTCAGACCGCGCTAATTCACCGCCTCCGGCCAGCCAGCTACGATCATCATGTCCCAGGATGGAAGCTTTGTGATGCGAAGTTACGATGAGAAGCAAGAAGATGAGGCGAATTGGTTGGGTTGGTGTCTTCTTTTGCCAAGAGAAGCCCTTCTCCGGTGTCTGAGGCGAGGGTTTTCAACGATCGAAATCGCAGGCACTTATGGCGTGACTGAAATCCTTGTTAATTTCCGCATAAGAATAACTGGGGTGGGCTCTCAGCTTAAGGCGGCAACGAGATATCGCAAGCCGAGCTGACCACCTTAGCGGACATGACGCTCTTCCAGTGCCCGTTCCCGCTTCTTATGTTCCGCCCAATCTTCAGTCAACGGCTTGTCTTGCGGCGCACGCTTTAGAACGCCGCGCCCGCGCTTGATGAGTGCTGCGGCAGCTTTGATCCTTGCCCGGGGTCGAAAACCGACCTTTTTCAGTGCCTGCTCCGAAGTTTTCATTTTCTCGTCCGAGCCGCTAGCACGAGTTTCCCCTGATGATTCGGTTTATCTCGCGCGTGGTGAGTTTGTTTGTTCCGTCGCGCAGTGAACCCTTCCCGATCTTCTTGAGCACTTCTGGCACATAGTCAAATTAAGAAGCGCTCATGAAGAAAAGGCACAGCCGAAGCCGTGCCTTTAAGTCCTATCCGTGACAATCCGCGAAAATCCGTGGCTAAAGATTAGTCCCTGACTCCATCCATAAACGCTCGCAGCTTCCGCGACCTCGATGGATGGCGCAGCTTGCGCAACGCCTTGGCTTCGATCTGCCGAATGCGTTCGCGGGTCACGGCAAACGATTGCCCGACTTCTTCCAGAGTGTGCTCGCTGCCGTCTTCGAGGCCGAAGCGCATCTTGATTACTTTTTCTTCGCGCGGGGTCAGCGTGCGCAGG
>Ga0209006_10001214_pt1 | contig 23388 bp, 18 predicted proteins | sample JacPin_JW_Ref_O2_FD_188567 | JGI IMG/M metagenome (GOLD analysis project Ga0209006, IMG submission 188567) | Forest soil microbial communities from Algoma, Ontario, Canada - Jack Pine, Ontario site 1_JW_Ref_O2 (SPAdes) (version 2) | ecosystem: Environmental > Terrestrial > Soil > Boreal... | reverse complement strand
CTCTCGGAGGATGAGAAAATCCAGCTCGCCGCGACGGTGATCCAGCGCGCGGTTCGAAACGGACTTAGCGAGGTGCAGATCTATCGTTTTCCCAGTTCGCTCTGCACCGATCGCGGCCGCGGCATCAACCAGCAGGAAAGCGGCTGGGAAAAGACGCTGACCGGAATCCCGCTCGAAATCTATCAACTGTGGTTCGACTATCTGAAGCCTCGCGGTTATCGCATCCTCTACCAGATCGTCGATTTTCCCGGAGGGATGCCGGGCGACATCAGCATTGTTCTCGCCTGGAGCGACGACTAGACGAGCGAGCGCCGCAGGATGGCAAAAGATGACGCGGCTTCATAAGATCAAATTGCCCCAGGCGTTCCGGCAAGGGCCGCTACAACGACCAAGTAACGACCAGCGCCTTGCGTCGAATGAATTTCGTCGCCGCGCGATCGATGATTAAGCTCATTGCAGCATGATCGTGACGCCGCCTACCGATGCCGACAGTTCGACACCGATCTTGGCGCCGACGAGTTGCAGGACCACGCCGGTTTGGTTGTTCTGGAGTGTCACGCCGCCGGCTCCGGCCGCGAGCGCGCCGCCGGCGCCGAGTATGCTGTAGCTTCCCTGGATGTCGGCAGGATTGCGCAGATTCAGAGCGTGGCCATGGAAATTCGTGGTCGAAGCGCCGATGGTGAAGCCCACGCTCACCCCACTGACCCCAAACGAATATTGACGACCCTTGAAAGTCAGGACGCCGCGGCCACTCCCGCCGCCCACGATGAACCCGCCCTTGTTGAAGACCACGCGGACGGTACCGGTGTCGGCCTTCGAGGGCGAAGCAGCGCCGCATGCCAGGGCGATCAAGGCAGCGCCGAGGAATCGGACCACGTATCTTGTCATTTGTATCTCCTGCAATGTTGTTAGTTCGGCATCGAGCGGGATTGATCGAGGGTGATCACGACCGAACTGACGTTCACTGCCGCCTCGACGCCTACCTTGAGGCCCGTCAACGTGATGACCACGCCCTTGTCGTTCTTGAGCCGTACGCCGCTGACACCGCCGACCAGGGCCGCGCCACCTCCGACCACAGTATAGGGCCCGGCAAAATCGTTGAGCTCGTTGATGTGGTCGGCGCGACCGTACAGCTTGCTGATCGAAGCGCCGGCAGTGACGCCGAGGCTCAAGCCTTGCACCGTGAATGCATAAACGCGATGTCGAAGCGTCAGCGTTCCCTGGCCTGCGCCCGCTCCCACGACCAGGCCTGCCTTCGCCACGGTGACGCGAACGGCCCCCGTGATGGCGTGGGAGGGCGTCATGCCGATGACGGACAAGGCCAGCATCAGTAAAGCTGTCCAGGCAACTCGGTGCGGCATATCAGTGCCACTCATTCCGCGGCCGGCCGGAAGCTTGATTTAGCAAACTTGTTGCGATCGACGAGTTTCGCCAGTGCCTCGGGGCGCACGAGCTTCAGTCCCTGCACGTTGTTGTAGCCGTGAATCTCCTTCACATCGAGCTTACGCATGAAGTCGATCGCGCCCTGGGTGATGACCTGTCCGGGCACCATGATTGGAAAGCCGGGCGGATAAGGAATGACGAAGTTCGCCGAGACCAGGTCCGGGCCGTTTCTTAACCGGCGGTCGATCTCGGGATCGTTGAGGCGGATGTACTCACAGCCTGCCGCGTCGTAGGCCGCGAAGAAGCCGCTACGAATGTCACCTTCATTGGTCTGCTCCCCGGCGTCGCCGCGGAAGCCGTCATGGAAGTGCGAGAAGTTCGGCAGATCTGGCACATCCGTCATCAAGCTCTTCACCCGTGCCGCAAACGTTGCCTGGGCATTGACGCCGTCTCGCGCAAGATCGCGTTCAAGCTCGCTGGAAATCTCGACTAGCACCCGAATCAAATGGGCGACATCGCTGCGGGTGTTGTTGATGTTGGACTGAATCAGCACCGAATTGCGCGAGGTTTTGTTAACCTGGATTCCGTAGCGGTTGGCAAGGATACCCTTGAACTGAGTGCCGTCGAAGCCGGCTCGGCCGCAGACCAGAGTCAGGCGGGTCGGATCAAGGAAGAACTCGTCCTCCTTCAGGCTCTTCAGTATCTGTCCCCAGTTGACGCCGGGAACCAGGAAATCGGTGAAACCGCTGGCGCGATATTCCGCCGGCACCATTTTGTCGGCACCGAGCACGCTGAAATATTTCGATATCAGCGGATTGGCAGCAACCGCCCTACGGATCGCAAAAGCGATCTCGATCGCGTTGGCGACTAGCCCGTAGCCTTCCAACTCCATCTGCCGGCGCGCAACGTCCAGACTTGCGATCAGCTGTTGGTTTGGGCTGGTCGAGGCGTGAGTGAACACGGCCTCCTTGAACTGCGCCTCCACGGTGTGGAAATCGACGTCCTTGACGATGAGCATCGAACCCTGCCGGATCGCCGACATAGACTTGTGTGTGGAGTTGGTCTGGTAGACGCGCAGACGAATCTGCCGCGGGTCCGGGATCAGGCGGGTATTGAGCAGGTTCTCGTCCGACGGATTGCCGCCGAGTTCCGCTCGTTGCTTCTCATGGACCTCCACGGACTTCGGATCGTTCATCCACGTCTCGATGTCATTGGCCGCACCCATGCCCGTGCGCGGACGCAGGAACGGCGAGAAGCGCGCAAATGCGAACCAGGCCTCGTCCCACAGGAAGATCAGGTCGGGCTTGATCGCGAGGCATTCCTCCATCACACGGCGGGTGTTGTAGACGTGACCGTCGAAAGTGCAGTTGGTCAGGTCGAGCATCTTAACCTTGTCGAGGCGTCCCTCGGACCGGAGCTTCAATAGGGCTTGCTTGATCGTCCTCAGCGGGACGGCGCCATACATCGAATATTCCGTCATCGGGAAAGCTTCGACGTAGAGCGGCTGCGCGCCCGACAGCACCATGCCGTAATGGTGCGACTTGTGGCAGTTGCGGTCGACAATGACGATGTCGCCCGGCGCCAGCAGCGCCTGCACCGCCATCTTGTTCGACGTCGAGGTTCCGTTGGTGACGAAGAAGACCTGGTCGCCGCCGAAGGCTCGCGCCGCCTTCTCCTGCGCCTTCTTGATGTTGCCTGTGGGCTCCAGAAGGCTGTCGAGGCCGCCCGTAGTGGCGCTGCTCTCGGCGAGGAAGAGATTGGGACCGTAGAACTCACCCATGTCGCGAATCCAGTCCGACCTGAAGACCGACTTGCCGCGCGCGATCGGCAGTGCGTGGAAGGTGCCGATCGGCCGCTGAGCATATTTCTTGAGATTGTCGAAGAAAGGTGTTTCGTAGCGTTCTTGCACGCCCTCGAGAATCGCAAGATGCAATTCAAGAAGCTCTTCCACAGAGTAGAAGATGCGACGAACGACATCGGCCTCGGGATTGCCGGCGAGCTCTTCCACGTTCTGGTTCGAGACAAGGTAGATGTCGAGTTCCGGGCGTATTCGCTTCAGCGTCTTCGCCAGCGCGAGCGCGGAGTCGCCCGTATCCTTCCGCTCCATCGATGCGGCCAGCGCCCGCAGAATCGGGGCATCATGACGCGACTGTTGCGCAAATCCTTCGTTGACGACGACGGCCGCGAGGTCCGGATTGAGCATGGCGCCGCAGAACGCGTCCTCGAAGCTGCCGACAAAGACCGGCTCATAGACGAAAGCATCGGACGGACGGCGGAGCTTCCGCCATTCTGCGCCAAGGTTGGGCCAGGTCGTGGCGGCAAGTCCGGTGACGATCAGGGTCTCGAAATAGGGTCGGCGCGTGGTGGCATCGCCAAACCCCGGCGGCAACAAATCAGGCGTTTCGACCTCGGTATCCTGATGCACGTCCCAATCGCCGGCATGCTGCCGGAACGAGCGGGTCTGTAGCGATTGCGTAATACGCATTGCCAGCCCGAGGGTAGCTGCGGCGTCGCCTGCCGAGGATCGCTCCTTGAGCGCTGCCATTAACTGCGAGCCGGGATAGGCGTGATATTCCTCCGTGATCGCGAGTGGCGAAAGCCGTTGTTCGAATTTGAGACGATTGCCCGATCCGTTCATCCATGCCTTGGCTGCCTCGACCAACCCGCGCCACTCATCGGCACGCGCACCCGGGCCGAAAAAAAACTGGTCGATGCGGCGGTCCTCAACCATGTTCGTTGCCATGGGCCTCTCCTCGGAATGTGGCGAACCTGGAGACCGAGTGTCATCAGCGGGCGCGGCGAGTCTTGATCCAGATCAAGCCGCGGAATCGCCGTGCCAGTCTCTGGCAGAGGCGTCAAACTCGCAGCGCAACAGCACGATGACGAGCAGCAGCACGGGAATGGCGAGGCTATATTGGCGCGTCATTTCCGTCACAACCGCACCGATCGCGGCCCCTCCACCGAACGCAACGCACATGGCCCCAAACACGTAGATCCGGCGGCGCGCTCTCACCTCACCGATTCCAGCGAAGGCGTCGAACAGACCCTCAATGGTCTGGCGAAAATTGCTGGTCACCATCACGGAGTTGTAGGTCCAACCTTCGACGCGCGGAAAGCTCACCATCTGAAACGCTGCGACCAGCGAGAGTCCAAGGGTTCCCGCGACCTCGGGAAGCCGGTTGTGTATAATCGCAACGATAAAAAGAAAAACGATCTCAGTAAGCGTGCTGATCCGTGAGGCGCGCTGGGTCGCGACCCATCGCAAGCAGCAAGCCAGAATCACGCCGACGACAAAAGCCAGAAGAGGCGGAATATAGCGCACCGCCGTCTCCCATTCTCCGCCAGTCATATAAACCCACAGAAACACCAGATTAGCACTCTGCGCGTTAGCGAAGACATGGTGAACGATCCAGGTGTAGGCCTCGAGATAGCCGCCGATGAAAGCCAGCAAGGTTGCGATCGAGAGCGCCTCCTCGTGCGGAAATCGAGATGCTGTAGCCTGTTGCGCAGACACTTCGGGATTCGGCCTGAAGGTGGATCTGGAAAAGACCAACTGCGACACGACGGTCCAGCCTTGCTTGATCTGAATCAATACCGATCAACGAAGGCTTGAGACGACCCGTTTGATCTGGATCAACGACCCATCGCGCCCGTTGCGGAAGCCTGCGAGCGCGAAGACTGGACCAACGCCATGTTTCGATCTCTCTGTTTGTTCCTTGCATCGATTGTCGCGCTCGCGGCGCCCGAATCCGGCCGAAGCGCCGACAACCGAACGCTGCTCCGTATCCAGGAAGAGGTCTGGGCCCTTCCCCTTGTCCACCCGACGATCGCCTACGTGGTTCGTCCGGTCGGCAATGGCCCCTTCCCGCTTGCGGTGATGAACCACGGGGTCTCCCTCAATCCAGTTGAGCGCAGCTTCTTCCCGCTGGTCGAGTTTCGTGATGCTGCGATGTGGTTTGCGCGGCGCGGCTATCTGGTGGTGGCGCCAACGGGACCGGGCTACGGCGCGGCGGCGCTCGATGCACCCGAGCACGGCCTGTTCGCGGTGTTCTATTCCAAGATCGGTCAATGCGAGAACCCGAATTTTCACGATGCCGGCATGGCGGCCGCTCTGCTCGACAAATGGATCATCGAGTACATGACCGACCAGAAACTCGCGGCGCCGGGCAACGCGATCGTGATCGGTCAGTCCGCGGGCGGCTGGGCCGCGATTGCGTTGTCGAGCCAGAATCTTCCCTCGGTAAAGGCGATCGTGGCGTTTGCCGCGGGGCGCGGCGGACGCGTCGGCGGCAAGCCGAACAACAATTGCAATCCTGACAAGCTTGTGGAGGCGACCGCCGCATTCGGCCGTACCGCGCGCGTGCCCATGCTCTGGATCTATATCGAGAACGACACCTATTTCGGGCCCGAACTCTCGAGGCGGATGCACGCCGCCTACACGGACGCCGGCGGCAGCGCGGAATATTACCTGATGCCGCCGTTCGGAAGCGAGGGACACATCTTTATCGATTCTCCCGACTCCATCCCGCAATGGTCGCCCTTGGTTAGTCAATTTCTCGACAAGCACCGCTAGTGGAGGCAGATGATGCGTGAACGTTCCGCCTCGCCATTCGTCTCTTCGATCGTTCCGATTGCGACGGCGTTGTCCCTGCTGCTGCCAAACCTGGCGACGCCTGTGCGGGCGCAGCAAGGCGACAAGCCGCAGGCGGAAACAGGGCCTCGCGGCGAGCGCAACGCCCGCGAGATCAGATATGGCGACTGGCAGAAATTCTGCTTCAAGACGCCGGGCAGCAACATGGTTTGCCGCACGACCATCAGCGGCACATGGGAGACCGGCCAGTCCGCCGTACGGATCGACCTGATCGAACGCGAAGGCGAAAGCGCCGCTCGGCTGCAGCTCTTCCTGCCGGTCGGACTCAACCTGCAGACGGCTGCGAAGCTCAGCGTCGATCAGGGTAAACCCTATCAGATCCCCTATGTCTGGTGCCTGACTAACGCCTGCATCGCAGGCGACAAGGCCAATCCAGGTCTGGTGAAGGAGATGGAGTTGGGTGAAAAGCTCAAGCTCGAAGTCGTCGACACCAACCTGCTGAGCGTCAGCACGTTGCTTCCGCTCGGCCAATTTGCCTCTGTTCGGAAGAGCGCGCCGTCCCGCATCTACCAACAGGACGTCGACGAGTAACGTGTCCTAGGTGAAGCCGGCGGCAGCCCGCTCGATCGGCTCAATCAGCGATTTTGCCACGAACGGCTTGGTGAGATAGGCGAGGCAACCCGATGCGATCGCGGCCATGCGCGTTGCCGGACTGTCATTGCCCGTAATGAAGATGACCGGCAGCGAAATCCCGTCTGCCTTGAGGCGATGGTTCACCTCGATCCCGGAAGCATCGTTGAGGTTGATGTCGAGAATGGCGCAGACCGCCTGGGAAAGGTCGCCGTGGTTCAGGAATGCCTCGGCTGATTCGAAGAGGATGCCGTCGTAGCCGTTCGCGCTCAAAAGCCGCTCGACGCCCGTGAGCATGCCGGGGTCGTCGTCCACCACAAATACTTTTTTTTGTTTCGACAAGATCGCTGGTCCTGGCCTGCCGCTTGAAGGCGCAACACGACGAGCCGCCGCCCACCGCGGTGATCAAACCGGAAGAGAACAAAAAGCTCCGCGTACGGGCAGGAGGTAAATCGCCCGGAATTATTCTTGACATTCACTTAGGCGACGCAGACGAGGACTCCAATTGTCCTCTAGGACAATGGCCGGCACCTCGGCAGGATATGTGGATAACCGTCGTCAGGTCGGCCGGCTCACGCTGGCATCGTCGACCATGAGACCCAGGCGTTCGGCGGTCGAAACCAGTTCGGCCAAGGTCTGGACCTTCATCTTCTCCATGACGCGATGGCGATGCGCCTTGATGGTGCGTTCGGTCGCACCCAATTGGTGCGCGATCTGCTTGTTGATCCTGCCCTGCACCACACGGTCGAACACTTGACGCTCACGCGGCGTCAGGGTTGCCAGCAATTCGCGAAGCGCATCCTTCTTTCGCTTGCCGTCGCGCGAGGTCGAGTGGTGCATAATCGCCTGCTCGATCGCGCGAAAGAGTTGTTCGGAAGAAACCGGCTTCGTCAGAAAATCTTCTGCGCCGGCCTTGATCGTGCGCACCGTAGTCGGAACATCGGCGTGGCCGGTAAGGAAGATGATCGGAAGGCTGGAGCCGAGCTCAACCAGCTGACTCTGCAGATCCGGGCCGCGCAAATCGGGAATCTCGACCTCGAGCAGAATGCATCCGGGACGGCTCTCGTCGGGAAGTCGATCGAGCAATTGCTTCGAGGATGAATAGGTCACAACCTCGTAGCCGGCGATCTTCAGACGGCGCTCCGTCGCCATCCGAAACGACGCATCGTCATCCACGACATGAACGACACCCAGCACGCCCGCCTCCGCCTGCATGCGCTTCAACCGTCCCGTGGATTGGCCGGAATACCAGCACACGCTGTACTGGTAAAATTGTGCACGTCACGGCTCGCAAGACAATCGGACCCTTTGCCGCATGGACCCCAACAGAGAACATTCCGGTACGGGGACTGTATGTTGAGCCAGATCAATACCTTGCCATCGCGCACCTTCAGGATCAGCGGACTTGATCCGGTTGCGGGGCATTTTATGAAAATTCTGCTCAAGGAAATGCGCCAGAATCCCCTGCTCTGGATGCTGGTGTTCGTGCCGGCCGTCCTGGTCGCCGAAAGGATCGCCCACTCCGCCCATACGCTGCTCTTTGTTCTGGCAGTGCTTGCGATCGTGCCGCTTGCGTCGCTTCTCAGTCATGCAACCGAAGCCGTCGCCGAGAAGACCGGCGATGCAATCGGAGGCCTGCTCAGCGCCACATTGGGTAACCTAACGGAGTTGATTATCGCGCTCACAGCGCTCCACGCCGGCGAATATATGCTGGTGAAGGCCTCGATCGCGGGCGCCATCGTCACCAATTCGCTTTTCATGTTGGGCGTATCCTTCCTGCTCGGCGGGCTTCGCTATCACGTGCAGGACTACAATCGCGCTGGAGGCCGGCTCTATTCCGCACTGCTCCTGATGGCCACGATCGCCCTCCTCGCGCCAACTGCTGTCGTCGACCTAGATCCGACCCGTGGCGACGGCATGGCGCAGAAGCTGAGCGCTGCCCTCGCGGTATTGCTGATCGCGGGATATTGCCTGGGACTATTGTTTTCGATCAAGACGCATAGGGAGCTGTTTGCGAGCGCGGAGGATCATGGAGAGACGAAAGGCACGTCCTGGCCGCTCGGGCTGGCTATCGGTACGCTTCTCGCAGCCACGGTGCTGGTCGCCCTGGTCAGTGAAATCTTCGTCGAATCCGTCCAGAAAGCAGCCGAAACATTCGGGATGAGTCCGGCCTTCGTCGGCTTCATCATTGTTGCGATCGTCGGCGCGGCCGCCGAGATGACCGTGGCATTTTCGGCTGCGCGCAGGGACCGCCTCGACATGAGCGTCTCCATCGCGCTTGGCAGCGCCTCCCAGATCGCGCTGTTCGTTGCGCCGGTGTTGGTGCTGCTGAGCTACGTCATCGGCCCCGCGCCGATGGATCTCCAGTTTTGGCCGGGCGCGGTGAAGATGGTCATGATCGCCGCGGTGACGACCGCCTTTGTCACCAACGGCGGTCGTTCGGCCTGGTTCATCGGCGTCCTGCTTGTCTTCATCTATGTCATCTTTGCAATGACGCTGTACATGGTACCTCCCGGTTCGCACAGCCCGGTATAGGCGCCGCCTTCGAACGGCCGAAGTAAGCCACGCCGCCCATTGTCCCAAAGGACAATGGCCCCTGAGCCAATAGTCTCGAACGACGTCATCGCGCTAAGAGCAGGTTCGGAGGACGAGCCGCTGTTGATGCGGCTTATGTCAAGAAGGCTTACGGACAAAAAACTGCTCAAACAGAGGGGTGATCCATGCTTGTCAACCTCAACAGCAGCCCTACCAACTGGCCGCGTTTTCTCGGAGAGCATGGCAACCTGTCGCAGAACAAAATCGTTTTAAGCGAATTCAAATACGGGCGCGGTGCGGAAATCTTCGGCGAAGCCGAGCCGGCGGACTATCTCTATCAGGTGGTGGACGGAGCCGTACGCAGTTATAAGCTTCTCTCTGACGGGCGGCGGCAAATCGGCGCATTCCATCTCGCTGGCGACATCTTCGGCCTTGAGAACGGGACGGCCCACCGCTTCACCGCGGAAGCGGTCGTCGACACTACGGTGCGGCTGACGAAGCGGGTCGGCTTGGCGCAGGTGGCCGAGCGGGATGCAACGGTCGCTCGCGACCTCCTGAACATGACCGCGAGCAGCCTCCAGCACGCTGAAGATCACATGTTGCTGCTGGGCCGCAAGACTGCGCTCGAGCGGGTTGCGGCGTTCCTGCTCGAGATGGACCGTCGCCTGACCGCCGCCGGCGTCATGGCGCTGCCGATGTGCCGCCGCGACATCGCCGATTATCTCGGACTGACGTTGGAGACGGTCTCGCGCGCGCTGTCGGTGCTTCACGACAAGGGCATCCTCGGCTTCATCGGCCAGACCCAACGCCAAATCGTCCTTTTGGACCGGCCCAAGCTCGCCGAGTTCGATCTCTAGTCGGCAAGGGAGGCGTGGCGGGATATCGCCTTCCGCAATACCTCGAAGATCACCGCCGTCGACCAGCCGAACAGCAGGATGCCATTCATCGACGCCATTGGTCCGAGCAGGCGCCATTCCGCGACCGGGATGACGTCGCCATAGCCCAGCGTCGCATAGTTGACGAAGGCGAAATACACGAGGTCCGCACCGTCAGGAGCCGCATTGACCAGGGCATAGACAGCCGCCCAAACGAACACCTCGAGTATGTGCGCGGCCATCAGCATGAGGACGGTCACGATCATGATCGCGACCAGATGCCCCCAGGGGCGCGTGCTCTTCCTCGCCGCAAGGATGCGCGCTGCCCGGATAGTGGCGACCGTAAGCCATGCGTGAATGACGATATTGAACACGCAGACCGAACAGCCCACCAGAATATCACGCAGCATGCTCGCTTCTCCTCCCCGAGATGCCAGCTGCCGGGTTATCGATCTGGCTGCGAGGCGCTGCTGGCCTCATCGCGACCGATCCATGCCATCATCAATTCCCACGCTACTGACAGGATGATCGGCCCCACAAACAAACCGACGATACCATGCGCCAGCGTTCCGCCGATCACGCCGATGAAGATGACGAGCACCGGCGTCGACAGGCCGCGCCCCATCAGCAGCGGCTTGAGCGCATTGTCGGAGATTCCGACAAGGCCGAGAAAGATCGTGATCAGCACCGCTGACCCGACGTCCTTGACCATCCAGACCCAGATGACCACGGGAAGCAGGATCGGCACCGATCCAATCTGGATAATGCCGAGCACAAGGATTGCAAAGGCCAGAACACCAGCGTTGGGGACGCCGGCAAGCTTCAGGACGACGCCTGCCAGCATGGCTTGAAGCGCGGCGATGCCGATCACCCCCTGCAGCACGATCCGTATGGTGGCACCGGCGAGCGCCAGAAAGCTCTCGCTGCGCTCGGGGACGATCCGGGTTAGTGCACGCCGGCTCGCTGCGACAAGGGCCGGTCCATATGGATACAGGAAGCCGGAGATGATGACCGCCAGGAGAAACTTGAGCGTCCCTGTGCCGGCGCTGCCTGCGACCTCCAGGACCGGACCCGCCAGCGGCTTCAGATACGGCGTGAGTTGGCGAAGCGCCGTCGCCACATTGATCGACGCCGTCTGCCAGAATTCATATAGCGTCGCGCCGATCAGCGGCCAGTTCTTGACGCTCGACGGCGGCGCGGGGATCACGAGATCTCCCGACGTCAGTTGATCGGAGATATTGCGCAGACCGTCGACCAAGCCGATGCCAAGCCAGGTCGCGGGCCCAAGAAAGACCGCGAGGACCGCGAGCGTAACGATGGCCGCGGCGATGCGCGGTCGATTGCCAAGATGCACGGCAAGCCAATCGTACGCGGGATAGAGCGCGACCGCGAGCACGACGCTCCAGACGAGAATCGGGATGAACGGGCTCAGCAGGAGGAATGACCAGTAGATCAGGAAAGCAAGCAGCGCGAGGCGAATGGCGATCTGGATCACCTCTTCGCTCGATCGGCGTTGCCGTGCTGCCGTGGGCGTTTCGCCGACGTCCATGAACCCTCTCCTGCCACCGACCTTTGCGTTCTCGTCTATTGGCGCGACATTGCCGCCGGACTTGATCCAGATCAAGCGCAGGCGTCATTGCGAGGCGAGCAACACGGGCCGACAGAACCGCAGCGCGGAAGCAGCCATCAATTGCCCATCCGCTAATCCGCCATTCAATCCGACGGCGCCTGTATTCGATCAGCCCCTCTGACGCAGCGCGTTCTCATGAGAGTGGACGACCTCGGCTCCCCCAAGCCGGGGTCGTTGCACGGTCTTACGCCGATCGCTGCAAGTACGTGACGAACTGGAGAAATCAATCTGCAGCGGCGTTCAACGGCAGTTCGATCCGAAACAGCGCGCCGCCGTCGGGCGGGTTTTCGGCGGAAAGCTTGCCCCGGTGAGCTTCTATGATGGTCCTCGCAATCGATAGTCCCATCCCCATGCCTCCAGCCTTGGTCGTGAAGAGCGGATCGAACACTCGCTTGAGGTCATCGGGCGGAATTCCCGGCCCGCAGTCCGCGATCGAAGCCTCGGCCGATTTGTCCTTGTAGGTCGTCCAGATCGAGACACGACGCTTGCCCGCCGGCAGGTCGGACGTCGCGTCCATCGCATTGACGATCAGGTTCAGGATCACCTGCTGAAGCTGGATCGGGTCTCCTTTCACCGGCAGCGGCACGGCGGAGAGCGAACTGCCGAATTCCACCTGCCGTGCGGTAGCAACGCCCGCAACCAGATCGATCGTTCCCCTGACGACGTCGTTGAAGTCGATGTCTCTGATCTCAAAAGGCGTCTTCTTCAGAAGGCTTCGTAGGCGAAGGATGACTGCACTGGCACGCTCTTCGTCCCGTCTGATATCGGTCACGATCTCCCGGATTTCATCCATATCCGGCGTCGCGGACTCCATCATCAGTTGTATCGTCTCCGCATTGGCGCGGAGGGCGCCGAGCGGCTGATTGATTTCGTGAGCAATCGAGGCGGTCAAAACTCCCGCGGTCGAGAAGCGGTTGACGCGAGCGAGTTCCGACATCCGCTGCCGCGACTGAACTTCAGCATGCAAACGCCGCCGACGCTCGAACGACAGGCCCGAGATCAGCGCGGTTTGTATCAGGAGCACCCCAACAACCAGCACGATCTGCCAACGATAGGTCTCCCATGCCGTCCGCTCACGAAAGTAGACTTCGCTATCAGGTGGCAGGCGGCTTCCGTTAATTCCCCAACGCTGCAACTGACGCCAGTCATAAATTGGCTTCGCGAATCCAACCGGCTCAACTCTGATGCTGCTCGGCTTTTCTCCCTCAAGCAAGCGTACGGCAACGGCGCCTGCTTCCTCGCTCAACTTGCGCGCCGACAGCATCGGTCCACCAACAATTTCCTGACCGAAGAATGAGTCATCATGCGAGAAAATCGGCGCGTTCGCGGTGCCATAAAGAGTTGTCAAGGCACGGTCGCCCTCATACGCCACACCTGTGGAATCGACGACCATGGTGTTCCAGAAGATCGCAGAATGCGGCGGAAGACTGGCGGTTTCCTTGACTATGTCCAGAAACGAAAGATTGTCATACCACCTGATATCAATCTGGTTCTCCAGCGGTTTCAGCTCTTTCTGAATTTCTTTGCGCCAGAATAATTCGTTGGGCGAGTTGCCGTTCACAACAGCCACGACCCTGGTATCCGGAGATATCCGCAGGAAGCTTTCAAAAAGAAAACGGAAGTCGTTCTTGACGGCAACCAGGGCGTCGTAATCCGTAATGTCGGAATAATTGATCCGGCGTTGATCGATTGCCGTAAACAGTGCGGGCGTTTTCGGGAAGAGGTGTTCTCTATGCCGCCGAAAGAATGCGGCAGCAGGCGCGCCTATCGCTACGACCAGATTCGGGACATGATCAGCATAGAGAGCATTCAAATATTGAACGAAAGACGGTTCCGAATTGGCATCGCCTGAGCGAGCGCTTTCAAGCGAATACTCTCGTACGTCCAGCGTCCACGGAGACAGTCTCTCCAACTCCGCGCGTATTTGTTTGGCATATTCGTTCCACGGTCTGAATTCCGGACCGACAGAATGAAGGATCACAACTTTCCTGTGCTCAGCCGCCGCGGCGTCGGTCGCGGCAAGCACAAGCACGATGAGCGCAAGCCAAACCCTTAACGCACGCGACATGATTTACGGTCCGTTAACCACGGCCTTCGCGAGACTACCGGTAGTGTCGCACGCCAAAGCGCCGACGGCAACTTGAAGTCGCAAAGCGCACCGCAAGTTCATCGCGCGCCGGCGGCTGTGGTGTCCCGCCTCTCGACGTCGCCGGCGAGAGTTTCGTGACGCAGCTGGTTTCAAAGCAAAACTGGCGGTTTCGCGTCGGACAAACTCTCCGTGTGCGCCGTGTCAGCAGGCTGTGATTTCACGAGATACCTGCGCGAGGTACACAGAACGAGATGCACTGAATATGTCGCAGTGAGGTCAACTGATCAATGATCGTTAGGGTTTGCCGGTCCTCTTCTCGATCGGAGCGTTTTGGTCGAACGCCTCCTCGACCCAAAAACACGTGCCGGTGTCGTTGAATTGCAAACAGCAGGCGACGACATGAAAGGCGTCGTTCTCCGCGCCGACGATCTCCTAAATTTTGATAACCGGGGCTGCTCGCCCGCTTCGGCAGACGCACGAGTTTTGGCTCTTGCCGAGCGATAGCTGGCGCGGCCATGAAAACCACGAACGCCGTCGCTAGAAGTGCCATTCCGATCCTCATTGTTATCACCCCACGCTTGGCGGCTTTCCCCAGAAAAACCCGCGACTGCCGGTCTCGCGTTCGGCCCGCAAGTCGATCGTGGACATGATCGCTTCAAGCCCCTCGCGGCTTCCTGGTCGCGTCGTGAGTGGGATTCGGTGCTCGTTCTTGACCGTGAGATGCCGCAGGCGCGCCGGGCCGTTCAACAACTCGCTGTTTTCCGGATCATTCCAGTCGCAATGGCGGCCATAGTCTCTCATTCATTTCGGCGAAGTTACACCTCAAGTGTAACATCGCCTTCATTTCGGGAATAGAACATAAATAGAACATTCGCGGCCGCCGGTATCGGTGGGCATCGCCAAAACCCACCCTCGCGATCGCGCCTCCTGCCCTCCGCGCGGCATGCGCCGCGAGGCAGCTGCGGAATATATCGGCATCGGCGCGACGAAATTTCGAACCCTCGCCCGCGATCCGACGACCAATTGCAAAGGGATCTGATTGACGAGGTGCGGCATGTTCAAAATTGGCGGTATCGTGATCTGGATTGCCCTCTTGGCAATGGTGATGACCAGCGTGATTAGAAGCGAAAAGGTAAACGCCGCTCCGCACTCTGTGGGACAGCTTCATCACGCCGGTAAAGCGCAGCATCAGTAGGCCGGAGCCAGATCCCCGCCGCGCCTCTGGGAAGCCCGCTGCTGAGTCCGGATTTTGCGCGATTCTTGTGCTGGCCGATCGGCGCCAGCGCGCGGATAGCCCTGCTGGCGCCGGGCGTCGAATCGCTCTGTCGGCACATTGGACCCAAACTTTTCCGGCCCGCGTAAGCTTCGTGTCAGCTTCATCCCGTAAGGTCGAATCCTACCCGGGGGGGAGCGCTGATCTGAGCAATGGGGAGCCGAGCATTAGTTGCAGCCGCCATCATTTTCGCCGCGCTAGTTGCGGCCTGGATGCTTCGATACGAGGGCACGAAGCAAATGGGAATCCATCGCAACCGGATTACCAATGTTCGCTGCTATGTCGAAGACGAATGCTGGTTTAAAAGCGACTGGCGCGTGCCATGAGGTCTACATGGCCTATCACGTTCCGGGCACTGCCAAATTTCAAATCAGGCCAATAACGATTGAAACAGGGCGGCAGTCAGCTTGCCTTGGGCCTTTTCGAGGTCACACACACCTCTTATCTCCCGCGTAACGCGGATATGTAAGCCCACACAGCGGGCGTGACGGCAAACGGACACAACCGTACTCGCAGGCAGTACACCTTCCTGCCACGAATGAGAGAATCGAACTGGGAACAGTTCGACGGCTACTGCTGCCCTGGCAACGCAGTGCCGATACACCCGTCTCCACATGCGTCCCGAACGAACACGCGGGCGCATATGCCAAGGGCAATCGCTCGGTACTCCGGAAAGGGTTTCCGGCGGCGCGAGATACCGGAAACCAGCACGTTGGTCGATCGGCCCTTGATCAATAGGCATGGCGTCGTATGCTTCCGGTGACACTCGTTTGAAAACTCCAGGTCATTGCTGATCTGTTTTGGAAAAGACATTATTATGAGTAGTCCGATGTTCTATAAATTTAAGTTTCAGAACGGCCCGTCGCCATCAGGTCCTGCTGCTCCCGACGGCTTGGACAATTCGCAACAAGTGTTTGCCGCGCCGCTGGGCACGCCAGGTCCAACTCTAGGCAACGTCCCGGCGAGCACGAATTTCGTCGGCGGGTCAGGCGCGTTGGTATTGTCCAATGCCCTCACCGTGTCGGATCCCAACAGCGCCACGCTTGTGGGCGCGACTGTGGCGATCACGGGCGGCACGTTTGCCGGCGACGGCGATGTGTTGGCGGCGGTCACCACCGGCACCGCCATTACGGCAAACTACAATGCTTCCACGGAGACCTTGACCTTATCCGGCTCGGACACCTTGGCGGACTACCGGGCGGTTTTGGATACGGTGACCTTCAATACCTCAAACCAGAACCCGACCGACTACGGCGTCGAACCGAGGCGAACCGTCACCTGGGTGCTCAACGACGGCAGCGGCTCCAATGAGCTGAGCCCGGCCCAAACCGAGACGGTCAACATCTCGATGGCGACGATTCTGTTCAATGGCACCGACACGGTCGGCCACAAGGGCCTGTGGGTGACGAACGGCCCGGCGGCCGGCACCTCGGAGCTTTCGATTGCGGGAGCCTATGCGACCGGCACCGGTCTCAATCCGTCCGGTTTGACCGTCTTTGGCAGCGAGGTGTTGTTCAACGGCACCGACGCGAGTGGCAATCTCGGCCTTTGGGAGACAAACGGCACCACGGCCGGCACCGCGGAGCTCTCGGGAACAAACGCCCCCGTCAATCCCTCCGGATTCACCGTCTTCGGCAGCGAGGTGTTGTTCGACGGCGGGATCTATAACCCCATCACCGAAATCTTCCGTCATGGCCTCTGGGTGACGAATGGGACAGCGGTCGGCACTTCGGAGCTGTCGGTGACGGGGGCAGCCATAGGTGGCGTTAATCCGAGCGGGTTGACGGTCTTCGGAAGCGAAGTGCTGTTCAATGGCACCGATCCGAGCGGCAATCCCGGCCTCTGGGTGACGAACGGCACCGGAGCCGGCACCTCCGAGCTTTCGGTGACAAACGACCCTAGCCTCAATCCTTCCGGATTGACCGTCTTTGGCAGCGAGGTGCTGTTCAACGGCACAATCTACAACCCTGGCCCTGAAATCTTCCGTCATGGCCTCTGGGTGACGAATGGGACAGCAGCCGGCACTTCGGAGCTGTCGGTGACGGGAGTACCTGGAACCGGCCTAAATCCGAGCGGGATGACGGTCTTCGGCAGCGAGGTGCTGTTCGACGGCACCGACGCGAGCGGCAATCCCGGCTTCTGGGTGACGAACGGCACGGCGGCCGGCACTTCCGAGCTGTCGGTGGCGAACGCCCCTATCCTCAATCCCTCCGGATTCATCGTCTTTGGCAGCGAGGTGTTGTTCAACGGCACAATCTACAACTCTATCACCGAAATCTTCCGTCATGGCCTCTGGGTGACCAACGGAACTGCAGCGGGCACTTCGGAGCTGTCGGTAACGGGGGCAGCTCTGGGCGGTGTTAATCCGAGTGGGTTGACGGTCTTCGGAAGCGAGGTGCTGTTCGACGGCAATGACCCGAGCGGCAATCCCGGCCTCTGGGTGACGAACGGCACCGCGGCCGGGACCTCGGAGCTGTCGGTTGCGGGCGCCGTTGCATCCGGGATCGATCCAAGCAACTTCTCCACCATCATCGACACCGTGCCAGCGGTCCGCTCAGCGCTCATACTTTTCGCGGGCGCCGACACCAGCGGACAAAATGGACTGTGGGCATCGGGCGGCACCGCCGGCGGCACTTCGGAAATACCGGTTGCGGGCGCGTCCTCGAACGGCCTCGATCCATTCGGTTTCGCGCTGCTGGGCAACGAGGTCTTGTTCGATGGTGCCGACGCGAGCGGCCGCAATGGTCTGTGGGTGACAAACGGTGCTTCGGACGGCACCTCCGAACTTTCGGTGACCGGGGCCTATGCGACAGGCCCCGGCCTCGATCCTGCGATGCTGACTGTCCTTGGCAGCGAGGTGCTGTTCAACGGCCTCGACACCAGCGACCATGATGGGCTGTGGGTAACGAACGGCACCGCGGCCGGCACGTCGGAACTGTCGGTTACCGGTGCTTCAGCGAACGGCCTCGCTCCGACCTGGTTCACCGTCTTTGGCAACGCGGCGTTGTTCTATGGCACCGACACGGGCGGCAATGCCGGGCTGTGGGTGACGAATGGTACGTCAACCGGCACCTCGGAGATCCTGAATATGGGCGCCCTTCCGGCTGCCCTCAATCATGCCGGGATGGTTGTCTTTGGCAACGAGGTGTTGTTCACCGGCTTCGACCCGAGCGACCACGGCAATTTGTGGGTAACGAACGGCACAACGGCAGGCACGTCGCAGATCCCGGTCACCGGCGTTTCTGCCAACGGCCTCAATCCTCTCGGGTTCACTGTTTTTGGCAGCGAGGTGTTGTTCGAAGGCGAGGACGCGAACAACCATTTCGGCCTGTGGGTGACGAACGGCACGGCGGCCGGCACCTCGGAGCTATCGGCGTCGGGGGCTTCCGCGAACGGACTCAATCCGTCGGGATTCACGGTCTTTGGCAGCGAGGTGCTGTTCGATGGCGCCGATACCAGCGGCCATGCAGGGCTATGGGTGACGAACGGCACCGCGGCCGGCACCTCGGAAATCGCGGTCACGGGCGCCTATGCGAACGGCCTCGATCCGTCCGGGTTTACCGTCATTGGCAACGAGGTGTTCTTCAACGGCATCGGACCGTTCGACCCTGATGTCGGGGTCAGCCACGGCCTATGGGTGACAAACGGTACCGCGGCCGGCACTTCGGAGTTGTCGGTCTCGGGAGCTTCCGCACTTGGCCTCAATCCCGAAAATCTCTTCACCTGGAGCGGACCGCTTACCCTGAGCAATGTCACGCCGAGCGTGAATTTCACGGAAGGGGCGGCCGCGGTCGTGCTGTCCAATGCCGTCGTCGTGTCGGATCCCGGCGTTGTCGATCTTGCGGGAGCGACGGTGTCGATTACCGGCGGTACTTTTGCCGGCGATGGCGACGTGCTGGCTGCGGTGACGACCGGTACCGGCATCACGGCGAGCTACAGCGCTTCGACCGAAACACTGACATTGTCCGGCTCGGACACGTTGGCGAACTATACGGCCGTTCTCGATACGATTACTTTCAACACAACGAGCGCGAATCCAACCAACAATGGCGCCGATGCGACCCGGACCATCGACTGGGTGCTCAACAACGGCAATACGTCGAATAACCTTAGCGTGCCGCAGGCCGAGACACTCTCGATCCTGGCATCGAGCACCACGACACATGCCCCCGATGATTTCTTCGGAAACGGCACCTCGGACATCCCGTTCCGCAATGACGCGACCGGCGACACTGGTTTCTATCAGATCAATAACGGCGCCAATGTCGGCTGGCATGACGTCGGCGCATCCTCGACCGCCTACAGCATCGCCGGGACCGGCGACTTCTACGGCGCCGGCACGACCGACATCCTCTATCGCAACGCCGGGACCGGCGACACCGGCTTCTATCAGATCAACAACGGCGCCAATGCCGGCTGGCATGATGTCGGCGCATCTTCGACCGCCTACAGCGTGGTCGGGGTCGGCGATTTCACCGGCAATGGCACCGACGATATCCTGTTCCGCAACAACACGACCGGCGATACTGGCTTCTATCAGATCAATAACGGCGCCAATGTCGGCTGGCATGATGTCGGCGCATCTTCGACCGCCTACAGCGTGGTCGGGGTCGGCGACTTCATGGGCAACGGCACCGACGATATCCTTTATCGCAACAATACGACCGGCGACACCGGCTTCTACAACATCGTCAACGGCGCAAACGTCGGCTGGGTCGATGTCGGCGCGTCATCGACCGCCTATAGCGTGGTCGGCGTCGGCGACTTCATGGGCAACGGCAACGACGATATCCTGTATCGCAACAATACCTCCGGCGACACCGGCTTCTACAACATCGTCAACGGCGCCAACACCGGCTGGCACGACATCGGCGCCTCCTCGACCGCCTACAGCGTGGTGGCTACCGGCGACTATCTCGGCAACGGCACGGCGGACGTCCTGTTCCGCAACAGCACGTCAGGCGATACCGGCTTCTACGCCATCAGCAACGGCGTCAACACCGGCTGGCATGATGTTGGAGCGTCATCCACGGCCTACCACGTTGTCGGATGAAAACTGAGGCGCCCTGAGATCGGCGCCAGCGCATGGGTATCCAGCTGGACTCGTCGTTGAGTCGTTGCGACGCGCTGTCCTGCCGCAAAAGTTCCACTTGTCACCGACGAGCGGCAGCCCTTCGAAATAATTCGGGTGTGACCTTCGCGATACAGAAGTCGTCCCAGGAATCCTGATATGATCGCGATCTCCAATAGTGCCAAACTGCGGATTTTTCATGAAAAAACTTGCGCTTGCGGTATCCATCCTGGCGATCACTGCAGCGGCTGCTTCGGCCGCCGACATGGCACCCGCGCCGTACACCAAGGCACCCGTGGTAGTGCCCCCCGTCTACAATTGGACCGGATTTTACATTGGTGCGAACGCTGGCGGTGCCTGGGGCACGTCTGATCCCGCGACTTCAACGATCTTCACACCGTCCGGCTATTTCGATCCAAGCAGCGTACCTGCTATCGCCGCGGCCGGTTTGCAGCACATCAACAGTTCGGGGTTCACCGGAGGGGGAACCGCCGGGTATAATTGGCAGGCCGGCAGCGTGGTGTTTGGCATCGAAGCGGATTTCAACTATTTCGGGCTGAAGGGATCGACCAGCAGCACGGCGGTTTATCCCTGCTGCGCCCCCAACACTTTCACCATCAATTCGTCGACGTCATCGGATTGGCTGTTTACTTTCCGCCCGCGGGTCGGCTTCCTCGTTACCCCCGCTTTGCTGCTTTATGGCACCGGCGGTCTTGCGGTAGCCGACGTGAAGAGCAACTTCCTGTTTACCGATGCATTTGGAGCGGTGGAATCGGCTGTAAGCTCCACGACAAGGACGGGCTGGACCGCCGGCGCCGGTGCGGAATACGCCCTGATGAACGGATGGTCGATCAAGGGCGAATACCTTCATGTCGATCTCGGCAGTTCGAGCCTGACGAGCACCAATCTAATTATTGTGGGCACTCCCTCCCCGACCAACGTGTTTACGCACACGATTGATTGGCGTTCCGATATCGTTCGTGTGGGCGTCAACTACAAGTTCAACAGCCCGGTGGTTGCCAAATACTAAGTTCTCGCGGGAACCGCAATTCGAAGGTCCCGGCAATCGTACCGGGGCTTTTTGTTTTGGTTTAACAGTGCGGATGCGGACCTGAGCTCGCGCCCCTCGTGTCAGTGCCTCGGCCGCCGCGCATGTGCAGCGATCTCCCGACCGGAGACAGGTCACCTGTCAGAACGGAAGGAAAACCGGAACCAGCAGCACGGTCACGATCGCTACGATAATGGTGAAGGGCACACCCACCTTCACAAAATCGCCGAAACTATATTGCCCGGGTCCCACCACCAGCGTGTTCACCGGCGAGGAAATAGGCGTCATGAAAGCCGCGGACGCGGCCAGCGCGACGGTCATCGCAAATGGATAGGGCGAGGCTCCGAGGTCCTTGGCGATCGCCAGCGCCACGGGCGCCATCAGCACGGCCGTGGCCGTATTCGAGATGAACAGGCCCAGCATCGCGGTGATGACGAACAAGGTCGCCAACACCAGATGCGGCGCGGCGCCTCCGACCGAGCCGACCACCGCGTCGGCAGCGAGGTCGACGCCTCCCGTCCGCTGCAGGGCCAGCGAGAACGGCAACATTCCAACGATCAAGATCAGGCTCTTCAAATTGATGGACCCGTAGGCGCTCTCGAAATCGACGCAGCCCAAAAGCCCCATCAGCAGGCAGCCAATCAGCGCGGCCTGGACGTTCGGCACCACGCCGCTGATCATCAAAGCGACCACCAGTCCCAGTACCGCAAGCGCGTGCACGGCCCGCCGCCCCGCGGGAAGAACCTCCTCCAGTTCCGCCGGCATATTCAGTACCACGATGTCGTCGTTTTTTGACTGAAGCTCGCGAATGTCGGACCAGAAGCCGATCAGCAGCAGCGTATCTCCGATCTTCAACCTCTCCCCGAGCAGACCCTGCGCGACCACCTTGCTGCCGTGCCGCAAGCCGATGACGGTGAGACCGTACTCGGAGCGAATCCGGGCCTCTAGCACCGTCCGGCCGATCAGTCTGGATTCAGCCGGCAGAATGACCTCCGCTGCGCCGATCTCTTGAGAACGGTCGGCGAAGTAGCCGCCGGCCTCACTGAGCGGCCGCGGCTCAAGCTTCAGGGAATGCCACAGTTGATCGGCGCCCTCCTCGGACATCTGCACATCGGCGAGCAGGACATCGTCCGCCTGCAGTTCCGTCTGCGCGGTTGGGTTGATAATCCTGGCGGCAAACCCCGTTCCGCGTTCGATAGCAAGAATGTTTACTCCCACCGAGCGGAGCGACAGTTCGTCGAGGCGCTTACCGACCAGCGACGAGTCGGGGCTTATGCGGACGCGCTTCTCGCGATCGGCAAGCCCGTATTGCTCGATCCATTGCTGAAGGCCCGGGCGGTCCGCGGCAGGAGGCAGAGCTGTCCTGGAGGTCAACAGGCCTCGCGCTAAAAGCATATAGACGATGCCGAGTGCCAGCAGCGGAAGTCCGAACGGGGTAAAGCTGAAAAAGCCGAATCCCTGCGCACCCTGGCGGATCAGTTCGGCGTTCACGACCAGGTTCGGCGCTGTGGCCACCAGCGTCAGCATACCGCTGATCAGTGCGGCGAAGCTCAGGGGCATCATCAGCCGGCTTGGCGGCGTGCCGCGATTCTTCGAGATGCGCAGTACCACCGGAATGAAGATAGCGACCACGGCGGTTGAGCTCATCAATGAGCCGAGGCCGCCTACCGCCGCCATCAGCAGGATCAGCAGGTAGTTTTCGCTGCTGCCTGCCCTGGCGTCGAGCCAATCGCCGAGCCGGCGCGCAACGCCGGTCCTCACGAGGCCTTCGCCGATCACGAATAACGCGGCAATCAGGATGATCGATGGATCGGAAAACCCCGCCAGCGCTTCGTTCATGGTAATGATGCCGGTGAATGGCAACGTCACCATCACCAGCAGCGCGACCGCGTCCATGCGCGGCCGGTTGATGACGAACATCGCAATTGCGGCCGCAAGCACCAGCAAGACGAGGGTGAGATCGGGGTTCATCATTACTTTCCGTTGAGGACGAACCGAGTCAATTGATCTATAAATTGGCCGCCATCATTGTCTACCGGAAACAGTGTTCGGTGCTCGATAAATCGAGCCCGATGGTATAGACGTAGATTAGCTCAATCCGGTCAAGCGAGGCGCAAATGGCGCGGATTGGTATCGTGCACACGACCGAATACACCTACCGCAACCCGGTGGGCCTGCTCCGCCATAGGCTGATGGTTCGGCCGGATGAGAGCCACGATCTCCGCCTGCACAGTGCTAAACTGAAAGTCGAACCGGAGCCGAC
>Ga0209006_10001213_pt1 | contig 23388 bp, 17 predicted proteins | sample JacPin_JW_Ref_O2_FD_188567 | JGI IMG/M metagenome (GOLD analysis project Ga0209006, IMG submission 188567) | Forest soil microbial communities from Algoma, Ontario, Canada - Jack Pine, Ontario site 1_JW_Ref_O2 (SPAdes) (version 2) | ecosystem: Environmental > Terrestrial > Soil > Boreal... | reverse complement strand
ACGGCTGCGTACCCTCACGCGGCCTACTCTCCCGATAACGCCGCTCCGCCTCCTGCGTACGCTCAACAAACGGCATCGCCTGAATCAAACCCTGATAGGAGCCCTGGATGCTTTGACCGCTGGAGCTGGCCCGCACGAGGATCAGCACGACCGCACCGAGTGCCCCGATGTGGCTGGCCCCCGTCGCGTGGACGAGAAAGAGCGCACCCACGAGCAGTAGGTAAACGAGGCTCTGTGAGATGTTCGAGCCGACCCTTGTCAGCAGTTGCGTCTCGAAGAGAAGCTTGCGAGAGGCGGCTACACGGGTCGCAATTCGCTTACGCTGAGCCGCGGCGACGCCGAAGACCTGTGACTCTTCCGCAATGCGGATCGACTCAGCGATCGCGCGCGCGTAGCGAATCTGTGCGCCGGAGAGCTCGCGAGCGCGGCGAACCCCCATACCTCGCAGCGGGCGAAGCAGCGCGAACATGCTGATCGCCATCGCCAGAACGACGGCGGCGGCGAAGAGGTTCAGCAGGAACGCGGACGCCAGCAGGACCAGGAAGGTGAGTGTCGAGGTGATGAGGCCGAGGAGACTGCCGACGCCCTGGATCGCCGCTCCCACCTGGTTGGTCATGATCTCTTGGAGCTGTCCCTCTCGATCGCGAGACTGTGACTCCCAGGATGCGTTGCTGAAAGCCTCGAACAGGTTTGTGCGCAGACGTGCAGCCACTTCGGTGATGATCCGCGCCGGCAGCACCGTGAGCGGGATCTGGACGAGCACGAGGCGTGCCACGGCGATGATGAAGGCCGCAAGGATGAGGGTCTTGGTAGGCGCATGTATATGCAACAAGGTAAGGCGCACATGGTCGCCTTTGGGCCTCACGAGGGAGGCCGCGATCTGGGCGAGAAGCGCGAGGCTTGCGGCTTCGGCGATCGCCGAGAGGATCGCGAAGAACGCCACCGCCCCGATCAGCCTGCGCTGATCGCCGATGAGCGATCGCATGCGCGAGCGCATCGTCGGCTGCCGCGGGGCGGCGATGCTGCGCGGCGGGGAGCTCATCTCGCGGTCTGCGCCGCGGTCCCGGTCCTGGGCCAGGTGCCCCTGAGGCGGCACGCGCATCGCCGATGCGCACTCCGTGGGGACGAGGAGCACTCAGCGAGACAGATCTCCATGCGTACCAGTCTGGACGAACCGCGGTCCCCCGAAGCCATTATGAGCGCGGCGGACATCGTGTCTACGTCGTCGGTTTCGTTCATCGGCTGTTCGATCCCGCCAAGCCGTTCGCGGAGCATGATATCGATGGTTGGCCCGGCGGGCGGCAGTCAAAGATAGCCGGTCACGGTGCCAATCGACAAGCCGCTCGGCGATGGTGGACGCGCAAGCAAACCGTGCAGCTCCGCGCGCTGGGTCGCCCACGGTAGACCGGATATGATCGTGATCCAAGGAGGCACCCCATGCTCTATGTCGCCACCGTCCACTACAAGTCACCGCGTTGGATAGATATTCAAGCTAGTTACCTGCGGCGGCACCTCGCGATTCCGTTTGAGACATGGACGTCGCTCGAGGGCATAGATTCGTCGTATGCATCCAAATTTGACAGGGTGCTCGAGCAGCGCGGCCAGCACGCCGGGAAGCTGAATCACCTTGCGCTCGAGATCTCTCACACAGCTTCCGATGACGATCTGATCATGTTTCTCGACGGGGACGCGTTCCCAATCGCAGACCCCATGCCGCTGATCACGGAAAGCCTCGATGTGGCGCCGCTGGTCGCAATACGTCGTGCCGAGAACGTGAACGAGCCGCAGCCACATCCCAGCTTCTGTGTCACCACTGTCGGCACTTGGCGCAGCCTGCCCGGAGACTGGTCCGTCGGACCCGTGTGGCCGGCAGTCAAGGGTCGCCTGGTCAGCGACGTCGGAGCGAATCTGCTGCGGGCGCTGCAGCTCTCCGAGACGCCATGGGTGCCAATATTGCGAACCAACGGCGCCAGGCTCCATCCTCTCTTCTTTGGTGTGTACGGCGATATCGTCTATCACCACGGCGCAGGCTTCCGCGACAACGCCGTGCCGCGCGCCGACCGTCAGCGTTTGGAGGCACGCCAGCCCAAACAGAAGGCGCGCCATCCAGCACGACGTCTGTTGATGGCCGGCGTGAATCGGGTTCGCGGCAGTGGCTGGAGCGAGACAGTGGAGCGCAACAACGAGCAGTCCCGCGTCATCTTCGAGGCAATTCGAAGCGAGGAGCCCGACTGGTTGGCTCAGGTGACTGAGGCCGCGCCACTGGAGCAAAGCTCCTGACAGCGCAGGTTGGCAGGGTGCCTGACTTCTTCATCGTCGGGCACGCCAAGAGCGGCACCACCGCTCTTTACGAGATGCTGAGGCATCATCCTCAGATATACATGTCGCAGCCGAAGGAGCCGTGGTTCTTCGCTCGGGAGAACCCGAATCCGCAAGCCTCGGGGGCGCGGTCGATGACGTTCACCGGTAGAAAGAGCGAAACCCTGGCTGAATACCTCTCCCTTTTCGCGGCGGCACGACCCGATCAACGCCTGGGAGAGGCATCCTCCTCATATCTGTGGTCGCACACCGCACCGGAGAGGATCGCCTCGTTGCGGCCCGACGCGCGGATCGTCGCCGTATTCAGAGAGCCCGCGAGCTTCCTGCGCTCTCTACATCTGCAACTGCTGTCGGCTCACGAGGAGACCGAGAAGAGCTTTCGCAAGGCGCTCGAGCTCGAAGGTGCACGTCGCGAAGACCGGCACCTGCCGAGATACGCATACTGGCCGCAGACCCTCATGTATGCGGACCGGGTCAGGTATGTCGAGCAACTGCAGCGCTACCGCGACGTCTTTCCGCAAGAGCAGTTGCTGGTTCTCATATACGACGACTTCCGGGCCGATAATGAGGCGACGGTACGCCGCCTCATGCGTTTCCTGGAGGTGGACGACACGCAGCCCGTACGCGTCGTCGAGGCAAATCCCACGATCGGCGTGCGCTCGGTGTGGCTCGATGAGCTCAGGCGTTCGCTGCGTGCGGGTCGCGGTCCTGCCCTGCGGACTCTACGCTACGTCGGCAAGGCACTCACGACCTACCGTCTGCGCAAGGCTCTCTACTACCCGCTCATGCGCCGGACGGTCTACTCCCAGCCGCCGGCTGCCGACACGGAGCTGATGCTGGAGCTCCGCCGCCGTTTCAAGCCCGAGGTAATCTCGCTGGGCGAGTATCTCGACCGGGATCTGGTGAAGCTGTGGGGCTATGACTCGATCGGCTGAGTGTTCGCGGGAGCGCTCCATATTGCCCGTGCTGTCGTGTAGGCGTCCAGGATCGCCGCAAAGTGGCGCTGCGGGGAGAAGCGCGCGTTCACCGCTTCCCGCCCTGCTGCTCCCATCGACTGCTGCAGCTCCGGATCTGCGAGCAGCCGGTTCAACGCGCCCGCGAGCGCGTTGACGTCGCCCGGCTCGACGCAAAGGCCGCTCACGCCGTCGTCCAGCCAGTCCCGCACGCCACCTGTTGCGCTCGCGACCACCGGACGACCGGCCGCCAGCGCCTCGATTCCAACGAGTCCGAACGGCTCCGGCCAGAGCGATGGAACGACCACGACCGACGCGTTCGCAAACTCCTCCGCGAGCTGCTCGGAGCTCAGCCAGCCGCGGAAGGTGACCCGGTCCTCGACACCGGTCTCGCGTGCCAGCTTGCGCATCTCCTCGAGCTGGCGCCCGTCGCCACAGATGACGAACTCGCCATCTACCTGGCGAGCGGCGCGGATCAATACAGCGACGCCCTTCTGGCGCACGATCCGTCCCGCGAACACCACCCGACGCCGGGTCGCGTGCCCAGAGCCCTGGCGCGGAGCGATCGTCGCCGGAAACGGGACGATCTGGCGCCGGGTCAAGCCGTTGGCCGCCAGATGCCGATCGACCGCGGTGGAATAAGAGAGGACGAGATCGGCGTGCCTGAGTGCGTCGACGCGCCGCGAGGCATTTCGGTAACGCGCCGGCAGCGGTTTAATGTTGCGTGTGTGCGCGCATCCTCGCGCGAGCAGATTGAACACACATCCGGGGCCATGGGCACGAGTGCATTCGTGGCCTGGTTTGAAGTAGTACACGCCCGAGGTACATGCGGAGTAGACGTGTGCACTGATCACCACGGGCGCACTGGCGCGCATCGCCTGAACGACATCGGGGCGGTCGACCTGGTGCAGGTGAATCACATCTGGTCCGAAGGCGAGTGCCTCGCCAATGCGTGTGGACATCGGCACGTCGTCCTTGAACAGGTCGGGGCATCGGTACAGCGTCACTCCAGGAATCTCCTCCGTCGACTCGACGCGCGCGGCGATCACGCGCACATCCAGGCCGTGGCGGGCGAGCGTCGCGGCGCTCGTCTGGACGTGGGCAGAGACGCCACCATCGCGGGTCCACCGCGGCACTCCGAGCAGGACAGAACGGGGGGGCGGCGAGCCTGACGTCGCGGTGGAGAGGGGTAGGTCGCTGGTGGCCATGTGAGCGGCAACGATAGCCGCTCGCAAATGGCGCGCGAGAGGGCGCGGAGGTGGCTGCAGCGCTCCGGCGAGGCCGCGTTGGCGGCGATAGCTGACTGATAGAGTCGCCCCACGATGGGCTCTGCCTCGCTGACGGGAAACGACCATCGCTGGGGCCCTGTGTGACTGTGAACACGCAGCGCGCGGTCGTGCTCGGCGCTCCTCGCTCCGGTACCACGTTCTTGATCAGCGCACTGAGCGCGCTGCCCACGGCAGAGTGCGTGAGTGGCAATCTGCTACCGGTGGGCATCGCTCACCTGGCCGCGCAGGAGCTGCCGGCGGAGGTGCGAGAAGCCCTCGAGCGCAGCTTTCGCGTCGGCCTGGCGGACTACCTCACGACGAGCCTCTATCACGCCCGCTCGGCGGCGTTGCGAAAGTGGTGGACGGCGAGCAGAAGCGCGAGGACCCTGAAAGACGCCCTCGAAGGCAGACGCAATGAGCAGATGCTGATCTACAAGGAGCCCTTCCTCGCCTTCGCGCCGGACTTGGCCTACGCGGCACTGCCCGAGGCGCGCCTGCTGTACATATCCAGGGACGGACGCGACGTCGCCGATTCGCTCGTGCGCACATACGGCGTGCTCACCGACGAGAAGCTGGCTGATCTGGAGACAGACGAGGTGCCGATGGGACGCAAGGTGGGCGATCGCTATGTGCCTTGGTGGGTGGACGAGCCAGAAAGCGAGTCGTTCCTGGAGGCCAGCCCATTCCTGCGCGCCGTGTGGATGTGGCGCGAGATGGTCAGGCGTTGCCGCGAGTTCTTCGACCGTCCTGAGGTGATCGCCTCCGGGCGTGTCCTGCATGTTCGCTACGAGCAGCTGATCGGCGACCCGCTAACACAGGGTCAGAGGATCGCCGAGCACCTCGGAGAGCGGCTCAGCCCGCTGATGCGGGTGCGGCTCGGCAACGCTCACCCTCGCTCGGTGGGAATTCACTCACGGCGCGAGGATGCCGAGATCGCGGCGGCCGAGCAGCTCGCCGGCGCCGAGCTCGGGGCGCTGGGCTACCAGCTATTGACGAACGCCAAGCCCGCCCGTCTGTAGCGGGCGAGGCTGTCCCGCCGTTGGCTCAGGATTCTGTGACTTCGAGCGAAAACGGATCGCTCGCGATGCTCTGAAGCTGGGAGTCGCCCGGGACCTGAATCCGCAGCACTTCGTCGCCGGCCGCGGGAAATGTGTAGGGGATCGCGTATTCGCCACCGGTGTTGAGCACCGCTGTGGCGATCACGCTGTAGGTGCCCGCAGGGATGGTTTCGCGTTCGAGATCGACCACCTGTCCTTCGCGAGATGGAGCCACGGTACCCGTGAAGGTTACTTCTGTGCCAGCCGCGACGGTCGCCGGCGCGGGAGTCGCAGTGAGCTCATAGGTGACGCTCTGCGCGAGAGTCGCGGAGCTGGCGCCGCCACTGATCACTCGGTAGTTGGTGTTCTGGGTGGGTGACTCGCTGAAGCTGTATTCCTTGCTATTGCTGAGGACTTGTGCAACTGGGGTGAAGGCGCCGGCGCCGATCTGTGCGAGCAGCGTGACGGTCTTCTCGCCCCCGCTCTCGAGGGTGCCGGAGATCGTCACCGGCTGCCCGTACACGACCGGGTTGGCTGACGAGTCGATCGTCATCTGGCGAGAGCGCCGGCGCGCTATCTGGTAGGTGACGGGTGCCGAGTCGCTCGTCATGAAGAGGTGGTGGGAATGCACGACCACGCGGACAGTTGCCTCACCAGGCCTTAGGAAAGTGTGGGTGATCGAGTAGTCGCCTTCCTCGTTCACCACGCCGCCGCCGCCGATTCGATGCCACGCTCCTTGACGATATTCGCGCTGCAGCGAGACCGTAGCGCCGGCGTCGGCGGCAGTCACAGTGCCGGTGAAGCTCACAGCGCTCGAGTCCTCGGCGCTCGCGCGTAGCGCGCGGTTGGTGCCCGTGAACAGCTCCGTACCGGCGGTCGGGCTCACGATCGTGATCTGCGGTGCCACCTTGACGCTGGTGCGCGCGCTGGTGGCGCCGTCGGCGGTCACGTAGAAGACGCTGTTGGCTTCAAGGTGCGTAGGTGTGAGCTCGAAGCCCCCGTCCGCTTCCGTGCTCGTGGTTGCGGCTTCGGTGAAGCCGGGCGTGCGGGCGAGCTTCTGGTAGAGCGTCACCGTCTGCCCGGAGGCGTCTTCCGGCTCCGCGCAGCTCAGCGTCCCCTCAAGCGTCAGAGCAGCCCCCGCGGTTGCGATCCGCTTCGAGGCCTTCAGGTCGATCGTGCACGTGCCGGTGCTCTGCACGGCCTGGCGATCCGCTCGTCGTTCTTCACGCAGCTTCTGCCGTTCCTCATGCCGTTCGCGCCGTTCTTCACGGCGTGTCTGGGAGCTCGATTCTCCGGCCGGTTCCTGAGGAGAGCCACCGGGGACTTCGGATTCGCTGACCGCTTCCTGGAGCGTTCCGGTCACGGATTCTTCGCTGACGCTCGACTGCAGTCGAGGCACCCCGCGTGCACCCGCGGCCGGGGCGAACAGGAGGCACAGGCCGGCGACGAACGCGGCGAAGCTGAGGATCGGTGGGAGGCGCCGCGCACGCCGGCGCGGATTCAGGTGCATGTTGGTGGTCATTCCCTGGTCTGAGGACCGAATCGAGGATGGGCGCAGCATGGATCGGCATCAGAACGGTCCTGCTTGAGCGCGATCGCGCTCAGGAACGGCCGGATCTCGCGCCGAGCACGCCGGAATAGACCTGCTCCAGACGCGCCGCCACCGCAGCCGGGTGATAGTCCGAGACTGCGTCGCGCGCCGCGCCTGCGAGCCTCTCCCTTTCGCTGGGATCCTCGCTCAAAGCCCGCATAGCTGCGCAAAGCGAGTCGAGATCGCGACTACGGAAGAGACGGCCGGTCTGTCCATCTGAGATCACGCTCGCCGGTCCGCCCTCGTCCGCTGCGATCACAGCCAATCCCGCCGCCATGCCCTCCAGCACGACCGTCCCGAAAGGCTCCGGGATGACGGACGCATGTACGAGAACGTCCAGCGATGCCAGCTCCGCCCACACGTCCTCGCGAAAGCCGCGGAACTCCACGCGCTCGGCGATCCCCAGGGAGGCGGCGAGCGCATGCAGCTCGCGCTCGTAGCGCTCCTCCCCGAACATCGCCGAACCGACCAGGACGGCCCGCTCGCCACCGTCTGGGAAGGCGGTCGCGAATGCGCGCAGGAACAGATCCTGGCCCTTCCATGGGGCGATCCTCCCCAACATCCCGAACCTCGCCGGCCCGGACGGGGTCGGCGGGGGGTAGGGGGAGAGCTCGACCGACCCTGGGATCACCCAGTTGAGGGGTCCCCTGACGGCCGGGGGAAGCGTCTCGAGCGTGGCGGTCGAGTTCGCCACGACGCCGTCGGCGAGGTGGCGGATGAGCGCGCGCACCAGATGCACGGCCGCGCGTGGGATGTAGTCATCGGCGATGCGATCACGCACGTGCCACACGAGCGGGACCCCCGCCGCCTTCGCGGCGATGCTCCCGTAGACCCCCGACTTCAGCGAGTTCGTGTGCACGACGTCCGGCTTCAGCGCGCGCAGCCGCCGCGTCAGCCTTGCTATGTACGCGAGCGTATGCAGCGCCGCCAGCGGCGAGGCCGCGCCAAGCGTGACGGTTTCTCGGCGCGCGTCACGCGCCGAGGCGGCGATCGGCAGCACCTCCACCGAGACGCCGGCGCGCACCAGCCGCTCCGCCAACGGGCCGTCCTCTCCAAGGATCATGTGGGCGTTGATGGCCTTGAAGTGCGGCAGCAGGCGCATCAGCGCGATCTCGCCGCCGGACAGGCGCGCTACGTGGTCGAGGAAGACCACCCGCGGGCGCTCATCGCGCGCGCCACGCAGCACGCGAGCGTAGAGGTCGCGGTGGCGGTTGGCAAGACGCTCCCACGAATATCCCTCGGCGAAGCTACGCGTGGCCTCGCGTGTCGGCAGCGATCCTCGCGCGGCGGCCTGGATGCGCCTCCCTAGCGCGTCGACGTCGCCGGCGGGCACCACCAGCGACGGGTCCAGCGCGCTCACCGCCTCCGGCAGCCCGCCGGCGTCGGTGACGATGCTCGGCGTGCCGCACGCGGCGGACTCCGGGATGATCAGCCCGAAGCCCTCGAGCGCGATCGACGGCACCACAGCCACGTCTGCGGCACGGTAGGCGTCGATCAACAGCTCGTCGGAGAGCCGTCCGAGCACTCGCACGCGGCCGGCCAGCGGGCCGCTTGCAGCGCGCTCGGCGAGCGCGTCGCGCAGCTCGCCATCGCCCACGAGCAGCAGCTGTGAGCCGTCGGGCAACGTCCCGGCGAGTGCGGCCCAGGCGTCCAGCAGAACGTCGATCCCCATGCGCGCCACCAAGCGGCGAACGCACACGGCGACGAACGCGCCCGAGGCGAGCTCCAGGCGCTCGCGCGCGATCGCCCTGTCACCCGGCGTGAACACTTCGAGCGCCACGCCCGGGTCCCAGACGTGGACCTCCCAAGGACGCACCCGGTAGCGCTCAAGCAGCGTCCTGCGAAAGGCTGAGGACAGCACCACATACGCATCGGCGCGACGCAGCACACGCCGCTCGAGCGCGGAGCGCAGCGCGAACTTGATGCGCGAGCCGTCGCCCGCTGCGACGTTCTCATCCGCCCACGGGCCGTGGAAGTGGAATACCAGCGGGCGCGCGCCCAGCGCTCGCGTGAGCAGCGGCGCGGCCGCATAGAGGGCGAAGTGCGCGTCCACGAGCTCCGTGGCGGCGGCGGCGCGGCGGGCGGCGCGCGAAAAGCTCAGCAGGCGAATCGGAAGCTGCGAGCGAGCGACCACGTTGATGGAGGGTGGAGCGTCATCCGACGGACCGACCACGACACCCAGGGCGTCCGGCAGCTGCTCGAACAGCGAGCGGTAATAGCGGTTCAGGCCGCCCAGCGACCCCGGGAACCAGCCCATCCCGAGCATCAGCACGCGCGGCGGGCCATGCGCGGGCCCGGTCGACCGGGAAGAGGGGTCCTGTATCGGTGTGCTCACGGTCTTGGCGGGCCAGGCGGCCTGCTCGCAGCTCTATTCGTCGGCAGGCAGGCGCACCGTATCAAGGGCTCGAGCCGGCGCCGGCCGGCGCACCGTGCGCCCCAATCTTGAAAATCACGCACTCGCAACGTAATGTTCACTCGATTCAAGCGCCACCAGTTCAGCCTTGGGCTCGATCGTCACGGGCCGAGCGACCAATGAGCCAGCACGGATGCCAGCCACCTATCACCTGACCCACCTACGCACGCTCGAGGCGGAGGCCGTGCACGTGATGCGCGAGACCGTCGCCGAATTCGAGCGACCCGTGCTGCTGTTCAGCGGCGGCAAGGACTCGATCGTGCTGCTGCGCCTCGCCGAGAAGGCGTTCCGCCCGGCATCTTTCCCGTTCCCGTTGCTGCACGTCGACACCGGCCACAACTTCCCCGAGGCGATCGAGTACCGAGACCGACGCGTGCAGGAGCTGGGGGAGAGGCTGATCGTCGCCTCCGTCGAGGACTCGATCAGCAACGGGCGTGTCGTGGAGGAGACGGGGCCGCGCGCGTCGCGCAACGCGCTGCAGACGGTCACGCTCCTGGACGCGATCGCCGAGCACCGGTTCGACGCGGCGTTCGGTGGAGCGCGCCGCGATGAGGAGCGGGCCCGCGCGAAGGAGCGGATCCTTTCCTTCCGCGATCAGTTCGGGCAGTGGGAGCCCCAAAAACAGCGTCCAGAGCTGTGGAGTCTCTACAATGGGCGCATACGCAAGGGTGAGCATGCTCGGGTGTTTCCGATCTCCAACTGGACTGAGCTCGACGTGTGGCAGTACATCGCCGAGGAGGATCTCGAGGTGCCCTCGATCTATTTCGCGCACGAGCGTGAGGTGTTCGCCCGTGACGGCATGCTCTACGCCGTCAGCCCGTTCGTCGAGTTGATGGACGGTGAGGAAGCCTTCTCCGCACAGGTTCGCTACCGCACAGTCGGCGACATGAGCTGCACAGGAGCGGTGGAGTCGAACGCCGCGAAGCTCGAGGACGTCGTGGCAGAGATCGCTGCCACGACGGTGACCGAGCGCGGCCAGACGCGCGCGGATGACCGCGTGACCGAGGCCGCCATGGAGGATCGCAAGCGGCAGGGGTACTTCTGATGGCGGGGGACGAGGTGGACTCCACGCGCGGGCTCGCGGTGAACGGCAACGGCACCGTGCAGGCCGATGCCGAGCCGCACAGCGAGGAGGGCGCAGCGGCGCTCTTCCGGCGCCTGAGCGAGCGTCCGGCCGACCTGCTGCGTTTCGCAACGGCCGGCTCGGTGGACGACGGCAAGAGCACGCTGATCGGGCGGTTGCTCTACGACTCCAAGCAGGTGCTCGCCGACCAGCTGGCGCACGTCGAGCAGACCAGCCAGCGGATGGGGCACGAGTTCGTCGATCTCTCGCTGCTCACAGACGGTCTGCGCGCCGAGCGCGAGCAGGGGATCACGATCGACGTCGCCTACCGTTACTTCGCCACCGCGCAGCGGCGCTTCATCATCGCCGACACCCCCGGCCACGAGCAGTACACGCGCAACATGGTCACCGGCGCCTCCACCGCGGACCTGGCGATCGTGCTCGTGGACGCGCGCAAGGGCGTCGTCTCGCAGTCCAAGCGCCATGCCTTCATCAGCTCCATGCTGGGGATCCCGCACGTCGTCGTGTGCGTGAACAAGATGGACCTCGTCGACTTCGACGAGGCGGTCTTCAACGCGATCGTCGAGGAGTTCGACACGTTCGCAGCGCGCCTGGAGATGCCCGACGTCACCTTCATCCCGATCTCCGCGCTGCTGGGGGACAACGTGGTGGACCGCTCGGAGGCGATGCCCTGGTATCAGGGTCCGCCCGTCCTCTACCACCTCGAGCACGTCCACATCGCGTCCGACCGCAACCTGATCGACGTGCGCTTTCCCGTGCAGTGGGTGATCCGCCCGCCGGCCAGCAACGTCGTCGACTACCGCGCCTACGCAGGGCAGCTCGCCGGCGGCATCATCCGCCAGGGCGACGAGGTCGTCGTGCTCCCCGGCGGACAGCGCACGACCGTTGCCGGCATCGACACGTTCGAGGGGCCCGTGAAGGAGGCGTTCACGCCGATGTCCGTGGCGCTGCGGCTCGAGGACGACATCGACGTCAGCCGCGGCAGCACGATCGTGCGCGCGCAGAACCAGCCGACGGTCTCCAACCGCTTCGAGTGCCTGATGTGCTGGATGTCAGAGGAGCCGCTCAGCCCGCGCAGGCGCTACCTCGTCAAGCACACCACACGCTCGGCGATGGTCGGCAAGATCGACGTTCGCTACCGGATCGACGTCGAGACGCTGCGCCGCGACTCCAGCGCAACGACGCTCGAGCTCAACGACCTCGCCCGCGTGCAGATGGAGCTGAGCTCGCCGCTGGTGTTCGACTCCTACCGGCGCAACCGCGTGACCGGCAGCCTGATCGTGATCGACGAGGCGACCAACGACACCGTCGGCGCGGGTGTGATCCTCGACACGGAGGTCGAGGGCGAGGAGATCGAAGCCAAGAGCGAGCGCAGCCCCAACGTGCGCTGGCAGGGCACACGCATGACCAGGGAGCGGCGCTGGCAGTCACTGGGCCACCCCGGCGCCACGCTGTGGTTCACCGGGCTGCCTGGGGCAGGCAAGTCGACGGTCGCCGCTGCCGTGGAGGAGCGGCTGCTGGAAGCCGGCCAGGCCGCGTTCCTGCTCGACGGGGACAACCTGCGCCACGGTCTCAACGGCGATCTCGGGTTCGACGAGAGCGCCCGTCGTGAGAACGTGCGGCGCACCGCGCACGTCGCGCGGCTGCTCGCCGAGTCGGGCACGGTGGCCCTCGTGAGCCTCGTCAGCCCCTATGCGGCGGACCGCGAGACCGCCGCCGCGCTGCACGAGGCCGATGAGCTGCAGTTCATCGAGGTCTTCGTGGACGCGCCGCTGGAGCTCTGCGAGCAGCGTGACCCCAAGGGCCTCTACGCCCGTGCGCGGGCCGGAGAGCTTGCCGGTCTGACGGGGGTTGGCGCTCCTTACGAGGCGCCCGCGAATCCCGACCTCGTGCTCGGCTCCGACGGCGAAACCGTCGAGGAAGAGGTCGCACGCGTGATGGACCTGCTCGCCGCCCGCAAGCTCCTCTAGCCCTTCTTTTTCTTCCTCTTCTTGCTGTCGGAGGGCGCTGCGTGAAGCAGCACCGTCGAGCTGTGTCCCGATGCGAGCGGCCCGGGCAGCACGTCCACGAACGCGCGGTAGTGCCCCGAAATGCGAATGCTGACGATCGCGCTGAAGCGTGCGAGAGACCTCGTGCCCGGTTTCACCACGGTGCTGAACTTGGTCAGGAACGTCGGGCCCTTTTCTTCTTCGTGTTCAGACCTGCCTTTGCTCTTCGCCGGGTTTTCCAATCGCGCCGGCTTTTCGCTCGTCGGCGGTCCTTCTTCGGACTTGGGAGCCTTTTCGAGCTCGAAGTACACGTGTGCACCCACCTCCGCCGGTGTGACCGTCCCGTATAGACGCACGAGCCCCTTGCTGATCGTGCTGGTGCGTACTTTCAGCGCCACACGGACCGAGACCTGGGCGGGGACCACCAGGCTGTAAATGGGTTTGGTGCCGACCGTCGCGATGCGGAACTTCGTGCCGGTGTCGAGGTGGGCCACGACGAAGGTGAAGTGGCCGGTAGCTGTCGTCACGATCGGGATCCCGACATCCGTGTACGCCGTCGTGTACGGATAAGGCGTGGCCTGCAGCACGATCTGGCGATTGGCGCCACCGGTCCCGGTGAGAGTGCCGCTCAGAAGGAACGTCCCGCCGCGCGGCGTCGCCTTGTAGGTCTTCGGCAGCTCGAACGCGGTCTTCTTGCTCGACTCCAGGCTGAACGTGCGATCGTGGCCTGACCTTTGACCTTCTGAGTTGCTCGCCACCAGGCGGTAGTGGTAGCCCGGCAGCAAACCTGTCACCGGCTGCGAGACCTTCACCAGCGTCGTACCGGCAGTCAGGGTGGCCGCAGGCGTCTGCTGGCCGTAGGTCGCGGTTGGCCCGTACTGGAAGTAGTACGTGGTCGTCAGCGTGCGCGGGTTGATCGAGCCCTGGAGCGTCGCCGAGGTTCCGCTCACGCGGGTCGTCCCCCCGGTGCTCACCCGCGGGGGACCGGGCGTCGTGTTGGGGCTCGTGGCCGCCTGCGACGCAAATGGCAGGACGAGCGCGAGGCTCGCCAGAGCGAGCACAGGGCCGACCAGCAGACGCTTGACCTCAAGGCTCTTCATCGCGGCGTGTCTCCCCTGTCCTTGGATTTGACTGAGCGCTCGTGCGCCGGCTCCGGCCGCAGCAAATTGACCACGCCCCGGCAGCCTCGTCGTCCATAACCCCGTTGGCGATGGTTCGATGCGGTGCGCCTGAGGACATTGTCACGAACTCGAGATCAGCGCCTCGATGGCGCGGCCCACGGATGCTAGCGCAGGCCGCCACGCTTGACGGCAAGGATCAGGTCGTTCGCAATTCGCGGCAAGTGCGCCCTGCGAGGCCCCATTCGCACAGTCGAAGACCTTGATGACTATAAATCTGATATGCTTGGTGAGGAATTGACCACCCGACCTCGGAGCCCGCAATGACCCTCCTGCTGATCGTTGCCGCCTGGCTGATCTCTGTCTCGCTGGTTGCCGGCCTTTGCATGGCAGCGCGGGCGGGCGACCGCGAGCCGCTCGCGCGGCCGCTCGCCGACGCCGACCAGCAGGGCGCGTCGACGCTCGTGTGGGAGCAGGCTGACGGCGTCGGGATATACGCCCGCGCGAACGTCGGACGCACACACACGGCTGAGTCGGGCGTTGCCGTGCTGCACGGCGATGGCATCGCCGCCTAGCGGCGCCTTCACAAAATCATCACGCAAGAGGGGCCGCTTGCAGCGACCATACGGCCTAACAGCGCGTAGCGCTCCCATGCGCACGTCCGGAGTCGCTCCTGCGTCACCGGCGGCATACACACGAAGGTAGCCACCCTGTCCACGGAATCGATCGCAAGCACGTCGCAGCCGCTCGCAGGCGCAGGCGCCCAATGCGCCGGCTGTGGGGCGCCGCTCGCGCCGGACCAGCGTTACTGCCTGGAGTGCGGCGAGCGGTGTGTTCCCATGAGCAACTTCCTGCGCGGCGAGCCGCCGGCCGCTTCGCCGGCCGTTCACTCCGCGGATCCCCCAAGCTCCCCGTCGAGCCCGCCCCCCAGCGGCGCCTCCAGCGCTCAGCGCAACAACACGCTGACTGTCATTGCCGGCGTCGGGGTGCTGCTGCTGGCGATGGGGGTGGGGGTGTTGATCGGGCGCTCTTCCGGCTCCTCAAAGCAATCCGCGGCGGCACCGCAGGTGATCAGCCTCGCGCCCGCGTCCACCTCGACCGGCACCGCCACGACACCGGCGAGCGAAGCTTCGTTCACGAGCAGCTGGCCGACCGGCAAGAGCGGCTACACCGTGCAGCTGCAGACGCTGCCCGAATCAGGCACCTCGGTCAGCGCCGTCGAAAGCGCCAAGTCTGCCGCCACCGGAAAGGGCGCCAAGGCGGTCGGAGCGCTGAAGTCCGAAGAATTCAGCAGCCTCACCACCGGTAGCTACGTGATCTATTCCGGCGTGTACACGAAGAAGGCCGAAGCGGAAAAAGCGCTCACCGCGGTGAAGAAGAGCTTCCCCGGCGCAAAGGTCATCAAGGTGTCCAACGGCGGTGGGTCGGCCTCCACCTCAGAACCTCCCACGACATCGCCCGGCGGCGTTGGACAGAGCGAGAACCACCCCGCTCCGCCATCCGTGCTCAAGAGCCTGAAGTCAGTCAAAGGCAAGAGCTACGAGGAAAAATCCAAGAACCTGCCCGACGTCGTCGAAGACTGACGGCTGGTCTGGAAAGGCATGGCGATCCCTCGCGACACCCTGGAGCTTCAGCGTAGGCGCGATGCGCTGGCCCAGGAGGTGACCGAGCTGCACTGGGACCTCGGCGGGCTCGCCTACGAGATGGCGATCCGCGACCACTTCCGCCTCGACGTGCTCGTCCGCCGCGCCGCCGCATTGCAGGAACGCGATGCCGAGCTGGCAGAGGTGGAGCGACTGCTGCGAATGGAGGGCGACGGGGTGGCGGGCGCATGCCCGAGCTGCGGTTCTCCCCACAGCCGCGGCGCGCTCTACTGCTGGCAGTGCGGAACCACGCTGATGGAGCGCCTGCCGAGTAGCGCCACCGGCGAGCCTGACGGCTCCACCGCGGTGATGGAGGAGCTTTTCGCACGTCAGGCCGCGCCGGCGCACGACTCGGCTGCGAGCTCGGACGACTAGGAGCGCCGACCGTGAGCGTCGAGCGCCCCCAGCTATGCGAGGACTGCGGCTCGCCGGTCGCCGAAGACCAGCGCTACTGCCTCGTGTGCGGAGCGCGCGTGGGGGAGCGCAGTGCGCAGCTCGAGGATCTGCTGCGCCGCGTCGGGGGCGAGTCGCACAGCGAGTCCGAGGCAACGGAGGTTGGGAGCTTCGCTGCGACCGCGTCGCCTGCGCCGCCGGAGAGCCCGGCAGCCGCACCGGCGCCCTCCGGCCTGAGGCTTCCCTCGCGCCCGGTCTCCGCGCTGCTCGTGCTCGTGTTCCTCGGCTTCGGCGTGCTGCTCGGCAACACCGCCGGCTCCAGAGTCAGCGACACGCTCGCCTCCTCACGCGCGCCGCTGAAGGTCGAGCTGCCGTCCTCAGTCTCCGCGGCCGGGAGCACCACGACGTCCACGACGGCCTCCGCGGAATCGAGCGCGGACGGCTCCGGCGGTGAATCATCAGCCCCCGAAACCGACGCCGAACCGACCCTCACGCCTGCCGCGAGTCCGAACACGACAACCTCTGAAGCGCAGACGACGTCCGGCTCCTCAGGCTCCGCGGGCTCGCAGGGCGAAGCCGGCGGGTCCAAAAAAGGCTCGTCCGGCTCGCAGGGCGCGGGCTCTGAATCGAGCTCCGAAGGCCCGCTGAAGAAGCTGCCGCCGATCAAGCACGTGTGGGTGATCATGCTCTCCGACGCGCCCTACGCGTCGGTCTTCGGGCCGGCCTCCGCCGCGCCCTACCTGTCCAAGACGCTCGAGCACCACGGTGAGCTGCTCGCGCGCTACGACGCGGTCGCACACGAGGAGCTAGCGGACGAGATAGCCCTGCTCAGCGGTCAGGGGCCGACCGCCGAAACAGCAGCCAACTGCCCCAACTACACCGAAATCGCCGCGTCCGGCGCGGGCCCCGAAGGACAGATCCTGGGCAGTGGCTGCGTGTACCCCTCCTCGACGCAGACGCTCCCCGGAGAGCTGAGCGCCAAGCACCTCGAGTGGCGGGCCTACGTGCAGGGAATCGACGAAGCGGGCACCCAGGCGGGCGCCTGCGCGCATCCCACGCTCGGACAGGCCGACCCGACCGCCGAACAGACGGCCAGCACCGGCCCCTACGCGACGTTCCGCAACCCGTTCGTGTACTTCGCCTCGATCCTCGACGCGCCCGCCTGCGCCAGCGACGACGTCGGCCTCTCCGCGCTGACGGGCGACCTCGCGAGCATCAAGAGCACGCCGAGCTTCTCCTACATCGCGCCCGACCGCTGCGACGACGGCAATCCCACGCCCTGCACCCCTGGAGCGCCGGCGGGGCTCGTTCCCGCGGACACGCTGCTCAAACAGGTGGTCCCCGAGATCACCGCGTCGGAGGCCTACAAGGAAAGCGGGCTGCTCGTGATCACCGTCGACGAGGCGCCCTCCAGCGGCGAATTCGCGGACTCCAGCTCCTGCTGCGGGCAGCCGCTGTTCCCCAACGACCCCGTCAAGAGCCTCGCCGGTGCGCCGCGCGGCGGCGGCACCGTCGGCGCGCTATTGCTCTCGCCGTTCGTCAAAGGCGGCACGGTCAGCCAGGAAGAGTTCAACCATTTCTCGCTGCTGCGCACGATCGAGGACCTGTTCTTGCTCCCGCACCTCGGCTACGCGGGTGCCTCCGCGGTGAAATCCCTCGAACCGTCGATGTTCACCGCCAAGGCGAAAGGCTGACTTCAGAGCCGGCGCCGGCGCCCACGCCGTTGGCCGCTACGCGCGCGCGGGGAGGACTGGGGCGCTCGCCTGGGGGCGCTCGGCGCACACCATTTCCTCGAAGGTGATCGCGTCGCGTTGGGGCGCGTTTCGCCCCAGGACCCACTCGAGCGCGAGCATGTGGCGAGTGTGCTGGAGGTCGGACGGGTGCAGGTCCAGACGCAGCGTTCCAGCGCCGCAGAGCAGGCCGCCGGCTCGGATCAGCGGCGGCGAGAGGATGTGGCGCACGCGACCGTTGCTGCCCATGCCCCATGCCGGGGCCAGCCACTTGGAACGGGCCTCGTCCTCGACCAGCTGCGTGCGGTGCAGGCGCATCAGGCTCGCCCACCAGCGGAACTTGCGCGGCAGCGCGCGGCGCAGGGCTGGTGTGTAGGCGTAGGCGGGCGCCACGAACCCGTCGGGCTCGACACCTGCGAGCTTCAGCACCCTCCAGCCGGCGTCGACCGCGCGGCGCGTCTCCTCCTCGTCGAGCCCCACGAACTCCGCGCCGCGGCCGCCGCGCGCCGGCCTGAGGCTCTGGCGCGCGACCGGGCCGCGTCGCAGCTGCTGGTGCTGGAAGCCGTGCTGGGCGATCGAGTCGCCCGCCAGACGGCGCTCGTTCAGCCACCGGACCATCTCCGGGCAGCGCTCTCCCAGCGGGTGCAGGTCGCGGGCGGGGATCACGAGCAGCGTCATGCGGTCCACGCCGTGGTCCTCCAGCCAGTCGCGGATCAGCGCGCAGCGCTCAAACGTCGCCGGCTCGATGTCGTGCAGCGCCACCGCGATCCGCGCCGGGCGCGACGGAGCGTCGCTATGCCGCACGGAGGGCCTCCGGTACGTCGTACTCGGGAAGCACGCGCCGGTAACCGGTGGAGAGACGCTCGAGCGTGCGCTCCCACGTGCGCTCCGCGACGGCCGCCAGGCCGCCGCGCGAGAGGTGCTCGCGCAGCAGCGGCGAGCCGGCCAGCTCGAGCACGGCATCGGCCAACTGGCCGGCGTCCGCCTCGCAGAGCCGTCCGCTGACACCGTCCTCCACCAGCGACAGCGGGCCACCCTCGGCAACGGCGATCACCGGCAGGCCGCTGGCCTGCGCCTCGAGGATCACCTGGCCGAAGGTGTCGGTGGAGCTGGGGAACAGGAAGATGTCCGCTTCTCCGTACGCCTGTGCCAGCGCGTCTCCCTCCAGCCAGCCGAGGAAGCTCGCGTGCCCGCCCAGGCGTTCGCGCAAACGCTCCTGCTCGGGCCCGCCGCCGGCGAGCGTCAGGTGCAGGCGCGGCTCTCTCGAGCGGGCCAGCAGGAACGCATCAGCGAGGAGCTCCACGCCCTTCTCGCGGGTGATGCGCCCGGAGTACATGACGTTGATCGTCTCCCCGCGGCGGGTGTCGCGCGCCGTCGGGCGAAAGCGCGCCGTGTCCACCCCCCGATCCCAGCGAAGCACGCGATCGGCCGGCATTCCGATCGCCGCCAGCGCCTCGTCGGCGGCGCGGCTGGGGGAGAGGACCACGTCGCACGCGTGATAGAAGGCGCTCACGGCCAGCGCCGTCGCGTCGGCCACGCGACGCTCGCCCGAGCGCAGGCCCGCGTAGGCGGTCAGCTCGGTGTGGTAACTGCCGACCAGCGGCAGGCGCAGCGCCCGAGCCACGAGCGCGCCGGCGATTCCCGCGGGCCCCGGCGAGCAGACGTGGATCGCGTCGTAGCCGCGCCCGCCCAGGCCGGAGAGTGTCTGCACGGCGGCAGGCAGGCTTGGCACGCCGATGCGCAGGCCCGCATAGAACGGCACGTCGATGTCGGCGACCGAAGGCAGGCGCGCGTCCACCTCCGGATCGGTGCCCACAACCTCGATCTCGAAGCCCGGAACGCCGCGCTGGCGGATCTCCTCGATCGTGCGCGTGACACCGTGTGTCGAGCCGATACCGTCCGCCAGGATCGCCACCCGCGGACGCTCGCCGTCATCACGTCGGGAGTGAGGGATCGCCGCCAGCTTGGCCTGCTCGGCCGCCAGGAAGGCCGTCGCGGGCGCGTAAGGGATTGCCGCCACGCAGGCTTCGAACAGGCCCTCCGCGGCCGCAGGGATCTCGGCCTCGCCGATGGCGGCAGCCACCGCCACGCCCACCGCGCGGCGCAGCTTGCGCTCGTGTAGGCGGCACGCCCGGCGGTACAGGTCCGAGTGGCTGAAGCCGTCCTCCTGCATGTACGCGACGAGGCCGCGCTCGTCCAGGTGCTCGAGCTCGAGCGCTCCCAACCAGGCCTGGAGCAGGCAGCGCGCGTCCTCGGGGCTGAGGTCGCTGCCCACCGCGCCGTGGCGCGCGTCGCCCTCGCTGAGCAGCCTGCGCATCATCGTCATCACGCGCCCGGGGTCAGGGCGCCGGCGCGGCGCGTCCGGCTCCGCGCCGGCTCCGAGGGCGCGCGCCGCCAGGGCGATCGCAGCGTGCGCCCACTTGGCGGCGCTCCCCTGCGCGCCGCGCGCGAGCACCTGGCCGCTGCGCACATGCTCCAGGAAGTCGCGCGGGGTGCGCGCCGCGGGCGCTTCCGTGTACGTGCGCCCGATGTCCACGCCAGCGTGATCGTCCGAGCCGCCGATCCCGGTGACCTCGCGCGTGACCGCATACGTCGCGGCAGGGCGGTTCAACTCCGGCGCGCGGGCCCCGTTGCGGGTCTCCCACACGCCGAACAGCTCCGCCAGGCGACGACGGTGACGCGCGCCCAGCGGGGCGGCGACCGTGTAATACGGGTGCGCCAGTGCGCACACGATCTCACGCTCGTAGAGGTAGGCGGCGCACAGCTCCACATCGTGGCTGTTGGCCTGCAGCCACTCGTGGTCCTCCTGTGTGATGCCGTAGCAGAGCACATGCACCGCTTGCGGCTCGCCGCGGAAGTGCGCGGTCAGCTCCTCGGAGATGAACACGTCGGGGCGATCCGCGATCTCGAGGACGCCGGCGATCGTGTCGTGGTCGGTGATCGTGACGAAGTCCATGCCCCGTCGCTTGGCCAGCTCGTAGACCTCCTGCGAAGGCGTCGCGCACTCGGGCAGCCCCAGCGCGCGCTGGACGCCGAGCTTCGACTCCTGTGAGGCCGTCGAGTGGCAGTGCATGTCGACCTTGGCCCGTGGCTGCGTCGGCTGGGTGTCCGGAGCCTGAAGCGGTGTCGCGTCAGCGTGGGGGGCGGTTGTGAACGGACCCTGCATATCAAGCAGATTCCCCTGCAAACAGCCGCCTTTTGTGACCATGTGGGAATGATCGTGTGAAGTGATGGTAAAGATCCGCAGCGATGTCTCTCGTTGGCCACACCCCCGTGACTGTCTGCGGCGTCTCAGGTCGGGCTGGGAGCGCCGAGCGTGACCGCGACCGCGCCCGCGCATCCGCACAGCAGCAGCGTCGGCACGACGGCGCGTCGCAGCAGCAGCAGAGACACCAACGCGGTAGTCAACAGCGCGTACTGCCAGTCGCTGCCGATCGCGGCCGCGAGGGGAACGGCGGAGCCTATGATCGCCCCCGCGGCGGCCGGCGCCGCACCCGCCAGGAATGTGACCACGCGCTCGTTCGCAAGCAGCCGCTCGAAGCGCTGGGCTCCTATCAGGATGAACGAGAAGGAGGGCGCGAAAGCGACAGTCGCGGCAAGCAGCGCGCCTGGCAGCCCGTCGGCCGCGTAGCCCACGACCGCGACCGTCTGAACCAGCGGTCCGGGCGTCACCTGCCCGAGCGCCACCGCATTCAGGAACTGGGTGTGGGACATCCAGTGGTAGGTGCCCACGGCATCCGCCTGCATCAACGGCACGATCACGAAGCCGCCGCCGAAGGCCAGCGCCCCTACCTTCAGGGCGGTCCACGCGAGGGCCAACAAGCCACCCGGCTCCGTGACCGCAGCCAGCGGCGCCCAGGAAGCCATGCCCGCGCCGCCCGGCGGATGGCGGATGGCGAGCTCGAGCGCGCCGCAGCCGAGCAGCACGAGCACCAGCCATGGTCCGGTGAGCGCCGCCGCCAGCGTCCCCGCGATCCCATACGCGAGCACGCGCGCGCGACGCTCGGTTGCTCGCGCCCAGATCGGCCGCGCGATTTCCAGCCCCGCGCGCAGGGCCACCGCGGCGACAGCCGCGCCGGCGCCCATGCCGGCCCCGCGCACCCACCGCGGCGGAGAGCCCTGCAGGAAGAGCACCGCCAGCGCGATGATCGCGATCAGGCCAGGCGCTATGAAGCACAGGCCGCCGATCAGCGCGCCGCGACCGCCGCGCAGGCGCCAGGCGCAGTAGATCGCCAGCTGCGTTGAGGCCGGGCCAGGAAGCAGGTTCGTCGCCGCAATCGTTCGCTCGAACTGCTCGTTCGTGAGCCACTGGCGGCAGCTCACGCACAGCTCGCGAAGCAGCGCCACGTGCGCCGGTGGGCCGCCAAAGCCCACACAGCCGATCCTGCCCCACTGCCGCGCGATCTCCCACAGCGACGGCTGCGGCTGCTGCTGCTGCCGCCGGGGCGTCGGTGGTGGTGATGATGGTGCGTGCTCCGCAGGCTGGCGCGCCGACCTTATCCCGCTGGCGTCCCCGGGCATCGATCGAGAGCGTATGTGAAGCGGGCGCGGGTGAGGCTGGGAGGATGTGAACGTGATGTGACGGGGCGTGGGCCGGGGCAGCCAATAAGCTCCCGCGTCAATGCTGGCCCACCAACTGACGATCCCGCTTGCCTCCGCGCTGAGCTACTTCCAGGCGATCGTGCTGGGGGCACTGCAGGGCGTCACCGAGCTGTTCCCGATCTCGAGTCTGGGGCACACGGTGCTGTTCCCGACCCTCTTCGGTTGGAACCAGCTCGTCGACGAGCAGTCGAAGAAGGAATCCTTCTGGGTGGCGTTCGTGGTGGCGCTGCACGTCGGCAGCGCCCTGGGCCTGCTGGCGTTCTACTGGCGTGACTGGGTGCAGATCGTGCGCGCGTTCTTCCGCACGCTGGCCACGCGCCGCGTCGAGACCTCGAACGAGCGGCTGGCGTGGCTGATCATCGCGGCGACGATCCCCGCGGGCGTGCTGGCGCTGGCGCTGCAGCACCCGCTGCAGACGCTCACGGCGAAGCCGAAGGTGGCGGCGGTGTTCCTGATGGTCAACGGTCTCTTGTTGTTCGCGGCCGAGCGCTTCCGCAAACGCGCGGAGGTCCGAGAGCTGGCCGTGCGCGAGGGGGCAAAGCCCGACGGTGCGCGCGAGCTGAACACGATGGAGTACCGCGAGGCGGTCGTCATTGGCGTGGCCCAGTCGAGCGCGCTGGTCTCCGGCATCAGCCGCGATGGAGTGACGATGGGCGCCGGCCTCGCGCGTGGGCTGGACCACAGCGATGCGGCGCGCTTCGCCTTCCTGCTGGCGACGCCGGTGATCCTCGCGGCGGGTCTGTTCAAGCTGCCAGACCTGCTCGGCCACCAGGGCGACGGCATCCGTGGCCAGGCACTGGTCGCGACTGTGGTCGCAGGGATCACCGCCCTCATCACCGTTCGCTTCCTGGTCGGCTACTTCAAGACACGGACGCTGAGGCCATTCGCCGTGTACTGCCTGCTGTTCGGTCTGGCGATGGTCATCTACACGCAGACCTAGCGCACGGGGGATCGCAGGCCGGCGGGCGGCGATGCACCATGATTAACGCGATGCCCGTGCCGAAGACCCCGCCGAAGATGTTCGAGACGCGCAGCCAGTCCTGGCAGGAGGTCGGTCTGCTGCGTCAGATCAACCCCGCTGTCGTCAAGCGCGCGCGGCTTGAGGCGCTGGTGCTGGTGCCGCTGTTCGTGGCGATGGTGGTGATCTACGACAACCGCGTCAGCCTCTTCGGGAAGACCATCCCTGAGAGGCTTAAGCACGGCCTGCCACCGGTTCCCGCGCACATGGTGCTCGAAGAACCACTCGAAG
>Ga0209006_10001212_pt1 | contig 23389 bp, 15 predicted proteins | sample JacPin_JW_Ref_O2_FD_188567 | JGI IMG/M metagenome (GOLD analysis project Ga0209006, IMG submission 188567) | Forest soil microbial communities from Algoma, Ontario, Canada - Jack Pine, Ontario site 1_JW_Ref_O2 (SPAdes) (version 2) | ecosystem: Environmental > Terrestrial > Soil > Boreal... | reverse complement strand
TGAATTCCGCCGACTGCTCGAGCGCGAGGCGCGGCTGCTCGATCAGCTTCGCTACGACGACTGGCTTTCCATGTATTCGCCCGAGTGCATCTATTGGGTGCCGTCGACGCCGAAGGGCGGCGACCCGCGTCGGGAAATCGCCGTCATGTTCGACGACCGGCGCCGGCTCGAAGACCGGGTCTATCGGCTGCGTACCGGCTTTGCCTGGTCGCAGGCGCCGGCTTCGCGCACGGTGCGTCTGATCACCAATGTGGAAGCATTCACGACCACGAGCGACGATGCCCGCATGCTGCGCTCCAATTTTCTGATCAGCGAATTCTGGGGCAACGAAACGCGTCTGCTTGCCGGCTGGGCCGGACACCGCGTGGTGCGCGACGGCGGCGGCTGGAAAATTCAGGCCAAGCAGGTGAACCTGATCGACTGCGATCAATCGATCCGCAATCCGAGCATTGTTTTTTAGATTCGAGCTGGGTTCGCGAAAACGCCGTCATTCCGGGGCCGAGCGAAGCGAGGAGCCCGGAATCCATAACCACCGTCCGTGAATATGGATTCCGGACTTGCCACTTCGTGGCAATCCGGAATGACGCAGGCTTAGGGCCTACGCCCTATTCCGCCGCCTTGCCCACGGCGTCGTGGTTGTGCTTCTTGCGCTTGTGCTCGCCGCGCTGCTCGACCGGCTTTTCGATGCGGGTGAGATTGTAGGCGGTGTTGACCAGCGCCATGTGGGTAAAGGCTTGCGGGAAATTGCCGACCTGGCGCTTGAGGCGCGTGTCGTATTCCTCGCTGAAGAGGTCGAGGTCGTTGCGCACCGCGATCAGCCGGCGGAACAGCCGCTCGGCGTCCGCCATCCGGCCTTGCAGCACATAAACGCCGACCAGCCAGAAACTGCAGGGGAGAAAGGCGCCTTCGCCGGGCGGCAGGCCGTCGTCCTCAAGCTCGGTATCGTAGCGCATCACGAAGCCGCCGCGCAGCAGGCGGCGTTCGATCGCCGAGATTGTCTGCTCCATGCGCGGGTCGGTCACGGGAAGAAAGCCGACGGCCGGAATCATCAGCAGGCTCGCATCCAAGAACTTGGTGCCGTAGGCCTGAACGAACGAGCCCAGTTCCGGGTCGAAAGCCTTGCTGAGAACATCCGCGGAAATTTCATCGCGCACTGCGCGCCATTCGTCGAGCGGCCCATCCAGGCCGAAGGATTCGGCGCTCTTGACCGCGCGATCGAACGCCACCCAGGCCATCACCTTCGAATGGGTGAACTGGCGCGGGCCGCCGCGCACTTCCCAGATGCCTTCGTCCGGCTCGCGCCAGATCTCTTGCAGATGTTCGAGGAAGGCGAGCTGCGCCTGCCAGCCGGATTCGTTGGTCGAGAGGCCGCGGCGGCGCGCCTGATGGTGGACGTCCATGATCTCGCCGAACACGTCGAGCTGCAGCTGGCTGTGCGCGGCGTTGCCGATGCGCACCGGGCCTGAATTTTCGTAGCCGGGGAGCCAAGGTGCGGTCCATTCGGTCAACCGCCGCTCGCCGGCGATGCCGTACATGATCTGCAATTGATCCGGACTGCCGGCGACCGCGCGCAACAGCCATTCGCGCCAGGCCTGCGCCTCATCGAAATAGCCGGCATTCATGGCGCCGAGCAGCACCAGCGTGGCATCGCGCAGCCAGCAAAAGCGATAATCCCAATTGCGCTCACCGCCGATCTGCTCGGGCAGCGATGTGGTCGGCGCTGCCACCATGCCGCCGGTTGGCGCATAGGTCAGCGCCTTGAGCGTGATCATCGATCGCAGCACGAGATCGGACCACGGCCGGGCGGGCCGGCATTTCGCCGACCAATCCTGCCAGAATGTCTCGGTGTCGTGCAGCGCCGTATTCGGATCGAACGAGATGTGGATCGGCCGATGCGAGGGATAGTAGCTGAGCACAAACGGAATGGTCTCGTCCTTGTAGATGATGAAAGAACCCACCGTCGTCATGTCGGCGCCGCGCAATCGCACCGGCGTTTGCAGCACCATCATGTCGGGACCCGCGATGGCGCGAAGCCCGCCGTCTTCCAGATGAGTGACCCATGGCACGATGGCGCCGTAGCCGAAGCGCAGGATCAACTCGGTGCTCATCGCCACCCGGCCCCGCGTGCCTTTCACCAGCCGCACGATGGTCGAATAGTGGCCGGCCATCGGCATGAAATCGATCAGGGTGACGGCACCCTCCTCGGTTTCGAAATGTGTTTCCAGCACCAGCGTCTTCGGCCGATAGCGGCGGGTGATTCGGGCCGGCGCCTGCGGCGCGATCGCCCAGCGGCCATGCTCGCGCGTGCCGAGCAACGCCGCGAAGCAGGCCTCCGAGTCGAAACGCGGACAGCAGCACCAATCAATCGAGCCTTCGCGGGAAACGAGCGCCGCGGACCGGCAATCGCCGATCAGCGCATAATCTTCGATGAGCGCCATGAGCTTTCACCCCAGCCTTTAGATGAATCCGTGCATGAGCCTCTGCTTGAGCCTTCAGGAAAATTCGACGATGACTTTGATGTCGTCGGGCTGGCGCTGTAGCGAGCGGGTCCAATGCTCGACCGGCTCGCGCCGGGTGATCATGGCGTCAAGCCAAGACCGCTCGGCCTTGCGCAAGGCTTCGCCAGCCATCTCGTAGTGCAATTTGTTGGCGTTGACCGTGCCAAACACGGTGTTGTTGTCGAGCACCATGGTACGGTTCAGCGCACCGACATCGACTTCGAAATCGTGGCCCGGCTCGGTGACGCCGACCAGGCAGACGATGCCGCTCGCAGCCGTATTGCCGAGCACATCGCGCACGACGCTGGGTGCGCCGCTGCACTCCATCAGCACATCGGGCTTGAAGCGCAGATTGGCGAGCGTGTCGACGTGATAGATGCCGCCGAGCCGCTCGACCATGGCGCGCTTGGGGCGATGCTCGTGACGATCGAGCACATGGACCTCGAGCCCGCGCTGCGCGCCCATCAGCACCGCCAGGAGCCCGACCGGACCGGCGCCGGTGACCAGCAAGGTTTTGGGATCCCACGAGCGCGCGCGCTGGCCGATCCGCTCGGTATGGTCCCAGGCCTTGGCGACGACACTGGTCGGTTCAAGCAGTACTGCAGTTTCGCCAAGTGTCGGGTCGACCTTAACTAGAAATTCGGGCTCGATGCGAAAATACTCCGAACCGAATCCGTGGCGCTCCTTGATGCCGCGCTCGGTATAGCGGCCGTTGCGGCACATATCCCACTCGCCGATAGCGCACGACGGACAGGGCTCCGGATCCGGCCGCCGCACGATGCCGACGACGAGATCGCCCGGCACCACGGCGGCTTGCGGCGGAGCCTCGCGCACGACGCCAAGCGATTCATGGCCGATCACCAACCGGCTTTGACCGGGCGGCGCCCACCCATAATGGCCGCACACGATATCGCGGTCGGTACCGCAAACTCCGACCGCGGTTGTTCGGACGAGAACGGATCCATCTTCGGCGAGCGGTTCCGGCACGTCTTCGACGCGCGCCGAGTTGGCGATGCCGGGCGCGACAGTCAGAGCACGCATCCGCTACTTCCGCGATTGATCCGGTTCGGCCGCTGCGGCCAAACGCCCCGACGCCATAAGCACGAAAGGTTGCAAAAGTTCCTCACCGGGAACCGAGCCGAATCTCCAGCCGCTGCGCCTGAACAAATTTTGACAAGGACATGACAAATAAGGACATCAAAGACGCCAGCGTCCCACACGTTGGGCCATTGGCCGAAGGATATATTCCTTCCTAAAGTTCGTTTACGGACCGTGCCCTGGCTTCTCACGAAACTGCATGCATTTTGAATGCAAGTGCTCGCGACGCGCATGTCGCGATTAGCATTACTTTGTCGATCGCGACATTTAGCGACACACTGAGCTAAGTCTTCTTTCGACCACAGCTTACAGCCAGTCCTGAATTCAGCGCGCGACCCCCGCGGGTTCCAGGTGATTTGTTTAGTCCCAAATAGAAACAAATTGTCGCTTCTTAGAGAGCAATTTCCAAATACGCGGCATGGAATGGAAAATGCAGGATGAATGAAACGCAAGAATGGAACTTATAGGCCGCAACGCCGTTGTTGCAGCACGGTAAAGGTGGAGAATCCCGTGACTGTGATCGTCGTGTCGAACCGCGTTGCGCGGGCAAAATCCGATGAGCCGGTCGCCGGTGGATTGGCCGCGGCGCTGATCCCGATGGTGAAAAACTCCGGCGCGATTTGGGTGGGATCGAGCGGCCAGACGACCGATTACGCCACAAACAAAGACTGCATTTCGCAGATCGAGCCGCTGGGCACCGGCGCGTTGGCCACGGTCGATATGCCGGCCAAACATTATCGCGGCTTCTACGAAGGCTTCGCGAACTCCGCCTTATGGCCGGCGCTGCATTCGCGTCCGGATCTCATTCAAGTCGGCGGCGATGACTACACGTCCTACCGCGAGGTCAACGCCTTCATGGCGCGCGCGTTGTTGCGTTTTAGCGAGCCCGACGCGCTCTATTGGGTGCAGGACTATCATTTTCTCCCCCTTGGCGCGGAGATGCGCCGGTTGCAAATCAGCCGGCCGATCGGTTTCTTTTTACATACGCCATGGGCGGATCGCAGGACGATGGCGGCCGTGCCGCATCACGCCGATCTCGTGCAAGCCATGCTGGCTTATGATCTGCTCGGCTTTCAGACCGACGAGGACCGGCAGAACTTTGAAGATTATCTGCAGTACGAGCTTGGCCTCACCGTCTATGACGGCGCCGTCACATCGTCTCGCGGCGTGACCCACTTGGCGACTTTTCCGATCGGCATCGATGTCGACGAATTCAGCGATCGCGCCGCCAAAGCGTCGGCGCGCTCCGATGTTGCGCGGCTGCGCAACAGCTTGCAGGGCACCAAGCTCGTCCTTGGCGTCGACCGGCTGGACTATTCCAAGGGCCTCGCCAATCGGGTGCGGGCGTTCGATCGGATGTTCGATCTGGAGCCGCAGCTCAAGCACCGCGTGTCGTTGCTGCAGATCGCGGTGCCGACGCGCGGCAATATTCGCGCCTATCGTGATCTAAAAGCTGAGCTTGGTTCGCTGGTCGGCGAGATCAACGGCCGTCATGGCGAAGTCGACTGGATCCCGATCCGCTATCTCAACAAGAGCTTCTCGCAGCTCACGCTCGCGGGCTTCTATCGCGCCGCGCATGTGGGCTTGGTGACGCCGTTGCAGGACGGCATGAATCTTGTCGCCAAGGAATATGTCGCCGCACAAAATCCGTTCGATCCGGGCGTGCTGGTGCTCTCCGCATTCGCCGGCGCGGCGAAGCAGCTCGACGCGGCGCTGCTGGTCAATCCGCACGACATTGAAGGCATGGCGCGTCAGATCGCTACCGCCTTGGCGATGAACCTCGAGGAACGCCGCGAGCGCTGGCACGCGATGGTCGCCAAGTTGCGATCATCGTCGATCCAGAATTGGTTCGCCGACTTCCAGCGGGCGCTGCAGGAGACCCGCCGCGTACCGGCGCGGCTCGCAACCCCGCGGCCGGCAGCGTCACCTGTCCTGCTCGAATTGGCGGGACGGAGCGCGCAACGTCATTAGGAGCGCGTGACGCATTCCGTCGTCGGCATGCCCAGGCGGCATGACGAGACGCGCTTCCAACCTAAAATTATTCGCAGCGTTTAGACGGTGCCTTCGACCTTCGGGGTCTTCGCTTTCACGGCGTAAGTTGTTGACAGGCCGGCCTCGCGTGCGGCGTCCTGCAGCGTGCGCCTGATCTCATCGCGCTTCTCGTGGATGGAGGCGATGGCAAGCCCAGTGGCCACGCCCAAACCGACCAACGCCGCTTCGGATAGCTGCAAGCTCGCCTCGATCGTTTCGGGCACGGCGTCGGTAGCGCCAAGCGCGTAGAGGCGGCGCGCATGATCGGCGTCGCGGGCGCGCGATACGATCAAAACATCCGGACGCATGGCGCGCACGTGCGCCACCACCTCGTCGATCTGCTGCGGCGAGTGGATGGTAATAATGACTCCCGCCGCCGTGGCGAGCCCGCAGGTTGCAAGGAATTGCGGATCGGCCGCGTCGCCGTAATAGACGTCGTGGCCCTCGCGGCGATCGCGCGTGACCGTGGTCGCGTCGGAGTCGACCACGATGTAGGAGATACGGTGTTCGCGCAACAAACCGCAGACCACCTTGCCGACACGGCCGTAGCCGACGACGATCGCATGGCTTTGGCCGGCCGTCGGACGAACCTTCAATTCCGGATCGATCGGCTTATCCGGGCTGAGCTTGGCGCCGAGCTTGCGCCCAAGCAGCGAGAGCAGCGGCGTCAGCGCCATCGTGATCGAGGTGACGGCAAGGACGAAGCTTGCGAGCGGCGCTTCGATCACCCCCGCCGTGCTCGCCAAGCCGATCCCGACAAACGCAAACTCGCCGCCGGCGCCCAGCAGCAAACCGATCTCGACCGCGGCGGGCCAGGAAAAGCGAAACAGCTTGGCGAGCGCGATAAGCAGAAGCGCCTTCACGGCCAGCAACCCGACGACGGCCTCAGCGAGCAAAAGTGGCTCGCGCCCAAGCTCGCGAAAATCGACGTTCATCCCGACGGTGAAGAAGAAAAGACCGAGCAGCAGTCCCTTGAACGGTTCGACCGTCGTCTCGATCGCCTTGCGATACTCGGTTTCAGCCAAGAGCAATCCGGCGACAAAGGCGCCGAGTGCCATGGAGAGCTTCGCCTGCTGCGCGATCACGCCGTCGGCGATGATGACAAACAAAACCGCGGCGATGAACAATTCGGTGGAACGCGCCGACGCCACCAGCCGAAACAGCGGACGTAACAGCAGACGCCCGAAGGCCACGATGACGACGATCGCGGCGCCTGCCTGCAAGAGCGCGGTGACGAGGCTGGCGAGCACCGAGCCGCCCGAACGCGTGGCCAGAATGGAGATAAAAAGCAGGATGGGAATAACGGCGAGATCCTGCGCCAGCAGGATGGAGAAACTCGCCCGCCCCACGCTCGTGGTCAGTCTCTCCTGGTTGGACAGCAGTTCGATGACGATGGCTGTCGACGACAACGACAACGACGTGCCGAGGACGACGGCCACGGAAGGACTCGTGGCCAAAGCGAGCGCGACGGCGGCAATCACCGCACTGGTGATAAGGACCTGCAAGCCGCCGAGGCCGAGTACCAGCCGGCGCATGGCCGACAATCTCGGAAACGACAATTCGAGGCCGACCAGAAAGAGAAGAAAGACGACGCCGAGCTCGGCGATGCCCGCCACATTCTGTTCGTCGGTGATGGTGATCCAGAACAGGGCGGGCACGGTGCTGGTGAGCGAGCCCAGCCCGAGCGGACCCAGAATGGCGCCGGCGGCCAGATAGCCGATGACCGGGCTAACGCCCAGGCGGCGGACGAGCGGAATCACCACGCCGGCCGTTCCGAGCACGACGAGGGCATCGCTATAGGCGGCCAGGTGGCTGCTGCTCGACACGCAAAATCCTCCAATTACGCCAATGCGTTAGCTATCTCGGCCAGATCGACCCCTTTGCTACTCAACGCAACTGCCAAAATATCGTGACCGGGCAATGGATTGAAATCGCGCGAATGCTTGCAACCGATGGAAACTTTGGCGCGCGACGCTGGTTACGCGATTCGCCACCTTGCGTACCCCGCTGGCGGCTTACCGGAAACGAAAAAGCGATGAAGCTCTTTCAATGCCAAAACTGCGGCCAAGCGCTGCACTTCGAGAACACACGCTGCGAGCGCTGCGGCCTGTCGCTCGGCTACTTGCCGAAGCGCGAAGCGATTTCCGCGCTTAAGCCGGCCGAAGGCGCAAACGGCCCGCAACCGCAGGTCTGGCGCGCGCTGGCCGACATGGAGCCATACCGGCAGTGCGCAAACGCCGCATACGATGTGTGCAACTGGCTGGTCCCGGCCGCCTCACCGGACACTTACTGCGCCGCGTGCCGGCACAATCTCGTCATTCCCGACCTGTCGCTGCCCGAGAATGTGAATCGGTGGCGGGCGCTGGAAGTGGCCAAGCACCGGCTATTCTACACGCTGTTTCAGTTGCGGTTGCCGAGAGAAACGCAGGCGGAAAGTCCGGCGGGGCTGGCATTCCGGTTTCTCGCCGACAACGCACCGGGAGAAACGAAGGTATTAACCGGACACGCCAACGGCGTCATCACCATCAACCTCGCCGAAGCCGACGATGCCGAGCGCGAGCGCCGTCGCCAACAGATGGGCGAGCTCTACCGCACCTTGCTGGGTCATTTTCGCCACGAAGTCGGTCACTATTACTGGGATCGGCTGATTGCCAACGGGCCGGAGCTGGAGAACTTCCGGCGTATCTTCGGCGATGAGCGGCAAGATTATGCGGCCGCTCTGCAAAACTACTACGCCAGCGGCGCGCCGGCCGATTGGTCGGAACGATTTATTTCCGCTTACGCAAGCTCGCACCCCTGGGAGGATTTTGCTGAAACGTGGGCGCACTATTTTCACATGATCGACACACTCGAAACCGCTCACGTGGTGGGCCTCGCCGTCAGGCCTGAGATGCCCGATAGCCCTGGCGCCGTCTTCGATTTCGAACCCCGCGACACCGACATGAACCACATGGTCGAAGCTTGGGTCGCGCTCAGCTTCGCGGTGAATTCGCTCAACCGCAGTATGGGCCTGCCCGATCTCTATCCTTTCGTGCTGGGTGCCGCGGCCGTCGCCAAGCTCGCGTTCCTGCATCAGCTTGTCGGCGCGGTGTTGCCAGCGGGCCCGAAGGCGGTGAGTCGCCCCCGCTCGAATACGTGGAACCCCTTTCGGCGGACACGATCTGGCGGGCTGTGACTTTCTTGCAACGTGAATTGTCTTGATCAGGAAGTGCTTTGCGCAGTCAACCCTTGGGCTTTCCTGAAAACGGACAAAAACGGCTTGAATTTTAACGCTTTTGCGCCCTGTAATGCGCCCGCATGGGCGGCAAGAATACCTTCGCGACTACAACCGATTCGGGCAATCTGTCGTCTGGCGCTGAGCCGGGCAAGGTGTCCTGGATAACCGCGACCGCAATTGTAGTCGCCGACATGGTCGGCGTCGGCGTTTTCACCAGCCTGGGCTTTCAGGTGCTGGGAATCACCAGCGGCTTTTCTCTGCTGCTGTTGTGGATTGTCGGCGGCATCGTGGCGATTTGCGGCGCACTGTCCTACGCGGAACTCGCCGCCATGCTGCCGCGATCGAGCGGAGAGTACAATTTCCTCCGGCGGATCTATCACCCGGCCTTCGGCTTCGTCGCCGGCTGGCTGTCGGCGACCGTCGGCTTTGCCGCCCCGATCGCGCTCGCCGCCATGGCCTTCGGCCAGTATTTCAAGGCGATCGTCCCGGGGGCGCCGCCGCTGCTGCTGGGTTTCTGTGTCACCTGGCTCGCGGCGCTCGTTCATTTGGGCGGCGTGCGCTTCGGCAGCGCCTACCACAATGTCTGGACGACCCTGAAGCTTCTGCTGATTCTCGGCTTGATCGTCGCCGGTTTCACGCTGGGTGATTCGCAGCCGATTTCGTTCTGGCCGAGCATCGCCGACCTGCCGCAGATCATCAGCGCGCCCTTCGCCATCAGCCTGGTCTTCGTCATGTATTCGTATTCGGGCTGGAACGCCGCCACCTACATCGTCGGCGAAATGCGCGATCCGGCTCGCAACGTGCCGCGGGCGCTGTTTTTGGGCACCTGCATCGTCATCGTGCTGTATGTTTGCTTGAACGCGGTCTTCCTGGTAACCACGCCGATCAAGGAACTGGCCGGTCAGCTCGATGTCGCGATCGTTGCCGGCAAGCACATGTTCGGCGATTTCGGCGGCCGCTTCGTCGGCGGGCTGATTTGTTTGGGGCTTATTTCTTCGATCAGCGCCATGACCTGGATCGGCCCGCGCGTGACCATGACCATGGGCGAGGACCTGCAGGCGCTGCGGCTGTTCTCATACCGGTCGAAGCAAAATGCACCGATCGTGGCGATCCTGTTTCAACTTTTGGTATCTAACGTGCTGCTCTTGACCCAGAGCTTCGAGGCGGTGTTGGACTTCATCCAGTTCAGCCTCACCTTCTGCTCGTTTTTCACGGTGCTGGGCGTGATCGTGATGCGCATCACCCACCCCGACCTGCCGCGCCCCTACCGGGCCTGGGGCTACCCGATTACGCCGGTCATTTTTCTCAGCGTAACCGCCTTCATGATGTACTATCTCGTGGTCAATCGGCCGCTGCAATCGCTGGCTGGGTTCGCGATGATGTTGGCCGGCCTGGTCGTGTATTATGCGTCCCGCGCGCTCTCGAACGCTCCTTCCGACATCTCGCAAACGGTGGCCTAGAAACAATGTTCGCAACCATGCTCAAAACGATGGCGGCTGCCGTGATGGCGGTCATAGTGACCGTGGCAGCGGTGCCAGCCTGGAGCGCCGAGACCGCAACCTTCAATGACACGGCGCGGTTCCTGGCCGGGCTGCCGCCGTCGCCTGATTCGCCGCTGGCTCCGCTCACCAAAGATCCGGCCTGGCAACAGCATGCCCGTTACTTCGATCAGATCTTCGCCCGCGAAGACGCAAGGCTTTCCAAGGTCCGCGCCTTCTCCAAGGAGAACCTGACCGAAAAACACGAAACCATGCTGTACATGTTCAGCGGTCCGGACTTCCTCTATGCGACGTCGTTTTTTCCCAACGCCTCGACCTATGTGATGGCCGGCCTGGAGCCGAGCGGCGATATTCCGCAATTGACCAATCTGAGCCGCGGGACGGTGTTTAGCTCGTTGCGGAATCTCGAATCGTCGATGGCGTCCCTGCTGAGCTACAGCTTCTTCATCACCAAGAACATGAAGACGCAATTGCATGAGGGACCGGTCTACGGAACCATCCCGGTGCTCTATGTCTTCATGGCGCGAACCGGAAAGACCATTCACGACGTGAGCCTGGTCGGGCTGGATACGGACGGCAAGTTCATCAACGCCGACGGCTCCGGCGCGGATGGCGCCGACGCTAAGGGTGACGGAAAGAGCGACGGCAAGGCCGACGTCAAGAAGGTGGCCCTGCGCAGCATTGCCCGCAGCGCCGCTCCTGGCGTGAAGATCGTGTTCTCGGATGGAAACGGGCCCAAGCAGACTCTCTATTACTTCAGCACCAATTTGTCCGATGGCTCTGTCGAGCGCAGCGGCTTCATGGCCTTCGTCGAGACGCTGCCGCCGGCCGACGCCTTCATTAAGAGCGCGTCTTATCTGCTTCACTCGGGAGGCTTCAGCAAAGTGCGTGGCATGCTGCTCGACCGCAGCGCCACCATCCTCGAGGACGACAGCGGAATCCCGCTGGCGTATTTCGATCAGAAGAAGTGGCGGCTGCAACCGTTCGGCCGCTATGTCGGGCCGCTCGGCATTTTCGGCCACTCCTTCCAGCCCGGAATGAGCGAACTGTTCCGGCATGCCACGCCGATCGAATTCGGCATCGGTTATCGCTGGCGGCACAACGAATCAAATTTGCTCCTGGCGCAAAAGGGAGCGCCGCGCACCAGCGATCAGGAATTAACGCCGGCTTCACCAACCCCGCAAGACGACGCGCAGGCGCCGAAGAAAACAAAGAAGGGCTCGCAGACGCGGCGCACCTACAAGACCGGCTACATGGGCTGCCGTTACGGTGGCGTTTTCCCGTTTTGTTCTGATAACGCTCACGGCGCCGCCCGCTAGCCGGTCAAAATGGGGACATAGTCGTGCCTGACACTGTCAGTGTCGGGCGGGGGAACAGTGGTAAATACGGGTCGGGGACCAGCGCCGCAGGCTATTCGCAAGCCGGCTACGAGGTCGGCTCCGCATGTGCACGCGCGGCATTTCCATGGCGATCCAACTGTCGGGCGCAGGCTCGAGCAGGCGAAGGCGCGCGTCGTCACGCCGCACAGCCAGTTCGAGGAAGTGCGCACGCAGTTGCGCGCGGTGCAGCGCCGTCTCGATCAAGCCAGTGCTGATGCGGCGGTCACGCGCCGCCATTTCGGCGTCGGCAATGTCACGCCACCGAACCAGCCTCCGGCCATCAACAAAAAGACCGCGAGCCGCGTAAGCTTTCTCCGCGACAGGCTCGAGCACAATCTTCTTCGTCTGTCCGCAGTTCTGTTCATGGTCGGCGCCATCGGCTGGTGTCTGTTGATCGCCAACCAGTTCCGCACGCCGGCCCTGGTGACGTCGGCGGGAGCGGCCATCGGCAAGTCCGATCTGAGTTTGGAACGTTCAGATCCGTCGCGCACCTCAAGCTACGCGCGCATCGACGATCCGGGAGCCGGCCCACTTCGCGACTGGCAGTTGGCGAGCGGCGAATCTCCGGCGCATATCATCGCGGAAGAATGGAACCTCCTTCTTGAACCGCACCAGGAGAAGCGCGTCGCCGAAAAGGCCCGCGCGCCGACGCCCGTCAAGCAAGCGGTGAAGGACGCCGTCAAGCCGATCGCCAAGGAAGCGAAGTTGAGCGTAAAGCCGGTACGGCTTGCGTCGCTGGACGCCGCCGAGCCGGAAGTGCCACCGCTGCCGTCACGGATCCCCGCGCGCGTCGATGCCTTGACCCGGCTCGTCGATTTCGAGACCGCGCCGTTTCCCTACCACGGCGTCGTCCCGGGCTCGGGACGGCCGTTTCTCGCCTCCGGCGGCCACACCAGTTTCCGCGGCCAGAGGCTTTGGGAATCGCAGACCTTCAGTGACGATCGCGTCCTCCTCCACATTCCGTCCGGCTTCGACCCCAACCGTCCCGCCGTCATGGTGGTGTTCTTTCACGGCCACGGCGCCATTCTGGGCCGCGACGTGCGCGATCGTCAGCAGGTGCCGGCGCAGATTACGGCGGCCGGGGCGAATGCCGTGCTGGTGGCGCCGCAATTCGCCGTCGACGCCGCGGATTCGAGCGCAGGAAAATTCTGGGAGCCGAACGGCTTTAAGCGCTTCCTCGACGAAGCCGCCATCAAGCTCGCCTACATGTACGGCGATCCGCACAGTCAGGCCGCCTTCGCCAAAATGCCGATCGTCATCGTCGCCTATAGCGGCGGCTTCGGCCCGACCTTGTCCGTGCTCGACCGCGGCGGCGTGCGCTCGCGCGTGCACGGCCTGGTGCTGCTGGACGCGCTCTATGCGGGCATCGACAAGTTCGCGGATTGGATCGCGGACAATCGCTCGACGTTCTTCATCAGTTCCTACACACCGCATACCGCCCACCACAACGCCGACCTGCAACGGCTGCTGCGCGAACGATCCGTCGCCTACGGCTCCGACCTCCGCCGCGGCCATCTGCAAGGCATGGTGACATTCCTGCCAGCCGGTCCCGTATCGCATCGGGACTTTGTGACCCATGCGTGGTCCGATAATCCGATCAAGGACATCCTGGCGCGCATGGACGACGTCGATCCGCGCATCCAGACCGCCGGCACGACAGCATCGATCCCGGCCACGCGGAATTAGCCGGCCCCCCCCGATTGCCAGCGCCTTGCCAGCCCCGCGGGCAGCGAATATCAAAATTGCGCGCCTTCACTCGTGGGCCTGCGGAGCGCCGGCATGGTTGCGCATATCTTTGATGACGGGCCGGAGCGAGCGCGCGGCAAGATCGCCGGCCTTTATGGATTTCTCTTCGCGGTCAACATCGGTGCCTGGCTCTGGGCGGTCGCGGCGTTCCACGGCAATGCCTTCCTGCTCGGTACCGCGTTCCTGGCTTACAGCTTCGGGCTGCGGCATGCTTTCGACGCCGATCATATCGCCGCGATCGACAACATCACCCGCAAGCTGATGCAGGAGGGCCGGCGGCCGCTGGCCGTCGGCTTTTTCTTCTCGCTCGGCCACGCCACCATCGTGGTTGCACTCGTTCTCATCATCGCGCCGATGAGCGCCTTGGCGCAGCAGCACTTCACCGCTTGGAAAGGGATCGGCGGCGTGATCGCGACCGCGATATCGGCGGCGTTTTTGTTTGCGATCGCTGCTGCGAATATCGCCGTGCTCATGCAGATCTGCGGCGCCTGGCGGGCGAGCGGAACGAATGGCCGCGTGACCGCGAACGCCGATCAGGGCTTCGCCCAAAGCGGCCCGATCGGACGCCTGCTGCGGCCGCTCTTTGCGCTGGTCACGCGCAGTTGGCACGCTTATCCGCTCGGACTTCTTTTTGGGCTCGGCTTCGACACCGCAACCGAGGTCGGTTTGCTCGGCGTCTCCGCGGGACAAGCCGCGCACGGATTGTCGATCGCCTCGATCATGGTCTTTCCGGCCCTGTTCACCGCCGGCATGTCGCTCATGGATACCGCCGATTCGTCCATCATGGTCGGAACCTACGGTTGGGCGTTCGTCGATCCGGTTCGCAAGCTGTATTACAACGTTACGGTCACATTCGCCTCCATCATCGCCGCTCTCGTCATCGGCGGCATCGAGGCGCTGTCATTGATCGGCGATAAATTCGCGCTGCAGGGTCCGCTGTGGCGCTTCATCGCGGCGCTCAGCGACAATCTGGGCCTGGTCGGCTATCTGCTGGTGGCATTTTTCGTCGTCTGCTGGCTTGCTTCCTATCTCCTCTACAAATTCAACGGCTCCGATGGCAGGCAGACGGCGGCGAAGGCGCGCGGCCGATCGTTTTGAGATCTTGTGCCGCCGGATCGCCCGAGCGGCCGAGCGGCCGATGCTCCGCGCTTAAATTCTAGTTCGAATTTGAGCGGATTTGGACACCACCGTTTCAGAAGGGTGACAATACAGATTCGCCGCGGCAGGCTTTCCGATAGCCGCCGCCAGTCGCGGGCTTTGCCGGCGCAGCCGAAGGACCGGGACGCCACATGCATCTTGATCTGCCAAGCCTCATGGTCATGCAGAGCTTCGCGGTGTTTTGTGCCGGCGCCATGCTCGTTGTGGCGTCGCTACAGCGACGCGCGGCCGGCGTATTGGTGCTATGGGGCATGGCTCACATTTTTGCCGCGTTCGCGACGCTTGCCGTGGTGCTCGGCAATATCTCCGGCGCGCCGATATGGTTTCTCGTCGGCCTCACGTTATTTCCGCTGCGGTCGAGCCTGATCTGGAAGGCGGCGCGTAACTTCGACGAAAAGGACGCGCCCTGGCGGCTGACGCTGCTGGGCCCGATCGTCGCTCTCGCCGTCGGCTCAACGCCGATCGTCGCCCAAGTCGGCAGGCCGTTCGCGCTCTTGGTGGGCGCGGTTTATACGTTCGCAGCCGCATTGACGCTGTGGCAGAGCCGTCGCGAGCGCCTGGCGGCGCGAACGCCGCTCATCGTTTTATCTGCTCTTCACGGCACCGCCCTGCTGGTTGCCGTCTACAGTTCCGTGAATGCTTCGGACAGTCCGCACACCCAGCCTGAGATTTTCACACTCTTTAGCTTTCTCTTTTTCGAGAGCATCGTCTATGCGCTCGGCACCGCCGTGTTTGTGTTCGCGCTGATCAAAGAGCGAAACGAAGCCGCCGGTCTGCTCGCGGCGCGCACCGACCCGCTGACCGGCATCGCCAACCGGACCGCGTTTCTGGAAATCGCGGACAGCATTCTCGAGCGTTGTCGCCGCAACGCCGTCCCAGTGTCGGTGGTGATGTTTGACCTCGATCATTTCAAAAGCATCAACGACCGGTATGGACACGCGACGGGAGACGAAGTCATCCTCAATTTCTGCGAGGTGACGCGTTCATCCCTGCGACCGAACGACACCTTCGGGCGCATCGGCGGCGAGGAATTTGCGGCGATACTGTCGGGCTGCGGCATCGAGGCGGCGTTCGCGCGCGCTGAGAGGATTCGTATCGCTTTCGCGGAAACGAGCCGCTTCGCGCGCGATCGCCAGGTTCGCGCCACGCTGAGCGCCGGCGTCGCCAGCAGCGCCACGGCAACCGAAACCGTGGACGAACTGCTCGAATACGCGGACGCAGCCCTCTCCACGGCAAAAAGCGCCGGGCGCAACTGTGTCAAACGCGCCGCAACGCCGGGCGCAAACGGTCAAACTTCGAACGTCTTCCGCGTCGCCTAGGGCACATCTCGCTTAGATTGTATCGGAAGTGCTTTAATATCCTTGGAGCATCTCCTCCTCCCTCACGTCATGCGCGGGCTTGACCCGCGCATGACGATCGTCGGGGCTCAGTGCCCACCTAAGCGGGATGGCCGGGCATAGGCGAGCGAAGCGACGCCGTTCTTCGAACGGCTATGCCCGGCCATGACGACACGATTAGGGTCGCGCAAGCCGTTCTAGGGCGTATCTGCTCGGTGTCGAAGCAGCGCAAATGATCCGCGCCGAGGCGGCCGTCGGCTAACGATCGGTCCTGCGCAAAAGATACGTGTCCATGATCCAGCCCTTTCGCTGTTTCGCCTCCGCGCGCACACGCTCGATGTCCTCGGCGCGATCGCGAAGATTGCCCGATATGAGGATTTCGTCTTCGGTCCCGAGGTAGGCGCCCCAGTAGATGTCCATGGCGGCCTCCTTGATCGTCTTGAAGGCGCAATCGCCATCCAGCATGACGACGACGTCGTCGGCATCGTCGGGCCGCTCGGCGAGCTTGCGCCCGGTCGTGACGTGCACCGGCCGGCCGATGCGATTGAGGATTATCCTGTGGCTCGCGGCCAGCGCTTGGATGCTGCTGATACCCGGAATGACCTCGACATCGAACGTGACCGCGCCGCGCGCGACGATGCGCTCGATGATCCGCAGCGTGCTGTCGTAAAGCGACGGATCGCCCCAGACCAAAAACGCTCCACACTCGCCGTCGCCGAGCTCCTTGGCGATCGATTGCTCATAAAGCGCGGCTCTCTCGTCATGCCACGAACCGACCGCGGCCTCGTATGACGCCGGATTGCGGTCCCGAGGCGGATCCGGGATCTCTATCGTTCTGTACGATTTATCGGCGATGTAGCGATCACAGATCTCCTTGCGCAAACGCAGGAGCTCTTCTTTTTCCGGACCTTTGTCCGTGACAAAGAACACGTCCACTTCGTTGAGCGCGTTGATCGCCTGGACGGTGACATAGTCGGGGTTGCCGGCGCCGATGCCGATGACAAACAGTTTTTTCATGAGACCAACCGCTGTTCGCTCTTCCAGCCCGGCGACATCGCGAGGCAAAAATCACGAGCAATTCCCAGGCGAGCCGGGCGTCGCGGCGCGTAGCCGTGCCGCTGCTCGCAGGCAAGAAGGGCACAGACACGTCGTAACCGGATCGGCCTCCAGCGGCAACGGCATGGGAAGGCGATAGGTTTCCCGAACGCACCAGCATTCGGTCTCGCCCGAGGCCGAACATTCGAATTCGGCTCTGCAGCGTTCGCACGTTACGCGGTTCGGCGGCATGGCTCCCGTCGGGTATCGATTCGCGACTCCGAGAAAATACTACCACTATATATGGTGGTATATCCCGATTATGCGTCAACTTATGGTCTATGGGCCGGTCCGTGCCGGATAATGATTGCTTCTGCGGGCGGGACACTTCGGCGCCCGTGGCAGGCTTAGGCCCCGCGGCGCAGCGAAGCCTCTTAAGGCACGCGGCGGCAGGTTTCCGCGCCTCCGCAGACAAAACGCCGGGTAGGGCTAGTGTCGAAAGACTCGAAAGTGACGACGGGACTTATTTGCCGGGCGGCGTCTGGCCCAGATGGCGCAAAGCCGAGAGCTCTGACCACTGATGGGCGTAGGTGGCGTAAGACACCAGGCTGAGCGCGGCGATGACGGAGAACGCCATCAGCGTTCTGGATGTGCGCTGGTATCCTACAATTTGAGTCTTATTGCTTCGAGAAAGTCTCGGCGGATCAATGTGAAGCGGAGCAAGGGCTTCCTCTTCCAACCAAACGGACGCGCTGATCGCGCCAGCAGCAGCGCGCTTCGTCATATTCACTGCGGTCCGACAGCTCATGGGCGCCAGTCAATGGGCGGATTGGGGCAACAGCAAGACCCGCCGATGACGAAGCTGCGTCGCCACTGCGGTACGGTTTATCAAGGATTAGCTTCAGTGTGCGGGAGCGTTGCAATCCGCGGGGTCGCGGCGGGGCCGATCCGTATTTTCCCCGTGCAGATCGTTGAATTGGCGCGCCGCATAGGGCGGCACAAGCGCTCCGATTCTCGTCGACCTGCAACGCGCATCCTGAAGCAGGGAAATGCACGTTCCGGGTGGGTCAGGCGTTCGCAAGGATTCGGCACGCTGCACCGATCGGGATCGCGACCCTGCGGCAACTCCAGGGGAGAAGCGATGGCGGCAGGCGCCGCAGATTGGACCTCACGCGGATGCGAGTCGCGTTCAACGAAACATGAGACTTTTAGATTTCGAGACGCCGGACGCATCCGTTATTCTGACGGTTCTTCGTACGCTCGACGGGCGGCCCGGCTTCCGATACGGCCAACGCGCATGCAGACAGGGTCCCGCAGGCCGGTCACATGAGGCTTGGGTTACGCCGCAACCCTGCTAAGCTGTCAGCTCTGAATGCGGGCCGGACGGAACTGCAATGCGCTGATTCTGATTAGCGGGGCTGATGCAAACTCTCGTAACGGGTGGAAGCGGCTTTATCGGCCAATATCTGGTGACAGCCCTTCTGCAGCAAGGACGCCGCGTGCGCATCCTCGATGTCCGCCCGCCGGCCCACGTCCCATCCGGAATTGAGTTTCTGAAAGGGTCAGTGCTCGATCCGGCAACCGTGCGGGAAGCGGTCGCGGGAATCGACGAGGTTTATCACCTCGCGGCGTTTCCGGGCATGTGGTTGCCGCGCAAGGACGACTTTCACGCCGTCAACTGCCGTGGCACCGAAGCCGTCATAGCGGCGGTTCGGGACAGTAAGGTCAAGAGGCTCCTCCATTGCTCCACCGAATCGATACTCTTTGGCCGCTCTTTGGAAAAAGCCTTTGTAGCTGCGGAGACTTGGACGACCACCGATGAAATGCCGGGGCCGTACACGCGCTCCAAACTGATCGCGGAACAGCGCGCGTTTGAGGCCGCTGCCTCTGGACTCTCGGTGGTGATTGCCAATCCGACGATCCCAATCGGACTTACCCAGAGCACCACACCGCCGACATTGATGTTGCAGCACTTTGTGAGTAGGCGGCTTCAGCTCTATTTCGACTTCATGTTGAACCTCGTCGACGTCCGCGACGTGGCCGCCGGCCTGCTGCTGGTCATGCAACGCGGGCAGGACGGACAGCGCTACGTTCTCGGAGGAGAGAACCTGCCGCTGCGAAAGCTGCTCGAGATCGTGGCGACGATCAGCGGACGCGAGGCGATGCGCATTCCGGTCTCGGCAGGCTTCGCGCAATGCGCCGCCATAGCCTGCGAATTCGTGGCCGATCACGTGACCCGCCGGCCACCTTGCGCGACGCTCGAGGGCGTGCGGATTGCGCGCCGGTCCAAGCCCGTGTCGATCGACAAATCGCGAAAGGAGCTTGGCTATGCGCCGCGCCCGATCAAGCCGGCCTTGGAAAGCGTCATCTCCTCAATATTGAATCCATCGCCGTGAATCAGGGTTTTAATCGAGGCGGTGATTTGTTCCGCCTCGGTCAAAGCCGAGACCGATTAGCCGCTGTTGCGCAAGCCGGCGGCAATGCCGTTGATGGTCAGATGGATGCCGGTGACCACGCGACTGTCGGTGTCGCCCGAGCGGTAGCGCTTGAGGAGCTCGACCTGGATGTGATTGAGCGGATCGATGTAAGGAAAACGTTCACGGATCGTATTCGCCAGCAAGGGGTGATGCTCGAGCAGCGTCGTCTGTTGCAAGATTGTCAGTAGCCACTTCGTCGACAATTCCCACTCGTCGCAAATCGTCGCAAAGATGGATTCGCGCAACGCGACATCGCTGACCAATTCCTTATAGCGCGAGGCGATGGCAACATCGCTCTTAAGCAGGACCATCTCCATGTTGGCCAACAACGTTTTGAAGAACGGCCACGACTGGGCCATGTCCTGCAGGAACGGCAAGCCCAAGCCGGCATTTTCTTCCAACCAGCCCTGAACGCCAGCGCCGAACCCGTACCACGCCGGCAGCATCAGCCGGCATTGCGCCCAGGAGAAAACCCACGGGATCGCGCGCAAGTCTTCGATGCGGCCCGAGGTTTTGCGCGATGCCGGCCGGCTGCCGATGTGCAGCTTCGAAATCTCGCCGATGACTGTGGATTCGCGGAAGTACTGGTCGAAGCCTTTGGTCTCGTACACCAGCGCCCGATAAGCGCGGTAGGCGTGGGCCGACAGCGCTTCCATCGCGCCAAAATATTGCGGTGGAAGTTGCCGGTCGGCGTGCATGAGCGCGGCGTCCAATGCCGCAGCCGCCAGCACTTCCAAATTCTGCCGGCCGATGTCCGGACGGGAGTATTTGCCGGCGATGACCTCGCCTTGCTCGGTTACGCGAATGCCGGCCTGAACCGCGCCGGCCGGCTGCGCGAGCACGGCCTCGTAGGTCGGGCCGCCGCCGCGCCCGACCGTTCCGCCGCGGCCGTGAAAGAGTCGCAAGGTCACGCCATGACGTTCGCAGGCGACCAGTAGCGCAAGCTCCGATTTGTAGAGCTCCCAGCCAGAGGTCAGGTAGCCGCCGTCCTTGTTGCTGTCGGAATAGCCGAGCATCACCTCCTGGACACGGTTTCGGCTGTCGAGGAACCGCGTGTAGGCCGGCAGCGCGAACAACTCATCCATGATTTGCCCGCAATTGCGCAAATCCTGGATGGTCTCGAACAGCGGGACAATGTTCAGATCCATCTGCGCGGACGCCCCGCGCAGGAGACCGGCCTCTTTCAGAAGCACCATGACCTCGAGCATGTCGGAGACGCTCTCGGTGTGTGAGATCACGTAATTCGGAACCGCGGTCGGTCCGAACGCACGATGGATTTTTGCCGCGGTTCGAAAGATCGCCATCTCGTCGCGGCATTTTTCCGAATACGGGAGAAACCGCGAGGCCAGCGGACGTCCGCTTGCCAGTTCGGACAGAAGAAAATCCCGCCGCCGGCCTTCGTTCATGGCGCGATAATCGAGCCCCAGCCCGGCTTTCGCGAGTTCCTGAATAGTGTCTTCGTGCGCCTCCGAATTCTGCCGCAGGTCGAGGCTTGCGAGGTGAAAACCGAACACCGCCACGGCATAGCGCATGTGCCGCAACCGGCCGCGTGCGATGAGGCCGGATTTGCTCGCGCACAGCGCGTCGTGAAGGACGTCCAGATCCGCCGCGAATGCCGATGCGTCAGGATAAGGTCCTGCCTCGCCGACCGGCTGCCGGGCGCGCAGCTTATGGCCTGCCGCGCGCGCGGTGGCGGCAAGGCGGGCGTAAATGCCGACGATCGCGCGGCGGTAGGGCTCGGCGTCGCGGCGCGGTGAATCGTCCGGCGAAAGCTGCACCAGCCGTTCCAATTCCGGCGTGATCTCGACCCGGCTGCGATCCAGCGGCAACTCGCCGCCAAGCTGGTGCAGCTGATCGAGATGAAATTCGAACGCCTTGCGGCTTTGCAGCGACGCGGTTTGGCCGAGGACATCGGCGGTGACGAACGGATTGCCGTCACGGTCGCCGCCGATCCAGCTTCCCATGCGTAGAAACGTGGGAACGCGGCTGACCACGCCGGCTTCGCCATAGCCTGCGAGCTCATCCTCGATCGCCGCATACAGGCTCGGAAGCTCAGTGAGGAACGTGCGATCGTAATAGGACAGCCCGTTGGAGACCTCATCGAGCACGGTCGGCCGCTGCAGCCGCAGCAGGCTCGTGTGCCAGAGCGTCAGAACCGCGCGAACGATGGCCTCGTCGTTCTCAGCCACCTCGCTATCGTTCATGGCTTTGTGATTGCGATCGGCGAGAAGCTGGGCGATCTCGATTTCGCGGTCGAGAATGCTCTTGCGCCGGATTTCCGTCGGATGCGCGGTCAAGACCGGCGCGACTAGTGCTCGCGAAAGAACGTCGCGGATCGTCTCGGCCGGAACGCGCGCCATCTGGGCTCGCGCCAAAGCGGCCGCGACCGTTACCCGGTCGGCCGCGCCGTCGGCGGTGATCTCGCTCCTCGATCGAAGATCGTGCTGGTCCTCGGCGATATTGGCCAAGTGCGAGAAGAAGCTGAAGGCCCTGACCACTTCGACCGTTTGAGCACCAGAAAGGCCGTTGAGCAGATTCTCGAAGGCTTTTCGCGCGTGACCGTCATGGTGGCGGCGGAACTCGACCGACATTCTGCGGACATTCTCGACGACGTCGAAGGTCGCTTCGCCTTGCTGGGCACGGATGGTGTCGCCGAGCACGCGCCCAAGCAGGCGTATGTCGGCGCGCAGCGCGTCTCCGCCGAACCCGGCCGTCGGGTGCTCCATCGTGGGTTCCCTGGATACGGTTCATTAGCTTTGCAGACCGCCCGGAACCGTAGCAGGGCGACGCGATCTTGGCCTGTGGAAATCCGCGGCGTTTGCGCTTAAAAGATAGCTATGGACAACAGATCGAAACTCATCCCGCCCGGAGGCGACAAGCGCGTGCTGCTGCATTCGTGCTGCGCGCCGTGCTCCGGCGAGGTGATGGAGGCGATGCTGGCCTCGGAGATCGAATACACGATCTTCTTCTACAATCCGAACATTCACCCCGAAAAGGAATATCTCCTGCGCAAGGACGAGAACGTCCGCTTCGCCGAGAAGCATGGCGTGCCGTTCGTCGACGCCGATTATGACAAGGATAATTGGTTCGCGCGCGCCAAGGGCATGGAATGGGAGCCCGAGCGGGGTGCGCGTTGCACGATGTGCTTCGACATGCGCTTCGAGCGCACGGCGCTCTATGCGCACGAGCACGGCTTTCCGGTGATGACATCCTCGCTCGGCCTGTCGCGCTGGAAAAACATGGCGCAGATCAATGACTGCGGACATCGCGCCGCCGGCCGATACGAAGGGCTATCGTATTGGGACTTTAATTGGCGCAAGGGCGGCGGCTCCCAGCGCATGATCGAGATCAGCAAGCGCGAGGAATTCTACCAACAGGAATACTGCGGTTGCGTCTATTCGCTGCGCGACACCAACCAGCACCGCCGCAACCAGGGCCGCGCGCCCATCATGATCGGCACGCAATTCTATCATCACAAGACCGACGAGGAGACCTCGTAAAGGCGGCCATACCGAATATCGCTGCCGCGATCACGGGCCGACGATCGGTCGTTTGTCGTAGCCACTCAGACGCTGTTGCGCGCCCATTTCTGCTCGAACGCCCAAACATCTTCAAAGCCGATCAGCGAGTTGAACTCGGCGAAGGAGAATAACGGAACGTTTGGCGAAACCGACGTGCCGGTTTCCTTGAGCACCGAGAGCGCCACCTTCGCGGCATACGCCGCGGCAAGTCCGGTCGTCGCCGGAAAGATCGCGACCTGATAGCCCATGGCCGCCAATTCGGCTTTCGGGCGGATCGGCGTTTTTCCGCCGTCGGCCATGTTCGCCATCATCGGCTTTTTGATCCGGGCGCAGGCCTGACGCATTTCGTCCTCGCTCTCCAGCGCCTCGATGAAGACGATGTCGGCGGCCGCC
>Ga0209006_10001211_pt1 | contig 23406 bp, 20 predicted proteins | sample JacPin_JW_Ref_O2_FD_188567 | JGI IMG/M metagenome (GOLD analysis project Ga0209006, IMG submission 188567) | Forest soil microbial communities from Algoma, Ontario, Canada - Jack Pine, Ontario site 1_JW_Ref_O2 (SPAdes) (version 2) | ecosystem: Environmental > Terrestrial > Soil > Boreal... | reverse complement strand
CCCGCCGTTCCAGCGTCACCGTCGCGGCCGGCATGTTGCAGAAAGCGGGCCTCATTACTCATAGTCGAGGAGGGGTTCAGATTATTGATCGTCGAAGAATGGAAGAGGCGGCCTGCGAGTGCTACGGAATCATGCAAAGACAGGTCGGGGAGTGGCGTCGCGAAGGGGAGTAATCACTCGACCGCAGCGTACTTTCGGCTGTCGCACACCGTACCGACAGACCTCCCGATGGAGAATAGGGTTAATCCGATAGGGGCATCCTCTCTGGGACGGAACGTTCGATCAGTTCCTCGGTGTCCCCTTCCGGAGAGTGATCATGTCGCAGGGCGATCTCATCGATCTCAGTCCCGCAACGCACATGATCCTGTGCCCACACTGCGCTAAGCAAACTCCGCATCAGAGTCCAGGAAATGTGATTCTTTTCGCCAACGCAAAGTGCGTGCAATGCGGTCGCGATTTTGTAATCGCAATGGACAAACCTAGTCCCTAAGTCGTGTTAGTCACACCGTGTTAGTCACACTAAAGACCTGAGCCTCTGGTAACTCCCACATTACTCGTTTCTTTTTGACTCTCCATTGGTCGTCACCGAAAATTAATCCTGTTCGTGGGTGCGGAAAGAACTGCACCGACAACTTGGGAGAGGACAAATTATGAAGAAAACGCTCGTTATTGCCGCAGCTGCCGCGTGTTTGTCATTTGCCGGCGGAATCGCGGTTGCTGAAAGAATTCATGATTGGCACGATCTGGATGCGGTTCACGTTCACGTGCAAGAAGCCATCCACGAACTCGATCACGCCCGTATGGCGAACCACTACGATATGGCTGGTCACGGCGCGAGAGCTGAGGAGCATCTTCACGCTGCGGAGCGCGAGCTGCACGAAGCCATCGAGACGATGCGCGCGGAGCGGTAGTAAAAATCTGTTAACCGACATCGGCCATTCCCCGTCAGCGGAGGTTCACTGACGGGGAATGGCCCTTCTGTTTCCGGAGACCCAGGTTTAGCTGAATCCGGGCAACAGCGCTGGGGGATAACTTGATCAGGCAACCAGCGAAACCGAAAGGTTGCTCAGCTCCGAAGAGTCTTCGCTCCCTAGCGCGTACTGCTGAAACTGTTGCTGCAAGCTGGCGTAAGCCTGCTGCGCGCTAGATTGGTTTGTGGAAGAGGAACTCTGGCCAAGTTGGGTGAGGCTCTGAAGCAGCGAATTCTGCTCGATGGGATCTGCAGAGCTTCCGCCGCCGTTGAACTTGTTGAAACCCCAAGAGTGCGAGGTGGGAGGAGCACCGTAGGTTTTAGCGTCCAGCTTGAGGGTCGAGAAATCCTTTTGGGCGGCGGCAAGATTGCCTGACTGGAGATCGGATGCCAGTTGGTTGAAGGCTTGCGTGACAGGGTTGGCACTTGGGGAAGAAGAAGCGCTGCCTGTGGTGGACGATTGCGTGAAGGCTTTCTGCAAAGTGGCAAAATCGGACTGGGCAGCCGAGAGGTTGCCCGAAGTCAGGGCCTGGCTCAGTTGCTGAAGTTGCTGTTGGTAAGGATTGGTCGCTCCCGCAGGCGGTTGCGGATTGAAGGTACTGCTTAAAAAACCGGAAATGGACATTGGCATACCTCGATGCAGAATTTGCGAGGGTTCGGCGGGAAATAAGCCGGTGCAAATTCGCATCTGCGGCCAGCGAAATTTCGAGGGAACCTGTCGGTATTAAAGCAAGCGCGCTGCCACTGCGCCGGAACTCATGGCGTAGCTCATGTCGAAGCGTGCTTTGAGCGTTTTGTGTTAGTTCCGGACTGACAAGCATCCGTCGAAAACGTGAGATGCGGCAGGTAGGCAAGGTGTGCCGGAAGGGGGGAGGCAGGGTTTGCCGGGTGCAGAGCGGACACGGGGAATGTCCGCCCCGGCCTGGCTATTTATGATTGTCGGCGGTTTGAGCTTCCGCGCGCGGGGTCATGGAGACGACGACGTATTCGCGTTCCCTATTGTCGAGATCCTCAACCCGAAGCTTCATAAACGTCTTGTCGATGTGGAACTGTGCCTTTTCGCCGACGGGCAATAGCGTTGGCTTCTTGTCATCTTTGGGGCGGATGCGGTACACAATGCGATCGGTCTGCAGGAGATATTCCTGACAGAGCAGCATGTGCATTTTCTGATGTGCGTTATCGGTGCCAATGATATCGGCCCCAAAGTTCTTGGCACTCTTCTGTTCCGTGCCGCATTCAACGGAATCCATCTGAAGCAGCGTGCCTGACTGCGGGCCGCGCTGGTCTCGTGCGTAGACGAATGACGTGCAAAGCAGAGCGAAAAACGCGAGCTGTTTCATGGCTGTCCTCACAATCCCGTATCTATTAAACGTGGTTCCCCGCACCACGAAAATGTTACGAAGGTAGCAAGGCAAACCGGCCCATTTTTCACCTGAACTTGAAACCGAAGTCAGAAACAGTAAACTGGTTCGCATGGCACGTAAATTCAAGGACTTGACCGAACGCGAGATCCTGGCGCTCGCAGTATCGCTGGAAGAGGAAGATGGCCGGGTGTTCGCCGATTTCGCCGAGGGATTACGCGAAACCTATCCCGACACGGCTAAGCTTTTCGACGATATGGGAGCCGAAGAATCGGAGCACCGCGCCATGCTCATCGACACTTACCGGGCGCGCTTTGGCGAACACATACCGCTGATCCGGCGCGACGACGTGAAGGGTTTCGCTCCGAGAAAGCCGTTCTGGCTGACCCGCCCGTTGAAAATCGCCGACGTTCGCAAACAGGCCGAGTTGATGGAGTTGGAAACGCGGCAGTTCTACCAGAAGGCAATCCAGCAGGTGACGGATGCCGGAATCCGCAAACTTTTGGGCGATTTGGAGGAAATGGAACGCAAGCATCAAACCACCGCCGGGGCCTTGCAGGAGAACATGCCCCTGGCCATCAAAAAGAAAGAAGAAGAGGCGCAGCGGCGGATGTTCGTGCTGCAGATCGTGCAGCCCGGCCTGGTCGGGTTAATGGATGGATCGGTATCGACCCTGGCTCCCGTCTTTGCCGCGGCATTCGCTACCCGAAGCAGCAACGATGCTTTTCTGGTAGGCCTGGCCGCGTCGATCGGCGCGGGTATCTCAATGGCCTTTGCCGAGGCGTTGTCCGACGACGGATCGATGACCGGCCGAGGACGCCCGGTGTTGCGCGGAGCCGTGACCGGATTGATGACGGCCGCCGGCGGTATTGGGCACACGCTTCCATTCTTAATCAAAGACTTTCATGTAGCCTTTATCGCGGCGGTTATCGTCGTGGCTATGGAATTGGCCGTGATTGCCTGGATTCGCAATCGATATATGGATACTCCTCTGCTCTCAGCCGCGTTTCAGGTGGTAGTGGGCGGAGTACTCGTGTTCGCCGTGGGCATCTGGATTGGGAGTTCTTGACGCCATTTGTCGAGTTCTCGTCTGCTGTCGAAAATAACCAATGAGCGCAACCTCCGTCGAAATCGCGCCTCCCCTGTGGCGCCCTGCCGCTAATCCGTGGCTGATCGCCGCGACCGTTTCGCTGGCCGCGTTTATGGAGGTGCTCGACACTGCCATCGCGAATGTCGCGCTTCCGCATATCGCCGGTAATCTCGGCGCCAGCAATGACCAGAGTACCTGGGTGCTCACTTCTTATCTGGTTGCCAACGCCATCATTTTGCCGATCACGGGATGGCTCGTCAGTTTGTTCGGCCGCAAGCGCTTCTTCATGACCTGCATGGGTATTTTCACCATTAGCTCGTTGTTCTGCGGAATCGCACCCAGCCTCGGTGTGCTCTTGTTCTTCCGGGTACTCCAGGGTGCCGGAGGCGGAGGGTTGCAGCCGATGGCGCAAGCCATTCTGGCCGACACTTTCCCTCCTGAGAAGCGCGGCGTGGCATTCTCTATTTACGGCATCACTGCCGTGTGTGCTCCCGCGATAGGCCCAACCCTGGGCGGCTACCTGACCGATGTCGCATCATGGCGCTGGATTTTTCTGATTAATCTGCCAGTGGGCGTACTTGCACTGCTGTTCGTTTACCGACTGGTCGAGGATCCGCCGAATCTCGTTCGGCGCATCGGTGCCGGCATCAAACTCGATTACATCGGCTTCTCACTGCTCGCTCTCGGCGTCGGCGCCTTGCAGATCATGTTAGACAAAGGGCAGGAAGACGATTGGTTCGGCTCGCATTTCATCGTGACCTTGGCGATCACCGCCGCGGTGTGTCTGACTGCGCTGGTGATTTATGAGTGGTTCCACAAAGATCCGATTGTCGACGTGCGTCTGTTCAAGAACGCGAACTTTGCAAGTGCCAACATGATGATCTTCATGGTTGGGGCGGTATCTTTTGCGACGACAGTCTTGATGCCGCAATTTCTCCAAACTCTATTGGGATATACCGCCGAATCTGCGGGCATGGTCCTCTCCGCATCGGCTGTGCTGCTCCTGATTGAATTACCATTCGTCGGGCGCCTGATTGGCAAATACCAGTTGCGCTACCTCATAGCTTTCGGTTGGCTGGCGCTCGCCGTCGGCATGTACATTTCGACGCAGAGATTGGATCTCTTAATCAGCTTCCGTTCCGCTACCTTGCTGCGAATCGGCCAGTACGTTCCGCTCGGTTTCATTTTTGTGCCCGCCACAACCATTGCATACGTCGGTATTCAAGCGGATAAGAGCAACGCCGTCGCGGGACTAGTCAACTTCTCGCGAAATATTGGGAGCAGTGTTGGGACTTCAATTGTGACCACCATGATTGTGCGTCGATCGCAGTTCCACCAATCGAGATTGATTCCAAGCGCGAATGCGGGTAATTCCAGATTCCGGGACGCGGTGAATGGTCTGGCGCAGCAATTGACCCATGCGGGGGTGGGCATGTACGAAGCTCAAACTCAGGCTCTGGCGCGTGTCTACGCTTCTGTTCAAGCACAGGCCGCCGCGCTCGCTTACATCGACACGTATTGGGTGCTGGGAATCGCTGCTGTCGCGATGTTCTTCCTTTCCTTCGCTTTGAAGAAAAATAATCCAAACGTGCGCGGTGGATCGGTATCAGCGCATTAAATTAATCTGACCGATCAATAAAACAAATCCGAGCACATAACAAGACCACATAACAAGCCAATGTAAAGCAGAAAAACTCTGCGTCCACGCAACGTAACCAGTTATCTATTTCATATGGAAGCGACCGTCCGCCCCGCGACATGGAAGATCCTGCTGGCCTTCGGCATTATTTATTTTGTCTGGGGATCGACCTTTCTGGCGATTCGCGTCGGCGTGCACCAGGTTCCGCCGTTGCTCTTTGCCAGCATGCGGTTCCTGGTCGCCGGTCTAGTGCTCTTCACATGGATGCGCGTTACCGGAACTCCATCCCCGACCGGCCGGCAGTGGATGGGCGCCTCGGCGCTCGCGATTTGTATTTTTGTGGTTGATTACGGCTGCCTGTTCTGGGCGGAGCAACGCGTGCCTTCGGGAATTGCCGCGGTCATGCTCGCGACCATTCCAGTCTTCATGGCGCTTTCAGAAATCATCTTTCTGCGGACGCAGCGCCTCACCCTTCGTTTAGCCGCGGCTCTTCTGATCGGAATCGCCGGAGTGGCCGTCCTGATGAGCCATTCGCTGAGTCTTGGGGAAGTACCGGTCTATCGTCCGGGCGCGATCGCCTTGATCCTTGCCGCCATGAGCTGGTCGGTCGCTTCGGCTTTAACCCGTAAAGTCCCGCTACCCGAGAACAAAGCGATGAGTGCCGGCGCGCAGATGCTCGTGGGAGGCATTATGCTGGGGATCATCGCATCGAGTTTCGGCGAACTCCGTGGTTTTGATATCCGCGCCGTGTCTCGCGGAGTATGGCTGGCGCTCGCTTATCTCATCGTAGCCGGTTCCATCATCGGCTTCACCGCTTATGTCTGGCTCATCCATCATGAGTCGCCGACTAAAGTTGGAACTTACGCTTACGTGAATCCAGTGGTAGCAGTCATCGTCGGATATTTTCTGGGAGGCGAAAAAGTTGGTCCCCGGACGATTCTGGGGACACTGCTCGTGCTGGTCAGCGTGATCGTCATCACCACGACGCGCACCAAAAAGCCCGCGCCGTCACCAATCCAGGTTGAAGCGGAACCCGTGCCCGAACTGGCGGAGCCATAAAGCGCAGACCGGCGCGGCATCTTTACACTTTGTTAATCTTCGATTCACCTCCCATTAACCCAAGAGCCCAGCCTAACCTGAATACTACGAGGGAAAGTAGTATTTCCAGGAGGCTAACTGTGTCTGAGCGTCGTCTTCTCCCCCTCGGACTGGTTGCCTTGGCGTTGGCGAGCCTGTTTTCGATACCGGCCGCTGCCCAGGGGACCAGCAAGATTCAACACGTTTTACTCATCAGCGTCGATGGCATGCATTCTCTCGATTTCGCCAACTGCGCTAAAGGAGTTCCGCTCTACGGGAATCTTCCCTATTGTCCGCATCTGGCATCGCTCTCTTCCACCGGAGTCCACTACTTGCAGGCCATGACTCCGAAACCTTCCGATTCTTTTCCTGGATTAGTCGCTCAGATTACCGGGGGAACGCCGCGTTCGGCGGGAATGTATTACGACGTCAGCTATGATCGCGCTTTATCTCCACCGAAGAAGACGACGCCCTACGGCATCGTCGGCGGCCCAACGCTTTGCCCCAGCGTCATCGGAACCCAGGTCGGATTCGACGAAGAGATTGACTACAATTATCTGAAGCTCGATTCGGGCAAGCCAGATGGCAGCTCCGGCATCAACGGTATCAATCCAGACTACCTGCCGCGCGACCCCAAGAACGGATGCGCACCCGTGTATCCGCATAGCTTCATCCGTGCCAATACCATTTTTAACGTAGTGAAGAATGCCGGTGGATATACAGCATGGTCGGATAAACATCCCTCCTACGACTTCACGAACGGACCAAGCGGCGATGGCGTAATTGATTTGTGGTCGCCGGAAATCAACTCGATTCCTGTTGCCCTTCCGACTGTCCCCGGATGCAAACCGCTGCCTGATCCGGGCGCGGCACAACCGTCGAACGCGTGGACCGATAGCTTCCAGAACATCCGATGCTACGATCAGTTCAAAGTGCAAGCCGTGCTGAACTGGATTAACGGCAAGACGCACGACGGAAGCTCGACCGCACCCGTTCCAACTGTGTTCGGGATGAATTTTCAGGCTGTCAGCGTAGGTGAGAAGCTGGTGGAAAAATCGCTTGGACTAACCGGCGGATATGTAGACCCGATTGGGACGCCCAGCACTTCGCTATTCGACGAGATTCAGTATGTCGATGGTGCTATCGGTCAGATGGTCACCGAGCTGAACAAGCAAGGTCTGCTTGATTCGACTCTGATCATCGTCTCCGCCAAACACGGACAATCGCCGATTGATCCTAACCGCGTCCTCCGCATTCCGGCGGACGCTCCTTCCGACGAACCACCGTCGCAGATTCTTTCACCCGGCGGTGTGGGACCTGGCTTGCCAGTGGCGCAAGCCGATGAGGACGACGTTTCACTGATCTGGCTGAGCGATCAGAGCCAGACGGCAGCCTCGGTGGCAACGCTGAGCGCAAATGAAGACCTCTTCGGTCAAGGAGAGATTTTCGCCGGTACTTCGCTGATGTTGCAGTTCAACAATCCATTAACTGATTCGCGAACTCCCGACATCATCGTGGCGCCGAACGTCGGTGTTGTCTATACCGGAGGAACTAGCAAAGTTGCCGAGCATGGCGGCTTTGCTTATGACGACCGCAACGTAATGCTGATTGTCTCGAACCCGAAATACAAGGCATCCACCTTTGTGAATCAGGTCGAGACGCGGCAGATCGCCCCTACTATCATTAAGGCGCTGGGATTGGATCCGAATTTGTTGACTTCGGTGAAAGCCGAGCATACGGAAACCCTGCCCGGGTTGCCATTTACTCAGAAATAGCTGCGCGCGAGTAACAAAGAAATGCGGGAGGCCTCAAGGGCTTCCCGCATTTGTTTTTCGGAGTGACGCGCACCTTGGGGGAGGACCGTGCTTGTCCTTATAAGTCATTACGTATACACTGTCAACATAATTCGCGGCTAACTAACTCCGGAGAGTAATGGCGCGACAACCCGATCCCGCTCTTGAAGGGCGCATCTTAAATGCTGCTCGGCAGCTTTGGAAAAAAGGTGTGGGCGATGCCCTCACCATGCGGGCAGTTGCCAAGGCAGCGCGGACCAACACTCCGGCAGTTTACCGTCGCTTCCGAAGTCGCGAAGATATTCTGAGAGCGCTGTGGCAACAAACCCGGCAAGAGATACTGCGACAACTGGAAGCTGGCGATTCAGTGGAAGCGGCGTGCGAACGATATCTCGATTTCGCTTTGAGCCATCCTCACGAGTACGAACTCTATTACCTGCACGAATACGAACTGTTCGCGCCGGACGGGCCTGCAGGCCGCCCATCCCAGACGAAGGCTGACCGGCAAAAGAGGCCGGCTGAGGAATTGATGAAAGCGAAAATGGCCGCACAGCTGGGCGGGTCGGCCGAGGACTACACGCCGCTTTCCCTCGCGGTATGGGCTCTGCTTCACGGCACGGTGATGCTACTGATCACCAAGACCATCCCTCCGAGCAGCGCCGCGGAAATGCGTTCCATTTGCAACGCATCAGTGACAACCTTGTTGCTCGGGGAAGCGAACCTGCGATTTCGCAACTAACTCCCTGGTAATTCCTGAGAGCCAGCTTATTTCACGCTGACATTATCATGATCGTAGTACTCATAGGCCGACATTGGCTTTGCGCCGCCTTTTTTCCAGATGCGGCTTTCGGCGGGCAACTTGCCAAGCACTCGAGCCATTTCCCGGACGTGCATGGCTACCGATCCGCAACATGAGCCGATGTAGTTGATACCGATTTCTTTGGCTCGCAGAGCATAGTCGCCCATTTGTTTGCGGGTAAGTTGCAGCGGATCGAGGGCATAGGGAAATTCGGGAAGGCTGGTGAAATCCGGCTTTTCCGCCGGAGTGTTATAGGCAACGGGTTGGCAGGCTAAATAGCCGTCCACCGCCTTACGCATCTCTTCCATCGGCCCAAGAATGTGTTGAGGTGGACGCAGGCAATTCAGGCCAACGATATCAGCGCCAGCGTCCAACAAAATCTTTGCGGCGTCCGCAGCCTTCGTGCCCTCGGCGGTTTCTTCTTTGTTCTCGAAGCAAATGGTAACCATCACCGGGAGCCCCGTTTGCTTGGCTCGCTCAACGCAGACCAGCGCTTCACCCAACCACGAAAAGGTCTCGCCGATAATGAAGTCGACGCCTTCTTCGCACTGCACCTGGAGTTGTTCGTCGAAAGTCTGACGCACGCGATCGGCAGCCTTAGGACTGTTCGGTTCGTACATCCAGGTGAGACTCAGATTGCCTGCGACGAGGCATTGCTCTCCCGCAACTTCTTTGGCGACGCGCACGGCGGAGCGGTTGATATCTTCCACGCGGTCTTCGAGCCCGACCGTTGCCAGCTTGTCACGGCTAGCGTAGAAGGTCAGTGCCTGCAGAACTTCAGCGCCGGCCTCGCGGAATTCGATGTGCAGCTCGCGCAGGGCCTCGGGGTAGACGATGGCGACCTCGGGAGTAAACGGACCAGGACGCACCCATCCGCGTTTCTCGAGTTCAAGTAAATAGCCGCCATCACCAAGTACGGGGCCATGTTTAAGGCGTTCAAGAATACCCTGCTTTGGCATGAGTGCTCCTCTTTCTATACGAGTTTCTATACGATCTTTCTATCCGAAGCGCGACTTGCGATTACTTGCTTGGCTTTAAAGCGCGTTCAATCTGGAGTATGTGGTTTACATCATGGCCCGCAATCAACCGGACGATGTGCTCGATGGATTCCTGCCCGCGCTCAGAGTGCTGCCCGTAATGCTTCCATTGCTCGGGCTTAAGCAATTTCAAGAGTGCAAGATTCGCCTCGCGCGCCACGCGGTGCTGTTCAATGGACTTGCGCGGGTCGCGCTTATGATAGTGGCCTGCGACCACCCATGAATCTTGATCAAACGCCTGAATGGGTATTCCGGGCGCGCCGAGGATGACCCGCATTCGGTAGCCAACCACGATTTCGACATCGGCTAAGTGCGCAAGAATTTCGGCCGCCGACCACTTATCCGCCGCAGGGCGTTTACGCAGTTTCGCCGGCGAAACGCCTTTGATCAGGCGAGCCAGTTTTTTGTTGGTAGCGGATTGAACTTTGATCGGGTCTTGTCCTTTAGCATGAGCGATGATGCGCTGTGTATATTCCTGAGGTGTTTCGGCCATTTGGAATCTCCTTCCGCGATCTCTGGGACCGCCACGGGTTTCTCTTTATCGATATCACAAATGTGACGCACAGGTCGCTCTCTTGGGACGAATACCAGGGACGAATTCCGTTTCTCCCGCCCTCAGGCGACAGCTTCCTTGAACTTGCCCTTTTTCAGATCGCGCAACACCTGATGCGCGGAATTATGCCCCGGAGCTCCTGTAACTCCGCCGCCCGGATGTGCTCCGGCACCGCATAAGTACAGACCGGCGATCGGAGTACGATACTGCGCCCATCCCGCGACCGGCCGGTTGAAAAATAATTGTTCAAGATTCAAATCACCGTGAAAGATGTTGCCTTCGGTCAGTCCATAAGTACGCTCAAGATCAAGTGGAGTCAGAACCTGTCTCGCGACGATCGCTTCCCGAACATTGGGTGCATATTCTGCGATTTTCTTGACGACGCGATCGCCCAGAAGATCGCGATTTTCATCCCAAGTGCCCGTGCGAAGCTTGTATGGCACATACTGCACGAAGCAAGTCATGATGTGCTTACCGGGGGGCGCCAACGACGGATCAGCGTTCGAGGCAATTACACAATCCACCCAGAGCTCTTCGGGAATCTCGCCAAACTTGGCAACGTCGTAGCAACGCTCGGCGAATTCCAATGATGGCACCAGCGTGAACAACGTACGCTGCTGCGGAGCGTAACTGGCGGGGGTGCCTGTGAAGCGAGGCTCCTCCGCCAAAACCATATTTACCTTCGCGCACGGGCCATCCATCTTGATGCCGCGAATGGAGTGGATAAAATCGGGTGGAAGCTCACTCTCGGGAATCAGTCCCAGGAACGTCCGCTTCGGATCGGCGTTGGAAAGCACTACACGCGCCCGAATTTCAGTTCCGTCCTCGAGCACGACCCCGCGAACCCGTCCACTGCGTGAATCAATTTGCTTGACTGGGCAGCCGGTGCGAATCTCGGCGCCGAATGTCTGGGCGGCTGCGGCCATGGCCTTCGTGATCGATCCCATGCCTCCCATGACGTGCCCGTAAAAGCCCTGCAGCTCGTGCTCACCGCCGCTGAGTAAATGAAAGAGCAGCCCCAACGCGCTGCCGGGTTGGTAGGGCCCGCCGTGCTTGCCGTAAACGTTATTCGCGAGGAATAGAGTCTTTACCTTTTCCGATTCATAGTTGCGGTCGAGAAAATCACCCAGGCTGCCGGTGAGGAACGAGACAAGTTGAGAGATCTCGGTTGAGGAGATTCCACGAAATCGCTTGCCAGCTCGAAATAATTCCGACCACCCATCAAAAGACTGCGTACCGGGCTCTGGCGGAGGCTCAAGAAAAAATGGCTGCAGATACCGAGCGAGCTTCTTGAGTCGATCGTCGATGCGGACAAAAGTCTCGGCGTCCTTTACCGAAATCTTGCGCAGTTCGCCGACCACCTGATCCCGGTTCGCCCACCACGAAACCAGTTGTCCATCGGGAAACGGAACCTGCAACGCAGGATCACACGGAACCATGTGCAGTCCGTGATCGCCCAGGCGAAGGTCGCGGATCACTTCCGGCCGAAGCATGCTGGCGATGTAAGAAGTGGTGGAGGCGCGGCAGCCGGGAAAGATTTCTTCGGTCACGCAGCACCCGCCGACGATATCCCGGCGCTCGAGTACCAGCGTCGAATATCCGGCGCGAGCCAGGTAGGCCGCTGCCGTCAACCCGTTGTGGCCAGCACCGACGACGATGGCGTCATAAACCGAGTTTTGACGGCTGGACATTTGGCTGACCAATGGTCAAAATAAGAAGAATCCCTGGTTGATGAAATTAGCGAAAGCCCATACAAAAAGCCATTGAAAAATGGTTCGGGAGTGCTGTATCGTTCGTTGACCGAGGGTCAATACGAATTGGGAGTGTAGGCAATCATGGAAGGAATTACCAGTAGTCTGGCGAAGCCGACGCAAATGCGCCGGGACGCCAAACCGCGTCCGCGTTCGGAAGCGAAGCGGGCGCGGATTGTAGAAGTTGCTATCCGGCATTTTGCCGAGCGCGGTTATAGCGCGGCGCGGGTGGAGGATATTGCCGCGCAGTTGGGGATCGCGAAAGGATCGGTTTTCCAGCATTTCAAAAGCAAAGATGGACTGTTCTTCGAAGCTTACAAAAAGGCCGTGACGTCGTTCCCTAAATACATGCAGGCTCCGCCGACGGTGCAGGAGCGTGGGATGTTTGAAGTGTTGCGCTATTGGCTGGGTCGCACCGAAAACATGGTGCGCGACAACTGGTCGTCGTACCGAATTTACCTGGTTGGCAATTACGGAACTGATCTGGCGTTGCGCCGCGAGATCAACCGCTTTCTCGTCGCTGAAGACCCTTATGGATGGCACGACTTTGTCTCCTTTGGGATCGAACGAGGCGAGCTCCGCCAGGATCTGGACGTGGACATGATCGGGTCGATCCTGGAGTGGACGATGGACCGCTTTCAGGATGCGCTCCTGACCGAGGAGCTGGACCCGGGATTGTTTCGCAAATCTGGTCCGGTTCCGGAGGAAAAGGAAAAGCGGATTGAGCAGTTCGTCGAACTATTGCGCCGCGCCATCGGATCGGAGAAAGCCCAGGCAACGGGGAAGAAAGCATGATGCAAGGAACCAGTGTCGAGCAGATATTGGCCAGTTACGACGACAAAGCGCCGCTGACTGAGGCTTCGACGATCCCGGCTCCCTGGTATATTGACCCGCGAATCGCTGCACTCGAAAACCAGACTGTCTTTTCTCGCACCTGGCAAGTCATGGGCCGCGTCGATCAGGTAGCGAAGCCAGGACAGTTCGTAACTGCAACCGTGGCGGGCGAGCCGCTGGTGGCTGTCCGTGGCAACGACGGCATTCTGCGAGCCTTCTACAATGTGTGTCGACATCATGCGGCAGCCATTGTGATGGAACCCTGTGGACAGGCGTCCATACTGCATTGTCCGTATCACGGCTGGAATTACGGCCTCGATGGCTCGTTAAAGGGGATGCCGGAGTTCGATGGCGTCAAGAATTTTGACCGCAAAGATAACGGCTTGGTTCCGGTGAAGGTAGATACCTGGGAGCAGTTCGTCTTTGTGAATCTCGATCCAGAAGCCGCTCCGCTCGCAGACTATCTGGGTGGATTGGTGAAGCGGGTGGCTCCGTTGGGACTCACGAAACTTCATTATTTCGCGAGTCAGACTTACGACATCCACTGTAATTGGAAGGTGTTTGTCGATAACTATCTTGACGGCGGCTACCACGTTCCGCATCTTCACAAGGGGCTCAACTCTGTCCTCGATTACAAGAAATATACGATCGAAAATGAAGATCGCTTTTGCCTGCAATCGAGCCCCATGGTGAGTTCCGACGAAGATGCCGCAACCGGTACAACGCGGCGTGGGGACCGGGCGTGGTATTTCTGGCTGCATCCGAATTTCATGTTCAATTGTTACGAAGGATATCTGGATACGAATCTCGTGATTCCAGTGGATGTCGATCACTGTCGTGTGATTTTTGACTTCTATTTCTCGGATGTGAGCGAGGCCGCTCGCGCTTACAACGAAGGCAGCGTGGAAGTGGGGAACCGGGTGCAAGGGGAAGACCTCGGAATCTGCGAGGCGGTGCAACGAGGCCTTAAATCTCGTGCCTACGGCGCAGGACGGCTCTCGGCGCGTCGTGAAGCTGGAGAACAGTTGTTTCATCAGTTGCTGGCCGCGGATCTGAAAAGTGGCTTAGGCCAACCAGCAGTGAGCGTAGGCGCCCTGTGAAACGGATCATTCAGCTAGTAGTTGTCGCGATACTTAGTTCGTTGGCCACCGCACAAGTTGCCTCGCAAGTTGTGTCCCAAGTAAGTGTGATTCGCGCGGGACGGCTGATCGATCCTGACTCGGGCACGGTGTTAACGAATCAAGTCATCCTGATCAAGGACGGCAAAATTAAAGCTGTGGGCAGAGATCTCGGCCTTCCTGCGAATGTGCCGGTGATTGATCTTTCCGATAAGACGGTTTTGCCCGGCTTGATCGATTGCCACACTCACCTAGTCGACGGAGCGCTCGATCCCGAACCTTTCAACCGAATCAAGAAGTCTGCTTCTCAATTGGTGCTAGAGTCCGTCCCCAACGCGAAGGCGATGTTGCTCTCCGGCTTCACGTCGGTTCGTGACGTGGGCACATATCGCGCCTTGAACGATATTGCTTTGCGTGATGCCATCGCCCGCGACGATGTGATTGGTCCACGAATGTTCGTTGCTGGAGCCTACATCACGATTACGGGTGGTGCGGGCGCGATGACGGGACAAGCTCCCGATGTCGTGCTGCCGTGGGATTTCCACTATGGCGAGGCGAACAGTCCGTGGGAAGTCCGGCAAAAAGTGCGACTGCTGGCGCACGATGGTGTTGACGTCATCAAGATGCTGTCGACCGGCGCGGTATTGACCCACGGAAGCAGTCCCATGTCGATTGAATTTACCGAGGAGGAATTACAAGCGGGCGTAGATGAAGCCAGTCATTTTGGTCTGAAGGTCGCGGTGCATGCTCATGCGGCGCAGGGAATCAAGAACGCGATTCTGGCGGGCGCTGCCTCTATCGAACATGCCGAGATGATGGACGACGATCTGATCGCCCTGGCGAAACAACACGGCACTTATCTTGATATGGATATTTACGATGAGGAATGTATCCAGGCGCAAGGCAAGCTGGGAAATGAGCCAGCCGATTTTCTGGAGCACGATGCGCAACTGGCCCGGATACAGCGCGACAGTTTTGGCAAGGCGGTTCGGGCCGGAGCGAAGATGGCGTTCGGAACCGACGCAAGCATCTGCCCTTACGGGACGAGCGGCAAACAGCTTGCCTTCATGGTGAAGTACGGAATGACTCCGATGCAGGCGATTCAAGCAGCGACGTCGAATGCGGCAGATTTGCTCGGACATTCAGACGAAATAGGATCCATCAAAGCAGGGAAGTATGCGGACTTGATCGCTGTGAGCGGAGATCCATTAAAAGATATCAGCCTGCTTGAGAACGTAGAATTCGTAATGAAAAATGGGCGCGTCTACAAATCGGCCGGCAAGTTGGCCTGCGAACAATAGTTCTACTGGTGGTCGCGAGGAATGGTTTCCTCCCACGCTTTTTCTTTAATCTGCTGCCCGTCTTTGTATAGTTGACGCACATACTTGTAGTAGAAATTCTTCGCATCGCTCGACAGCGTCAGGCGTCCTTTCCAGGTCAGCGTCTGTTGTTTTAGCGCCATCACAATCTCGGCATCGCCCTGCACAGAGCTGGTCTCGGGATGATTGTCGTCCGTGAGATAAGTTATAGCCTCATGATCTGTCTCTTTTCCCCAAGGGTAAGTTTCTTCCGATTTGCCGTTCCAAGTCACCTTCGTTTTAGCATCGACTTCGTCGCGCTCAGTCTTCCATTCGCCCGGCCACGGAAAGCCTGCTGACTGAATATCCTTGCGATATTCCGAGGGCGACGGCGGCGCAAATTGCGGAGCGGCATACATCGAAGGGGGAACAAGTGGGAGGGTCAAGCGCGATCCGGTGTTGCCGCCAAGCTGCAGGGTTGTGGTCATGGCGTAAGGCGTTGGCCAGACCATCGGCCAAAGGGCGTTCGAGACTGCCAGGCGAATACGATGACCTTTGGGAAAAGTCCAGGTGGCCAGATGCATCTCGACATCTAACGAGTATGTCTGATCCGGCGACAGATCTTTGGGATCGGCGGCATTGTCGCGCTGCGCGCCGTTGAGTCCTGCACCGGTGACCTGGGTGACAGTCCCATCGGGAGCAACGTCTGAGAGCCTGGCGAACCAATCCGCTTGCGGAGCTGATGAACCCGCCTGTAGCAAAGCGTGAGGCCGGCCGAGCATGGTCAGCTCAGTTTTGAGCGGAGCAGAATCATACGTAAGGCTGAACGCGTCCACGGGCCGCTGGTCGGTTAGCAACTCGCCCCACCAGAATCCGGCTTCGACCCCAACGCTCGGAACGTATCGCAGTTGATGAACCGCTGGTTTGGCGGGGTCGGTCGACAGAACGTGCGCCTCGTAAAGATAAAGAGTGGTGTTCGCAACGTTTCTTGGAGGCCAACCGGTTTCCGCGCGCCATTTTCCGGGCACATTTTTCAGCTTCGGATCAGGCATATGCCGATCCTGCATATAAATGGATAGCGGGGGTTCCTCCATGATTCCGGTGTTGCGGTTCTTCAGCCAGTAATCCCACCAACGAAGCGCTTGGTCTCGCCATTCGATTTGCGGTCCTGGTTCAGCTTCGTTAGGGAAATCGTGATTCCAGGGTCCGATGATCGCTTTCAGGGGTGCTTTGACTTGTTCAAACATTCGCGGAATGGAATCGCGATAGCCATCGAGAAGGCCTCCGATCAGAAAGCACGGAATCTTGATTTCGCTCAGTGGACGGACCGGCGCGTGCCAGAACTCTCCGTCACGCTGATGCTTGAAGTAGAGCAGCGACCATGGAGGGGAATCGAAGCGCGGCTCAAGGCCTTTTTCATCCAGCGTGTAGTCTGGCGCGCCGGGCATCGATGGCGCAAGATCCATATTCAGTTCGAACTCGTCAACGTGCATCATGCCATCGATATAGTGAACGTCATCGTGAAAAAGTTGTTCTGTGGCGTCGATGGCGATAATGGCTTTTAGCGCAGGCGGACGCCGCATCGCTAACTGAATTGCGGTGAATCCTCCCCATGAAATCCCGAACATTCCAACCTTGCCGTTCGACCAAGGCTGAACCGCTAACCAAGCGATCACCTGCTCGCCGTCGAGTTGCTCCTGTTCGGAATATTCGCGTCCCGTGGGTGTTCCTTCGCTTGTTCCAAAGCCGCGGATATCCACACGAACGCTGACGTATCCGCGCGCCGCAAACCACGAGTGGAGGGGATAGTCGCGAGCAGCGGTAGCATCGTCCTTGCGATAGGGCAGATATTCGAGCAGCGCGGGGAATTTCTCACCGGGCTTGGTGCTGTCGGGCATGTACAGCGTTGCCGACAGACGAACGCCATCGGGCATTGGTATCCATTGCTGCTCCATGCGGAAGGTATGCAGCGCAGGCGCGGCTTTCGGCGCAGCGTGCGCACTGGCCGGCGTCAGAATTGCGAGCGGAGCGAGGGTTGCTAAAGCGACCGCGGCGGACGAGGTTACGCGTCTCCAGCTGAGCAAACAAGATTTCAGGAACATGGATGCCGCAAATGATAGCAGCAGATACAGCCAAAGTGCTGAACCACCAGTTCACCTGCCTTGACACGGAGTCACCTTCTTCTTATCGTTGCTAACCTGCTGCTAACCTACTGATAATTGCAGCTCATCCATCAACGACAGTTATGAAGTAACGTTGTGAGTTAAATATGAATATCGTTAAAGCCACCAAGCAATATGAAGACTGGTTGCGGCAGCACGTTCACATTGTTGAGCCCGATCTGCAGCGCAAGCACGAGCTGATGGCCACTGCGTTCTTCCCGTTTTTTCGCGCGACCTTCTATCGCTGGCTGCAGGTCTGGCCTGAGTCGTGTCCGGGGCATGAGCATGCGCCGCAAATCCTATCGGTTGGCGATCTGCATGTGGAGAATTTTGGAACCTGGCGAGATACCGATGGCCGGCTGGTTTGGGGAGTCAACGATTTTGACGAAGCTGCTTCGTATCCTTACACCATGGATCTGGTTCGCCTGGCGACGAGCGCACTGCTCGCGACACGAGAGAAGCATCTGACCATGAAGCCCAAAGAGTCAGCCGAAGCGATTCTCGAAGGGTACGAGCGGGGAATGACGGAGGGAGGCAATCCATTCATCCTGGGCGAAAGCCACGTTTGGTTACGCGCGATTGCCGAGAGCAAGCTGCGCGATCCCGTGATTTTCTGGGGAAAGATAGACAAGCTTCCGACGGTGCGGGGTGAAATACCGCAGAGTGCGCGCGAGGCTCTCGAGCATTTGCTGCCTGAGCAAGGCATTTCTTATCGCCTGGCGCGGCGAGTTGCGGGCTTGGGCAGTCTCGGTCGAATTCGATTGGTCGCGATTGCGACGTGGAAAGGCGGTCGCATCGCTCGAGAAGCCAAAGCGCTTACTGGATCTGCGTTGCATTGGATCTATCCCGAGAAAGCACCCGCTGAAATTTTGTATGCAGCGATTCTGCGGCGGTCGGTGCGAAGTCTCGATCCTTTTGTCCAGATGCGCGGGCACTGGATTGTTCGCAGGTTATCCCCTTATTGTTCGCGCATCGAACTGGACGCGCTCTCAACCAGCCGCGGTGAATGCCGGCTGCTCGAGGCGATGGGAAGAGAGACGGCGAATATACATCTGGGAACGATTGAAAAACGCCGGGCCATTTTAAAAGATCTTCGTAAGCGCAAAAGCAACTGGTTGATGAACGACGCTCAGGCCATGGCAAGCGCGATGGAAAAGGACTGGCGAGAATGGAAGGAGCGCTGGCAGAACTAGATTCTGCCAGCGCCATGTTGTAGTGGGAGTCCCTGCGAGGACTGGACTGGATCGAAGAGTTGGAACTCCAGTGCGTGGGGTTTGTTATCAGCTCCGATGGAAATAAGGGCGTCAAGAATGGCCTCCAGGGCTGCGGGCGATCCTGACCAAACGCGGGAAAAAGACTCGCGATGAACCGACAATTCGCCGACTAAGCGGCCGACCGCGTCGATTCCGAGAGTGGTATCGAGCAGGGTTGCGTCACTGCCGGCGGGCAGCGGAGCGTTCTTGGCGGGTGGCAGGCGCAGGCTGGCTTGATTGAGCCAATGCGCGATCAGCGCTTTGAGGTGCTGCCTGCAGCAGACGCTCTTGATCTCTTTCTGCGTGGCCAGCGAGGAATGCCAGGAAAGAATCTTGATCCGATCGAGCCAGCGATTCTCTACCACCAGGAACCATCCTGCATGACGAAATGTATCGAGGCCACAAACACAACAGGGTGAGCGTCTTGTAAAGGCGTAATCCATCCGTATCCTCAAAACGATAGTTAGCTGGCCCGGCCAGCGGCCTGCACCATGAAGCGTGGATTGGGTCGTTCCGCCAACGGAACGGTCATCATCCCAAGCGTGGAGTCAAAACGGAGTGTGAAGTGAACCGAACAGATATCGCAAAGCCAGAAGTGTTCGCGGCGACGGAGCTTTCGCCGGCTACTGTCAAATGCGGTGGTGAGATCGGAAGGGAACGTCTCCGCCAGAAACAATTTGCCTTCGCGCAGTGAGCGAAAAGGAACCGTGCAGACGGGATTCGCACATTTATGAAGCATGGAAGCTGGTCCATTCTTCTCTTCTGTGAGTATCGGCCAGAGAGATTTCAACAGGACATTGCACGCGAGAGGCCGAACCAGTGCGTAGGGTCTTGAAAGGAATAAGCTGTTATTACAACGAGTTATCCGGTGCCAAATTGGGAATGACCAGAGAGCGGCTCACTCGGCGACGGAGAGTGGTCTTCGCTGACGGCTGATCGTCATCCGTCGCGGCTGCGCTTGCGATCCCGGTTGCAGGTCCGGTTAAGAAATTAAGAAGCTAGGAAATGATCCATGCTGAAGCGGCGACCAGAATTCCAGCAGCTGCCATCAGCAGCCCCAGATGCCAATAGATTCGGCGGCCGGAGAGCAGAGTGATCGAAGTGACGACGAGCGCGACCTCCAGGAAAACCTCGCCTAGATCGAATCGATCGGCTTTACCCCGGGTGCGTTCGCCCTCCTTCTCGGTTTCTTTAGCTTTGCTGTCGAGTTCCTTCTGTTCGTCTTTGTAACGATCCGCTTCAGAGCGGTATTTCTCCTGGAGTTTGGCGAGGGCCTCGGGATCTTTGCCATTGACCACGCTGGTCAGATCGGCGAACAGTTCGTCGTTATGGCGACGAATGTTCTTGGCCTGATAGAACGCCCACGCATCCGTGACCTTGTTTTGGAGAATAATTTCTTCGGTGTGAGCGCGATGGCCCATCAGCGAAACCGTCGCTACCAGCACCGCCAGAATCGCCATGGTGATCGTGACCGGCGCGAGGTCGGGATGTTCACGGGCGTGTTCGGCGTGCTCGTGCAGTTCGTGGAGTTCTTCGCTCATGTTGTCAGGCTCCTGGTAGAGATTCATGCGTAAATAAGGTCAGAGGTTAGAGGTTAGATTGCAGGGGTTGACCTTTATCGATTGCATGATTGCTCTCGTGACTGCTTCTGAAATCTGACCACTCACTCCTCGGTCCTCACTATTCACTTCTTGACCGGGTGATGGCGGCAAACCGTTAGCATAAACCATCCTGGCTATTCTCCCATTACCTTAATGAGCACGCGCTTGTCGCGCTGGCCGTCAAGCTCGGCGTAGAAGATCTGCTGCCACGGGCCGAAATCGAGTTTGCCATTGGTGACTGGGACGATGACCTGGTGATGGATGATCAGCGATTTCAGATGTGCGTCTCCATTGTCTTCTCCGGTTTGGTGATGCTGGTAGTTCTGGCGAAAGGGAGCGAGCGTTTCCAGCCACAAGTCGATGTCTTTGATCAGGCCGCTCTCGTTGTCGTTGACGTAAACTCCGGCGGTGATGTGCATGGCGGAAACCAGGATCATGCCGTCTTTGATCCCCGACTTCTTAAGGGCTGTCTCGACTTGCGGGGTCAGATGAATGTAGGCGCGTTTCGTTTTCGTGCGCAGGGTCAGGTATTCGGTGTGGAATTTCATGAAACAGATTTATCACACGGGCGGGAAAGAGTGGCGCCGGGGCGTTCAGTCACGATGCGCTGCTAGTTTGCGAGCGACGTAACGGTCTCTCTTGGCATACCGTTCCGACTAGCGCATCGACTCTTCAATTTCCGAGATCCAGTCGGGACGTTTGAGCACTTCGCGGGGCTTGGGACCATCGGCTGCGCCGACGATACCGTCGCGCTCCATGAGGTCGATGAGGTGAGCGGCGCGGCCGTAGCCGATGCGCAGGCGGCGTTGCAGCAGAGAAGTGGAGGCTTTGCCGAATTCGATCACCAGACGGACGGCGTCGTTGAAGAGTGGATCGTTGTCGTCGGCGTTGGTTTCGCCGGATTCGCCATCACCGCCTGCGGCCGAGCCTTCGCGATCCTCTTTCGGGATTTCTAGGAATTTCTCCTGATATTGAGCTTGCCCTTGTGCTTTCCAGAACTCAACGACCGCTTCGATTTCTTTTTCCGTCACGTACGGAGCATGCAAGCGATGCACGCGAGCCGAGCCAGAAGGCAGATACAACATGTCGCCGCGTCCCAATAGCGATTCCGCGCCGTTGGCATCGAGAATCGTGCGCGAGTCGACTTTGGTGGCGACTCGAAATGATACGCGAGCAGGAAAATTGGCCTTGATCAGTCCGGTGATGACATCGACGGACGGGCGCTGCGTGGCCAGCACGAGGTGAATGCCGACGGCACGCGCCATCTGTGCGAGGCGAGTGATGGATTCTTCGACGTTGTTGCCGTCCAACATCATCAGATCGGCCAACTCGTCGATGATGATGACGATCTTCGGGATGGGTCCTTCGTCTCCGGTCGCTTGCTCGCTGAACAGACTGGGCGTGTCGTCGAAGAGGCGGTTGTAGCTGTCGATGTTGCGGACGCCTTTGGCAGCCAGCAGTTTGAGCCGGCGCTCCATTTCACGGACGGCGTTGCGCAGGGCGTTCGCGGCCAGTTTTGGTTCGGTGATGATGGGAGTGTAAAGGTGAGGCACACCTTCGTAATTGCCCAGTTCAAGACGCTTGGGATCGACCAACACGAGGCGAACTTCGTCGGGCGTCGACTTGTACAGGATCGACATGATCATGGCGTTGATGGCCACGCTCTTGCCGGTTCCCGTCGAGCCCGCGATCAGCAGGTGAGGCATGCCGGCCAGATCGGCGGCGGCGATGCGTCCGTTGATGTCTTTGCCCATCGCGATGGTGAGTTTTGATTTGGTGCCGAGGAATTCCTGCGACTCGATGTTTTCGCGCAGCCAGATTATCTCGCGCTCGCGGTTCGGAACCTGGATGCCGACGGTACTCTTGCCGGGCATGCGCTCGACCAGGATGCTTTCGGCGCGCAGAGCTAAACAAAGATCGTCGGTGAGTCCGATGATGCGGCTGTATTTGATGCCCGCTTCGGGCTTGAATTCGAAGGTGGTGACGACCGGGCCGGGGTTGATCTGAGTGACTTGTCCGTGGACGTCGAACTCCGCATATTTGGCGGTGAGAACCTGGGCAACCAGTTTGAGTTCTTCTTCGTTGACGGATTGCTGCTCATCGGGACGGTGTAGCAGGCTCGACGGGGGAAGCTTGTAGCTGCCGGCAATTTTTGGCAGTGTGGTCTTCGCCTTTTTCTCGGTGTCGGCGCGCTCGGTGACTTCAATGCTGGAAGGAGCTGGAGAACTTTGGGCCGAAGACGCAAAGTCCGAAGCTTCCTCTTCGGCCAGCATGCGTTCGATTCCGTTACGGGGAGGTGTTGGCGGCGATTGCACGCCGCGAATTTCTTGCGTGGCGGCTTCGTGGTTGGGTGCTTCGAGTTCCTGACGCCGAGTTTCTTGTCGCGGCATATCGGGGCGCGCGGCTTGCGGCCGCGCTTGCACGAGTTGGGTGCTGACCAACGGTTTTTCCGCGCGACGCTTTTCCAGTTCGCGCTGCTGGCGTTTGCGCTCCCGTTCATCCTGCCAGTCTTTGAATCGATCTCGCAGTGCGAGGACGAATGCGAAGCGCGTCGGCGCCCAGACCTCAATGGCCGAGAACGAGAAGGCTGTGGTCAGGTATAGAGCCACAGCGAGAACCGTGGTGCAGACAATGTATGCGCCGGCAACGTTAAGGTAGCGGATTAGGACGTCACCGACGATGCGTCCGACCAAGCCCTCGATAGGTATGGCGCCCATCCAACGGAAATGCCCAGGGAGGATGGCCAGCAGAGCCGGAACAAACAAAAGGAGCCAGACTCCGCCAAGGGTCTTGGCGATTGGCGTCTGCACGGCTCGGGAGCGGAACCAGCGCGCACCCAGCATGCACATGAAAACGGGGAGCAGAAAGGAGCCGATTCCCCAGAACTGCAAAATGATGTCGGAGAGGAAGGCTCCAAAGATGCCGATCCAGTTGCGAGCGGCGTGTGATCCGGTGAGGACGGAGGCGCTGTTGATAGATGGATCGAGCGGTGAATAGGAAGCCAGGGCGAGAAAAAGGAGGAGCGCGGAGACGCACAACAGGAATCCGACGAGCTCGTTCAGACGCCGGT
>Ga0209006_10001210_pt1 | contig 23444 bp, 23 predicted proteins | sample JacPin_JW_Ref_O2_FD_188567 | JGI IMG/M metagenome (GOLD analysis project Ga0209006, IMG submission 188567) | Forest soil microbial communities from Algoma, Ontario, Canada - Jack Pine, Ontario site 1_JW_Ref_O2 (SPAdes) (version 2) | ecosystem: Environmental > Terrestrial > Soil > Boreal... | reverse complement strand
CGGGTCGATGGCGTGGTGCAGAACATGCCCGAATTCCAAAAGGCATGGGGGTGCAAGGCGGGGCAGCCAATGGTGGCGGAGAACGCCTGCCACGTTTGGTGAGCCGGCGTCTTTAACAGTGTTCCTCAGGAAGAGAAAAGGCCCGGCAGATCAAAACGCCGGGCCTTTTCTTAGCTTCTTAATCTGTTAGTAGTTCGCCGCTTGAATCATCAGGTGATCGACAATGCGGTGGGCTTCGTCGATGTGATGGATGGCGCGATCGCGCAACCCGCGCACGGAGGGATCATCCTCTTCGCGCGCGATGTCATTGTGAGCCTTGTTGAGCAGTTCCTGGGCGCGGTGAAAGCGGCCCGCGCGGTCCATGCGTGCATCGACCGGAGGATGGTCATTCAAGTTCTTGCCATCATCAATCGCAGCGCGCTTGATTTCCTCGATAGCTTTGTCGATCTCGTTAATGGCGCGCTCTTCTTCCTTGTCCATGTGATGTGTGGGCGCGAGATTTTCAAGGTGAGCCCGGGCGTGGCGAAGGTCGGTAAGGGCGTGCAGGTAAGCGGGATGGCGGCCCGGTTCGTCGGCGAAACTTATAGCGGAGCAAAAAGCAAGAACAAAGGCGAGTATGGCGAAATGTCGAAAAGTTTTCATGGTCTCCTCTAGCCTTTCGGCAGAACGAACTTCATTCACTATCAACCCACGTCTGCGGAAACAGACTCGCTGAATTCTAAGAGGTGGTTTCGAAAAGCTGAAGTTACTTGAGTTCATGTCCGCTTCAATCCCTTGCCGGATGGAGGGTTCCGAAAGCATTGATCCAGCAAGGCAAATAACAAAGCACTTGAACGAATATTCTGTGTACTTGGGTAGCGGTGACGTCGAATTATTCTTCACCGAGGAAGCGCAGATTTGGTCTCAGTGTTTTTCCGGCATCTTGAAGCCTTTGCGGCGTTGCTCGCTATAGCGATGCAAGGCGTCGAGGATGATGGGATAGGCCGTGCCCGCGGGCTGTATATCGTCGACTTCGACGGCCTTGCCTTCGAGCAGTTTGTAGTCCTGGAAAAAACGCCGGAGCATCAGCATGCGGTGCGGGGGCATCTCCGCAGCCTCGTGATAAGAATTGAATTCTGGATCCTGGGTGGCGATGGCAATGATTTTGTGGTCAGGCTTGCCCCCGTCGATCATGCTCATCAGGCCAATGGCGCGGGCGTGAATGATCGTTAGGGGCACGACGGTTTCCTGGCAGAGCACAAGAACATCGAGGGGGTCGTCATCTTCGGCGAGGGTCTGCGGAATGAACCCGTAATTGGCCGGATAATAAACGGCAGAGTACAGGATGCGATCCAGTTTGATGAGACCGCTGGTCTTGTCCAGTTCATACTTCACGCTCGATCCGAACGGGATCTCGATCACGCAGTCGAATTCCTGCGGGAGTTTGTCGCCGGGAGTTACGTCGTGCCAGGGATGAATCATAGGATTGCTGACTTTCTATTCTAACGGACGCAGAATGGTGCAGAGGGTCCCATGGTCGAAACCGTGGAATCTTGATTCCCGACTCGAGGAAGATTAGAGTCATGAGAGCGGTCCTCTGGGGTGTATTTCAATGTCTAGTCAAGGTAAGACCTACCTAAAGTTTGGCGCGGCGACAGTGGTGATTCTGCTGCTGCTGGGCTATCTCGCTTACACGGGTGTGCAGGATAGCAAGAGCTATTACGTCACGATCGGCGAACTCCACAAGATGGGGAATGGCGCTTATACCAAGCGGTTGCGTGTGGCGGGGAATGTGCAGCCGGGGTCGATCAAGCGGACGGGAACGCACGTGCAATTTGTGCTCATGGAGCAGGACCAGTTGCTGAACGTGGATTACACCGGAACCGAGGCCCCTCCCGATACCTTCAAAGACGACTCACAGGCGCTGGCCGATGGCAGCTTTGGTCACGACGGGGTTTTCCACGCCAAAGCATTGCAAGCGAAGTGCGCTTCGAAATACGCACCGCAGCAGCCGGGGAATCAGATGCAGGCCGCGCCGGCCAAGAGCGTGACGCAAGGAACGACACCGGCTTCCGGGGCGTTGGCTTCGAATTAGTAGCGTCGTCCTAATTTCTCCGAACGATCGATTTCTCTGTCTAAGCATATTTCTCTGCAGATTTCTGGTTACGAGACCAATGCACAGAACCGTAGGGTCCGGTAAACTCATGGCCGGAACTGAAGCAGTGTGTTTCGCACGCCCGTGACCGAATCGGCTTCCATCATCACCGTCAGCAATTTAATCAAGCAGTTCGGACGCTTCGCGGCTCTGCGGGGCGTGAGCGCTGAGTTTGTCGCCGGGAAGTTTCACGTAATTCTGGGCGATAACGGGGCAGGGAAGACGACACTGCTGCGCGCCCTGGCCGGGCTGGCGGAGCCGACTCGCGGAGAGATTTCCATCCTGGGCAAGAACCCGCGCGCGGCTTGCCGCGAAATTGGCTATATGGCTCACCCGTCGCTGCTTTACGACGAGATGAGCGGACGAGAAAATTTGCGCTACTTTGCACGGCTTTACGACATTGCCGGCGATAGCAGGTCCGATGAAGTGATTCGCGCGGTGCGGCTGGATCCGGAACTGGCGCGTCCGGTGGGACAGTATTCGCAGGGAATGCGGCAGCGGATGTCGCTGGCGCGGGCCATCCTGCATGATCCGAAAATTCTCTTACTGGATGAGCCCTTCTCGAATGTGGATGTCCATTCGGCGCGAGAGATGGTGGCGTTGCTGAAAGGCATGCGGGATGAAGGGAAGACAATATTTGTGGTCACGCACCAGGCGGCGCTTCTGGAGAGTGTCGCTGACGAATTTGTGTGGATGCAGGGCGGGCAGATCGTGGACCGGACGTCGGGTTTGACGCCACACCGGGCGGAGACGCAATGAGTTCGCTGCGCTCCATCACACTGGCGACGCTGACAAAAGATATACGCCTGGAGTGGCGCTCGCGGGATGCGATTAACTCCATGCTGTTTTTTTCGTTGCTGGTGGTGGTGATTTTCAGCTTTTCGTTCGATCCAAATGCGGAAGAATCGCGCGAGATTGCGGGAGGGCTGATCTGGGTCGCATTCCTGTTTGCGGCCGTGGTCGCTCTGAATCAAACTTGGGCCCGCGAGCTGCGCAACCAGGTGCTGGATGCCTACCGTGTCTCTCCGGCTCCGGCGAATGCATTGTTCATCGCCAAGGCTCTGGGAAATTTTCTCCTAGTGAGCCTGCTGGAAGGGGTAATGGCACCGCTGTTCATGATCTTTTACAACCTTCGAGCATTGGGGCCGGCGTGGGAACTGATTCCGGTGGCCATACTCGGAACATGGGCGCTCGTGGTGAATGGAACTTTTTTTGCGGCAATGTCTTTGCGAACGCGCAGCCGCGAAATTATGTTGCCGCTGCTCCTGTTTCCGATCTCCATTCCCGCCGTGCAATCGATGGTGGAGGCGACGCGCATTATTCTCTCAGGTGATGGCTCGGCGCGCTTCTGGATCGTGTTGCTTCTCACCTACGATGTGGTGTTTACTACAGCTTGTCTGGGCTTATTCGGAACCATTCTGCAGGCGGAATGAAACGAGCCTTCCCCATCCTCGCAGTTTTGACGGCACTGTTACTGGCTTACGCTTTCTATGAGGCGATGTGGGTTGCGCCCATGGAGCGGACCATGGGCGAGGTGCAGCGCATTTTTTATTACCACGTTCCGTCGGCCTGGACGGCGTTCTTGCTGTTCTCGGTGAATCTAGTTGCGTCGGTGGTTTACCTGGTCCGGCGAAGCGCGAAGGCGGATGCCCTGGCGCTGGTGTCGGCGGAAGTGGGCGTGGTTTTCTGCACGGTGGTGCTGGTGACAGGGCCGATCTGGGCACGGCCGGTGTGGGGCATCTGGTGGACATGGGATATCCGGCTTACGACTACGCTGGTGCTGTGGCTGATTTACGTGAGCTACCTGGTTCTGCGGAAATTTTCTGACAGCTCGCAGACTCCAAAGCTAGCCGCGGTGCTGGCGATTTTTGGGGCTCTGGATGTGCCGCTGGTTTACTTCTCGATCTGGTTTTTTAGGACACAGCATCCGCAACCGGTGATTGGCGGCGGCGGTTCGATCGATCCGCGGATGCTGCATGTGCTCCTGATTAACTGGCTGGCATTCTCCTGTTTCGCATTTTTGCTTTGCTGGGCGCGTTACGGACTGGAGAGCTTACGCCGCGAAGTGGAAGAGGCGGAAAGCCGGGAATCGTTGCGGGGAGTGAGTCAATGAACTCTGTGAAATTTTTGTACGCGGCCTACATCGCAACTTGGGCGATTCATGGTCTGTACTTGGCCAGCATTGTTCGGCGGTATAGTCGGCTGCGGCAGAGGATGAAAGATTTGGGGAAGTGAGTGCCTATGGGCGGACGCTTTTGTTCGCTTCCCAGGATGTTCAAGATCCCGGACGAAGACGTCCAGGGCTATGTGTTTCAATTCCAGCTTTCAGTTTGCTTCTTTCCAATTTTTTTGCAGGGCGTTCAGGAAATCGCTGCTGCCGCTCGAGCGCAGAAATTCGTAGTCTTCGATCACGGCAGCGGTGCCGACGCGGGATGAGGGAGAAGGCGATTCCGAACGGATGACGCGGGCGGTGAAGCGAACTCGAACGGCGTCAGTCAGCGTGATGTGAGGAGGAAAGGTGAGCGTGACTTCGCAGCGTGAGCCCGTGGGCAGAGGCCGGTCGAGATAAAAGAAGACGCCGCGCGCGCTAACGTTCTGCGTCTCCGTTTGAAATTCGCTTTGTGGATCCAAACGTACTACGGCCGGCAGGCGCATATCAAAGCGCCGCATCAACCTGCGTTCCTGGGAGTTCGGTTGCATTCTTGGCGAGTTTTCCGAAAGCATTTTTCCCCGAGAAGACCAGATCGAATGCCGAACGGCGACGGCTAGGCTGGGAGATGCAAGCGCTGCCGAATTTTGGGGGCAGGGCCTTGATGCTCACTTTATCGATTTATGAGAAGTTTGCAAGAGGAAAAAGACTCATGGAATTGAGTCAGTCACTGCACGGGTCCATACGCAAGTTTGTTCATTTCCACTTTCGTGCCATGGCGCGGCATCTTTCAAAGAGCGCGAACGCATCTGACAGGCTGGGGTTGCTCCAGGTAGGCAGAGGTTCGCTTGACTTGGCTATCCGCCAGATGATTAAGTAGTTGTTTATTTTCCGCCAGTTCCTAATAGATCAGCAGCGGGCGGTTTCGCCGGCGCAAGGCAACAACTCGCGTCGATTCTGGTTCTCCACTTTTGATCGGCGTCGCCACAGGAGGCTAGAGTGACGGGAAATGGCTGTGACTTGGGGGAAAGACTGTTGAGACGAAGATCGTCCGGAGGAAGCTTGGGAAGCAGGTTGAAGCAAGTGCGCGTCGCAGGGATGGCATTCCTATTGATTTTGGCAGCTTGCGCTATGTTGCTGCCGGGTTCTCGTCACGCGGTTTGGAGCGCATCGGCTTCAGCGTCCGGCTCTCCGCTCTTCCCGGCTTCAGCTCGGTCGGCGTCCGGACGTTCGTTTTCGGATGTGTCAGCGGCGCCCGCTAAGTCGGATGCCCGCTCCCTTCTCAGCCATCTTCCGCTGATCTTCGAGCCTAATCAGGGGCAGGCCAGTTCTGGCGTGAAATTCGTAGCCCGGGGCGCAGGATACAGTTTGTACCTGGATCCCACTAGCGCCGTTTTGGCCACGCGAAGCTCCCATTCGACGAAAGACCAACCGGTCGTAGAAGCAATACGTATGACGCTGGTGGGAGCGAATCCTGCGGCAGCAGTTGCGGGAAGCGATCCGCTTCCCGGCAAGAGCAATTATTTTATCGGCAATGATCCCAAGAAGTGGCATGCGGGCATTCCGCAGTTCGGAGGCGTTCACTACGAGAATGTCTATCCTGGTATCGATCTGGTTTTTTATGGAAGCCAGGGGCACCTGGAATACGACTTCAAAGTGGCGCCGGGGGCAAATCCGTCACAGGCGGAGTTGCAGTTCGATGGCGCCAGCAAGTTGGAACTGAGCGGCGGGGATCTGATTCTGAAGGGTTCGAATGTTCGCTTGCAGGCACCGCATCTCTATCAGAGCGCGGCGGGCGAGCGGCAGGCGGTGGAAGGGCACTTCGTTCTGCGATCCGAGAATCGAGTCGGCTTCGAGATCGGTGCGTACGACCGGAGCAGGGAACTGGTGATTGACCCGACTATCGTCTACTCCACTTATTTCGGAGGCAGCGGGGCGGAGATTTCGCCTTCGATTGCGGTGAACGGGAACGGATTGATTTATCTTGCTGCGTCCACGACGTCGACGGACCTGCCGGTGACGGGCAACGCTTACCAGGCTACCTTGAAGGGCGCTCAAAATATTTTTATCCTAGAGCTTGATCCGACGGCTGGCGCGGGTGGCGTGGCTTATCTGACTTATCTGGGTGGGAGCGGGACGGATACGTTGGCAGGATCCCCGAGCGGTGCCTCCGCCGGCCTGGCGGTTGACACGGGCGGAAATGTTTTTGTCGCCGGCTCCACTACGTCGGCGGATTTCCCGTCGGTGAACGGATACCACGGACCGGCTGCGGCCGCTGGCGTCAACCACGTCTTCGTGAGCGAGATCAGTCAGATCACCGCGGCGACACCGGCGCTTAGCTACTCCACCGTGCTGGCGGGGAATGGTACGGACCTTGCAAGCGCCATGGCGATTGATGGCAAGGGTGACGTGTTCGTCACCGGAACCACCACGTCCAGCGATGCGCCCAGCATTACAGACGTTTTTCCTGCAAGTTTCCTCCCGGCTCCATTTCAAACGGTGCCGCAGGCGGCCATTCAGTTTTTCATGACTGAGGTGAATACTAAGAATATAGGCGTGGCCAGCGTTCCCTATTCCACCTACTTTGGCGGCGCGACCGGTACGATTGCGATCGGTGGCGGCATCGCAGTGGATACGACAGGAAACGTGTATTTCAGCGGCACCACGAATTTCTTCAACAGCGGGGAAGGCACCAACGGTACGGGAGGCTTGACCTCGGGCGACTTTCCAATTACGAACGCTTACCAGCCCTGCCTGGACACGGTTCCGCCCACCTCTCTCACCTACCCACTCACGTGTACGGCACCGGCGAGTCCCGCGCCCACGGATGCTTTCCTGGCGAAGATGAATCCCGCGAACGCTCAGACCGGTGCGGCTCAGTTGCTTTATTCGACCTACCTCGGGGGGACGAGTGATGATTCCTCGACGGGGCTCACGATCGACACGGGTGCGAGCAATGTTTATATAACGGGCACAACGGACTCCAGCGATTTTCTGATACCAACGGGCATCGGGGCTTTCCAGGAGTGTCTGGATAATCCGGTCAATCCCATACCGCCGGCCACGTGCACGACCGGGTTGACCGACACCGACGCGTATGTCGCCAAGTTCAGCAATCCTACCGAAGCTACCGGCAGCCTTACAAATCAGGTCACACTCAGTTATTTCTCTTACCTGGGTGGAACAGGAAACGACAGCGGTTTAGCAATTGCTGTCGATACAGCCGGGGGCGCACTGCTCACAGGAGCTACGAGTTCGACGGATTTTCCCGCATCCATCGGCGCGATCCAGACTCACCTGGGAACAGGCGCGACGCAGAACGCCTTCTTTGCCCACATCAATACGACCACGGCGAGCACCACGAATACCGTGGCTTCGTATGCGACGTATTTCGGAGGCAACGGTTCGGATCGAGGTACCAGCATTGCCGTGGATCCCAGCTTGAATACTTATTTTGCGGGGGATACTACTTCGACAAATCTGCAGACTCAGGGTCCGTACCGGGCTACTCTCGACGGCCCCAGCGATGCGTTCGCGGTTAAGTTGCAACCCGTAAGCAATCTATGCATCAAGTGCGTTCTGCCCGTGCTTTCTCCGGCATCCGGGGTGGTGAGCGCAGGCACGGCGATCACCGTTACTTACACTTTAACGAACCAGGGCCCCGATCTTGCGACCAACATCACGATATCAGGCAACGTGACCGGAGGAGCTACGTTCACCAGCGCGACTGCCGGATCTGGCACGTGCAGTGCAGCCAGCGGAGCCAACGCGGTCTGCACGATCCCAGCTTTGCAGGCGGGTTCGACGTCTTCGATCGTCTTCTCGGTGACACCAAGTAAGGCCGGCAGTTATTCGGCAACTGCGACTGTGACCTTCAGTGGCTCCACAACCACCGGCGATACGGCAACCGCTTCCTTTACGGCGACGGATTATTCCATCGCGATCAGCCCGCCCAGTGCAACGGTGTCGGCAGGTAATACAGCGACCTACTTCGTCTCCGTCAATCCCTCGCAAACTTTTGGAGCTAATGTCACACTTTCGTGCGGGTCTCTTCCGACCGGGGCGAGTTGCGGCTTTAATCCGAGCTCTCTCACGTTCAACGGGCCGGGATCTCAATCCAGCACGCTGCGACTGACAACGACCGAGCGTCCGGTAACCACCATCAGTTCCTTAAAGCGGCGCGGTCCGGTCTATGCAATGTGGCTGATGGTTCCGGGCATGGCTTTGTTGGGCTTGGGCAAGAGCAAACGCCGGCGGCGTCATCTGCTGGGTTTGCTTGGAATATTGACGTTGTTTGGTTTGGTCGTGCTGCTGCCGGCCTGCAGCAGCACGCGACAGCAGCCAGTCGTAAGCGGAACACCTGCAGGATCTTACACGCTGACGCTTACTGCGACTTCGGGATCGTTCACGCAGACTGCCGGGTTTAATCTCACGGTGCAATAGCCGTGCAGGGTTCGATCGCAGTGCGCTGTGCGATTGGTTTGAAGTGGGATTACGCGCCGGCCGAGAGCTTGTGGTGGCTTTTCGTTTCGGCAATGCCATATTGCCGGATCTTGTAGAGAAGAGCTTTGTAACTGATCTGGAGCAGAACTGCCGCCTGCTTGCGATTCCAGTTGGTCTGCTCGAGCGCCTGCTTGATGGCTTCGCCTTCGGCTTCGTCCTTGGCGTTGCGGGCCAACGACTTTAACCCCCCGCCGGATTCGCCGCCTCGGCTTGCGTTATCGGAGAGTGCTCCGCCTCCATTGCCATCCTCTCTCGGCTGCAATTCGGCGGCTGCCAGGTTCTCATCCCCTAAAATCAGGTAACGCTTTAAGAAATTATTCAATTCTCGCAGGTTGCCCGGCCAAGAATATCTCTGGCACGCCTCAAGCAGGGCTGGCGACAGAGGAAGCTGAGGGCGGGCGTACTGTTCGGCCATGTGCGCCATGAAATGCTTTAGCAGAACTGGGATCTCTTCCTTGCGTTCGCGCAGAGGCGGCAGTTGTAGCGTGAAGGCGTTCAGGCGGTAGTAAAGATCCTCGCGCAGACGCTTCGTGGCCAAAGCCTGGGGAATATCGATATTGGTAGCGGCCAGGATGCGCACGTCCACTTTGATAACGGAGCGGCTGCCGAGACGCGAGAATTGCTGATCCTGCAGCACGTGCAGCAGTTTGGCCTGCAAGCTGGGAGGCATCTCGCCTATTTCGTCGAGCAGGATCGTACCTCGATTGCAGAGCTCGAACTTTCCAGGTTTGGCGTGGGTTGCTCCGGTAAAGGCTCCGGGCTCGTATCCGAACAGTTCGCTTTCCAGCAAATCAGCGGGCACCGCCGCGCAATTAACCTTCAAGAACGTGCGATGTGCTCGCGGCGATAACTTATGGATCAGGCGGCCCAGCACTTCTTTACCGGTGCCGCTTTCTCCCAGCAATAAAACTGGAATATCCACGTGCGCCACAAGGGCGGCCTGCGAGCGAATCTTGCGCATCGCCGGGCTGGCCGCGATAAAGAAAACGTCGTTGGCTATTTCCTCGACTTCGCCCCCAACCGGGCCTTTCCCCTGGTTGAGGCACTGGTCAATCACTGCATCCAGTTCCGCCTTCTGAAAAGGCTTGGTGAGATAATCGTGCGCTCCCAGGCGCATCGCCTGCACGACTTTCTTGGTATCGCTGACGCAGGAAAGCATCACCACTTTGGCGCCGGGACGCTTCTTGCGAATTTGCTCCAGAGTCTCCAGCCCGTCGATGCCTGGCATGAGTACGTCGAGCAGGATCAGATCGGGCTCCATGCCTTTGTCGATTCGTTCGAGCGCTTCTTCTCCCGTGGATGCAGTCTCCACTTTATAGTCATCCACCTCGAGCAAGGTTCGGATGTAGCGGAGCATGGCGGGTTCGTCATCGACCAGAAGAATCTTGGAGCTTTCGCTCATCGAGTCTTTCCTTTGCCAGTTGGCGTTGCGGAAGGTTTGAAGGGAATCAAGAAGGAGAATTTGCAGCCTTCTCCCGCTTCGCTCTCAACCCAGATTTTTCCGCCCATACCCTGAACCAGGCGGCGGACGATGGCAAGTCCGAGTCCCATCCCCTCCTGACTTTCATTGCTGGGTAGCCGAAAGAAGTCGTCAAAAACTTCCTGTTGAAACTCCGCCGGTATGCCGGGTCCGGTGTCGGACACGCTGATCTTTACGGAATTGGGTTGCGCATTATTGTGTTTACGGCGCTCGCCTGCAGAGGCGGGTTTCACCGCCGCCCGCCGCTCCCACATGTGGGGTTCCGCGTGTAACCATACCGTTCCGCTTTGCGGTACAAACTTGAAAGAGTTTTCCAACAGGTTAGAGATGACTCGCTCGAGCTTGGGAAGATCAAATTCAAACTCGGACAACTTGTCATTCGCCAGGAAATAAAGCGCCAAGCCTCTTTCCTGGAAGCGCGCGGACCAGAGGCGGCACACATCCGATAGACACTCGTTGATGTTGCCAAGAACGAACTGCATCTTAAGGCCGCCGGTTTCCAAGGCACTGTACGTGAGAAAGTCCTGAATGAACTGTTCCAATCGCTTGCCACTGGCCCACATATCGTGCAGCACTTCCTGTTGGCGCTCGGTGATCGGGCCCAGCTTTTCGCTCTGCAGCAATTCGACGTAGCCATTCATAATTGCCAGAGGCGTCTTCAAGTCGTGGGCGGCCGATCCCAAGGCGTTGGTTGTGCGCTGAAAGCGTTGCTGTAGATCTGAATATGCCTGCGGAAGGTCAGCCGGACTGGGTATCCCGGTTCCGGAACTGGACGGAATGGCTATTTCCTTCTTCTTTTCCTGGGTGGCCTCTGAAGCACACATATTCTTTTGCACGGTGGCCATAAGAAGTACGGTGTACTACACAGAAAGGGGGTGCACTCGTCTGTTCGTCGGGGGAAGAATGCTGTACAAAAATCGTATGTCAGGTTACTTTTCATTGTCAACGAAAATGAACGTGGATTACCCAAGAGTCGCAAAAGCTTGCACTTTCGAGTAATTAGGAGTTGGCCTCAATGTGCTTTCTCCAACGGTGCCCAATTTGGTACAAGACAATGGAAACAGTGATTTACCTTGGTTTGTACGATTCATGAAGCGAACTCGGCCTGTTATTGAGGGTTTTCGGATGGTCGTTCCAGGAGATCTTACCGTTATCTCTGGATTTGGCCCCTCCCGTGCTTTTACTCTGGCGACGTTTACGAGGAAGGGGTGTGCGTGAGCACTAAGAGTGCAGCGGCAGAGCGCCGAAAATGGCCCCGCCTGCCCTTAGCCATCCCGATATTCGTACGAAGCCGGGGGGATCAGAACAAGGAATTTCTTGAGTTTGCCACCGCGCTCAATGTATCCGCAGGAGGGATGTTAGTAGCGGTCCGGCGAGCTCTGCCAGCCTATACCGAGGTTTCCCTCGAAATACCTAGCGCGCCGCTTGCCGCATTCGCTACGGCGCCAGCCGTCGCACGGAACCTATCGGGTAAGATACTGAGAACCGAGCGCACCCAGTCCTACAACCTTATTGCCCTTAAGTTTTCCCGGCCCATCGTCTCTTCCCGCCCCAAGTTCAAGTTGCAACCGCACAAGCGAGTTTCCGTCCTGTAATTTGTCTTCAATCCGATTTTCTGGATTCGAGCAAGCGCGAGGATTACTTGCGTGCTTTCCGGGGAGTCTTTAGTAAGTTGCTTTTCCTCAATTAGATAGACTAGGCTTGACCCGAAGGCTTCCACGCATTTCTTTTCATTCGTCGGATACGCATGATGGAATACTTGTGTCCCCAGGCTGGTAAAAGCCTATGAGCACCCAGAATTCGGTCAGTTCCCTGGTCCAGCCATTGGGGGAGATGCCTCCCGAAGCCGTGGTCTTCGGGGGCACTGAGGTCATGCGAGAGCTACGCCAGCGCCTCGCGAAAATAGCAGGTGCAAATGTTCCGGTGCTTATTCAGGGGGAGAGCGGCACTGGCAAGGACATCATAGCTCGGATGATTCACGCGAATTCGCCCTGGAAGAGCGGTCCGTGGGTGAAAGTCAACTGTCCAGCTATCCCGGGAACGTTGCTGGAAAGCGAACTGTTCGGGTACGAAAAGGGAGCCTTCACGGGAGCTGTCGGCACCAAGCCGGGCCGCGTCGAAATGGCGCACCGGGGCACTCTTTTCCTGGATGAAATCTCCGAACTCGACATGAGTCTGCAGTCGAAACTCTTGCAGTTGTTGCAGGATGGACAGTTGTGCCGGATCGGCGCACAGGAAGACAAGAAAGTGGAAGTGCGAGTTGTGTGCGCGACTAATCGAAAACTGGAAGAGGAAATTGCCAACGGCACATTCCGTGCAGATCTTTTCTACCGCATCAACGTCGTCAATCTTTATATGCCGCCGTTGCGGGAACGTGCTTCCGATCTACCGGAAATCATTGCCTTCTTCCTGGAATCCTATAATCGCAAATTCAATTCACGCGCAAAGCCGCTGTCCACAGATTTAATGAACTCGCTGCGAAAATATCACTGGCCCGGCAATGTTCGAGAGTTAGAGAACCTGATCAAGCGCTATGTGATCCTCGGCACGGAAGACGCGATCTCCGCTGACCTGCGCCCGCGCCAAGTGGATTTCTTTAGCGCCGACATTTCTGTCGAAGGTCCCATCTCGCTCAAGAAGATTACCCGCCAGGCGGTGCACGAGTTAGAGCGCAAGATTATCCTCAAGGTACTGCAGCATCACCACTGGAACCGCAAGCAGGCAGCTCGCGCTCTCAACATCAGTTATCGTGCTCTGCTTTATAAGATTCGCGACGCTGGTCTGCCTTCGAATCGCGCCGCTCGCCGCGGTCAAACGCCGGGAGCCTCCGACCACATCGTCGCCGCCGACTGAGCAAGCTCAGCTTGCGTTCACGGCATACGGATATCGTCGCCTCATCCCCGCAACTGGGATAGAGCCTTGCGCGCATCGTTGAAATTGGGATTGATTTTCAAAACGCGCTCAAGTTGCTGCCGCGCTTGTGTGGGCTGATTCGTTTTTTGATAAGCGAGTCCCAAGTGATAATGCACGGTCGGGTCATCGGCTGCGCCACGCTTCTCGTTGAGCCGTAAGGATTCCTGGAACATATCGATCGCGGACTTGTAGACTCCCTTCTGGAAATAAGCCCAGCCCAAAGTGTCCGCCGCGTTCGATGAGTCCGGCATCCCGCGACGTGCCGTCTGCGCCATGGCGAGCGCCATGTCGACGTTACCGCCCTGTTCCAGCATTACATACGCGAGATTGTTGGAAGCTAGTGGATTGTTCGGCTGAATTTCGAGCGCCTTCTGGTACATGATTTTCGCATTGTTCCAGTCACTTTGCGATTCGTACATTTCGCCTGCGAGTATGTAGAAGGCAATCTCCCGGGGATGGTCCTTGATGGATTGCTGATACGTCGCCAGAGCCTCGGTGACCGATCCTTGTGCTGCCTGAACCTGTCCCAGTTTCAAAAGCGCATCGGAATTATTCCTATCGAGGTCGATGGCCTTGCGCAGCGCGGCATCCGCTCCATTCAAATCTTTCTTTTGAAATAGCGCGGTTCCGAGAAGATCGTAAAAGCCTGTGCTATTGGGTGATTTGGCGATCTGCGCTCGGGCCGCGGCGATGCCCTGGTCCGGTTGTTTTTCCGCCAGATAGACATTCATGACGCCTTGCAGTGCATCGGTGGACGTTGGTTCCTTATCGAGCGCCTGCTGGTAGAACTTGATGGCTTCCGGGTAGTGCTTTTGCAGGAGATGAAGGTTTCCCATCTGCGCGTAAGGCACGGAGTTGGCCGGAGCGACGCCCATGGCCTTGGTCAGGTCCAGTTGCGCCTCGGAAAATTTTTGCCGGTTCATCTCCGCCAGGGCGCGCAGCAGGTAGCCGTCTGGAGCGTAGGGAGCGTTGGCGATGATTTGTTGCGCCGTCTGCGTAAGAGCGTCGAGGTCACCGCGCCGCAATTGCAGCGAAGCTAAAGCGCGCTGCGCATCGGTGAGGTCTGGACGCATGCGCAAGGCCTCGCGCCACTCCGATTCGGCGCGCCCTTCATTTTCCTGCATATCGAAAGCCAGTCCGAGTTGATAGTGCGCCACCGCGTTGCCGGGATCATCTTTCAGAGCCTGCTGCAACGAGTCCACGGCGTCGTTGGCATTGTTCTGGCGAAGTTGGATTTGGCCGCGGTAGACAAGAGCATCCACATCCTGGGCATCATTTTTCAGCAGTTCGTTGGTGAGTTTGGCTGCCTCCTCGAGCCGGTTCTTGAGGATAAGAAGCTGAATGTAGTTTCGCTTGACTTGCAAATCTTTTGGGTGATCGTTATAGAGGGAGGAATACTCTGCGGTCGCTTTGTCGAGATCTCCGCTGGCGAAATAAAAGTCGCCAAGCATGCGATAGCCTTCGGAGTTATCCGCGAGATCTTTCTTCGCCTGCGTGAGCGCCGACTCAGCTTCGGCCTTTCTGCCGGCGGCCATGTAAAGGCGCACCAGCGCTTCACGAGGAGCCGGATCTTTCGGGGCCAGGTCAATGGAGTGTTTGAACTGCTGCTCGGCTTCGGGCAGACGGTTGCGCGACTGGTAAAAACTTCCCAGCGCCAATTGAATACTCACAGCCTTGGGATCGAGTTCGGCTGCCTTCTTGAAGTTGCTTTCCGCCTGGTCGAGCAGATTGGAGCGCAGCTGAAGCGCTGCCAGGTCCAGATACGATTCCGAACGGTTGGGATCGGCGGCAACGGCCTTCTGCATCTCCAGCAGAGCTGCGCCTAAGTTGTTTTGCGCGGCATAGTAGTTCGCCCACGCCTGGAAGACTTCTGGATTTTGCGGCTGCTTTTCCCGAAGCAGATCGAGGTGTCCGCGTGCCTGTTTTATGTATTCCTCCATCGGAGAGCCGTCGGGGTTGCGTGCCCCAAGCAGGAGGTTTGCGAGATCGATGTGGGCGCGATAGTCGTCGGGAGCCAGTTCGACCGTGCGGGAGAGTTCTTGAAAGGCACGCGCGGTTTCGCCAAGCTTGAGATATACCTCTCCTAGTTGGTGATGGGCCTCCGCAAAATGGGAATCAACCTGCACCGCATTGGAATACTGGATGGCAGCTTCGCGATACCTGCCTTTGGCGAAATAGCGGTCGCCACTCTCCAGATATTTCTGCTTGCGCACATTCGGATCGCGCGAGCAGCCCGTAAACAGGGCAGCGATCAGAAAGCAGACGAGAAACAAACGTGGGCCTACCGAGCGGATCATGTTTTCTCCCAAGCGGGCGCGAACGCGCGAATGATTACGTACTCGACCCTACCAAGGTACTGCAAGATGCGGCGTAAATAAAGCTGTTGGGGTTACCAGGGCGAGGAGCCGGTCTGAGGACATTCCGGGTACGAGGAGGCGAAAAGCCCTACTGCGCCTGAAGCATTTGCTACTCGATCGCCGCACTCTTCCGGCTCCCGCGTTTCCAGTAAAGGTATCCAGGGACGCCGATTAGGACGATCGTGGAGCCCCAGAAGGCTTCTGTAGGGCGAGTGACGATGGTGTTCAGCGTCCATGCAGCGCCGATTAGAACATAGATGCCGGGCAGCCAGGGATAGCCCGTGCAGCGGTAGGGGCGAGGAAGGTCGGGACGCTTCCAACGCAGTAAAAACAGCCCGATTACCGTAAGCGTATAGGAGAGGACCATGCCGAAGATGACGTAGGTATACAGCTGATCGTAGCGGCCGCTGAGGGTGAGCAGCGCTGCCCAGATGCCCTGGCCGATGAGACTGAAGGCGGGCGTGCGCCATTTCGGATGAATCAGCGCCATGCGCTTGAAGAAGACGCCATCTTGTGCCATGGCGAGATAGACGCGCGCGCCGGACAGGGTGCAAGTGGCGGCGGCGCTGAAGCAGGAAATAGCAATCAGCAGCGAGAGCCAGATTGCGACCCGAGGCGAGAACATCGCCGCCGCGGCGGCGTGAGCGATGGTCTCGTGTTGAGCAATCTCGCCGAGCGGCAATGCGTAGAGGTAAGTCACGTTCATTGCCATGTAAATCGCGCCGACGACGAGCACCCCCAGTGCCATCGCTAAGGGAACGTTCCGGCGAGGCTCTTTAACTTCCCCCGCGACCCAGGTGATATAGACCCAGCCGTCATACGCCCAGTAGACGGCGATCAGTCCCACCCCGAAGGCTGAAAGAAATTCGGCGGGATGAAGGCCGAGGCTCAGTCCGACGCCGTGCGAACGGAAGTGAGACCAATCCCCTTTACCGATTGCGATTCCCAGTACGACAAATGCGCCCATGGCGACAAACTTCGTCCAGGTCGAAAGATTTTGCAGAAGCGTACCCCAGCGCAGCCCCACAACATTTACGTACGTGAGGATAGCGATCAGCAAAAGGCCGAACAGGTGCGCGCGCGTGATGGCCACTCCGGCGAACTGGAGCACGATATGTTCCTGTGAGATCACAGGGAAAACTTGTCCTGAGTACGCGGCTGCCGCCACGGAGAGCGCGGCAATGCTGCCACCATTGGCGACCGAGAACAACATCCATCCATAGAGAAAGGCGACGAGATCGCCAAAAGCCTCGCGAAGATAGATATATTGGCCACCAGATTCGGGGAACATGGAACCGAGTTCGGCGAAGGCAGCACAGCCGAAGAGTGAGACAACGCCGCCGATAACCCAAACCAGCAAAAACAACATGGGTTGCGGGAGCGGGCCGGCAATGTCTTTTGCCGTGAGAAAGATCGACGAGCCGATGATCCCGCTTGCCAGCAGGAGAACGGAATCAAGCAGGGTGAGGCCGCGAACCAGAGTTGGCTTGGTTTCGACCGCAGTTCCGGTTGGGGACGGCGTGGAGGTGGTAGCCATCATCCCATTCCGAGTTCGTCAGGAGACTCCAGCGGCGTGCCGCAGCGCCGGCAAATGACGGCCGAGCAGTCCCCGCACGTCAACGGATCATTCACTTCTTTCGCACAATTCGGGCAGTAAAGCGGGCCGGGTTCGGGTTCGGACGGGCTGTGCGCACGCGTTGCCATGTGGAGGAGGAGAACTGTACCACAGACCCGCCTAGCGAAGAGTCACTTTTCAGCTTGCTTTCGTTTCCTGTTTCGAGCGGAGCTTGTCGACGATCGAGCGCGGCTCGTCTTCCTCCCTCAGAACAATGTCGGCCTCGGGAACGCTGTCATTCGCATGCTGCGCCAAGTAAATGATCAGGCCGGGCGGGCAGTTCACCCGGAAAACGCCAGCCAGATCCCGGTAGATGGCAAGAGAAGTAATGTAGCCAGTCAGAAAAACTCCGCACCGGCCCATTTCAATCTCAAAGCGAGCCTGCAATGGAGTCGAGACGGAAATCACCTGGAAGCCGGCTTCGCGCAGGGCCGACTCCTGCACGCGCAACGTTTGTCCATCCGGATTCAAAGATAAAATCGTGTTTAAGTCCGCCATTGTTTTCCTTGGATGTGAGAGCAAATCTCAAGGTTGCGGCCTTGCCTTCTAGAAGTTCAGAACGCAGCGCATGCGTGGTCTCTTTGGCAAACATCTGTCCTTGAACTCGCCTGCCAACAGCGGTACCATGGCGTGCTCGCCACTTGCTAGAGCAATCGATTTCTGCGAGGCGCCTGATGCCGCAAAATTACGTACCCATCTTCATATTCATGGCAGTGGTTGGCGTGCTGCTGCCGTTCACTCTGCTGCTGGCCAAGCTTGTCCGCCCCAGCAACCCCAACAAGACGAAGCTGATGCCGTACGAGTGCGGTATCGATCCCATTGACAATGCGCGGGGCCGCTATACCGTCCGCTATTACATTGTGGCGATCCTGTTCGTGGTCTTCGATGTGGAAACCATCTTTCTATTTCCCTGGGCCGTCAAGTTTAAAGCCTTGGGCTTTTTCGGTCTGGTGGAAATTCTCATATTCCTGGTAATTCTCATCGTGGGATACATCTGGGTCTGGCAGAAAGGTGCTTTGGAATGGGTGTAACGCCGTCACCAGCTGCCGAGCCATCGGGCCAAACCTTTACCGCCAGCCGCTGGACACAAGGCAATTTCCTCTTCCCCACTCGCATCGTGGTCAGTCCAACGCGCGTGAGCCGAATTAAATCGCGATGGTTCGGCAGCAATGACGAGAGCATCGCCATCTCGAAGGTCGCGTCTGTCCACATTACAACCGGTGTGGTGTGGGCGGAGATTCGAATTGAATCCACCGGCGGCACGGACCCCATCACCAGCCATGGTCATCGCAAGGCGGATGCGCAACGCATTCGCGATCTGATCGAGTCCTACCAGGCGCAAACGCGGACATAGAAAACTTTTGCAGAGTTCCTGAAGTGTGACTTTTCCTTTTTTCTCTTCGTCGTCGTTGACACCGCATCCCCAAGCTGATAAAAATTAACGTTCCTCTCGACACCCTGCGCGCCCGAGGTCTGTGCCTTCGCAGCTAATGCCGGATGAAATCAAATCTCCCTCTTCACCGCCGCCGGAAGGCGAACCGAAACCGACGGCGGATCAGCCAGCCGTTCCTGGGGGCGTGAAAGCAACCGCATCCGGTTCGGTTCAATCAGATTCCAAACTTCCCGCTGAAACATCTCCTCCGACTAAGCCGGTACCCACTGCTCCGAACCCCTCACCGGCGGCGCCAGCCGCCGCCAAACCGGTAGCGGCCGCGAAGCCGCCAGTACCAACGCCGGTTCCATGGGACTCCGCGATGATCACCAAGTTGAAGCAGACTTGCGGTTCCGGTGTGACGGCTCTTACTTATTCCGGGCAGAACTATATGGTGGTGGACCGGTCGTTGATTCCGGAACTTCTGCATGTGCTGCGAAACGAAGAGCAATTCGATTACTGCGTCGACATCACCGCGGTGCATTATCCGAAGCGCGAAAAACAGTTTGACGTGGTCTGGGTGCTGTATTCCTACGCGCGCAACGAGCGCATCCGTGTGACCACGCAAATCCTGGATGGCGAAAGTCTGCCCAGTTCCGTTCCCATCTGGGCGACCACCAACTGGTTGGAGCGCGAAGTGTACGACATGTTTGGCATTAAGTTTGATGGACATCCTGATCTGAAACGCATTCTGTTGCCCGATGGCTGGAAGGGGCATCCCCTGCGAAAGGATTACAGCATCCTGCAGCAGGACAAGGAATGGGTGCAGATCAACCTGGGCATTGAAAGCGGCCAATGAGAGTGATTGTTATGTTGGCAACTAGAGTCGAATGACCGATTCCCAAAGCTCGCTCTCGAATCTCGATCTCGAAGCTCACGAGAAGCCGTTTCTTGATTCCAACGAACTCGTCATCAATATGGGTCCGCAGCATCCCGCCACGCATGGCGTGCTGCGTGTGATTCTTCGATTGGATGGAGAAAAAGTCCTTGGCCTCGAGTGCGTGATCGGTTACCTTCACCGCGGCGTCGAAAAAATTGGCGAGCATCGCACGTACACGATGTTCAATCCCTACGTCGACCGCATGGATTATGTGGCTGCGGTCTCGAACGGGCTAGGCTACTGCGAGACGGTCGAAAAACTACTGAATGTTGAGGCTCCGCCTCGGGCGCAATACATCCGTGTGATCCTGACGGAACTGAACCGCATTGCCAGCCACCAGCTTTGGTTGGGGACCCACGCTCTGGATATCGGCGCGATCACGCCGCTCTTCTACACATTTCGGGATCGAGAAGAGATTCTGAAGATCTATGAAAAATATTGCGGGGCACGCCTTACCACACATGCGTTTCGCATCGGCGGGCTGCAATACGAAACCTATGCCGGTTTCGAAAAGGATGTAAGAAATTTCCTCACCTTCTTCCGCCCCAAGATAGACGAGTACGAGGAACTGCTAACCACGAATCGAATCTGGCTAGAGCGTACGAAAAACGTTGGGAAAATTTCGGGAGAAGATTGCATCGCGCTGGGCGTAACTGGACCTGTTCTCCGTGCCAGCGGGGTGAAGTGGGACGTTCGCAAAGCTCAGCCTTACGCGAACTATAAGAACTTCGATTTCGATATTCCGATCGGCGAGAACGGCGACACGTACGATCGATATCTGGTCCGCATGGCAGAGATGCGGCAATCCGTGCGCATCGTCGAACAGGCCATTGAGGCCATTCCCGAAGGTCCGGTGCTTGCGAAAATTCCCAAGGTGATGAAGCCGGCGCCGGGAGAGGTCTATCACTCCATTGAAGCGCCAAAGGGAGAACTGGGATATTTCATCGTGAGTGACGGTTCGACGCAGCCCTACCGGGTGCGCGTGCGACCGCCTTCGTTTGTAAATTTGCAGGCTCTCGACTTGATGTGCCGCGGCCAACTCGTGGCCGACGTCATCGCGGTCATCGGCACGCTCGATATTGTTCTTGGCGAGGTAGACCGCTGATGCTCGCCTACATCAAGTCTTACCTCAGCAGCAGCCAGACGCCTGGCGCTGCCGGAAACATGTTCTGGGTTCTGGTCTACATCCTTATAATTTTCGGCGGCCTGTCGATCGCGGTAATGTTGATGACATGGCTCGAACGCAAGATTCTGGCGCATATGCAGGTTCGCCTTGGCCCCATGCGCGTCGGCCCGCACGGCCTGCTGCAGCCCATTGCCGACTCTCTCAAGCTGCTGCTGAAAGAAGACATCATTCCCTCCGAGGCGGACGGTTTCATCTTCTGGATAGCGCCTTTCATCGTTGTGCTGGCGGCCTTCACGGTTTTCGTTGTGATTCCGTTCGGACCGACGCACGCCATTACGGACATGAACATCGGCATACTCTTTATGCTCGGCGTTTCGTCTCTGAGCGTGCTTGGCATCGTAATGGCGGGCTGGGCATCGAACTCGCACTATCCGCTGATCGGTGCTCTGCGTTCCAGCGCCCAGATGGTTTCCTACGAAGTGGCCATGGGATTGGCCGTGGTGTCAGCCGTCCTGATGACCAGCCTCAACGCCGAGGGAACCGGGACGCTCAGCATGATCGGCATCGTCCAGGCTCAGCAGGCGCAAGGGGAATGGTTCATCTTTAAGTTCTTCCCGCTTGGACTTATTGCCTTCTTCATCTTTGCGGTAGCCATGATCGCGGAGACCAACCGGGCCCCCTTCGATTTAGCCGAAGCAGAATCAGAATTGACTGCCGGGTTTCACACCGAATACAGCGGCTTTCGTTGGTCTTTATTTTTTCTGTCGGAATACACCGCCATGATCGCCGTCTCTTCCATTGCGGTAACGCTCTGGCTTGGAGGATGGTTGCGTCCCTTTCCGAACTGGCTGAATGGCGCCACTTGGGACAAAGCATTCTCGTTGTTCCCTGGAATCGCGTTTCTCTTCCTCGCCGCGATGTGTTTCTTTAATGCCGCCCGCATGCCGAAGCATCCCCTGTTCCGCGTGCAGACCATTGGCCTTGCGATATTCGGAATACTGATGGGGTTGATCGGATTGTTTCTGTTTATACCGGCAGTCAGCAGTCGAGTGCAGGATATTTTCTGGTTCGCAGCGAAAGTCGCAGGATTCATGTACCTCTATATCTGGTATCGGGGAACGTTTCCGCGATATCGCTTTGATCAACTGATGCAGATGGGATGGAAAGTACTTCTGCCCATCGGATTAGGCGTGCTAATTCTCACGGCCGGCGTAGCGCTAGTGCAACAAAACTTATGGCACCCGTAGCCACACCATTTTTCTTTTACATGCTCTCCGGGATCATGCTGATTGGCGGCATCCTGGTGATTACGCGAAAGAATCCCGTGCATTCCGCGCTGGCGTTGATCGTCACGCTGCTGGCGCAGGCCTCGATCTACCTGATGCTCTACGCGCCGTTCGTCGCTGGCGTGCAGATCATCCTGTACGCGGGCGGCATCATGGTTCTTTTCCTCTTCGTGATCATGCTGGTGAGCATCGACCGCTCGATGAAAGAACGCCAGTTCAATAGCCAATGGGCGGTGGGAATCATCGCAGCGACGGCCCTGGGTGGATTATTCATCGCAGTGTTTACGAAAGGGAAAGACATTTTTCCGGAGCACGCCCTGCCGGTGGTCGAAAACGACAACACGCAGCAACTGGCAACCATGTTGTACGGGCAATACATGTTCGCATTCGAGATTGCGTCGCTGCTGCTGCTGGTCGCAATCATTGGCGCAGTGGTGATGGCGAAAAAGAGGATCTAGCAGTTAGTAGGAGTACTGGGTAGCGAATTATGGAATCAATGCTTCACATTACGACGCTGCATTACCTGGTGCTCGGGGCAGCGCTTTTCCTGCTGGGTGTGATTGGCGTGCTGACACGCCGCAACGTGGTGATCGTACTGATGTCGATCGAACTGATTCTGAATGCGGTGAACCTGAACCTGGTGGCATTCTCACGCATGTGGGGAGGGTTGCACGGCCAGGTTTTTGCGATTTTCGTAATCACCGATGCTGCCGCGGAAGCTGCGGTCGGCCTCGGAATTCTGATCGCCTTCTTCCGCAATAAGGAGACGGTGAATATCGACGAAGTGAACTTACTGAAGTGGTAGAAGGGCAGTACCTAGTACCGAGTCTCGCGCGATTGGCTAACGACTAACGACCAACGACATGTTCTTTCTTACCCACATCTGGCTGATTCCGCTCTTGCCCGCCATCGGCGCGGCGATCATGTTCTTCTTCGGCCGCAAGCTGCAGAAGGCCACGGTCAGCGCGGTTTGCGTGGGCAGCATCGTACTGGCTTTCGTCATGGCGTGCGGAGCGGTATCGCAGTACTCGGCGTGGTCGTCCGCCAATGAGCATTACCACCAGCCCTATCAGACCATTCTTTTCACGTGGCTGGGTAGTGATACAGGCCACCTGAATTACACCACGCATGATGGGTCTCCGGCCCCATTCCAGGCGGACGCCGGCTTCCTTCTCGATCCGCTCTCCAGCATCTGGCTGCTGTTTGTCACCGGCGTCGGAATGCTGATCCATATTTATTCAACCGGATACATGGCGCACGAAAGCGGCTATTACCGCTTCTTCGGATATCTCAATCTTTTCATGTTTTCCATGCTTACGCTGATCCTGGCAAACAACTACGTGCTGCTATTCGTGGGTTGGGAAGGCGTCGGACTGTGCTCGTATCTGCTGATCGGATTCTATTTCCATCGCAAGTCGGCCAGTGACGCAGCGGCGAAGGCTTTCATCGTGAACCGCATTGGCGATGCGGGATTTCTGCTGGGCATGTTCTTTATTGCATGGTATTTCGGTTCTTTGCGCTTCATTGACGTCACGCACCTGGCTCGCAGCGGTCGCTTCGCAATTGGAG
>Ga0209006_10001209_pt1 | contig 23447 bp, 17 predicted proteins | sample JacPin_JW_Ref_O2_FD_188567 | JGI IMG/M metagenome (GOLD analysis project Ga0209006, IMG submission 188567) | Forest soil microbial communities from Algoma, Ontario, Canada - Jack Pine, Ontario site 1_JW_Ref_O2 (SPAdes) (version 2) | ecosystem: Environmental > Terrestrial > Soil > Boreal... | reverse complement strand
TCACCATCACTATTTTGAGACCACTCGCCCGCAACGCCTCCAGTGCAGCAGGCGTAGTGGCCTTTATCGGGTCGGCTACCGCGATGAGTCCCAACAGCGTGTTACCGTGGGCAACGAACACCACGGTCGCCCCCTCGCCGCGCATCCGATCGGCCTCAGCATCGGCTGCACCGAGATCAATGCCGGCGTCGGCCATCAGTTTCTGGTTACCAAGTGCAACGGTCTCGCCGCCCATGTGACCGCGAACGCCCTCACCGGTAACCGAGTTGAAGTCGGTGATAGCGGCGGGCGTCGCGGAGTGCTCGCTGGCGTAGGTTCGAATGGCCTGAGCCAGTGGATGTTCGCTGTTTTGCTCGAGGCCTTGGGCGACGCTCAGAAGCACCCCTTGTGCGACTCCGGGCGAGGCGTGGACGGCGGTGACCTGCGGCTTTCCCTCCGTCAGCGTGCCGGTCTTGTCGATCACCAGTGTGTCGACTTTCTCCATACGTTCCAGGGCAGCGGCATTCTTGACCAGCACGCCCTCCTGCGCTCCTCGCCCTACCGCGACCATTATTGACATCGGGGTCGCCAAGCCGAGTGCGCAAGGGCAGGCGATGATCAGTACCGTGACCGCCGCCACAAGCGCGTGGGCTACTGCGGGCGCAGGGCCCCAGGCAAGCCAACCTATAAACGCCAAAGTTGCAACAGCAATGACACCCGGTACGAACCAACTGGCAACTTGATCCGCGAGTCGCTGGATCGGTGCTTGGCTGCGCTGCGCAGCCGAAACCAGGGCGACAATTTGCGCGAGCAGGGTGTCCTTACCGATTTTGTCTGCCCGCATCACGAATGTACCCGTGCCATTGACGGAACCACCCACGACGCGCGCGCCGACGGCTTTCTCTACTAGCATCGACTCTCCGGTGAGCATCGATTCGTCAATGCTGCTGGCGCCGCTTTCAACGACACCATCGACCGGAATGCGTTCTCCCGGCCGCACGCGCAGCCGATCCCCGACACGGGAGTCCTCCAAAGGTATATCCATCTCGTTACCTTCATCCGTCACGCGATGGGCAATCTTCGGTGCAAGCTTCAGCAGGGCCCGAATTGCACCGCCCGTGCGCTCCCGTGCTTGCAACTCAAGAACCTGGCCCAGAAGCACCAGGACGACGATGACGGCGGAAGCCTCAAAGTAGATCCCGATACGCCCGTGCATGTCGCGCAAGTCAGTTGGAAACAGCTGCGGTGCCAGAATGGCGGTTACGCTGTAGACGTACGCGGCAGCGACGCCTAACGCAATCAGAGTGAACATGTTCAGCTTTAGTCGTCCGATGGATTCCACACCGCGCACCAGAAACGGCCAGCCGCACCACAGAACGACCGGCGTCGACAGTGCGAATTGCACCCAGGGCGACCAGGACGCATTCGCGATCGCGGCGAGCCCGGCAATGTCATGACCCATCGCGAGCACCAACACCACGAGCGCTAGCGGTACACCGATCCAAAAGCGCTGACGCATGTTGACGAGCTCTGGGCTCGTACTGGTGTCCCCGGTGGGGTCGACAGGCTCTAACGCCATCCCGCAAATTGGACAGGATCCTGGTCCGATCTGGCGTATCTGCGGATGCATGGGGCAGGTATAGATCGCTCCGGGAGCAACAGGTTTGGCCGTGTCATTGGTGAGCGTGTTCGGCGATGGGGGCGTAACCTTCATCCCGAATACCGGGTCTTTTACCGAGGGATCCTCAGTGCCCACTGAGCCTTTAGATGTTATTCGCGGGGCCGGCAGAGTCGGATCGCGGAGAGCATTTGATGACATTGGCAAATCCGTCTCGAGTGGTGGGTGCGCTAACTCTACAGTCCGTACATAACCCCAGGACTGATGCCTCTCCGATGCCGATGCCGACGGCGGGACCGCGGATCGCCGAAATGCTGGATATTATTGATCGCTAGAGAGATTTTCGTCGGTGCGCCAACGAACCGAGTGCCCCGGGTCGTTACTAAGTTTTCGCCGGGGCGCCACGCGATCTCAGCGGCCTTGCGCGTCTGTCCGGTCTGCAAGGTGCCCCATGACCGTGCGCTTGGTCTCGAGGTACCGGCGGTTATATGCATTGGCCGGGATCCAAATCGGAATGCGCTCGACCACGCGAATGCCTCCGGCCTCGAGTGCGCTGATCTTGTCGGGACTATTGCTGATGAGCCGAACCGCATCGAGCCCCAGATCGCGCAGGATGGCGACCGCAGCATCGTAGCGGCGCGCATCGGTCGGAAACCCGAGACGATGGTTGGCCTGCACGGTATCCAGTCCTTGATCTTGGAGCGCGTACGCGGCGATCTTCTGTTGCAATCCGATGCCGCGCCCCTCATGGCCGCGCACGTGGATCACGACGCCCTCACCAACGCGCGCAATCATTTCCAGCGATTTTGCCAGCTGCTGGCCGCAGTCGCAGCGTAACGAGCCGAAGATGTCTCCGGTCGCGCACTCAGAGTGCACCCGTGCCATGCAGCCCGTGCGCGGCGCGCCGAAGGTCAGCACGACGTGCTCGTGCTGCGCCTCAACGTCTCGGTAAACATGGATATCGAAACTCCCGAATCGGGTCGGCAGGGTCGATTGCGCCACCTTGAGTATTGACATTGGCATCGTAGGAGTCCCCGGACGCTGAAGCAGCGAACAGCACGAAAAAGTCGCTTCCATGGGCAATTACTCCGCTCATTGGCACGAAGGCGGGCCGCACTGAGCCCTCTCCGGTGAGTGCCTGGAGACGATGCTGTTGGTTTTGATCTCGGCATAAACCTTTCGCACCCCTCGCGGCGCTCAGAAAGGGTGGCTCTTTTGGCGCTTTCTTCTTATGAGCGCCCATGCAGCCAAGCCGGCAGCGAGAAAATACCAGAACCGCACCTTCTGTTAAACCTGAACGCAGGCTGCTGGCACTTACTCGACATAGCGCAATGGTTCGCGGGTACCGGCGTTGCTGAGCGGTAGACCCGCCTCATGACGGTGCGGCGCGGTCTAAGGACAAACGATGCTCTCAATCCTGGTTTGCCACTCCTATTTTTTGCGGCTGGACCAAAAACAGGTCGCCCGTGCCAAACCCTATCCCCCGCTGGCCACATTACAGGTGGTCTCATTACTGCGAAAAGCCGGTCACCGGGTAGCGTTTTTCGACTCCATGCTGGCCGAAGGCATCGGGGAGTATGAGCATTTGCTGCACGATGTCGAACCGCAGCTCGTGCTGTTCTACGAGGACAACTTCAACTTTTTGAGCAAGATGTGCCTGGCGACGATGCGCCGCGCCGCGTGCGCCATGATTGATTCGGCGCGTCGCAGCGGCGCTAGAGTCATCGTGGCAGGTCCGGACGTCAGCGACGCGCCCGGTCCCTATCTTCGTGCCGGTGCAGATCTGACTCTCATTGGGGAAGGACTTCCGGCGCTGCTCGAATTGTTGCCGCGACTGGATTTGCGGCCGGACATCTGCAACGAGGAATTCGCGAGCGGTCTTTCGGGTATTGCGTTCATCAGTGGAGGCAAGCTGCTCATTGCGAGCGGCACCCGAGGGGTGCCAGTCACTCCGCAGGCAGATCTCGCGGCGTGGGACTTGGTGGACATCGACCGATACCGCGAAGTGTGGATGAAGGCACACGGCTACTTCAGCCTCAACATGGCCGCGTCCCGGGGCTGCTCCTTTCGCTGTAATTGGTGCGCAAAACCCATCTGGGGAAATCAATATTTGCAGCGAAATCCAAGCGATGTGGCCGCTGAAATGGCATATCTCAAGCGCGCCTTCCAGCCGGGTCATATCTGGTTTGCCGATGATATTTTCGGGTTTCGGGTCGACTGGGTTACGAAATTCGCGGCGGCCACGAAAGCAGCCGATGCACAGATTCCGTTCAGCATACAAACACGGGCTGACTTGATCAGCGAATCGATGGCCCGGGCGCTGCGCGATGCCGGCTGCCAGGAGGCCTGGATCGGCGCGGAAAGCGGCAGTCAAAGAGTACTGGATGCGATGAATAAAGGCACCACAGTGTCGGAAATCCTCATCGCAAGAGAGCGACTCAAGGCCGTCGGCATTCGAGTGGGATTTTTCATTCAGTTGGGTTACCTGGATGAACAACTCGAGGACATCCTTGCCACCCGCGACCTGCTGACGGCGGCGCAGCCCGACGAGATCGGTGTCAGCGTGTCGTATCCATTACCCGGCACGAAATTCTACGAGCTGGTCAAGTCGCAGTTGCGCGGCAAGACTCATTGGCACGAAAGCAATGATTTGGAGATGATGTTTCACGGGACCTATACGTCCGACTTCTATCGCTCCATTCGCGACCTCCTGCACGATCAAATTTCGCTGCAGACGGCAGCCTGCGGGTCGGATGAACTTCGTCGAGCGGCCAATGCGCTTGACCCGCGTTGGCAAGAATTGCTGAATGACGAGCTGAAATATCGCTCGACCAACGAACGATCGGCTGCCAGCGCGTAATCGATCATGCGCACGACCGCTTCCAATGTAGTCGTTGTCTCGCCGCCCGCAAAGCTACATCCGACCCTCGACCTCGAGGAAGATAATTTGCGTGACTGCGCGTTTGACGACATGGCAGGCACATATGACGCAACGTTTACCGACACCAAAGTCGGCAGAGCGCTGCGCGAGATTGTCTGGTCGCGGTTGGAGCAAATCTTCCGGCCCTCGCAGCGTATTCTCGAGCTCGGCTGCGGGACTGGGGAGGATGCGGTGCGGCTGGCCAGCAACGGGGTGAGGGTAGTGGCCACCGACCCCTCCTCGCAGATGATTCAGATGGCGCGCCGCAAGGCCCTGATCGGGAATTGCCAGGAGCGTATCGAGTTTCGTTGTCTTGCCGCGGAAGACATCGGTTCGTTCGCCGACGGCGACGTGTTCGATGGCGTGCTATCGAATTTCGGCGCCGTCAACTGCGTTCAGGATCTGCAGGCGCTGGTAGCTGAAGTTGCCGAGCGGCTCGCCCCGGGCGCTCCGCTGCTGTGGGTTGTCATGGGGCGCCACGCTCCGTGGGAATGGTTGTGGTATCTGATGAGGGGTCGGTGGCGCAAAGCCTGGCGGCGGCTGCGTCCCGGCGGCATCAAGTGGCGCGGTCTGACCATCTCATATCCGACGCCGGCGCAGATGAGATCTCTGCTGCTGCCTCATTTTGCGGTCACGAGGCTGGCGCCGCTTGGAGTCGCGCTACCTCCCAGCTACGCGGCCGCCTGGCTCGATTGCTCACCCTTTGCGGCAAAAGTATTGACACGCTTGGAAAGGTGGGCCCAACGCTCGAGCATGCTCGCCTCCTGGTCGGACCACTTTATTGTCGAGGCTGTCCGCCTGCCCCGTGGCTGGGCACCTGTGAATACACCTGCACGCGCTGCCTGATGCGCCATGCAAGTTCAACGCTGGAGGCATACGAGCGCTGGGCGCCACTCTATCCTCCCGTAGCACACAACCCGCTGATGCGGGCTGAGCAGCGCGCGATGCTGGAAGTGTTGCCGAACGTGGAAGGCAGGCGCGTGTTGGATCTGGCCTGCGGCAGCGGCCGCTACTCCCACCTGTTACGCCAAGCGAATGCCGCACAGGTCGTCGCTCTGGATCTCTGCGTTCCCATGCTCGAGCAAGTCGCGGCAGCCAGCCGAGTCCGCGCGAGCATGATGCAGCTGCCGTTTCAGTCGGCGGTGTTCGACGCAGTCATTTCCGGCCTTGCGGTGGGCCATGCGACGGACATTCACCAGTGGATGTCCGAGGTTGCAAGAGTGCTGCGACCGGCAGGGAGCCTGGTGTATTCCGATTTCCATTCGGCAGCGATTCGCGCCGGAATGACGCGCTCGTTCAAGGACGCAGATGACGTGACGTGGACCGTACCCCACCAGGTTTACGACCTTTCTTGCCAGCAGGACACGATGGCCGCCGCCGGTTTGACAGTTCAGACAGTCAGGGAGCTGCGGATGGGGATAGAACTGAATGAGGTCTTTCCCGGTTCGGAACGGGTCTATCGGGATTGGCACGGCGTGCCTGTCGTGCTGATCGTGCGAGCGCGCAAGAGATGCATCTGACATGTCCGATTACGTAACGTTCGTCAACGCCGACATCGGCGGCGGCACTCCCGCCTCGTTGCGCATGGCAGGTTCGCGGATAGCCGCGGTCGGCATGGGCGTTAGCGCAGGCGATCTGGTAGTCGATCTGCGCGGCGACAGATTGCTTCCCGGTCTCATCAACGCGCACGATCATCTCCACCTCAACACGCTGCCGCCACTGGAACCAACCGGCAACTGGCGCCATGCGCGCGAGTGGGTTTCGCAAGTCAACCTGCGCAGGCAGACTGATCCAGCATTCGAGGCGCGCGTTGCCGTGGCGCTGGATGAGCGCCTGCTGATCGGCGGGGTGAAGAATCTGCTCAGCGGAGTCACCACCGTCGCGCATCACGACCCGCTTTATCCGTTTCTGCGGGGCGAGGGTTTCCCGACGTGTGTCCTCAGCAACTATGGCTGGTCGCATTCCCTGTACATCGATGGCGACGAGCAGGTACGCAATGCCTATCTGCGTACGCCGCCAGACTGGCCATGGATCATTCATGCCGCCGAAGGCGTAGATGAGGAAGCGGCAGGTGAGTTCGATCGACTCGACGCCCTCGGCTGCCTGGGAGCTAACACACTCATTGTGCATGGCATCGCCCTGGACCGCGCTCAGCGCATGCGTCTCCAGGATGCAGCGGCAGGTCTCATCTGGTGTCCATGCTCCAATTTGCGACTTTTCGGCCGAACGGCGGAGGTGAGCGAGCTCGTCCGCCGCGGCCGCGTCGCTTTGGGAACCGACTCGCGTTTTACTGGGTCCCGGGATCTGTTGTGCGAGCTCAGGGCGGCGCGCGAAACCACTGCACTCGAGGCGCGTGTCCTCGAATCCCTGGTAACGCGCGACGCAGCTGCATTGCTGCGGCTGGCTGACCGCGGAGCGCTGAAAATCGGAGCCCGTGCGGATCTTCTTGTCCTGCCCGACGGCATGGCATTGTCCAACGCCTCACGCGCTGATCTACGATTGGTCGTGCTAGGTGGCCGTGCGCTGTATGCGGACGCGGATTACGCCCGCCTCGTGGCACCCGCGAGTCATTGGGCGGCGGTTCGTGTTGACGGAAAGCCGAAGATGCTCGAGAGCGGGCTGGTCGCCGCGCTCGCTACCGCGACCGTCGGCGAGCCGGGCCTGGAAATTTCCGACCTGGCATCGGCGGCGGCATGACAGCCTTGATTGCTACGCAACCGAACCATCGGCGGCGTATTCTTCTCATCAACCCGACGATCACCAAACGTCGCAGCGCGCGACTTCCGTTCGCCGTGCTCAATCTCTCTGCGGCCCTCGACGAGAGGTACGCAACCAGCATTATTGACGGCAACGTCGACCGTGACTTCGTTTCGACTGCCGTGCGTACGTTGGAAAGCGGGCACATCGCGGCTGTCGGTGTCAGTGTGATGGGTGGCCCACAATTGCGAACTGCGATACTCGTGTCACAGACCATACGGGCGCGGTTCCCGTCGATCCCGATCATCTGGGGCGGTCATTTTCCCACCATCTGCGCTGAGCCCAGCCTGAATGTACCGTATGTTGATTACGCCATCAGAGCTCAAGGGGAGCAGACTCTGATGGAGCTCCTGGACGTGCTTTTCGGCACTGCCAGTGTCTCGCTCGAAACGATTGCCGGACTGTCGTGGCGCCGCGATGGACAGATCATCCACAACCCCAACCGGGCATTCTCGACTGCGGGGCTCGCACGCAGCCTGCCCTACGAACGGCTGGGCGATCCACGCCACTACTTCGGAAGAACATTTCTGGGGCAGCGCACCGGCGGTTATCAGGCCGCGCTGGGCTGCCGCTTCCGCTGTACATTTTGTGGCGTCGCCGCGATGTTCCGAGGCAAGACGGCGCTGCCACCGGCGCAGCGGCTGGAGCAGGAGTTGCGGCTGCTCAACACGAAGTTTGGTATGGACTCCATTCAGTTCTACGACCACAACTTCTTTGATCGCGAGGAGGATACGGCCCCACTGCTCGGGGTACTCGCGGGGCTGCAGTTACCCTGGTGGTGTTTCGCCCGCGCCGATGCCTTGTTGAACCTATCGCAGCCTTCGTGGGCGCTGGTCAGGAAGAGCAAGCTTCGAATGGCGTACATTGGCGCCGAATCGCCGAGCGACTGGCTGTTGCACGATGTGCGCAAAGGCACTCGTACCGATCAGACTCTGGAAGCCGTCGAGCTATGCCGCGGCAACGGTGTCATCCCGGAGCTGTCGTTCATGCTGGCCCCGCCGCAGGATCCGGAAGGGGAAACGGAGCGAACGTTCGAGTTCATCCGGCGCATCAAGCGCCTGCATCCGCAGACGGAAATCATGCTCTATATCTACGCGCCGTTGCCGCCGGCGCCGGGAAGTAAAAACCCGCAGGTCGAGCGCGCGGTCAGCAGCTTACGAGACAGTGATGGAAGGCCGCTGGTATTTCCGGCCACGGCGGACGAGTGGGCAGAGCAGAAGTGGCTGACGTACTGGTGCCACACGGACACTCCGTGGCTCACCCCGCATTTGCGCGAGCGGATTCGTGATTTTACCACCGTGCTCGGCTGCAGGTTTCCAACGATCACGGACGTAAGATCGCCGAACTGGGGAAAGGCAGCGCTGCGGGCACTCGCCTCCTGGCGCTACCGCTATCAGCGCTACGGTCGGCCTCGGGAGCTCGATTTTTCGCGGAAATTCATCCAACTGTGGGATCCGCGTGTTTCAGGCCTATGAGGGTAGGTAGCGACAAGTCGGTAATGCGCGCGCTGTGGAGCCTTTTGGACGCGCGCCATCGCCGGCAACTGATCGGACTGCAGCTGCTCTCGATCGTAATGGCCCTGTCTACGGTGGGCGGCGTCGCAGCCGTGTTGCCGTTTTTTGCCGCTCTTGCGGCTCCGGATAACATTAGGCACGGCGCAGTCGCATGGACCGTGTTGCAGAAGCTGCACGTGGGACAAGGCTCGATTGTGCCTGCCCTGGGGGCCGCCTTTGCGGCGAGTGTGTTGATCGCGAATGCGATCAACCTCTTCGGTTTACTCGCAATCAACCGATTTTCCGTCCGCGTCGGCGAAACCCTCTACGCCGAGCTGTTCGCTGAGTACCTGCGTCGTGGCTACGAATTCCACGCTCGCTGCGGTAGCTCTGTGCTTGCGAGTAAAGTGCAGGAGAGCGCCCGCGTGACCTCCGGCATCGTCCAATACGCTCTCATCCTGGTGGCGAGCTTGGTGACGATTGCATTCATTGTGGTCGCGGTATTGTTTGTCGATCCCGTTGTCGCTGTCGCGACCATGACAGGACTGGGTGCGAGCTACGTCGTGGCTTATGCAGCCGCCCGCCGGCGCCTCTGGCGCAACGGACATTACGAACACCAACTCCGCACCGAGCGGATGCGGACGGTCAGCGAGGGCTTTGGAGCAATTAAAGATGTCACATTGCTAGGCGTACAGGATTTTTTTGCCGCGCGGTTCGCGCAGCAGTCGCGCGGCATCTCGAGCGCCGGCGCCAGCACTTTCGCTATCTCGCAAAGCCCCAAATACGTGCTCGAGTGCGTCACCGTTATCTGTTTGGTGGGGGTCGCGCTGTACGTGCGCAGCCGCGTCGCTGCGACCGGTCCCTGGGTGGGTCAGCTCACCTTCGTTGGACTTGCAGCCTACCGGCTGCTGCCTGCGCTGCAGCAGGCCTTCACGGCGATCGTGAACATTCGCACCGACCGCGCCGCTTTTTCCAGCGTCGAGATGGATCTGCCTCGCCGACGGGTCGGGCGCGAGGGGTCGTACGCTGTTACGTTGGATCACACATGGCACGGCCGGCCGCGCCGTGAAGTCCGGCTGTGCGAGGTGTCATTTCGCTATTCGCCCGAGCTTCCGCCGGTCCTTAGCGATGTGTCGCTGGTCATTCCCGTCGGCGCAGTCGTCGGCTTCAAGGGCCCCAACGGCTCTGGCAAGACTACCTTGCTCGATCTGGTGAGCGGATTGCTGTTGCCGCAGTCAGGGTATATCGAGGTGGACGGGATACGGTTGCTGGGTGCGAACTGCCGCTCCTGGCAATCGAGCATCGCCTATGTTCCGCAGCACGTGTTTCTGCTCGAAGCAAGTCTGGCTGAGAACATCGCCTTTGGCGTTCCACCTGATCAGATAGACCGCAACAGGCTGCAGACCGCAGCGCAATTGGCGTGTCTGACGGATTGCGTCGCCGGTTTCCCCGCGGGTTTCAATGAACGGCTTGGGCAGACCGGGCGCGGCTTGAGTGGCGGGGAACGCCAGCGTGTGGCCATCGCGCGTGCGCTCTACCGGGATGCCTCGATGCTGCTCTTCGACGAGGCCACGAGCTCGTTGGACAGCAGCAGCGAGAGTGATATCGGCGAGATGCTGCAGTCGTTGCGCGTCAACAGGACTATTCTCATTGTTGCTCACAGACCCGGCGCCTTACGTCACTGCGATATTGTCTACGAGCTCGCTGCGGGAAAGATCGCCGGCCAACACTCTTACCTGTCACCCCTTACGCGGCAGGCTGGACATGCTTGACCTGGCGCTCGTTAGCCGCGCCGGCAAGGTCTTGCTGTTGGCCGGGCTCGTCGCCTATCTGTTGCTGAGGGGCGTAATACCGGCGGTCACGGCGATTACCGACGATTTCCCGGAGTATTTCACCTCCGCAAAATCCGTGCGCGACGGGCAGGATGCGGTGAAGCTCTACGATGGAGCGTGGTTTCGGGAGCAGACCCGTCGCTATGAGGTGGGGTCGCAGGAAAATCCGGGTGAATTCACCCCCTATCCGCCCCCGACAGCCCTGCTCCTGATGCCGCTCACGGGCTTCAAGCCGCTGACGGCATTGCGCATCGTGACCGCTTTGAACGTGGTGTGCCTGATCTGTTCGATGCTCCTGCTGAGCAGGATCTTCGCGTGGCGCCTGATTGATTCGGCTCTGTTCATACTTTTATCGGGGTTGGCGCTGCACACCGGTCTGCGTTGTGGCCATCCCTACATCCTCATTTCAACGTTTTGCCTTCTTGGATACTATTTCTACCGCATAGGCATGCCGTGGCTGGCCGGTCTGTGTCTGGGTGTTTTCGTACCGATCAAATATTTTCCGGCGATCGTTCTGGCCGCTTTTGCCTTGCACCGGCAGTGGCGAGTATTGCTGGGCGGTGGCATCGCGATCGCGGCAGTGGCGTTGGTCAGCATCGGCGTGCTGGGTTGGAAAGTACATCAGATCTTCCTTTTTGATGTGCTGTTGAATCACCTCACGGGACATCTCATTCCGGGTCCGCGGTTCACCGCAATATTCCAGTCATTTGATACCTTGTTTGAGAGATTGTTCATACTCGATCCCGCGCGAAATCCGCATCCGTGGCTCTCGGCGCCGCTGGCGGCAACGGTCGGGATCGTCAGTACGAAGGGCTTGCTGGTGCTCGCGGCTGGGGCGGCGCTGATTCAGCTCGTGCGCTCGCGCAACGTGCGCGCAATCGAGCCGACCATCGGAATCCTCGGAGTCCTGGTGCTATTGATCGCACCGGGCTCGGGGACCTACGCGTTTGTGCTGCTTTGGCTTCCCGTTGCACTGCTCATCGACTACTTCCTGTCCGAGCGTGCCCGCATGCCGGCGTACCTCATTCTTTCCACATACGTGCTTATCGGGTTCATTCCCTACGGCCATACCTACCCGTTTGAAGGCCATGGTGGTCTCACCATATTGGCATTTCCGAGACTATTCCTGCTGCTCGCGATGTTTGTTGTGTGCATCTATGCTGTCGCCTTTCCACGCCCCTCGTGGCAGCGCGCCGCACCTTTGGTCGCGCGACATGCGGCGCCGCGCAACTACGCAAGCCCATGAAAGAGCGTTGGCGGCAGATACCAATGCCAATCCGGATGGCGGGCGCACTCGCCGTGCTTTTGCTGTTGTGTACCTCCGGCTGCAACCGGACGAATCAATCGTTGACGCCGAAAGATGAGAGTCTGGTCATCAAGCTGCGCTGGATCAAGAGCTACCCCAGGCAGTCGAGATCGCAGGTCAACACGGGCTTGTTCTGGGCGCTGTCCTTTCTGGGCGCAAAACTGCCGGCCGACGCCGCTATTATTTCCTGGGATGGAACGATGGTGACCCTGGACCTGGGTGCGGCGGGAGTCGTGGAAGGCTCGAAGTCGGCCTGGAAGCTGCTGCTGCATGTTCTTAAGTCCAGTGACGAATATCGCATTATGGGTGGCATTGACATCGGCAGATTCGTCTTTCTCAGTTTGTGCAGTTCCCACCAGTACTATGCGCTCACGGGAGTCAGCTCCACCTACGCGGAGTTTGGCGCCAAGCACGCTTTGGCGCCCAGGCAAGTGGCCATTGTCGAGTCCGGGGTGGCTCACGGCAATCGCTTGATAGAAGTCGGGCAGGGTGGGGACATCAACTCCGTGGTCTTTGTGGCCTTCGAGGGAACCGGTTCTCTGCAAGCTCACTCGTTTCAGAAGGCGGAAATCGAAACTCTCGATGTGATGGAGAACGGGCAATTGCGATTCGGTCTCTACGACCTCGAAGGACATTTGAAAGACGCGACGACGCCGACTCTTACCGCGGCGGGCAAACCAAGCAAGTGCCTTTGGTGCCATGAGATCAACCTGCAACCACCCTTTAGAAACGTCACGGATCTGGAAGGCTACTACAGCACCAAGGAGTTCAAGGAACTGGTGGCAAGTGCCACTCGGGTCGTCGCCGCCTACCGCACGACGCTTGCATCGAAGGTGGAATTCACACGGCTGCAAGATCATTCAAATGCGGAGGATCTGTATCTGTCGTTTGCGGAGCCAACCGCGAGCCGGTTGGCGGCCGAATGGAATATGCCTCTCGAGCGGGTGAAGCAACTGTTGGCCAGTCGGAATCTCAAAACCCACCCACATAGCGAACGCATAGACGACGGCATCCTGGGCGACGACTTGTACGATCGAAACGAGGTGGACTCGCTCGCCCCTTACGCCACGATCCGTGGACCTTCGGATATGCGAGAGTCCTCGAGCTACGAACCGAATCTCCTGCAGTGATGCCGCGAATTCCCGGGAGGCGGCCCGCGGCAGCCATCGAGTCAGCGTTTCTCGAAGGCCACGGCCCGATAGCGCTCGCGCTCGCCGATCATCAGCCTATTGTTGCGGTCGAACAGGACATCGAGCGCCAGGTGCTTTGGTTCAGCTTCGTAAACTACATCGAAATCCCGAGCGACCGCCGTATCGCAAAATCGGAAATTGGTCGTGTGCAGTACCAACAGGCCGCCAGGCTTCAGGCAGCGGGCGAAATCGCCAACCATCCGGTCGAATCTCTCGAAGTGAAGCAGGGGATCGCAGCGCTGGGCGCCCGAGGTAGTGAGGTCGCCATTACACAACACCGCCAGGCAGAAGATCGCATCATAGGAGCTAGTGGGTTCGCCTTCCGTAGTCGCCGCAATCTCAAACGTCACGTTCGCCGGATGTTCCGTCGCTGCACGCGCCAGGCAACGAGCGATGTTGCGCGGATTGATGTCGATGCCTTTGATGGCAGCCGAAGGAAAATACCTGCGCAGGCTGAACACTTCTTCGCCGCGGGAGCAGCCAAACGACAATATGCGCAGGCCCGGGTGCGACCCAATGCGCGTGGCCGCAAATCCGAACAGCCACGGATAGCGATCGGGCAGAGTGTAATAATAGGGCTGGAATTCGCCGGGCACTGGCCGCCGGACTCTGCGGTACAGCGAGTTCCCAACGTCCCAGATCGCATTGCGGACCTTGCGCGCAACATCTTTCAATGTGATCAGCTTTGGAAGCTTCATTGCCCGCTCAACAGCTGGCCCAGTGGTGAAAGGCGCGGCCGCAACCTCGTGGGAATTATAGCCTGCGGATTGAGAACGATGTTGAGCATTGAGATGTTCGATAGTTTGCTGGGCTTTTGCGTATGGTCACCGAAACATCTTCGCTGAAGCCGCTTCGCGTGCTGGTCATCGGTGCGGGCCCCGCGCCCGACGCGATTCATCTACCGGTTCTTGCGGGGCTGCGGGACCGAGGCGAAATTGTGCTGGCGCTGGTTTGCGACATTCAGCGCGCACTCGCGGCGGCTGCCCGGTATAAATTTGGATTTCTAGAAGACAGCGGTGACGGTGTCGCGGCTATCGAGCGCACGGACATTGATGCCGTTTACATTTTCGGCAGCGCGCAGCTGCATTATGAATATGGAATGCTGGCACTGCGCAAGGGCAAGCATCTGTTCGTTGAGAAGCCCGTGGCGCCGACCTATGCGCAGGCGCGAGAGTTGGCGGAAGTCGCCCGTGCTCAGGGGCTCATCGCTGCCGGTGGACTCAATCGCCGGTTCTCAAAGTCCCTTACCGCGGTCCGTGCGCGCGCTGGCGCAGCCGGTTGGCGCTTTGCCGAAGCGGTATTCCACAGACGCGAATTTCGCAATCCGCCGTCATTCGGAGCGCGCACCTGGCTGGGTGCGAACGGCATTCATGGTCTCGATGCGCTGCTCTTCATGATGGGCGGCCTGCCCGAGCAATTGACGGCGCAAGCCGGAGAAACCAGTGCGGCTCAGCCGAGCGCCTTTTCTGCGGTAATGCGTTGGCGCGACGGCGCTCAAGGCGTATTCCTTTGTAACAGCAATACGGGTTCGCGGCGTGAAGAGTATGTCTTTCACGCTCCCGATGAGACGTGCAGCGTGACGGGAACGGGCCTCACAGTAGAAAGAAGCGGTCATCCAATGACAACCCTGGCATTTCCACTGCAAGGCGACGGGTATGTGGCCGAGCATGAAGCTTTTTTCCAGGCGATCCGCCGCGGCGCCGAGCCGCCGCACAGCCTCGCCGCGATCGCTCCATCGCTGTTTCTCGCCGAGCTCATCGAAACCGGCTTCAGCGGCCGCGTGCAACTGCCTCAGACAGAGCTTCGTGCGGCTCCGCAGCCGCACTCTCCCGATAGGAAATCCATTCTGGTCGTGCAGTCTTCCGAATTGCAGATGCCGCTTGCGAGCTTGTTGCCGCAGTACCGGTTCGTGTCTCTGGAGGACGTTCGCGAGTCGGTCGGCAGGCGTCCCGATATTGTCGCGGCCATTTTGGGCCGCGGCTCATCCGCGCTGCCCACAGATATTGTGGACAAGCTTCCGCATCTTGCTGTTGTCGGCATTGTGGCCCTGTCGCTCGCGCGTCACGAGCCCGAAGCACTCCTTGCGCGCGGCTTTAGGCTGCTCAATGGAAGCGCAGCTTATGCAGAAAGCGTGGCGGAATTCGCGCTCGGGTTGGCGATCCTGGGTCGCCGTCGCGCCTTTCTTTCGCACGATGTCATGCGCGCGGGAGGATGGGGGACTGTGCCACGTGCGCCCGGATTCAAAGGTGTGTTGACTCGGGCCGCACGCAGCTTGCGACCGGCTCTCAAGACGGCAGGACTTGAATCATGGTTCCTGAGTCTCTGGAAGGCGGCTTCGCCGCTTGTTGGCGTGTCGGGACAGAGCACGGGGCGGCCGCGCGACCTGCAAGGGGCCACGGTGGGGCTTGTCGGCTGGGGCGCAAATGCACGGGCTTTCGCCGAACGTCTTGGCCGGGCTCAGGCGCGTGTCCTGGTTTACTCCGAGCATGCGGGGGAAGAGGATATCCGCAGCGGCGGGGCAGTCCCCGCTTCGCTCACTGAGGTGTTGGCTGCCGATATCGTGTCGTTGCATCGTGGCCTCACTGAAAGCACCCGTCATTGTCTAGGCGCGGCGGAGCTTGCGAAACTGCGTCCAGGCACGGTGCTCATCAACATCGCACGCGGAGCATTGATTGAGCCAAATGCCCTGCTCGTCCGCCTGAAACGCGGCGACATATTTGCCTGCCTGGATACCTACGAAGAGGAGCCGCTGATCGCTGCACATCCGCTGCGCAGTCTGTCGAATGTATTCCTCACGTCTCACATCGCTGGTGGGTCGCCCGATAACTATGCTGCCGCGGCCGTCGAAGTGGTGCGTAAAGTCGCAGCCTATCTAGCCAATGATGTCACGGAGTCCATCTCCGCAGAACGTTTGCGGACCATGTCATGAAACGTCATCCTCAATATGAAGAAAAACATGCCCGAGCTTTACTCCGACCCATTTGAGGAGCGATCCGCGCTCGGGATGCACAGGGACATCCACGTGTTGGGAGCACGAGTTCGGTTCCAGAGCAACAGTGAGGATTTGCTGCGATTGGTGGATTCGGCCTATGCCGGGCTGCCGCGTCACAAGCTGTCGCGTGTCGCGCCGCAACTGCGGGTACGATTGGTACTGACGTCCCCCGAACGGAAGCGCGCGAGCCTTGGGCCGGCGCCGCTGCAGATGATGTCAGGAGGGGGACTGCTTGCCGGAGCAGCGGAGTCTTCCAGTTTTGTGGTCGTCTCGCCGCATGAGCGGGGAGCGCTCGTGGTCGTTACGCCACGGATGTTGCGTTTTCCGTATCACACGCGTTATGAGTTGATCGAGTTCGCCGTGTTCACTCTTGCGGCACGGGTGCAGAGGCTCGTGGCGCTGCACGGGGCGTGCGTGGGTCGTGCCGGCCGTGGAGTCCTGTTGCTGGGCCCGAGCGGTGCCGGTAAATCGACGCTGACTCTGCAGTGCCTAATTGAAGGCCTGGGGATTCTTTCAGAAGACAGTGTATTCGTAACTCCGGACACGCTTCTCGCTACCGGAGTCAGCAACTTTCTGCATGTACGTGCCGACTCGCTGCGCTGGATTGAAAAGGGTCGCCATTTCGCGAAAATCGGCAAATCGCCGGTCATTCGACGCCGTACTGGCGTGCGTAAGTATGAGGTCGACCTGCGTCGAGGTGGACACGCTCTGGCCGAACGTCCATTGAAGATGTGCGCTATTGTATTCTTGTCCGCACAGGTCGCGGCGGGGCGGCCGTTGCTCAAACCCCTGCGCCAGGCGCAGGCGATGCCAATGTTGGTCCGCGAACAGGCTTACGCGGCAAGCCAGCCTCAATGGAAGTTGTTCACCCGCGCCGTGACACGGGTGCCGTTCTTCGAGCTGCGTCGGGGCCAACATCCAAGTGAATCCGTTGCTTCGCTGCGCGAACTCATTGAGTCACCATTGTGAGCAATTCGTTGAGTGCAGCAGGCCTGAATGGCGAGACGTAACGCTCGCAGGTGCTCGCGGCGTGACTGGCGGCGGCGGAATCTGTGAATTGGTCGGCAAGGTTCATGCGATGGAGCAGATCCGCCGGCGAAGTAACTATCTCGCGCCAGTCGGCCAGCTCAAAGAGGCAGTCGAACGGCAGCTCGGCGGGTCGCGCGAGGTAGTATGGTTTGATGCCGGCCCGCACTGCATGCATTGCCGCGGACGAACCACGGTAGAGGCAGTAGCGTGCCTGCGCGAATTCCTGCTCCAGTGGTTTATCTACGGAAATGGATACATTCCGCGGCAACTTTTGCAATTGCGGAAGACGGCGCAGCAGCGACCGGGTATCGACCATTGGATGGGGACGCAACGCGAAGCTGATATCGGGACCGTGACGGGCGCAGTCCAGAGCGAAATTAAATAGTGTCGCGCATTCGTGATAGCTGGCGTCTGGGAGGACGAGGCAGTGGCGGGGGCGATGCTGTGGTTGAGGTAGCGGCGGGAGCGCGGCGCGCCGATGTGACCCGTACTCGATGAATCGCACGGATTGCAGTTGAGCGCTGGCCGCGAGTGCTGCTTGTGGGATTTCTCCGAGAGTCAGGACGACGTCCGGATCGCAATCGAGCCCGGGCGCAGCAACGGGTCGCCGAATCGCATGAGCGCGCTCGAGCACTATGGCGTGTTGATAACCCACACACAGTGGCCGCCGTCTTGCCGTCCGCGCGGCATGCCAGATCAATCTCTCAGCGACGGTACCTTCGTATGTGGTGATGACGATCCCTGGATTGACCGCTTGGCAAATGTTTGCGACAGCGGCATGCATTCGGAGATTGACAACAGTGGATGCCGACAGCACTTGGCGGCTTGCGAGCATCGCAAGCCGGTTGTCGGCAGACATGCATCCGTTCGCTGCTTCCCGACGCAGGGCTCTGCATGCAGCCGTGCATTGCCGCCAGATGTTTGCTTCCATTGCCGGGGATACCGTCGCCGGCACTATGACGCGGTAGGGGAAAGGCTGTGTGTCCTGGTTGCTTGGAGCAACCGTCAAATGATTGATCAGCACCAGCAGCGACGTGACTCCGTGGTCCCTCAAGTGACTCTGAAGGCCACCGAAATAGAAATCGTCGCTCTGATGCAGCTGATCCGGTTTGAGCAGATGGGAAACGATCACCACGTCGATTGGGCCCTGGGGATGCGCGGCCAGGCGCGGCGCAGCTAGCGAGCGTGTCAGGTCGCGCGCCGCGCGAATCACGGCTTTTGCGACGTTGGGAAATCTGCCGTCCGAACGATCGGTGAAAAGCGACGCATACTGTGCGAGGGAGCTCGGGTGTTCGTTCAGAAAATGAAGTACTGGAACGGCCAGCCGCGCGAGACTGGTACAGGGTGCGCGCAATAGCCTGTCGCAGGCTGCGGCGATGTCGGCATATTCCTGTTCAGTCATCCGCACTAACGCCTGTACGCACTGCAGTCGTGGAACTTAACCGGGAACTGTGCGCGCTACACGGCTCATCTCGTCCCTGGCCTGTTTCGCGGTCTCGATCAGACCGGCGGCGCGCTGCGGATCGGTGTTGACCAACCTCGAGGCCTCCACCTCGCTGCGCAACCAGACGTCCGCCAGCCGGTAATAATCCTTGCCCTTTCGACCACCGATGAGGTAGTCGCGGTCCGTTGCCTTGGCCCAGGCAAGTGGCAACTGCACCTTGCGCTCGACCGCGTCGAAGTAAGGCGTCCCTTTGATTGGATAGGAGACGGTCGTGAAAAAGACTTCGGGATTGCTCTGCTTGACATGCTCGACGGTGGCGGCAATGTCCTCTATCTCCTCGCCCTCGTAGCCCCACATCAGGAACATGCCGACGAGAATCCCGTGCTTTTGCGCGAGTCTGACGGAACGGCGGACCTGCTCTACGCTGACGCCGCGCTGCATCGCGTCCAGTATCCTCTGGCTACCGCTCTCGGAGCCGATCCAGATCCGATAGCAACCCAGGTCTCGCAGTAGCTTGACGGCTTCCTCGGATTGAAGGCGGTCGGCGCGAGTGATTGTCTCAAACGGCAGGTGAAGTCCGCGTTTGTCGAGAGCTGCCTTGTACCCTTGCAGCCACGGGTGGCTGATGGTGAACACGTCGTCCGCATACCAGAGTTGGTCCGGGTTATAGCGCTCCACTATCCACGCTACTTCCGTCGCGACACTCTCAGGACTACGGCGCCGGTGGGAGTAACCATACACAGCGTGCGAGCACCAGGTGCATCGATAGGGGCAGCCGCGCGCCGTTATGAGATTGATGCTGCTCGCTCCGTGATGCGTTCGCCACGCGTCGAGATACTTCTGATGATCGATAGCATCGCGGTCCGGCAGTGGCAGCGAGTCAAGATCGTTGATCTTTGTGCGCTCGGGCGTGCGCATCGGTTCGCCGGCCGCGTTTTTGAAAACGATGCCGCGAACGCTGGTCAGGTCATTCGGACCCATTGACGGCAGCGTGGCCATGAGCTCCGTCAATGTGGCTTCACCTTCGCCAACCACGATCACGTCGGCACCCGCACTCAGATACTCGGCGCTGTGATTTGCGCTTTCGGGGCCGCCCAGAATGACGGTCGAGCCGGATTGTTTCGCGGCGCTGATGAGCTGCAGGACCGATCCGCGAGTCATCAGGTTCGTGTAGATACCGATAATGGCCCCGGGGGAGCGGCGGATTTTCTGCAACAGCTCGAGCCGGGTACCGAATGTACTGTCATACACCTCCACCGAGTGCTCGCGGGTCTTCAGATAGGCGGACAGATACAATAGTCCGAGTGGCGGATAGGGTTTCATGATCTGCCGCTCTTTTTCATCTTCGGACAGGAAATAGCCGTGAGTCAGCAGGATGTCGGTCATATTCGCCTCATGACGCCGGCGGAAAAGGGTGTCCATTGCAGCTTCTGAAATGCTGGTAGATTCCGCTGGTGTGAAAGAACTGTGCATCGTTTCCAGCCGAATACTCGGATGCAATCTGACTGACGAAGAACGTGTGCGATCCAATGGTGTCAAAGTCCAGAATCTCGATCTCCCGAACTCGCAACGCGATTGCGGGGTAGGGCAGGGAAAAATCTCTGGACCGCTTGATCTCGAAGGGCAGATGATCCCATTCGACCTTCACGTTCTTATGATGAATACCCAGTTTATAGGCGGTCACGTAATGGCGGGCCGGGACGTCTGAAAGAGCCACACGGCGCGCGCTCTTCATCGTCGGTATTGACGGGCTCGTGCTGCGAAGCGCCAGCGTGAAACGATCAGAAGACACGGGGCCGATCAGGTCCATTGGAAATAGGTTGCTGTGGCTGCCGTCGTCCACCGAAACGAGCGCCACAGGGCGCGGGCAGATATAGAAGATCATCTGCTGTTGCACGGCTGCGGGAGGCATGTAGAAATTATTGGGATCCGTGTTTTTACGCATTCGGCGATTCTGGAGCCAGCGGTTCCAAGGCCGATACGGCCAGCGGACGCAACTGTGGGTTCCGCGTCGGACCTCGAACAGTCCGATTGCAACCCCGGAGGTCTTCCAAGTCCGCGAGTGTTGCAGCTGCAGCATTCCTACTGTGCGCCGGGACTCAAGATCCACGAAATGCAGTTCCGGGTGCGAACGAGCTTCGATTGCGGACATCAGCTGGGCGTCGAGACCCACCGCGAGAGTCAATGGTCTTAGGGCCGCGACAACGGCGGCGCGTGTTACGTCGAATTCTCCGCGGGCAGTTGACAGGCGGACCTGAACAGCTTCTTGTGGCTCGCGCAATGCAACGGGCGGCCACTGGGGCAGAGGCCGCATCCGCCGCTTGAAAGCCGTCGGCAATGGTATCGTCATGGTCAGACGGCTTTTTCAAACAGGAGAAACATGTAGCGGCATGTCGCCATGTGAAACCACGCAAATCGACCGTTACGCCGCAGATCGATGCCATTCGAGTGTGCCGCTCGGGAGGACGGCATTCCACGAAAAACACGACTCAGGCTGAAATGTGGCGCGCTTACTGTGCGGAAGGTGCGGAGCAGGCGTCTGTAATACGGCGCTTGCGGTCCGGGCAGAAACAGCTGACCGTCGCGCCAGAGACGCGGCGCGCCGCGCCACCACAATCGGGATCGCATATCGCCGATGAAACAAGGGCTCAATACACTCGCGAGTACCTTGCCTTTCGGCCGGGTGAGCGCGTGGAATGTTCCAAACAGCTCGCGCAGATCGTCGACGAGGTTGAGCGGCGCGAAATTGGATATGACCAGATCGGCGCGGCGCGTGCTGTCTGCAGTCCGGCGTGTCAGAAACTCCGGATAGGCGCTGCCGTCAAGGGTAACGCGCCCCGAATCGATGAGGTCGCGGCAATGGTTGGCGAAGAAGTTTCGCATCCTAGGATCAATGTCGTAAGCGTCAATGGTGAAGCCGCGCTCTGCAAAAAACCGCGCGTCAATTCCCGGTCCCGCACCGAAGTCGAATAACTTGGCGCCGGGCGGCGCAATTCTTAGGACGAGATCCCGAAAGGCCGAGCGCGTGCGGCGATCCGACTCCTGCGCCGTGATTTGATCGACATACTCCGCGCCTGTCGAAGTGCGCTGAAGGTATCGAAGGTCGGGATTGTTGCAACTCATGCTGAGCTAATCAGCTTGGGCGAGGGCCATGCGCACGGCATGCAGCGTGCCGACCCTAAGCGGACTGGACGTCAGCCAGCGCAAGATGCGCTGTCCCTGGGACAATCGGCCCCATTGGCTCTCCGACGATGCGGGTTCAGTCTCCACAAGTTTAGCGCGCAGACGCCGAAACTCTTTGTCAGGCCAAATGCGAGCGCCGATGTATTCGACAATCTCAGCGCCTGACCGAGACCAGGCAATACCGGGAAAAGCCTCGATCCAGGGGTTGGACAGCGATACGTCCGATAGGCGGCGATGCCGCACAACCTGGCGCAAAGTCCACGGGCAGTGATTGGAGAGCGCCGCGAGCACATCCGTGGGGACGGCATCAGGATAGTACCGGGCGGTCAATTGAAGGGGCGGCAGCGCCCACCACCGCCTGTTCATATTTCGGCGTTGCTTCACGAGTTCATCCCAATCCGAGCCCGCCATTCGCGAGGAAACCAACGCGATGTCGTGCAGGTGCACCAGCCGCACGGTGCGCGAGACCATCGAGCCCGCGGCATGAATCAACAGATGGATCATCAACGCCGCAGTTGACGGATAGGCATTCAACCCTGGGTGTGGCGTGCGTGGATAAATCGAGTCAGTTACATCGGTGATGCGCGACGGCAGTTTTTCCGCGATCCGCGCGTGGAGTTCGACCTTGAGGTAGTTGTCCGTGTGCTCTCCCATCCCATTATGCAAATTGCAGACCTTTGGTACGAAGACGGCGTGCTTCCAGATCGCGAACGACTCGATGAACCCCAGCGATTGGAGCAACTGTCCAGTTCGCGTGGTGTCGCCCGCTTGCACCAGAAGATCCACGTCGGCCATCGGCCGCTCACCGGCGCAATAGAAGCCCATGGAGTGCAACGCCGCGCCCTTCAAAGCAACAATCGCGATCCCTTCCTCGCGGGAGCGCGCGTCGATTTGATCCAACAATTCCTGGATTCGGCGATGACGGGCAGCCACGTGCGCCTTCTGGCCTGCCAGGAAGTCTCTCCATTGCGCTGGTCCCTCCCAGCGGAGCGACCCCGACAACAGGGGCGATACACAGTGAATCACGGCAACGGCGCGGGCCACCCGCCACTCGACCGGAGACCAGTCGGGTGCCACCAGGGTGGGCTTGGCAAGTTCGCCTGCGAGCCTTTCTGTGATTTTGCGCAAAGTCCCCTGGAGTGGCTCGTGAAGGGGAAGGTCAATGCCCTCGTTCATGTGGCCCGCACGCAATTCAGTCGACTGGACTGTGCCAGCCGTACCCGTACCGGATCCCACCAGGCCTCGTACGCGGTGACTTGTGCAGGCAACCTATCCTCCAGACCAATGCCCGAAACCAAAAGCTTCTACCGTGAGTGCCTGGTCAGCGGTAGGTGGTTGCGTAATGACGAATTTGTGCAGTGGTGCAGGCGGTAGGATTGGTCTCCTACTTATCGACGGAGTCTAAATAGGTTTCTTCAACTCTTTGATTTGTCTGGCCTAGAAGTCCATCGAGGGCATTTGCGTTGAACACGTCCATGAATTTCATTGGCATGGAAGAGCGATGGATTCGAACCGAAGAGGCCCCGAGCGCCCGACGCGTTCGCCGAAAAAGTCGCTATACAAAGCGCGGGACACCGGCAACGGGACAACCCGTTCGCGAGTTCGTCTGCAACGACCGCTCGCACTTAGTCAGGAAATTTGAGCTGACGCTCGATCGTCTGGAAGCGCAGCTCTTTGCGCAAGGGATCTACGAGCGGATCGGTC
>Ga0209006_10001208_pt1 | contig 23456 bp, 21 predicted proteins | sample JacPin_JW_Ref_O2_FD_188567 | JGI IMG/M metagenome (GOLD analysis project Ga0209006, IMG submission 188567) | Forest soil microbial communities from Algoma, Ontario, Canada - Jack Pine, Ontario site 1_JW_Ref_O2 (SPAdes) (version 2) | ecosystem: Environmental > Terrestrial > Soil > Boreal... | reverse complement strand
GTCAGCCTCGGCGCCCCACTCAGCACAGCGACAACCAGCTCGGCGCTGGCATCCAGCAGATGCTCGCAGTTGTCCAACACCACCAGCATCTGACGGTCGCGAACAAACCGCAGCACGGTGTCCATCGTGGAGCGGCCCGGCTGATCCGGCAGCCCCAGCGCACGCGCCACCGTCACCGCCACCAGGTCGGGATCGGTGATCGGCGCCAGATCCACATACCACACCCCGTCGGAAAACTCGCCGGCCATCGCGGCCGCGACCTGGATCGCCAGCCGGGTTTTGCCCACCCCGCCCGCACCGGTCAACGTCAGCACCCGGTTCTGCGCCAGCAGCTCCCGCAGCTGGGTCCCCTCCGCGTCGCGGCCCACGAAACTGGTCAGCTGCACCGGAAGATTAGTTGCCGCAAACGCTTTCAACGTGCGGAGCGGCGGGAACTCGTTGACAAGGTCGGGATGGCACAGCTGCACCACCCGCTCCGGGCGGGGCAGATCACGCAACGGGTAGGTGCCCAGATCGGTCAGCCAGGCGCCATGCGGTAGCCGGTCGATGACCAGGGGTTCGGTTGCACCCGACAGCACGGTCTGGCCGCCGTGGGCCAGATCGCGCAGCCGCGCCGTGCGGTTGATCGTCGGGCCGGCGTAGTTACCCTCATCGCGCAGCTGGATCTCGCCGGTGTGCACCCCGATGCGTAGCCCGATCGGCGCCAACGGCGCCCGCTGCAACTGCAGGGCAGCGGCCACCGCATCCGACGCGCGGGCGAACGCCGCCACAAAACTGTCACCCTCACCCTGCTCCACCGGGCGCACACCGTCATGAGCGGCGACGACATCGGACACGACTTGGTTGAGGCGGGCGATCGCGCCGGTCATCACATCGGCCTGGGTCTCCCACAGCCGCGTCGAACCCTCCACGTCAGCCAACAGCAGCGTCACCGTGCCGGTCGGCAAAAGCCCGCTCACGCCCAACTCGCTCCAGTTCACCAGCGGTGTATCCGCACGTGGATCGATCTGGCTCATGCTAGCCAGCATGCGGCCAGCGTGAACCGCAAACATCAGCCGATATGCGTATCTCCGACACCTCGCGCCGCGCATCTATGCGTTCTGACCCGATGGTCTTGCGCTCACGACATCGCATAGTCGACTCTTGCGACTTTCACCTGGATCGCCCCGCCGATACCGGTCGGGGTCCAACCTGTCCAATAGATCACCGAGCGACGTCAGGCCAACAGAGACTAGAGCTGCTCGTCGTCAGCCTCCAGCACCGCGGCCACCCGGTGCAGCGCCAGCCCCGGAGTATTCAATGGTTGCGAGGTGATCGCCCCGCGATACGGCAAGGCCACGCTCGACCATCGCGCCCAAGCGCGGCCTTGCCATCGCAATTCTTTATGACACAGCGGTTTTGGTTAGCCAGTCGTCGATGACATCAAGGGTGTAGCCGATACGGACACCGCGGGCGATTTCCTCGCCGATGACGAGACAGTTGGTGGAGTTGTCGATCAGCCAGTAGCTGTCATCGGCGTTGCGCAGTTTGCGCAGGCGCATCCCCTGGCAGGCGGCTAAGCGGCGAAGACGGTTTTCACGGCGGTTGTAGGTGTGCAAGGCAGTTCCAATCACTGGTTGGTCGAGGCCGGGGTTTGGACCTCTGCCGGTACCGTGCCGTTGAGCAATCCCGCCGAAGCGATCTTGGACTGCAGACGACGCTAAATTGGTTGCTGCCATACTGTTCGATGACCTTCGTCATGTTATCTAACGCAGGTTGTGATTCGGCTCATACCTGCTTAAACTTCCGGTGGGGAGTCTCAAAGCTAATTTGCTGGGGGGTTTGAGCGATGACGCAGCACACGGTCAAGGAGCTAAGGCAGGATCTTGTCTACCGTCGGCCGGAGACCTTCGACGGTTCGGCGTTGACAATTCCAACCTCAGTACCGCGCTCGTTCAGAGCCCGTCACATGCGCCGAGCGGCACGCTTGGTTCTGGTTGCCCTGGCGGCCATCGTGACCGCTGTCCTACTGACTTTCAGCACAACCATGACATCGGCGGTTGTCGCGCTGACTGCAACCTACTTCGTGAAGGGCACCAACAGCGCCTTCAACCCGATTCCAGACAACGCGTACCCGGCGTTCGTGCAGAAGTACGACAACGCGGTAGGCGCCCCGACTACGCAACCGATCATCCCCGTCCCCTATCCGGCCAGCTTCTGGCCGGTCACACCGCCCGGCTATATCTTTTCCCCGACTTACGACCAGTCGGTGGCCCAAGGTGTGTACAACCTTGAAGGTCTCCGTCCGCTGAACTCGAACAGCCCGGACACAATCTGGGGCTACTCGCAAGGCGCGACGGTGGTCACGCTGTACAAGGAGGCCTACAACGCGCAAGCCACCCCGCCGACAACAGCTCCCACCTTCGTGCTGGTCGCAAACCCGAACCGGCCCAACGGCGGGATCCTTGAGCGCGGTGCGGCGTTGGGGACCGTTCCCATCCTCGGCGTGACGTTCGGAAATCCCACACCGACCACGACGAAAGGCCAGACGGGCATCACCACCTACGACATCGCGCGGCAATACGACGGCATCGCCGACGCCCCGGTCAATCCGCTCAATCCGGTCGCCGATCTTAACGCGATGATGGGGTTCTACTACCTGCACGGTCAGTACCCCAACGCGAACCCGAGTACCGCCATAAATCAGGGCACCTTTGGGGACACGCAGTACTACTTGATCCCGACGTACCCGCTGCCGCTGCTGATGCCGCTTGAATCGATCCCGGTGATCGGATTCCCGCTGGCCGACACGTTGGATCCGCCGCTGCGCGTCATCGTCGAGTCGGCCTACGACCGGAGCAGCTCACCTGGTGTACCGACACCATTCAATCCGCTGTACTTCCCCAACCCAGCGACATTTGGCACTAATCTCCTCGTCGCGATTCCGACCGGACTGGACAACGGAATAAGCGACTTCACGCAAACTCGTCCGTTCGGAACCACCCGGCCGGGGCCGTATGGCGTTGGCGGTCCGCCGAACCCGCAGCTCAGCACGCCGACGCCGGGCACAAGTCCAACGATTCCGGTGCTCTTCGGCTCGCCGGGCGGCGGCTTCTTTGCGCTGCTTGTCCCGGCAAACTTGTTGGGAAGCCTCACCGCAGGCAGTGGGTTCCCGGGCATCCCGTCGATGTTGAATCCGCTCAACGGCCTCCCGAATCTCGGGTCGGTCGCAGGCCAGACTCCGACCGGGGCGGCCGCGGTCGTGCCTGCCGTCGCGTCGACGAACGACACGCAAGCCACGACGTTCGACGCCACGGATACCAGCCAGCCGCTGACTCCGGGACCCGCTGGGAACCCATCAAACGGGCCGGACCTAACACCCGCTGCCTCGCAACCGTCGGCTGACCCTCAGCCGGGCAACACGGACAACACCAACCCTGGGCCGAGGCTCAACGTGTTGCGCACCTCGCTCGGCGCGCCCGATTCCCAGCCGGGATCCAGCTCGTCCAACGGTTCCCAGTCCACGAATAACCCGATCGGGTCTGCTGTCTCCGGCGTGACGAACTCCATCAGTTCCGCGCTTGGCGGGCTGTCAAAAGCCCTCAAGGGAGGTACGAAGTAAGCGCTCGTCGCGTTGGTGCAGTCGAGGTCGATAGATAGTTTTTGTTCGCGGACCATCAGCAGTCTCGCATGCACCTTGCGGGTTAGAGCCGTCGCCACGGTGCGAGGCTGACACCAAAGGACGGGTACTGACACCAAAGGACGGGTACGTTGCGTCGGATGTCGGTCGCAAGAATGGTGCTCGCCGTGCTCTGCGGCACCACGTTGGTGGGGTCGCCGGCATGCTCAGACACATTGGTCCGCAACCGCAACATCGACATCAGCAAGATCTTCTCCGTCAAGTCGACGTTCGGGCCCGACTACAAGGTCGTCACGAGCGGTCCCACGGGCATCGACCCCCGGCTGCTTTCACGCCCGGCGCTCTCACCGGACATGACGTTCCGTCCCGCTGAATGTTCGAAGTATGCAACGGGTCAGACGCTGCCGAGCGGGCTCACGGGGAGCATGGCCACCGTGTCCGCCGAGGGCGACAATAACCGCTTTCTGGCGGTCGCGGTGCAGACCTCACAGCAGGTCCCCTACGAGCCGATCAGCGACAGCTGCAAGCACATCGAATTCAGCGGCCGAAGCGTAAAAGGTTCCATCGACGTGATCGACGCGCCTCACATCGCCGCCGCGCAAACGCTCGCAATCCATCGGGCGCTTGAAGCCAAGCTCGGCGGCCAAGACCGCTCCGGCGAGTTGTACAACTACACCGCCTATCTCGGCAACGGCGTGGTGCTCGTCGCCGCCAGCCCGCTGGCGATGCCGAACGGGTCCCCGGTGGCCGTGGACGTCGTGAAAGCGCGTCAGCTGCTCAGCGACTCGGTGGCGGCCGTCCGCGGCTAGCGATATGGAACTGGCCGAGGCTGTGGACAAGGAAACGCGCCTCGGTCCCCTCGCCGTCGGATGCTAGCCTTCGTGATCGACTTCGCCGATGTAGTTCAGTGGCAGAACATCAACTTCCCAAGCTGAATACGCGGGTTCGATTCCCGTCATCGGCTCCACGTCTACGCAGCTCACGGTAGTCAGTAGCAGGTCAAACAAGCTGCCGGCGGCCATTCTTGACCGTGGTCCGTGACCCGGAAGACACCTGCCCCGCAATCGTTAGCTGACGTGCCATGTCATAGCAGGATCTGCCGCAACTGCTCCGGACGTCGGCGACTTGTCGCGTGCCGACGAGGCCAACACCACGGCGCCCGCTCGTCACCGGATCCGTTCATGCGGCCACAGCAACGACGGAACGACGAGAGAACGGCCACGATCGTCGGCAGCGATGCCAAGCCGCTGTGTCCGGGTTCAAACCGGATCGTCCCAGGTGATCGAGCAGCCCGTCGGGCACTCCCAGGTCGCCGTCTGGTTCCAGTCGTCATCGTCGTCATCCCACTCCCACGACCACCCGATGCCCGTGGGGGGCGATACAAGCACCCGTGGAGGCGCGGGATTGGGGGTTGCATAGGCGACGCCCATGCTGCTGAGAGTTAATGCCGACAACCCAGCGGATACCGCGGCAGCCACACAACTAGTTACCTTGATCGCGACCCTCCGCGATGCCGACCCTACCGCGCGGCGAAGGTCGACGGCGGGCGAGCATTCGCCGCTCTTGATGCGGCGAAGGGGTCGACAACGATCTTCCGGGCTCTAACGCCAAGACTCATGGCTCCAAATCGAGCTTGTATCCACTACACGAGATGGTAGTAACCGCCCCTCGACGGTGAGTGGTGCCATGCCACACCAAGTGTGGGCCATCTACGGGGTTAGCCGAAGACGTCGTTGAGGGTCACGGTTTGCAGGTTGCGGCTGTGGATGATGTCGAGCAGTTGGGCGTAGCAGTGGGTGATGGTGGGCAGATTGGCGTGGGTGATCACGATCTGTTGGGGCTGAAACGATTTCCCGGCGTTGCCGATGAGGCTGTTTTCGTTCTCCGGTTGCGAGTCCCCGACGTCACCGCTCCACATGGTGATCGTGGGGTACCCAAGATCGGCGGCCACCCGGTCGATGTCTGCGTTGTGAACCCCGAAGGGCGGACGGAAGAAAGGGGTGCCGTCCACGCCGTAAGTCGTTCTCAGGAAATCGGCGTTGCGGCTGATCTGGTCGGCCACCGCGCCCAGATTGAGGCGGTTGAGGTACGGGTGCGACCAGGTGTGGTTGGCCATCTGAACCTGCCCGGAGTCGACCATCGGTCGTAGCGCCGGCGCATTGACCGACCACGAACTGTTGGCACCGTTGACAAAGAAGGTCAGCCGGGTGCCCGTGTCGGCGCAGAACTGCGCGAACGCGCCCACCACCGGGACGCTGGCGCCGTCATCAACGGTGAGCGCCAACTGATTGCCGTCCCCGGGCAGCCGGGTGAGCACACCGGCCGGCGCCGGCACCCGACCCAGCGGGATCTTCCACCGAACGGCACCCGCTGCCGGAGCCCGTCTAATGGCGAACAGCACGCCGAGCGCTATGGCGCACAGCAGCGTGCGCCGATCCATGTACTGCATGAGTCAATTCTACTCGGCGGCGGGTCCGGTGGAAGATCCTCTTTTCCTGTGCGCGTTGACCTTTCAACTACCCGCTTAACAAGTCGCCCAGACCGCCCTTCGGGCTCCTATTCCTCGACGCATGCGAAGAGCTCCCATTCGCCCGGTAGGCCCTTGAGAATGTGCGCGCCGCGGGGCCGGAACGCGAAACCCGCGTTGCCCGCCAGTGCGCGCGTCGTGGTCGACACCAAGATCTCGTCGGCCGCCGCCGCGCTGAGGATCCGTGCCGCTTCATGCACCGCGACGCCGCGCACGTCGGTTCCCACTAGTTCGACTTCTCCGACGTGCACGCTGGCACGGATCTGCAGGCCTTCCCGACCAGCTGCCCGGCCTACCGCCGCGGCGCAGCGCAAGGCGGCGGCCGGCCCATCGAAGGTCGCGAGCAGCCCGTCTCCGGTCGTGTTGACCTCGTGGCCGTGGTGGCGTTCCAACGCCACCCGCGTCGCCTCGTAGTGTGCGGAGAGCACATCTCGCCAGGCGACGTCGCCCAGTCGTTTCGCCATCGCCGTAGAGTCGACGAGATCGGTGAACAGCAGCGTGACCAGCGCCCGGTTGTGTGTTCCGGCGAGCCGGAATCCCGCGAAGGCCCGCAACCCCGACCACTCGATCTGGACGCACGGCTCGTCGCCGAGGGTGTACCCGTCATGACCGGGCGGGATCTCAAAGACGTCCTCCGGCCCGAACTGAAGCGTGGTCCCGTCGCGCATCGCGATCCCGAACCGGCCCGACAACACGACCCCCACGTGACGCGCCTCGCACCAGTCCCCGCCAACATGCGGACGCACGTGTGTGGACCACCGCCATCCTGGCTCGGTCACAATCCGCCCAACAGTCAGGTCACCGACGTCGACCTGCTGGACCTTGATCCCTTGGAACTCAACTGTCTGGTCCGGGCTCATCAGGTTCTTGGCTCGAACCTCGCCCATGCATGCATTCTTTCGTGCGGCCGCACACACGGTCAACAAACGGTTACGAGAGAAACCGCAGCCAGGTGCGGCGTGGCGCCAACTCGGATCGCCGCACCGGGGCCACTTCGAGTTGACATCGCGGGACGGCTCAGCTGACGAGTACGGTCGCTACCTCGATCTAGGAGTCGGCGTCACCCAGGGGACTGGTCAGATGTACGGCTGTCACGCATAAGCGATCCGAAGGAGCCCGGCGGTCGACCGGCTTTACCCGATATTTAATCCTCGACCGGCAAGATCGACTTCCTCAGTCAGATCCGACCTCTCGGTCCACCCTGGGACGAGGGCGTCTACCGACCGTTTCAATACGAGAGATCACGGACTTCGCTGGCCACCCGCGGCAAAATTGCAGTCGGCTGGCTCGCGAGATGTCACCATATTGACGTGAGCGGCGGGCGCGTACGGTACGCAAGCAACGGGACAGTTCGCCTCGCTTACCGCATATGGGGCGATGGCGACCCAACGCTCGTCTGGGTTCCCGGTTGGATCAGCAACGTCGACGCGTGGGACCTTCCGGACGGTCCGTTCGCAAGCTTCCCCGAACTGCTTGGCGAACAAACCCGGTTCATTGCCTGGGACAAGCGCGGCACCGGGCTGTCGGACCCCGTGACTCGCGTCCCTCCACTCGACGAGCGGATGGATGACCTGCACGCGGTGCTGGACGCTGCCGAAGCTGAGTGCCCGGCAATCTTCGGGATCTCTGAAGGCGGCCCCATGAGCATCCTGTTCGCGGCAACCTATCCGGAGCGGGTGCAGTCACTTGTCCTGTATGGCACGCTGCCGCGGTTTTCGCCCGAGCCGCCGGATTACCCCTGGGGCTTCACCGCGGAGCAGAGTGCTGCGGTACGGGACGAGATCGAAACACGTTGGGGCGATGGGGCAATGGCCGAATGGTTCTTCGGGCCGCTAGTCGAGGTGCCAGGCTTCCTCGATCTCTACGGAAGAGTTCAACGGGCCTCGGCGAGCCCCACGATGGCCCTGATGCTCTGGAAGGCGCTGTCAACCATTGACGTGCGACCCATACTGAACAGCGTCCGCGTGCCGACGCTGGTGTTGGGAAGACACGGCGATCTCATCGCACCCCTTGACGCCGCCAAGGCGCTGGCGGACGGCATGCCTAACGCGCAATTCCAGGAGCTTCCGCCGGGACCGCACGGGCTCCTGGACGAAGCGATGGCCGAGGCCATCCTCGATTTCGTATGCGGCGAGCACAACGTCGGAGCGAACGAACGCGTGCTCTCCACAGTTTTCTTCACCGATATCGTCAGTTCGACCGAACTGCTCAGCGCTCAGGGCGACGCGCACTGGCGCCATGAGCTCGATGCCCACGACAGGATCGTCGAAAGCCTGCTGTCGAAGTACGGCGGACGCCGGGCCAAGCACACAGGAGATGGCGTGTTCGCTCTTTTCGACGGGCCCACGAAGGCGGCCCGCTGCGGCCTTGAGCTCGTTCCTGCTCTGGCGACCCGCGGGATCCGGATACGCGCGGGAATCCACGTCGGCGAATGCGAAAAACGCGGAAATGAATGGAGCGGCATGGCCGTTCACCTCGGAGCGCGAATAAGCGCGCTGGCTGGGGCCGACGAGGTCCTCACAAGTCGCACCGTGCGCGATCTGTCAGCGGGTTCAGGCCTTCGCTTCGAAAGCTTGGGTGGACGAAGACTCAAGGGCTTGCCTGAGGAAACTGAAGTCTTCCGGGTAACTACGTCTTAGATGCCGGGGGGCGTCGGGCTATAGCCAGTCGGGCTATAGCCATAAGAAGGGAAGCCGACCATGAGTTCTCGGCGTGAACTGGTGACGACTGTTGACGACCTCAAAAGCGACATCGCGCGCCGTTACAAGGCCATCCCCAGCAGCGGAGCCTCCGTTGATCCGGCCGTCGTCGATGAGGACATGGCCGCGCTGAACCGAGACGGTTACCTCATCTGGCGCGATCTGCTCAGCACGCAAGAGTGCGCACAGGTTCGGGAGGCGGTGACGCCGCTGCTCGATCATGTGGGCCGCAATTCCTTCGAGGGCTACCACACCCAACGTGTCTACAGCGTGCTCACTAAGACCCGAGCATGTGACCGGCTGGTCGACCACCCGCGGGTGCTGGCGTTGCTCGACCGATTATTGCTGCCGAATTACCTGCTCTCGCAGCTGGAGGTCATCAACATCGCACCAGGCGAAAGCCGTCAACTGCTGCATTTCGACGACGGCCTCTACCCCGTCCGGCGGCCGCGGCCACCCCTGGGGGCGGCCACGATATGGGCGATCGACGCGTTCACCGACACCAACGGCGCCACGGTGATCATCCCCGGTAGTCATCAGTGGGGCGCGCGCAAGCCCACCGCGGCGGATCGCGAGGTTCCGATTGTCATGCCGGCCGGGTCGTGTCTGTTCTTGGTAGGCACGCTTTGGCACGGTGGCGGTGCCAACCGCTCTGGTCGGGACCGCCTCGCTGTCACCTCCCAGTACTGTCAGCCGTGGCTGCGCCCACAGGAGGCCTACTTGCTTTCGGTCCCGCCGGATGTTGCCCGCGCGGTCTCACCAGACATCCAGCGGATGCTTGGCTACAGCATCCACCCGCCCTTCGTCGGAGCGGTCGACGGCTTGCATCCGCTGCGCTTGCTCGAACCCACGCCGACTAACCGATCCGACGCCGACACATGAAAATCCTCATTTCCCGCTCGATGGCGGCTCACACCGCGATATGACGGACAGCACCGAGCAGCGTCAGAACATCTAGGCCCGGCGTCGCAATCCGTCGAGGATGATGTCCAGCACGTGGTTTGCCCGTGCGTCCCATTCGGTTTCGTCGAGCCGCGTCAGGTAGCCAATCAGCAGGATGACGTCGCGGGCATCGGCATCGTCGCGCACAGTGCCGTCCGCCCTCCCGGCGTCGAGCAGTGTTGTGATCGCATCCCCGACAGCACGCGACGCGCTCGGTCCCGGTGACCCCAAGGGTTTCGACACGGTCACGGATGCATACCTATCACCGGATCACTGATCACAACAGCCACACCGATCACTATCGTCACATCAGTCACCTGCTGACGTCAAAGCGACGTCCTGCTGCTGGAAAGGTGTGACATGTCGCCGCGTCGTCGAATCGCATCGCTATCGGTGGCGTCGGCGGTCGCCATCGGGCTCATCGTCGCGATCGGCGTCGCGCCGCCAGTGACCGCCGACCCTTGCGAAGGTGCAGCCGCAGACGCGCAACCCTCCCCGGAGCAGGCCTTCAGGCTCCCGAATCCGGGCACGCACGTGTTCGGACCGATAGGGCACAGGCCTGCCGGCGCGAATGCGAGCGCCCCGCTACCCAAACTGGGTCTGCTGCCGTTGGCTGTCCTCAACGCGATCGCTCCACGCTCCGCGCAGATGCAACACCAAGCGGCGGTGGTACCTCCGCCCACTCCCCGCGGCAACCAGCCGCCCCCGAACCCTGCCCAGCCGGTTCCGAACGCGGCCGCAGCCCAGCCGCAACCGGCGCCGGGCCCTGACCTGAACGGGCCGGCCCCGACATCGATCGTGGGCTGGGTGACCGGACCGGACAGCCCAAACGAGACCATCAAACGTTTCGCCGTCTCCGGCACCGACCTCGGAATCATGTGGGACAGCGGCGGTCAGGTTCTGATGGCCTTCGGAGACACGTCCGGCTTTTGCATGATCCCCGGTCACCAGTGGCGGTACAACGTTCTGATGCGCAGCGCGGACCGTTCCCTGTCCAACACGGTCAACGTGACGAGCTCACCGCTCGTTCATCCCGGCATTTCCAAACAGATCATCAACACCATCAAGGCGGCGCCGGACGAGACCGGAATCATTCCGACCGCAGGCATCTCCGTCGGGGGAACCCAATACCTCAACTTCATGTCCATCAAGAGTTGGGACGCCAACGGCGCTTGGTCGACGAACTTCTCGGCGATCGCGATGTCCCAGGACAACGGGCAGACCTGGGCGGTCTACCCCAGGACCGTCCGCACGCCCGGGGGCGGAAACGAGAACTTCCAGCAGGGGGCGTTCGTTCGGCCCGGCGACGGTTACGTCTACTCGTACGGGACACCGCCCGGACGCGGCGGTTCGGTGTTTCTGACGCGAGTTCCCCAGGGCTTTGTGCCGGACCTCACCAAATACGAATACTGGAACTCCGACGGGAACGCCTGGGTGCCAAACAATCCGTCGGCTGCCAGGCCGGTCATCCCGGGCCCGGTGGGCGAATTGTCGGCCCAGTACAACACGTATCTCAAGAAATACCTGGTGCTTTACTGCAATGGTGGCAACGACGTCGTGGCACGGACTGCGCCGGCTCCCCAAGGACCGTGGGGTCCAGAACAAGTTCTCGTGTCGTCATTTTCGATCCCCGGCGGCATTTACGCGCCGTTCCTGCATCCCTGGTCGACGGGTAAAGACCTGTACTTCAACCTGTCGCTGTGGTCGGCATACAACGTGATGTTGATGCACACCGTGCTGCCATGATCATCGCCATCGGCCTCTACCAGGGATTCACCGCGCTAGACGCAATCGGCCCCTATGAGGTGCTCAGCTGTTTGCCCGGCGCCGAGGTCGTCATCTGCGCCGAGCACACAGGTCCGCTCGACGACCAGTACGACGTGCTGCACCTGCGCATCGACACCACATTCGCCGATGTGCCCCGCCCGGATGTGCTGCTCGTGCCCGGAAGTCCGACCGCAGCGCAGTACGCCGCGGACGGGCACCCGATCGTGGACTGGATCCGCGACGCCCACCCGCACACCGCCTGGACCACCTCGGTATGCACCGGAGCACTACTCCTCGGCGCCGCCGGGCTGCTTAACGGCGTGCCCGCCACCACCCACTGGCACTTCTACGACGACCTCGCCGCCTACGGTGCAAAACCAACCGAACAACGCGTGGTCACCTCCGGGCGAATCCTGACCGGTGCCGGCGTCTCCGCCGGAATCGACCTTGCCCTCACCCTCGCCGCGAATATCGCCGGACCCGAAGTGGCCCAAGGCATTCAGCTAGCCATCGAATACGACCCTCAGCCCCCGTTTGACGCCGGCGCTCCGTCGAAGGCGCCCACATCGGTCTACGAGAAGGCGGCTGCCGCCCTCGCTAATCCATAACCCTCAGTAGCCGTTGCAGCTGCCGGCGACCTGCTGGACAACGCCAACGTACTGCTGGACCGCTCCAAGGCTCTGCAACTGCCGCACCATCCTCTGGCGCTGATCCGTCGGCGCGGCGAGGAATGATCGCAGCCAGGCCTGCGCCATCGGGGACGCGGCGAAGTCCTGCGCGGGTCCGGGGGCTTGCGCATTCAGTGCGGCCACCGCCTGCGGATAAGTACAGGTTGTGTTGATAAGCGGACCCAGATCGGGATCTGCGGACGCGACCGCAACACCGGTCGTTAACGACAACGCGATGCCGGCAACCGCAATAACCAGTCTTGTCCACGACACGTTGAACATGTTGGCACACCCTTCAAACCAATGCACTTCACCGCCGGACGGCCCGACATCAGCCCAAAGGGCACCGCCTTTGACAGAGCGTACCAATCTCGTGCGCGTTCGACGACGCCCTCGAGCCCCGGTACCCAGCTGGGCAGAGCCGTCCAGCGTCCCTCTCACGATCAGAACGCGTCGGGATCGTCCTGGACCGCGGCGGGAACGGGATGCTGATAGAGCCGGGACGCGTTTTCCCACGTCACCTTTCGGATCACCGACTCGGGCAGCCCGCTGATCTGTTCATGGATGACGCGTTGGGTGTGCGGCCACGTGGAGTCGCAGTGCGGGTAGTCGGCCTCGAGCAGGATGTTGTCTGCACCGATCCGTTCGTGCTGGATGAATGACGACTGGTCCTCCACCGCGCAGAACCAGAAGTTCCGCTTGAAGACTTCCGCCGGGTGCAGACTTTCACCGAGCGCCTTCCACGTCCCGTACATGTCGTGGTAGCTCAGCATGTGGTCGAGACGATCGAGAAGGCCTGCCACCCAGCCGATCCCGCCCTCCGACAGGCAAATCCTCAAGGACGGGTACCTGGTGCACACACCCGAGTACAGCCAGTCCACCGCCGCGGTGATGGCGTACGCGAAGAACAGCACACCAGCCACGTCCGGGGGTGCGTCCTCGGTGGTCGATGGCGACGTGCCCGACGACCCGATGTGCAGGTTCACCACCGTGCCGGTTTCGGCACAGGCTGCGATCAGCGGATCCCAGTGGCCCGAGTGAATGGTCGGCAGTCCCAGCATCGCCGGGTTCTCGCTGAACGTCACCGCATGAAATCCGCGTTCGGCGTTCTCGTAGATCATCTTCGCGCCGATGTCCGGGTCGAGCAGCCACGGCAACTGGCACGGAATGATCCGCCCGGGGTGAGCGCCGGCCCAGGACTCGATGTGCCAGTCGTTCCACGCCCTGACCGACACCATCGCGAGATCGCGATCGGAGGTCACCTGCTGCAACCGCTGGCCGGCGAAACCGGGAAGGAACGACGGGAAGTTCAACGACGCGTATACGCCATTGAGATCCATGTCCCTGACGCGTTCGTGGATGTCCCACGCGCCGCGCCGCATTTCGTCGAAGCGGCTCGGTTCGAATCCGTACTCGGATACCGGACGCCCGACCACCGCGTTGAAGCCCACGTTGGGCAGCGACTGACCGTCGTACAGCCAGGTCTGTCCGCCATCGTCGGTCTCGACCACCCGTGGGGCGCGCTCGGTGAACCTCTGCGGAACCCGTCCCTCGAAGGTGTCCGGGGGCTCCACGATGTGGTCGTCGACGGAGATGACGGTGTAGCGGCGCTCGGCCCGTTCGGGTTCGGGCAGGAACGTGACGGTTCGGTCGGCGCCGACCTTGGCGGTGGTGAAGCCCAGATTCGCCGACATCTCGTCGATCGACTTCATGGTGCGCAATCCTCGTTTCTCGTCATCCGTTCGGCCGCTAGCTCAGAACGCCGGGATCCTTCGTGATGGTCATCCTCGCCGCCCCGGCCCAGTACACGTCGGCCGCGCGCTCGATCAGCGACGCTTTCATCCCCGCCATGTCGCCGCGGTTCATCTGCGAGGGGGTCCGGCCGGTGAGCATGACGTCGTATGACAGCTTGCACACGCGCTCGATCGACGCGGCCCGGTAGACCGCTTCCGCCATGTTGCGGCCGGTGACGATGACGCCGTGATTCGCCAGGATCGTCAGGTTGGCCGACCCGATCTGTGCAGCGAGTTCGGCGGCGCGCCAAGGCGTATCAATCTCTCCGTCGTAGTTTTCGACGAGATACATGTCATCGAGGAACAGCGAGCCGGTTTGATGAACAAGATCGGGAAGCATGGGCAGCGCGGCGAGCAGGCTGACGTAGTAGGGGTGGTTGTGGATGACCACCCGGGCGTCGGGTCGCAGCCGGTGCAGTTCGGTGTGGATGTGAATCGCGGGCGTGACGTCCCAGCGCCCCCGGACCACCCGCGCGTTCTCGTCAACGACGCAGATGTCGGATGCGGTCAGCTCCTGCCACCACAGTCCCCACGGATTGACGAACATGTCGGACTGTCCGTCGGGCTGCCAGGTGATGTGTCCGGCCATGTTCTCGGCGAAACCGAGGTCGGCGAGGTGGCGGAATGCCACCGCCAACATCTGCTCGTCGGTGAGGTCGACGCCGATGGGCGGCACCTTCGACGGCGCCCATACCTCAAGGCCGCCGGGCCGCACTTCGTCTGTGGTCATGATCGCTCCAGTGTCAATCGGATGTCGTCGCGAAGTCGGCCTTTGGCGATCTTGCCGCCCACCGATCGTGGGAGTTCGTCGAGGACCTCGAGTCGTTCGGGCAGCAGTTCCTTGGAAACGCCTTGGGCCAGAAGGTGATCGACGAGCGTAGGCAGATCGAGAGCGTCGGCGCCTTTGAGTTCAACGAAGACGCAGACGCGCTCTCCGAATAGGGGGTCCGGCATCGCGACCGCCGCAGCCACGGCGACGGCGGGATGGGTCGCCACCGCCTCCTCCACCTGGACCGCGCTGATGTTCTTCCCGCCGCGCAGGATGAAATCAGATGTCCGACCTGCCAGGCTGAGGTAGCCGTCGGCGTCCAGTTCGCAGATATCACCCATCCGCATCCACCCGTCCTTCGTGAACAACTTGTCGTGGTCGGTGCCACCGAGGTAGCCAAGGCTGGTCGCCGGCCCACGGCAAGCCGGTTGTCCGCGGCCCGATTCCGTGACGTCGACATCGCCGTCGAAGAGCCGCACCTGCATCTCCGGCACGATCCGGCCTGCGGTGCGTAGTCGATGGTGGAATGAATCTGCAACGGTGGTCGCACTCAGCAATCCGGTCTCGTTGGAACCGTAGAACTGCAGGATCTTGGCCCCGGTCAGCTCCTCGAACTGGGCCGCCTGCAGGTACGGCAGTGGCTCACCGCCGGTGAAGACAATGCGCAAGCTGGTCATGTCGTAGTCCCGGACCGCGCGGTTGGCCAGCATCATCATCAACTGCGTGCTGACGCAGCACAGCACCGTCGCCTGATGACCCGATATCGCCGCGCAGGTCCACGCGGGATCAAAGCGCTTGGTTCTGATTGCCGTTGCGCCCAGATAGACAGGTGTGGTGTGGGAGGTCCAGATTCCGAAGCCGAAGGGCGTGGGGATCACGGGAAGAAAGACGTCGTCTGCGGTGAGCTCGCCGTTGGCGACCGCCTTCTGGTGGAAGTACTGCCATCGATTCTGTGTGTGCACAACACATTTGGGCATTCCGGTGGTACCCGACGTGGAGTTGATCAGGAAGACGTCGTCGGGGCCGACGGGTGACAGGCCGGCCGCGGCCTGTGGTCGTGAGCGGGTGTCGACGAACAGTTCGGACGAGCGATCCCCGAGCGCCACCGTGCGAACGCCCAAGCCGGATTTTGCGACCGCCTGCGCCGCCGGCTCGAGTCTCTCGGAATCGCTGACCAACAACGACGGCCGCGCGGTGCGCAGGATCTGCGCGACCTCCCGCACACCCGCGCGCGCTCCGAGACCGACCGTGACCGCGCCGCAGCGTTCGACCGCCACCAGCAGCACGTGAATGGCCGAGCTGTCGTTGTGCCATACCGCGACACCGTCGCCGGGCGCCACACCCAGATCCAGCAGCTCCTGCGCCAGGTTCGTGGCGGCGTGGTCGAACTCGCACCAGGTCAGCCGAAGGTCGGCGCCGTCGCCGCAAAAGTCCACATACGCCGGTTTGTCGGGTGTCGAACGGGCGTTACGCCGGACGCACTCCGACAGCGTGACGTCCGACCACCAGCCGGCTGCCCGGTAGCGCGCGGCTTCGGCGCTCGTGACGGCGTCGCCGTCGACATCCATCACCCGATCATATGAACTGCCCAGTCCGCCCGGCTGTCGAAGGTGGGTCTCACAAAGCCTCTCCAAAAAGTGCCTCTCCAAAAAGTGTCACGCTCGGCCGGGTTGGTGCTCCTACCTGTCAGCGCGGGCCACCCAGGGGCCCCGACGAGACCAACGAGGAGAAACCAATGAACACCAACCGCAACAAGCTGGTCCTGCGCCGGCAGAGCATCCGCACCCTGACCGCCGGCGAACTGTCTTTCGCCCACGGCGGCCAGGGAAACGGCACCGGCGGCACCATCACCTCCGGCACCGGCACCACCATCAACACCGGCACCTGCATCCCCACCAGGCCCGCCACGCAGACCAAGCCGACGACGAAGATCTAGTGAGTTGTCCCCGCGAAGGACGCAATTTCTGATCCCGCAACACCTCACGGCACCAGCAGCCACAATGTGTGTCGTGAGCGCGGAAGACAGCGCCGAAGGCCCTCGGGAAGACAGGGGGAAAGACGCTGTCCGTTATCAATCGGTGTTTCGCGAGCGCTGGCGGGACCGCCAGTCGGCGGGGGCCCGACCCGGCGAGCTGATCGCGCAGCCGGCGTGGATCGACGCCGGACTTGTCGTGCTGGCCGGGCTGGTGGCCGCGGGCGCCGTGGCGGGCGCCACGATAACCGTCGCGCGCACCGCGGCGTTGCCCGCGGTGGTGCAGGGAACGTCGGTGACCGCGGTCAGCTCCGGCGGCGCGGAGCTCGCCCCGGGCACCGCGGTGCAATACCGGGACGCATCCGGCGCAACGCAAGGCGCGGTCGTCGCCGAGGTGACCCCGACCGAGGTGATCGCGCAGTTGGAGCAGCCAGGTCCGGGCTCCGCGGGTGTACTGCTCATCCCGGCCGGGCGTCAACGGCTGATCAGCGTGTTGCTGCCGAGGCTCGGGTGAGGTGGCGCCGGCGCGCGATCCCCTATATCGCGCAGGCTGAGATGGCCGATTGCGGTGCCGCCGCGCTGGCCATGGCGCTGGGTTATCACGGCCGCCACGTCTCACTGGCCGAGATGCATGAGGCCACCGGCACCGGGCGTGACGGCATAGACGCCCTTCGGCTTGCCGAAGCCGCCACCGCCTATGGATTGCGTGCCCGCGGTGTCGCCACCGAACTCGACGACCTGCGTGTGCTGCCCCGCGGCACCGTCTTACATTGGGGCGCTGCACATTTCGTGGTCCTCGAGTCCACCTCACGGCGCGGTGTCACGATCGTCGATCCTATCGCGGGTCGCTACCGGGTCACCTGGAAAGCCGTCAACGATATGTACAGCGGGGTGGCCATCATGCTGGAGCCCACCTCGTCGTTCGCGGCAGGCGGACGGCCGGCGCCGGGTGCGCTCTACCATGCCCGCCGGATGCTGAGCCGCTCGAGTGGAATCGGCAAGGTGCTCGGCACCTCGGTGGTTGTTCGGCTGATGGCGCTGGCCGTGCCGGTGCTGACCGGCGTGGTCGTGGACCAGATCGTGCCGGCCGACGACGGGCACTTGCTGAAAGTCCTGGCCGCGGTGATGGCCGCGCTCATCGGCTACTCGGTACTCGCGACCTTCCTGCGGGCCCGTCTGCTGCTGCGACTGCGCAGCCGGCTGGATGTCGAGATGACACTGGGTTTCCTCGAGCACCTGGTGGATCTGCCGTACGCGTTTTTCCTCAAACGCTCATCCGGGGACCTGATGATGCGGCTGCGCAGCAACGCCACGGTCCGCGAGATCCTGACCACCGGCACCATCGCCGCCCTCCTCGACGGCGCACTGGCCACCGTCTATCTGCTGGTGATACTCGCCCTGTCCCCGGTGATGGGAGCGCTCGTCGCCGTGTTGGCTGCCGCCGAGGTCACCGTTTTGCTGGCCGCGCGGCGCCGCAACCAGCATCTGATGGGCGAGGCGCTGGCCACCGAAGCGAAATCCCAGTCCTACGCGTACGAGATGTTCTCGGCGGTGGAAACCCTCAAGGCCGCCGGTGCAGAGCGCCGCGCCGTGTCGCACTGGTCCAACCTGTTCGTCGCCGAGCTGAACGTCTCGCTGCGCCGCGGGCGCCTTTCGGCTGTGGTGGAGACCGCGACCCATGGGCTGGCGCTGCTGTCGCCCATCGCGGTGCTGTTGCTTGGCGCCAATCTTGTTGGCAGCGGGAAACTCTCGCTGGGCACCATGCTGGCGCTGGCCGCGCTGGCCACCGCATTCCTCGAACCGCTGGCCACCCTTGTCGGCACCGCGTTACAAATCCAACTGCTCGGCAGCTACCTGGCCCGCCTCGACGACGTCTTCAACACCCCGACCGAGACGGCCGGGCGCGACCTGCGACACGCGCCCAAACTGACCGGAGCGGTGCGCGCCGAACATCTCACCTTCCGCTACAGCCCCCACATCCCACCGGCCGTCGACGGCGCCGACCTCGACGTGCAGCCCGGGCAGGTCCTGGCCATCGTCGGGCGTTCCGGCTCCGGCAAATCCACCCTGGGCCGGCTGTTGTTGGGCCTCTACTCACCCTCGGACGGTCGTGTCCTGCTCGACGGGATCGACCTGGCCACCCTGTACCCGCGCAGCGTGCGATCCCAGATCGGGGTGGTCACCCAGGACCCCTACATTTTCGGGCTGTCGATCCGCGACAACCTCATGCTGGGCGACCCCAGTCTGCCGTTGGAACGGCTCGAGGCCGCCGCCGAACTGGCCGGCGTCGCCGAGGACATCCACGCGATGCCGATGGGGTGGGACACCCCGCTGGTCGACGGGGGCGCCTCACTGTCCGGCGGTCAACGTCAGCGGCTGGCCCTGGCCCGCGCACTCGCCCCCCAGCCACGGATCCTGCTGCTCGACGAGGCGACCAGCAGCCTCGACACCGTCACCGAGGCCAAGGTCCACGCGAACATCGCCCGGCTCGGATGCACGATGATCCTCATCGCCCATCGGCTGGCCACCGTGATCGACGCCGACCACATCGTCGTGATGGACGCCGGCCGGGTCGTCGAGGTCGGTTGCCACCGTGACCTTTTGGCCGCAGGGGGTCATTACGCACGACTGATCGCCGGACAACTCGTCAGCGAAAGCCCGGGGTAGGAGGCTGGGATGGTTGCGTCACTGAGGCCGAGCGGCTTCTTCGTGCTGCGCGCTCCCCTGCTGCCTTTGGAGGAGTTGGATCGACTGCGCGCCGATCCCATGTACTGGCGCATCTTGGTGAACCGACCGGAGGTTCTCGAGGCGCTGCACCTGGCCTCACCGGGGCTGGTGCGCCGATTGGCCGCCGGCGATCCGGATCAGCGGGTGATCGCCTCGGTGACCGCCTACCTGGTGCGGATGTGTACCCGGGCAACGCCGTTCGGGTTGTTCGCAGGCTGCTCGGTAGGCGAGGTCGGCGAGACCACCGCGTTACTGGTCGATGGCCCGGAGGGCACCACCCGGCACAGTCGACCCGACACCGAGGTGCTGGCGTCACTGGTGGAGCGGCTGCTGGCCGACCCGTCGACGCGGCAGGCGATGGTGGTGGAGCCCAACTCCAGCCGCTATCACGCGGCGGGCGCGATGCGGCTCATCGAAAGCCGGCTTCACGACGGCCGCCGCAGCCATCACCTGGTCGTCGTCGAAGACGACGCCCCGCTGCGGTGTGCGTTGGATGCGGCCGCCGGAGGCAGTCTGGTTGAGAAGGTCGCTGAGGCCGTGCAGGCGGACACGGGCGTCGACCCGGGTGAAGCCCGCGAGTACGTGGACGCCCTGGTCGATGCCCACGTGCTGACGCCGGTAGCCGAGCCCGCGGTGACCGGCACAGAACCGTTGGCGCACGTGCTGTCAGCTCTGAACGGGCCGAGCGTTGCGGCGACGTCAGAGGCGTTGGGTCGGGTGTCCGACGAGCTCGCCGCTCTGGACGCCGCCGGGCTGGGTAACCCGCCCGAGGCCTACGAGGCCGTGGCAGCCACCCTGCTCGACCTGGCCGGCGAAGGCGACGACGCCCGGCTGATCCAGGTCGACCTGCACCGAGCGGGGTCGGGTCTGACCCTGGGCCGCGACACGATCAAGCACCTCACCGAGGCGGTGGATCTGCTGCACCGGCTGTCCGGAGCGGGCGAGGATGGCGCGCTCCGTCGTTTCAAGTCGGAGTTCGGTGCCCGCTATGAGGACCGCGAGGTCCCCTTGATGGAGGCCCTGGACGAGGAGATGGGCATCGGGTTCGACCGGTCGACGCATCCGGCCGCCGACGAGTCGCCGCTGCTGGCCGGTATCGACCTGGGCGGCGTGGCCTCGGACTTTGCGTTCTCCGCGCGGGATGCCGCCCTGCTCGATCTGCTGATCCGCGCCCGCGAAACCGGCGCAGGCAGCCTTGAACTCGACGCCGACGCAGTCGCGCGACTCGCCACCGCATCGCCGTTGCCGTTGCCGAACACGTTCGCCGTCGGCGCCAGCCTGCTTGAGGACGGCATCGAGATCCAGGGCGTCTACGGCCCGTCGGGCGCGGAGCTTCTCGGGCGGTTTTGTCATGGCGACGCGCGCCTGCACGACGCCGTGCGAGCGCACCTGCGCGCCGAAGAGGCGCACACGCCCGGTGTGGTGTTCGCCGAGCTCGTACACCTGCCGGAAGGACGCGTCGGCAACATCCTGGCTCGACCGGTGCTGCGCGACTACGAACTGGTCCTGTTGGGACGTTCGGGTGCACCCGCGGACCGTCAACTCAGTGTCGACGAGCTGACTCTGCGCCTCGCCGGTGACCGGCTCGTCCTCTACAGCAACCGGCTGGGCGCCGAAGTCCGCCCGCGGCTGACCACCGCGCACAACCCGGCGTGGCGCGGCTTCGGCGTGTACCGGTTCCTGGCGGCGCTGCAGCACGAGGGGGTGGCGGGCGGGCTTGCGTGGGACTGGGGTGTGCTGTCGAACGCGCCGAGCCTGCCCCGCGTCACCGCTGGGCGGCTGGTGTTGCACCGGGCCCGCTGGCGGCTCTCGGCTGCTGAGCTGAAGGCCGTCACCGGCCCCGACGCGGCAGCCGGTTGGGCGGCCCTGACACGGGACCGCGGCCTGCCCGGCGAGCTGCTGATCGCCGACGGCGATAACCGGCTCTACGTCGACACCGCCAGCCCCACCCTGACCGCCACGGCCACCAAGGTGCTGCGCGGGCGGCAACAGGCTGTGGTCGAGGAGGTGCTGTCGACCGGGATCGCGCATGGGCCACAGGGCCGCTTCGCCCACGAACTCATCGTGCCGTTCATCCGTCGCGCCGAACCCGCACCGGCCCGAGAACCCTGGCGGACCCCAAGCGTGCGGCGTACCTTCGCGCCGGGCAGCCAGTGGCTCTACCTCAAGGTCTACACCGGCACCGCATCGGCTGACCGCATCCTCACCGAGACGGTCGGCCCCGTCGTCGACCGGTTGCGCGACGCCGGCGTTGTCGACCACTGGTTCTTCCTGCGCTACGCCGACCCCGAGCATCATCTGCGGCTGCGGTTCAACGGCGAGCCGGACGCGCTACGCGACCACGCCCTGCCCGCACTTACCGATGCGCTGGCCGCACCCCTCGGCGACGGGACAGTTGTGAAGGTTGCGCTTGACACCTACGTGCGCGAGATCGAACGCTACGGCGGCGACGAAGGCATCGAGCTTGCCGAACTGCTCCATGCGGCCGACAGCGAGGCCGTGCTGAAAGTGCTTGGCATGCTCGACGGGGACGACGGGCCCAACGCGCGCTGGAAGCTGTGCATGTACGCGACCGACCGCCTGCTCGCCGACGCCGGGCTGGACTTGCAGCAACGCCGCGACTGGGCCAAGGACGGCGCCGCGGGCTACCGGCCCGAGTACCCCAACGCAGCCAACCTCGAATCCGGCATCGGACAGCGCTGGCGCGGCGAGCGCAGCGAGCTCACCGCGCTCCTCGACGACACCAACGAACACCCGTACGAGCCCGCGCGCGAGGCAATTCGGCAGCGATCCGAACAGATCACGCCCCTGCTCGCCGAGCTGGCGGACCGTTCGCGGCGCGGGCTGCTGACCCAGCCCTTCGGACACCTGCTGCACAGCTTCAGCCACCTACACGCCATCCGGCTGCTGCGCTCAGCCGCACGCACCCACGAGCTGATTCTGCTGAGCTTCCTCGACCGCCACTACGCCAGCCAAATCGCCCGGGCACCCCGCACCAAGTAACGCGCGCCAGCGGACGGCGCCTGACGGGATCGGGCCCTCAGGCCGGTCGGAAAAAAACTTCTCAGAAAAGTGTCACGTTCGGCGCGGTCGGCGCTCCTACATGTGAGCGCGGCCCACCTGGGGCCACGACCACACCAACAAGGAGAAAACAATGAACACCAACCACAACAAACTGGCCCTGCGCAAGCAGAGCATCCGCACCCTGACCGCCACCGAGCTTCGCGTCGTGGCCGGCGGCCGCGCAAGCGACAGCGGCGGCAACGGCACCGGCACCGGCACCGGCAACGGCACGGGAACGGGAACCGGCAACGGCACCGGCACAGGCACGCAGGCTCGGTTGTTTCGGGTCTGATTTCGTCAAACACACCACCGCCCCATAACCGGCCCGACAGGGGATATGGGGCGGTGGTCGTTGTGCGCGCGGCCCACTCGGGCCACGGCCACACCAATCACGGCCACACCAATCACGGCCACACCAACAAGGAGAAATCAATGAACACCCACCACAACAAGCTCGCCCTGCGCCGGCAGAGCATCCGCACCCTGACCGCCGGCGAGCTTCGCTTCGTGGCCGGCGGCCGCGAAAGCGGCGGCGGCCCCGGTCCGGTCTCGACGGCCGGCGGCGGCGAAACCCACACCACCGGAGCGAAGGTTCGGTTGTGGTGAGTCGCCCTCGCAACCACTGACTCGTCAAACACACCACCGGCCCATAACCGGCCCGACAGCGGTTATGGGGCGGTGGTCTTTGTCATCCAAATATCTCTCGAAAAAGTGTCACGTTCGGCGCGGTTGGCGCTCCTACCTGTGAGCGCGGCCCATCCCCGGGACCACGACCACACCAACACAAGGAGAAACAATGAACACCAACCACAACAAACTGGCCCTGCGCAAGCAGAGCATCCGCATCCTCACCGCCGACGAACTGCGCATCGCCCACGGCGGCGACGGCGGCAACGGCACCGGCAACGGC
>Ga0209006_10001207_pt1 | contig 23458 bp, 24 predicted proteins | sample JacPin_JW_Ref_O2_FD_188567 | JGI IMG/M metagenome (GOLD analysis project Ga0209006, IMG submission 188567) | Forest soil microbial communities from Algoma, Ontario, Canada - Jack Pine, Ontario site 1_JW_Ref_O2 (SPAdes) (version 2) | ecosystem: Environmental > Terrestrial > Soil > Boreal... | reverse complement strand
GCCCCTGGAGGCTCCGTTTCCTGAGAAGCCTCCACTGCCGGAGCCCTCTTCACGCGAGCCCAGGAACTGCACCGAGTCGGCAATGATATCGATTGCCTGGCGCTTTGTCCCATCCTGCGCCTCCCACTCCCGCCAATCGAGGCGCCCGTCGAGCGCCACCGGCCGTCCCTTGGATAGGTAGCGCGCAGCGTTCTCACCCTGTGGGCCCCACACCTTGACGTTGAAGTAGTTGGGCTTGTCGACCCATTCGCCACTGCTCTGGTCCTTACGGCGGCCGTTACAGGCCACCCGAAGCTCGCACACGGACGTCCCGCTGGGGAGCGAACGCAGCTCGGGATCGGCGGTTAGGTTGCCGGTCAGTACGACCCGGTTGATGTTGGTGCCAGCCATGGGCTCAATTCCTTTCAGCTTGTTGCTCGGTAGTCGTGGGCCCACACATCTGTCGGCCCGTAAGCTCGACTCCCGAGTCTAGAGCGGCCTGCGGGCGCGACTCTCGCGCAGACGGTCTGGGCGGGCGCTGATCCCGCTTATTGCGAAGATCGCTTTGCCCGAGGGGAGGTGCGGAACACCTCATCCCAGTAGGGCGCGCTGATCCCGAAGCCGCGGGTGTGGTCCTGGAAGTGGTGGCGCATGTGCCGCTCGCGCAGCATCCGCCCGAGCGGGCCGCGCGGGCGGAAGTGGTGCAGGTAGTAGTGCGTGAGGTCATACGCGAGGTAGCCCGCGAAGAACCCCGCGCCGATCGCCGGCGCGTAGCGCGAGCCGAAGATCAGGTAGAGGATCCCGAATACGACCGCGCCCAGGGGAACGCTCACCGCCGGTGGCATCACCAGGCGCAGCGGGTCGTTCGGGTGGTCGTGGTGGATGCCGTGGATGATCCAGTGCAGGCGCGCCCCGAGCCCGTCCACTGGCTCGAAGTGGAACACCAGCCTGTGCAGCCAGTACTCGAACAGCGTCCAGAGCGCGTACCCGCCCACGGTCAGTCCGACAGCCACGAGCACGCTCAGCCCTGACAGCGCCCACGCGAACAGGGCCACGATCGCAGGCAGGAAGATCAGCACCGGCACAGCCGGGTGAACCCGCGAGAGGGCGTCGAGCACGCGCGACTCGAACATCGGCGGAGACGCACGCAGCACGTCGCTCCTGGTCGTGGAGCGGTCCGTCATGTCCTCAGCCTCAGCCCAGCTCATGGGCCGATGTTATTACGCTCGCAGCGAATACATAAGCGACCGCGCGGCGTCTAGGAAAGCGGAAAACGGCTAGGCCGGCTCGCCGAGCGCAACCTCGACCTGCTCGACCGGAGCGTCCGGTGGGGTCTCGGTCTCGGTGGGCCGCGATACGGCCGCGGAGGAACGCATGTCGGGCGCGTCAGGCACGCCCGGCGCGAGCTTGATGATGCGGAAGCGAAGCACGCCGTCGGTGATCCGCAGCGTGCGGTCCAGGCCATCGAGCAGCTCGGTCGTGCCTGCGTGGAACTGCAGCAGGTGGTACTCGGCGTTCGCTTTTTTCTCGATCGGATAGCTCAACGCTCGCTCGCCCCAGTCGTCGTTGCGCAGCAGCTCGCCCTGAGCCTCGATCGCGGAACGAACGTCGGTGAGGATCTTCGCCCGCGCGTCGTCCTCAGCTTGTGTGTCCAGCATCAGCACGAGATCGTATGTGGGCGCGGGCAAGGTCATCTGCGTCGGTCGCAAAGAGTAGCGCGTTGTGAGCGACGGTCCCGCGGCGCGGCCGCGTCAGTGCGAGCGGGCCTTCGCGCGGATGTCCGCCAGCTGCTCGTCGATCCAGTCGCCGGGATCGCGTTGCGTGACGATCTGCACGAGCCCCTGTGCGCGTCGGTGGCGCTCCCCCGGGTCCATCGTCAGCGCGGCATAGATCGAGTCGGAGAGCTCCTGGATGTCGAACGGGTTGACCGACAGCGCGTACTCGCCGAGCTCCTCGTGGGCGCCCGTGTTCTCCGAGAGGATCGAGACGCCCTCGCGCTCGTTGACGATCGGTCCCTCCTTGGCGACGAGGTTCATTCCGTCGAACATCGCGTTGACGAGCAGCACGTCGTAGTGCTTGTAGGCGGCCATCGCCTCCTCGAGGTCGTCGCGCAGCTTCAGCTGGATCGGCATCCAGTCCGGCGTGCCGTGGCGGTGGTTGACGACGGCCACGAGCGCCTCGATGCGCTCGAGGTACTCGGCGTACTGGGGCACGTCCGTTCGCGAGGGCATCAGCTGCGCCATGAAGGTGACGCGCTCGGTGAACTCCGGATGCTGCTCCAGGAACAGGTCGAACGCGGAGAAGCCGCGCAGCACGTTCTTGCTCAGGTCCGCACGATCGACTCTCAGGATCAGGTAGTCGCGCCGACGGCGCAGCAGCTCCTCCTCGAACTCCCTGACACGCGCGCTCTGGGCGATCTGCCGCGTCGCCTGATGGTCGATCGGCAGCGGGTATGCCCTGACCCACACCTCGCGCTCACCGAAGCGCACGACGCCGCCCTCGAAGTCGACGTCCAGCTCCATCAGGTCGTGGCAGCACTGCAGGAAGTTGTGCCGGTAGGAGCGGGTGTGAAAGCCGATGATGTCGTTCGCGAGAAGGCCCTTGTAGATCTCCTCGCGGATCCGCGTCGGCAGTACCCGCCAAGCGTCCGGCTGCGTCCACGGAATGTGGATGAAGTGGTGCAGGAACACGTCCGGACGCGCACGGCGGACGAGGTCCGGCAGCGTGTACAGGTGGTAGTCGTGGACCATCACCACCGGCTCCTGCGCGCCCTCCAGCTGCTCGACGACCGCCCGCGCGAGGTCTTCGTTGACGACGTTGTAGCCGAACTCGAAAGCTTCGACCTCCTCGCGGCGGATGTCCGGCGCGTTGGAGAGGTCCCACAGGTAGTGCTGGATGAACCACAGCATCGGGTTCGCGAACACGTTGTAGAAGCGGTCGTAGGCGTCCGGATCGCTGACCACCAGTCGCACCTGGTATTCGCCGCCGCCGGGCGAGCGCACGGGGAAGGCACGGCCGTCGTGCTCGCGCGAGACCTCTGCGTCGTAGTCGCTCATCGCCGACGCGATCCAGATCGCGTCGCGATAGGAGGCGAGACCCGTCAGCGCTGTGACCAGCCCCCCGGAGCCGCGTTGGACCTCCCCGTGAGCCTGGAAGGTGACCGGCCCACGATTGCTCACCAGCACCAGCGGAGCCCGCTGTGCCGGCTCCCCGGTCATGCCTCAGCTAGCTCGTTGAAGATCCGCAGATAGTCGCGCAGGTAGCGCGGCGTGAGGAAGTGGCCGCGCACGTGCTCCTTGCCGCGCCGGCCCAGCGTGCGTCCGAGCTCGGGGTCGCGCAGGAACTCGAGCGTGCGCTCGGCGCACTGCTCGGGGCTCGAGACCAGGAAGCCGGTGACGCCGTCCTCGATCTGCAGCGGGATCCCGCCGACGTTGCCGCCCACGAACGGGCGCGCCTTCCAGATCGCCTCGGAGACCGTCAGTCCGAAGCCCTCGCGGGTGGACTTCTGGATCAGCACGTCGGCGTGCGACTGGAACGCGTTGACCTCGATCGCCCCGACGTTGTTGAAGTTGTTCAGGATGTGGATGTCCGCGTCGCCGTCCGCGTGCGCGACGGTGGCGTTGAAGTAGTCCCAGCCCTCCGGGTCGTCGCTGGCCATCGAGCCCACCAGCGCCAGCTGCACGTCCGGCATCGACTCCTTGACCTGGTGGTAGGCGTCGATCACCCCCAGCGGGTCCTTCCAGGGGTCAAAGCGGGACACCTGGCAGATCAGCGGCCGGTCGACGTCGATGCCGAACTGCGCACACACGAACGCCCCGTCTTCGGGCGAGAGCGCCATGTTCTTGGGCGTCAGCGGGTCGATCGCCGGAGGCACGACGTTCACGTGCCCCTTCATCCCCTCGGGCACGTAGGCCTGCATGTGGAACAGCGACTGCGGATACTCCTGGATGTAGGGCAGCAGCTGGCGGATCGTGTCCGGGTTGGGCGTGGAGACGTCGATGTGACAGCGCCATACCCAGCCCTTGGCCTTCTCGGGGACCAGCTGGCAAAGTGCCGCTGGCTGCGGGTCGTGGACGAGGCACACATCCCAGCCGCCGGTGAGCTCGGCAGCGTTCATCTCGTTGTAGCGAAGCCACGTCGCCCACTGCTCCTCGTCGAGGTCCTGCGGAGCGCCCTGAAGCGCGTTGTGCATGAGCTTGGTCGCGTTGAAGAACTCTTCGCGCCCGTAGATCACCTGCCACTCGCAGTCCAGGCCGACGTCGCGCATCAAGGGCACGAGCGTGTAGAGGATCTCTGAGACGCCGCCGCCGAAGGCGGTCGCGGAGATGTGCACGACACGCTTGCCCTGCAGCGGCTCGGCGAGCTCGCGGATTTCCGCGATCAGCTCCCGCCCGCAGATGTGCGTGTAGTCGGAGAGTGTCTTATGGGCAACGGCTACTGGCTGGAGCACGCGGCGGCACGATACCTAAACCGGCGCCCAGACCCGCGCCAATGGGCGCTGCGGCGCGCTTTCGGGGTGTGCGATCCGGTGAGCGCACGCGGAGCCGACCCGCTGGTTATGGTCTATGCATGCTGAACGGGCGCCTGTACCGAGCGGCCTTCCTGCCGTTCCTGTTCGCACTCGCGATCGCCGCCTTCTCGCTCGGGACGCGACCGGGGGCGCTCAGCTCCAGCCTCGCCCCCGACGCGTTCGAAGGCGCGCCAGCGTTCGCGGAACTGAAGTCGATCGCTGCCCGTTTCCCTCACCGCACCCCCGGCAGCCGCGGCGATCAGCAGCTGGCGCAGCACGTCGCGAGCACCCTCAAAGGGCTGGGCGGCTCGCGCGGCGGCGGCTTCTCCGTGCACACCTATCGCTTCGAGGCCCAGACGATCGACGGCGAAAGATCGTTGACGAACGTCGTCGCGCAGCGCGCCGGGTCCACGAGTGAGGCGCCGATCCTGATCCTCGCCCACCGCGATGCCGCTGGGCGTGGCGCGCGGGCGGAGCTCTCCGGCACGGCCGCGCTGCTCGAGCTGGCACGCGTGTTCGCCACACGTGAGACCAAGCGCACGATCGTGATCGCGTCCACCAGCGGCGGCAGCGGCGGCAATGCCGGCGCGCAACAGCTCTCCGCTGAGCTGCATGAGCCATTCGACGCGGCGATCGCGATCGGTGATGTGGCAGGCACGCGCATGCGCCGCCCCTTCGTGGTGCCCTTCTCGGACGGGCTCGGCTCCGCTCCGCTGCAGCTGCAGCGGACGGTGGACGAAGCGATCGGCCAGGAGGCAGGTGTCAGCGCCGGCGCCCCGAGCATCGGGGCCCAGCTCTCCCACCTCGTCTTTCCGATGGCCCTCGGCGAACAGGGGGTGCTGAACGCCGCCGGCGTTCCGGCCGTCCTCGTCCAGGTGTCCGGTGAACGTGGCCCCGCGGCCGGCGAGGGTGTGAGCATGGAGCGCCTCGAAGGCTTCGGGCGCGCTTTGCTCAGTGCGGTCGATGCGCTGGACAGCTCACCCAGCGTCTCCCCGTCGATGCAGACGGGACTCGTGCTCTCGCACAAGACGCTGCCGATGTGGGTCCTGCGACTGCTGGTGATCACGTTTCTGCTGCCGCCGCTCGTTGCCGGCGTGGATGGGTTGGCCCGCGCCCGGCGCCGGCGCCTGCCGGTCGGGCGCTGGGTCCTGTGGACGCTCAGCTGCGCGCTTCCGTTCTTCAGCTGTGCGCTGCTCGCGTGGGTGCTCGGCGCGCTTGGCGTGCTCGGCGAGGCTCCTTCGGGGCCAGTGCCACCGGCGGCGCTCACGCTAGACGGCACGGCGATCACTGCACTCGTGGCCGTGGCTCTGACGTTCGCGCTGGCATGGCTGCTGTGGGGCGCGCTCGTGCGGCGCCTGCGCTGGGGAGGACCGCCTGCGCCGGAGGTGGCGGGGCTGTCGCTCGTGCTGGTGGCGATCCCGCTCGCCTTGATCGCCTGGTTGGGCGACCCGTTGACGGCGCTTCTCGCGATCCCCGCCTTGCACCTTTGGCTGTTGATCGCCTCGCCGGAGACGATCGCTCTCGGCGAACGCACGCGTCGCCTGGCCCTTCTCGGGTTGGTGGCGATCGGCGTGCTTCCGCTCGCGTTGCTGATCCTCTCCTACGCCAGTCAGCTCGGCCTCGGCGGCGGCGAGGTGGCGTGGACAGGGCTGTTGTTGCTTGCTGGCGGATACGTAGGCTTCTGGGCCGGGCTACTTTGGAGCGTTGCATTCGGATGCATTGCCGCCGCGACGATCCTCGCTGTCAGGGCCGCGCCGGACGTGCCCGTCGCGCAGAGCGGCACGCCGATCGAGGTCACGATTCGCGGGCCCATGAGCTACGCCGGGCCGGGATCGCTTGGTGGTACGGAGTCCGCTCTGCGACTATAGGGAGGCCGGTGTCAGAGCTTAGATTCACTCCAGCGCCCGCCGCAGGCATGCGTGGCCGGGATCGACGTCGTCCGACCGCGGCGCGCGCGCTGCGCTTCGGCGCGGTGACGCTGATCGTCCTCGGGGTCCTGGCGCTCGTGGACGCGGTCGTCACGCTCGTCTGGCAGGAGCCGATCACGGCGCTGTACGCCCTGCTGGAGCAGGACCATCTGAGCGGTGAGCTGCGCAGCGTCGAACACGCCGCGCCGACGCCGGTCGAGCGCCGCGCGCTGGCAAGCCTCTCCGACGAGCGCAGCCGCATCGAGTACCTCGCGAGCCAGGCCCAGCGTCACACCCCCAACGGTGCGCCGATCGGGCGCATCTGGATCCCCCGCGTGGACGCGAGCTACATCGTCGTCAACGGCACCGACACGGAAGACCTGATCAAGGGCCCCGGGATCTACAAGGAAACCCACTTCCCGGGCGTGCCGGGCACGACGGCGATCGCCGGTCACCGAACCACCTGGCTCGCGCCGTTCCGCGAAATCAACTTCCTCAAACGCGGCAATCGAATCGTGCTGAAGATGCCCTACGCGCAGTTCACCTACAGGGTCACCGGCCAGCGCGTCGTCTCGCCCGACGACGTGCCTGCTGCCGTCTCGGAAGTCGGCTACACGCGCCTGGTGCTCTCCGCGTGCACCCCTGTATTCAGTGCCGCCAAACGCCTGCTGGTGTACGCGCGCCTGACGCGCACCGTTCCCGAGGGCGCCGCCCGTGAGCTGCCCGGAGGAGGCGTTCCCCGGCCGATCGAAGCACCGCCGAGCGCCGCGCAGGAGCCGGCTGCTGTGCGCCCGCTAGACGGCGTGCTCGTATCCCGCGATCCGTACAGCGTCTCCCCGGTCGTCTGAGAGCGTCACACCGGCCGGGCCCTCGCGTGCCTCCCCGATCCAGGTGACCGCCTCACCGCCGCTCTCGCGCAGTGCCGCCTCGATCTGGGTGCGATCGCCGGCGGCTACGCAGAAGCACAGCTCGTAGTCTTCGCCGCCGGCGGCCGCGAGTCGCCACGGCGGTACGCCGAGCTGTGCGGCGACATCTTCAACGCCGTCGTGCAGCGGTAGCGCGTCGAGCTCGATCTGCAGATGCACGCCGCTTGCGCAGGCGAGGTGGGCGGCGTCGGTGGCAAGGCCGTCGGACAGGTCGATCATCGCGTGAACGCCGGCCGCCACGAGCGCGCGGCCCTCCTTCAAGCGCGGCAGTGGACGCCTCGAGCACGCGAGCGCGGCATCCGCCCCGGGGGTGGAGCGCTCGACGCGGCCGTCCAGCACGGCCAGAGCCGCCGCGGGCGCACCCAGCCGACCGGTCACGCCGACCAGGTCACCGGGGCGCGCTCCGTCGCGGCCGACCAGCTCGTCGGCGTGATCGGCCCAGCCGACGGCTGTGATTGCCACGGTGAGCACCGGCGCACTGACCACGTCGCCGCCGGCGATCACGGTGCCCGTCTTCCTGGCCAGTGCGTCGGCGCCGCGCACGAGCTCGAGCGCCCGTCGCTCGCCGAAGCCCTCGGGCAGCCCGAGCACGATGTAGGCCTCTCCCGGATCTGCTCCCATCGCCGCAAGATCCGACAGCGCGCCCGCGAGCGCCCGATGTCCGACCTCCTCGGGGCTCGCCCAGCCCTCGTCGAGGCGGAAGTGGACCCCCTCGACCATCGCGTCGACCGAGGTCGCGCAGATCGCCCGCGCGCGCACCACCGCAGCGTCATCGCCGATCCCGCGCACGATCCTCAAAGCTCGCTGGGAGCTGTTGAGCTCGCCCGCGATCGATTCGATCAGTGAGCGCTCAGCGATGCCGTCCTCAGCGGTGGCGGTAGACGATTCGCGCGCGGTCGAGATCGTACGGCGAGAGCTCGCAGCGAACGCGATCGCCCGGCAGGATGCGGATCCGGAAACGGCGCATCTTGCCCGCTACGTGTCCAAGGACCACGTGGTCGTTGTCCAGCTTCACGCGGAACATCGCGTTCGGCAGGGCCTCGATCACCTCGCCCTCGAATTCAACCTTGTCCTCCTTCGCCACGCGGCACCCCATCTGGTCGCCGACGCTATGCGCGGCGGACCGTTCGTCTTTGTGTTATCGAGACTCAAACTACCAGCGCCAAGGTCGCGAAGGGGTTTCCTCGCCGTGAAAGCTCAGCCCGCCGGCGCGCCACCGGTCTGCTTGACGGGCGGTTCGCGCACCGTGGGAGGGACAACCGGTTCGGTCGGGGTCTTGCTGGGGGGCTGCGATTTACCCGGTTCGCTGGGCGCGTTGCCGGTCTGCGGTTCGGAGGCTTTCCTGCCGGGCTTGTGGGCCTTGGGCTTTGCAGCATGTTCGGCCTGTTCGGCCTCTTGGTTCGCCAGCGCCTGGCCCGTGGTTGCGTATTTGCCGTAGAACGGCTTGTAGGCGATCGCTTCCTTGGATTCGGGGAGCGGCACACACGGTTTGCCTTCGGTGACCGCGGCCATGTACGCGTGCCAGATTTCCGCCGGGAGGTAACCGCCCTGCTGTGGCTCGCCGTGGACGTCGGTCATCGGCACGTCTCCACGCGGGTAGCCCATCCAGACGACGGTGGAGTAATCGGGGTCATAGCCATCGAGCCACGCGTCCACCAGTTCGCTTGTCGTCCCTGTCTTGGCCGCGGTCGGGCAGTCGATTGCAGAGCGTGTGGCCGTGCCCTCCTCGACGTTTTCGTGGAGGATGCTCGTCTCCACGCCGGTGACCGCTTCGCTCAGCACTTTCACGCGGTGCGGTTCGCCCCAGTTGTCATCGACATGTCCGTCGGGGAAGACCACTTTGGTTATCGCGATCGGTTCGTTGCGGTAGCCGCCGTCGGCCAGCGTCGCGTAGACGTCTGCCATTTCCAGCGGGGTGACTCCGAGGGTCAGCCCGCCGAGCGCCTGCGCGGGGTTGCCTTCTAGGTGCGTCTTCACACCCATCTCATAGGCCGTGTGGGTGATCGTTTCCTCGCCGAGGTCGGCGGCGAGCTGCGCGTAGACGGTGTTGTCGGAGGTGAGCGTCGCCTGGACGAGGTTGATCGACTTGTTCAGCGAGGTGCCCTCGAACGTCTTCACTTCGTACTTGGGTTCCGCAGCCAGCCAGCCGGGCGCGAGCGTGTGCGAGAAGTAGTCGGTGCTGTACGGATCTATCCCGTGCGTGAGGGCGTCGGCGAGGTCGATCGCCTTGAACGTGGAGCCCGGCTGGCGGTGCCCGTCTGCGGCGAGGTTGTATTGCGACTGCTCGTAGCTCTCGGACTCGGCCATCGCCTCGATGTCGCCGTTGTGCGGGTTGAGCGTGACGATCGCGGAGGCGGGGTCTCCGGGCTCGTCGAGTATTTCCGCAATCGCGTGGTGCGCGAGGCGCTGCATGTTCAGGTCGAGCGTCGTGTAGACCTTCAGTCCGCCGTGTTCGACCGTTTTCGCGCCGTAGCGTTCGATCAGCTGCTGGCGGACGTATTCGAAGAAGAACTTTTCGATCACTTCGGAGTAGTAGTAGCCGCGGTGTGTCTCCAGCGGCGCCTGCTCTGTCTGCTTGGCGAGTGCCTTGCTGATGTAGTGCAGTTCGGCCATCTTCGCGAGCACCTCGTTGCGCCGTTCCTTCGCGGCGACATGGTCGGTGAGGGGGTTGTACTGCGAGGGTGCCTGCGGCAGTCCGGCGAGCAGCGCCGACTGCTCGAGGTCGAGGTGTGACACGGGCTTGTCGAAGAGAATCCGCGACGCGGCCTGCACGCCGATCATCGTCTGTCCCCCAACGGTGCCATAGGGAACGTCGTTGAGATAGCTGTTGAGGATTTCGTGCTTGCTGTGGTGTTCGTTGTATTCGAGCGCGAGCTTGGCCTCGGCGATCTTCTGCTTGAAGGTGTGCTCGTCTCCGCCGAGGTACAGGTTGCGCACGAGTTGCATCGTGATCGTCGAGGCGCCCTGCAGCGCTTTGCCATGCACGAGGTCGCTGACCGCGGCACGAAATATCCCCGTCGGGTCGACGCCGTCGTCTTTGTAGAAGCGCTGATCCTCGATCGAGACCGTCGCGTCCTTCAGGTCGGTGGGGATTTCGCCCCAGTCGACGGGCGTGCGCAGTTCGTCGGACTGGATCGCGCCCAGTCGGGCGCCGTTGGCGGCGTAGACCTCTGAGGTGCCTCCGCCGATCGTCGCGTGCCGCGAAGCGAGGCGGCGCGTGCCGTCGGCGACGTGCAGCACGTAGCCCACTGCGCCGATCACTCCGATGACGAGCGTCACCACGACGGCGCCGATACCGATCAGCAGGGCTCGCTTGCCGGTGCCGCGCGTGCGGCGGCGCTTTCGTGCTTGTCGAGACATGCGCGACAGTCGAGATTAGCGTGGTCGGTGTGATTTTCTGCCGCTTGCAACCGTGGCGATCTCTAGGCTCGGTGCGAGCATCATGAACTCCGACACAGTCGAGCTGGCAGCACTCGAAGATCCAGGCGAGCTGGTGGCCGGCTCGCCGCCGCGCTGGTGGGCGCGTCTGCGTGAGGATCCCGCTCGGGTCGCTGCCGTGCGAGACACCTGGCGAGCCCTGTGGAGCTCGCGCCTACTCGTGTGGGTGGCGGGCGTGGGAACGGTCCTTGCCTTTGGCTTCGGTCCCGAGCGCAAAGCTTTCGACCCGCCCGGTGTGACGAGGGGCTTCGGGTGGCTGGGAAACCTGCTGGCGGCTCCGGCGGCACGTTGGGACTCGGCCTGGTACCTGGTGATCGCCCACTACGGCTATCGCCCGGAACTGGGTGCGTACACGTCCTCGCGCGCGGCGTTCTTCCCGCTGTATCCGCTCGGCGTCAGGACGATCGACTGGTTTGGCGTGCCGGCGGTGCTCGCCGGAGTGTTGCTCTCCGTGTGTGCCCTGGCGTTGGCGCTTTACGGCATCCACCGGCTGACCACGCTGGAGCTCCTGCGAGACGCGCGTGTCTCGCTCTCGAGCGATCGCGTCGGTGAGGCCGCGCGGCTGGCGGTGCTCGTGACGGCGTTCTCGCCGATGGCGTTCTTCCTCTCGGCGGTCTACTCGGAGTCGCTGTATCTCGCGCTGTCGGTCGGCCTCTTCTGGAGCGCGCGTCAGGGGCGATGGACGTGGGTGGGCGTGCTCGGTGCGCTCGCGGGCGCCACGCGTAGCACCGGTCTCGTGCTGCTGCTGCCGGCAGCGATGATCTACCTGTACGGGCCACGGGAGGATCGGGTCCCGGACTTCCTGCGCAGCGGCCGGGCGCGTCTGCTCCCGCGCTACCGCCTGCGCCCCGATGCGTTGTGGCTGGGCCTCGTGCCTGCTGGGGCGATCCTCTACGGCGCCTACCTCGGCCTCGCCGGTGGCGATCCGATGGCGCCGCTGCGTGCCCAGAACGCCTGGGGTCGTCACTTCGCCGGCCCGTACGTGGCCGTGTGGGACGGCCTGAAGGCGGCGTTCGAGGGCGCCCGTCAGCTTCTGTCCTTCCAGAGCCGCCACGTCTATTTCCCTGCAGCCTCCGGCACCCCGACAGTGGCCGCCGCCCACAACGTGGCGCTGTTCGCGTTCCTGCTCGCTGCGGTGCCGGCCACGATCGGGGTTCTGCGCCGGCTGCCGCTGGCTTACGGCGCCTACGTGCTGGTCGCCCTGGCGCTGCCGCTGTCGGACCCGGTGAGCTCGCAGCCGCTGATGTCGCTGCCACGCTTCCTGCTGGTGCTCTTCCCGCTGGGTATCTGGCTGGCGATGTGGCTGAGCGAGCATCCGCGTGCGCAGCGCCCGGCGCTCGTGGCTTCGGCGTCGCTGATGGTGCTGTTCCTCGCGCAGTTCGCGACCTGGCATTGGGTGGCTTGAGATGGAGGACCGCTCGTTGCACGACTCCGCGACGTGGAGCACTGGGCTGGCGCCCGAACCGAGCCCCCCGCTCGGGCCGCCTGAACAGGTATCCCGCTATGACCCGCCGGAGGGCGATCGGACGCGCTCACCTAGCCCCACATGGCCGCCGTGGACGGCGCCGGTGGCGCTGCTCGCAGGGCTGCTGCTCGCCCTCGTGGGGGCCCTCGTGGTGGACGTCGTCGCGGCGGCCCTGTTCGGAACGAAGATCTCGGGCGGCAACCTCCCGCCGGGGCTGTCGATCGCGGACACCGTCGTGCAGGACGTTGGCTTCGTGCTGGCGGCGGTCTACTGCGCGCATCTGGGCGGGCGCGTGGTGCGCTCCTGGCAGTTCGGGCTGCGCCGCCCGGGCGCGGGCTGGCGACGCGCCGCCGGCATGATCGTGCTGCTGCTGATCGCGTTCATCGTGCTCACTGCGATCTGGTCGGCTGCGGTGCATCCGGAAGAAGAGAAAACGCTCGAACAGCTTGGGTCCAACGAAGGCACGGCGTTGCTCGTGCTGAGCGCGGCGCTGACGTGCGTGGTCGCGCCGATGTGCGAGGAGTTCCTGTTTCGCGGGTTCATGTTCACAGCGCTTCGCAACTGGCGGGGCACCTGGCCGGCGGCGGTGATCACCGGGCTCGTGTTCGGTGGCGTACACGCGGAGTCGGCGCCGGTACTCGACCTTCTGCCCCTGGCGGCTTTGGGATTCGGGCTCTGCATGCTCTACCGCTACTCCGGCTCGCTGTACCCGTGCATGATTGCCCACTCGTTGAACAACTCGATCGCGTTCTCGAGCCTCGAGGGGTGGGGCTGGCAGGCTCCCGTGCTGATCGTGAGCGCGTTTCTCGGCATCGGCGTGGTCGTGCTCGTGTGCAAGCGCATCGGCCTGATCGCGCCCGAGACGCGTCTGGCCCCCTCGAGCACATAGGATTTGCGAGTGGCCTGTAGACGCATAGCCGTGCTGTTGGCAACCGTGGTGTGCTTTGGTGTGTTCTCCGCGTCGGCCTCGGCGGAAACGACGCCGGTGCCCGCTACGCCGGCTCCCAGCACGACGCCCGCCCCGGCGACGGGTCAGGTGAAGCTCACGTTTGAGCGCGTGGGAGGCAGCCCGCTGTTCGCGCTCGTCGGGCGGCGGATCGTGGTGCGCGGCGTCGTGACGCCGTATGTCGCCAACCAGAGCGTGAGCGTCGGCTTCTACGTGGACGGCCACCAGATGGGCACGAAGCTCGTCAGCGTGCTTGCGGGCAGCGCCGGCGCGGGGCGGTTCCAGGTCGGCTTTACAAGCAAATACGCGGGGCTCCTGCAGGTGCGGGTCGCGCACGCAGCGACCGCCGAACAGAGCGCGTTCAGCGCCCGACTCGGTGGCGTGCGCTACGTGCACGCGGATCTCGGGTTGGGAGCCCAGGACGAGTCGGTGCGACTGCTGCAGTCCGAGCTGAACGCCCTGCATTACGCGGTGCCGCTGACGGGAGTGCTCGATGAAGGCACCGGCCAGGCGCTGGTTGCCTATCGCAAGATGACGGGCCTCTCGCGCATCCCCTACGCGGGCACGCAGGTATTCGAGCTGCTCGCCCGCCATGCGGGCAGCTTCCACGTGCGCTATCGCGGGGACGGCCGGCACGTGGAGGCCAACCTCACGCGCCAGGTCCTGGCTGAGATCGAACCGGGCGGGCGCGTGCGCAAGATCTACACGACGAGCTCGGGGAAGCCCTCGACGCCGACCGTGCTCGGGCGCTTCCAGGTCTACCTGAAGACCCCCGGGGTAAACAGCGAGGGCATGGTCGACTCCAACTACTTCATCCGCGGATACGCGATCCACGGCTACCCGGAAGTCCCCACGTATGCGGCCAGCCACGGCTGCCTGCGCGTGCCGATACCTGACGCGCCGGCGATCTACGCGTGGGTGCAGACGGGCACGCCCGTCGACGTCTACTACGAATAGGCCCGACGGGCGCTAGACGCGAATACTGATCGCGCGGGCGATGTAGCTGAGTCCGAAGCCGTAGACGGCGAGCGCGATCAGCAGCTTGACGCCGTGTATGAGCCATTCGCTGCTCGAGCCGGACACCACCCCGGCAAACGGCGAGGTGAGCTTCTGGGAGGCTTCGTCGATTGCTTTGTGCACGCCGCTCTCGTGCTTGGTCGAGCTGCCACTGGATTGCGAGGCCGGGGTACCCGCGATCTTTTCCGTCTGGTGTTTGGAGGCGCTGTTGGTCCTGTTGGCGGCGAACAGCACGAAGGACGCGATCACGATCAGGCAGATCACGAATGAAGCCAAGCGCAGCAATTTCACGATCATGGAGATCACGCCGCTAGATTAGGTGCCTGCGTGGACGCGATAGACGGATATACGGCCGAGCTCGGCGCGGCGCGGGAGCAGCTGGTGGCGGAGCTTCGCGAGCATGCCCTGGTTATCGGCCAAGTCACGCTGACCAGCGGCGCGGTGGCTGAGTACTACGTGGACGCCAAGCGCGCGGTCCTGCGGCCCAGGGGTTTTGCGGCGCTGGCGACGCTCGTGGCCGCGCACGTCAAGGAGTGGGAGGGCACGGCGGTCGGCGGTATGACCATGGGCGCGGACCCCGTTGCCTGCGCAGCGCTCGCTGGCGGAGTGGACGCGAAGGCGTTCTTCGTGCGCAAGGACGCGAAGGCCCACGGCCTGCAGCGGCGGATCGAGGGGCCCTTGCTCAGTGCGGAGGACCGCTGCGTGATCGTCGAGGATGTTGTCACCACCGGTGGCTCGACGCTGGCTGCGATTGCTGCGGTGCAGGAGGCTGGGCATGAGATCTGCGGCGTGATCAGCGTGCTCGACCGGCTTGCCGGTGGCGCGGGCGCGATCGAGGCAGCGGCGGGCGCGCCATACGTGCCTCTGAGCACGATCGACGAGGTGTACCCCGAGCGCCCGGATCGCGCCGCTGCTGAGCGGGACGCTGCTTGACGGACGCGGGCGGTGCCGGGCAGGGCGGGCGCGTGACAGTGCGCGACGCGAACGTCGAGGACGTGCCGTTGCTGCTGGAACTGTTTGCCGAGCTGGCTGTGTACGAGCACCTGGAGGACGAGCTGCAAGCAACCGAGGAGCTTCTCGGCGAGGCGCTGTTCGGGGAGCGACCAGCCGCGCGGGCGCTGATCGGCGAGTGCGATTCGCGAGCGGCCGGCTACGCCGTCTACTTTCCGACGTTCTCGAGCTTCCTGGCGCGGCCCGGAGTTTGGCTGGAGGACGTTTTCGTACGTCCGGAGCATCGCGGCGCGGGCGTCGGGCGGGCGCTGCTTGCTGCGGTTGCGGCGGCGGCCCAGGAGTACGGCGGGCGGCTGGAATGGACGGCGCTGCATTGGAATGAGCTGGCGCTCGGCTTCTACAAGAGCCTCGGGGCGAAGACGATGGACGAGTGGATCACGCACCGACTGGTCGGGGAGCCACTGGCGCGGCTTGCCCAGGAGGCTACGGGCGGCGCGCCTGCCGGGTCCGTCTAGCGCCGGTAGCCTTCGCTGGGTCGAGCGCAGCGCGATCGACACGCCCTCGTAGTCCAATGGATAAGACGACCGCCTCCTAAGCGGTAAATCCAGGTTCGACTCCTGGCGGGGGCATGGGTGCTCAGGCGCTTGCGGCGAGCACCTTGGCCGTGATGACGCGCTCCCGCCCGTCGGCAGAGACGAGCACCACGGAGTGGCCCTCGTCGAATGCGCGCGTGATCTCGCGGCCGGCATGGGGTGACTCGGCATCGATGAATGCGGCGCGATCCGGGTAGCAGGAGTTGCCCTCGATCGCCGAGTCGATCGCGCGATCCATAGCCTTCGCTGTAGGCGAATCGGAAGGATTCACGTTGCGTGCCATGCGGCAATCGTCTTTCGCATCCCTTCCCCAAGAGTACCGACGTGGAAGACGTTGCGGGTGCCTTCTCGTGGTGGCGATCAAGAGACCGCGATCATGCTGCGCAGCATCGCGTTCACTTCGGCGCGTTGCCCGTCTGGGAGCGGGAGGTCCTCAACCCGCGCAAGAAGGATGGCGCCCTGAACCACTCCGCTGGCGATCGCCTCTTTGGCGTAATCCCAGTCGCGTTGCCTTCCGGCAGCACACTTGGACAACACGAGGTCGTGCACTTCGAGGCACCACGCGATCGCGTGTCTGTTGGATCCGGGACGAGGCGAAACCTCATGCCTCACGAGCCGACTCTCCCAGCCTGCCGGTGCCTTGGCGGTCTCGGGCCCCACGCCGTGGGCGTAGTAGCCGAACGTCACGTGAAATTGGGAGCCGTCGCCCAAGGCGCCGTCGAGCTTGTCCGCGTCGGTCGGGTTCGCCAGCGGGTACAGGTCGGCCTCCATCGACTGCAGCAAATCTTCCGGCGGCTCATCTATGGAGCCGAGTATTGCCTGGCTTCCGATGACGACGAACTCTCTCTGGCCGGTGACATTCGCGGCGGCTCCGAGTATGTGATCGAACTCATGCGGTCGCATGTCAACCTAACTGCAGCGTGCGACGCCGCTCTGGCTCGCTGAGCATCCCGGCAAACGGCGAGTTCTGGCGCAGATCGTCGCTGTCTTGGTCTTCGCTGACGAGCGCCCGGCGTATCTCGTGGATCGGACGGTCAAGCAGCTGCTCCCACCGTTCGGCATATCGGGGGTCTATACGTCCCTGCTCGCGCCAGCGGAGCAGCGTGTGACGCGCCTCCTGGACCATCGGCTGCCTGAGGCGCTTCGCGAGCTCGCGGTGGTAGGCGAGGCTGCGGGCACGTGCACGGTCATGGCCTTGCGGGAAGCCTCCAGGCAGGGGAGGGATCCGGATCTGCTCGGCCGCTTGGCGCTGGCGGGTCATGGTCGGGGTGAGTACGTAGCGTGGTCTTTGGGCCTCGTCGTCGGAATGCGTAGCCTCGTAGAGGGTAAGCAACGCTTGGACCGGCACCTGCCCTTTCCCGCTTTCGGTAAACACAACCGGAAGATCGCCGCTCTTGATCCAGCGCTGCAGCGCAGTGTGGCTGACCCCGAGGAGCCGACCGGCGAGCCGCAAGGACACAGTCTCTCCGAGCTCGCGTTCGAGGTATAGGCGGACCTTTGCGAGCTCGCGATCATCCGGGCTGCGACGCACGGCACTCCGTAGCCGGAGGATGTTTTCCAACAGCTCCTGTCGCTTTTCGACGACGCTCATGGCCTCCAAGATAGCAGACGAGTTGCCAAAAACTACGCAAACTGGCAACTCGTACACGCCGAAGCCACCCAGGTCCGACTCCTTGCGTGGCATGGGGGCGGGGAGTCTGCAAACGGTCGTCTATCTGCTTTTGTTTACATTTGCAGATAGAGATGGAGCAGCGCCTGAATCCCTACACGCCCGGCTCCGGCGTCAAGCCGCTGAAGCTCGCCGGTCGCGATGGCGATCTCGAGGCGTGGGCGTAATCTGTCGGATGTGCGCCACGCAATCGCCGCGGTGGCGGCACTCGGACTCGTAGTCTGCGGCTGCGGCTCTATGGCGCAGCGACGGCCATCGTCGGCGACGCCGCCAGCCGTGCCGGTCGCACGCGACCGGTGCCCCCAGAACGACCAAGGGCGTAGCGTCCTGCTCGGGCGCTCAGCAGGCGAGGTGCTCGTCCCAGGGCGCCCAACGAGCGCTCTGCTCTGCCGCTACTGGGGTGGCGCCGCCGGCCTCGCCGACACGGGAGACGGACACCCCTCCCACAGCCTTGCTGAAGCCCTCCAGATTGTGCGGCCAGACGTCACAAGCTATCTCGCCGAAGGGCTGAACTCCTTGTCACCAATTTCTCCGCGCGCCAACTGCGACGAGGTGGTCGGCGACCGATCCGATCTGATCGTCTTTCACTACCGAGGCACCCAAGAAGCGAGAGTGCGGATCAGTAGCGTGGGCTGTGTCCCGGTGACCAATGGGCGGGTCGTTCGAGAGGGCCTCGGACATCTCGGCGGTGGAGTTCACTGGCCCGACGAAGGATTGCTCTGATACGTCGATACTTCGATGCCCTTGAATGCGGCACTACGTGCATGCGTGGTAAAAAGTCCCCACGATGGACTGGGTAAGCCTCGTGCTGACTGCCGCACTGCCGCTCGTCACACAGTTGCTCGATCCGCGGAAGGTCCCGCCGCGCGGCGAGCTCGGCAAGGCGCTGAAGCACGTCGGCTGGCGCGGGAGAAAAAAGGTCGAAGCCTCGCTGCGTGATGGGCGGGCGGTGGATGACCCGCACCTCGCGAGTCTCGCGGCTGCGCTCGCGAAGGAGCGGATGCAGCAAAGCGACTATCGCGGACCGCCACAAAGACGAGAGGTTCTTATGCTCCTCGGCGGAGGCGCAGTCATTGCTCTTCTTGTCGCGTTTGCTCGTCTCGAATCGGGTGCCGCGCCCGCATTCATCGGCGTCTACGCGCTCGTCGTGGTCTGGGTCGTTGGGCTCCGCCGGCTCATTCCCACCCATCGCGATTCGACCGATCGCCTGCTCACCGCCTACCGGACAAACACCTCGCTTGCCGAGAAGGCTGGGCCGGGAGCATTCGACCGCGTTCGCTTCGGCACGCCATGACTGGCTAGTGAGCGTGTCGCTCTCGGCAGCCCCAAGCCCGCCCATCTGAGCACCCGCGTCCGTCCACACAGATAGCCTGGCCGCAACGCGCCCACCGGTCCGCATCCAGCGGCGACGGCCGGACGCTCAACAAATCAAAGGGGGAAAAGGTGACCGCAGGGCGATTCTCGAAGCTCGCCGCGACACTGCTCTGCGGAGCGCTGATGGCCGGGTGCGGAAGCAGCAACTCCAGCACCACCACCTCGACGCCCACGACCACGCCAGCAAAGACCTCGAGCGCGGCGGCCACCACGCCCACGACAGCACCGAAATCCTCCACGTCCACCGCAAGCACAACGCCAACTCAGCCCACGGCGGCCACCGTGGGCGGAGCAACAGCCGCGGAGTACGCAACCGTCTGCAAGTCGATCATCACGCACGAGCCAACCATCGAATCGAGCCTGAAGAGCAAGCTGGAAGGCATCTGCAGCAAAGCCGCAAACGGCGACCTCGCCGGGGCTCGCGCGGCAGCAAAACAGGTGTGCGTGGAAGTGATCAAGTCCACGCCGATCCCCGCGGCGGATAAGGAAAAGGCGCTGGCCGCCTGCAAAGGGACCTAGCCGGACAGGCGGCGGTTCACTCCCCGCCGTCGACGTCCTCGCTCGGCACATCCGAGTCGGACTCGTCCAAGTCCTCCTCATCGTCCTCCCCCTCATCAGGGTCATACAAAGACTCCCGCGCAAGCTCCCGACCCTTCACGTCGAACAGCTTGATCTCGAGCAGGTCGTGGCGGTAGTCATCAGGCGCGATCAGGGTGAAGCGTTCCTCGAGCAGGTCGCACTGGTCGACGGCCAGGTTGGCGAGCTCGGCGGTGACGACGCGCCCGCCGGAGACCAGCGGCCGACCCCACACGAGCGTCATCGATGCCACCGCGCCAAGGTTCCCGCGCCAGGAGCCGATGATCTCATCGCACAGGTCGAGCTTCCAGTCGGGGTTACGCTCGGCGGTCTCCTCGGTGAAGTCCACGTGCGCGGAGAAATCGCTGGGCTCGCCGTCATCCAGGCCGGGCCGGAAGCGCACGTAGCCGAACACCTCGAAGCCGTTGGCGGTCATCGCGGTCGCCGGTACGTACGTGTGTCCGTGCCACGTGCGGTCGGGGAACCACACGATCGTGCCGGGCTCGCCGAGGTCCTCCTGCTCGCCGTCGAGCACCAGCGCGGCGGTCAGGAACTCCTGGCGCAGGCGCTCCTCCCAGCGGCCGTAGGGAAGCTCCTCCTGGGCGGGCTCGGCGGCGAAGCGGGGTACCAGTCGTTCCTCGGGGGGCATGCCAGCGGGGCAGCCTACGCGTCGCGCAGCGCCGCTGCGGCGTCCTCGGGCGCGACGATGTTGAGGTTGACCTCGGTGGACAGCTCGAGCCCGGCGAGATGCGTGAGCCGCGGCATCACGTCGATCCGCCAGCAGAAGTCGCTCGCGCCGAGCGGCGCGGTGCGCACCCACAGGTTCAGCGGCGGGCTCGAGCCGAGGTGGCGCGCCAGGCGGCAGAGCCCGTCATGCAGCAGCGCCGCGCCGGAGGGCCCAGCGTCCTCGAAGCGCGCGCGGGGGGTGCGCGGCGCGAGCATCAGCTGGAACGGCAGCCGCGAGGCGTAGGGCGCCATCAGCACCGCCTCCTCGTCGATCGCGACGATCCGCTCGCGTCGGCGGACCTCCTCTGCGACGAGGTCGCCGACGAGGCTCTGGCCCATCGTCCGCGTCGTGTGCGCGCTCGCACGCTCTCGCTCGCGTGCGATCGCGGCGGGCACGAAGTCAAGCGCATATAGCTGCGCATGGGTGTGGGGCAGCGACGCCCCCGCCTCACGCCGCTCGTTGACGATCAGCTGCAGGCAGGCGCTGCCGGCGTGCGCGCGCATGCGCTCGCGCCAGGCCTCCACGGCGGCCACGACCTGCTCGACTGGCAGCTCCGCCAGCGACAGCACCGACTGGGGGCCGTTGATCACCACCTCGTGCGCACCCGTGGCGGGCAGCGACGTGAACAGCTGCGGCTGGCCGCGTACTTCGATCGGCTCGGCGCTGGCACCGCCCTCGCCGACGTTCTCCTCCGGCGGATCGAGCGCGGGGTAGAGGTTGGGAACGACCCGCACCTGCCAGCCGGGTGAGTTCGCGGGTCCGCCTCCGGGGCGCACCGCGTAGAGCTCCGGTGGCGTGCGGTCCTCGTGGCCCTCGGCGAACGGGTCCTTCTCAGGGTCGATCGGCTGCGGCGGCTCGCAGCGCGGCTCGCCTCCTGGCCGCCGGGAGCGCTCGCCGGCGACGATCGTCCGGTGCCCGCTCAGCGGGTCGATGCGCAGTTCAGGCAACGATCATGCGTCCAGCGCGTAGCGCTTGACGTCCTGTTCGAGCTTTGCGGCGCTCGGATAGGGGCCTTGGTGGATGTATATCTGGCCGCGGCGGTTGTAGAACACGGTGACGGGCGTGAACGAGGAGTCGGTGATCGCGAGCCCCGCCTGCCCACTTTCGTCGTAGTAGCTCGGGTAGCTGACTGGAAACGATCTCAGGAATGCCAGCGCGTCGCCGCGGCCGCTCTCGCCGGAGTCGATCCCGATGAACGCCACTTCGCGCCCGCGCGAGACGGAGACGCGTTGAAAGGCCCCGAACTCCTCGCGACAGGGAGCGCACCAGGACGCCCACTTGTTGATCACCACGGGGGTTCCCCGCAGGGACGCTAGGCGTGCGCGCAGCGCCGGCAATCCGCCGCCGAGCAGCTGATTGGCCTGCGTGTGCAGGCTCGCGAGGGCGGGCGGCGAGCCCTTCAGCGTGGAGCGCATCTGCGCGAGCGTGAGCGTCGATGGAGTGCTCGCCGGGGTGCTCCCCAGCTGCAGCAGTCCCACGACCAGCAGCGCGACGACGGCGACCGCGGCGAGCGCGAGCGGGAGGCGCTTGAGCGTCATCGCGTGAAGGTTGGCAGATGGCGCTCACTTCAATCGCACCTCCGCGTGCTATATCCTTGAAGCACGTTGTAGCCGGGTAGCTGCAAGCACCTGGCAGTCCGGCGCCGAACGGGCGCCAATCCCTTCGAGCCGCGCTGGAGCACTGCTTCGCAGCGGCTCTGTCTCGAAGCCCAGAGCCTCTATGGCCGAGTCCACCTCAGTGGCCCTCGCGGCCGCGACCATTCCGAGCTCCGCCGACATCAAACGCGCGGAGAAGTTCGTGCGCGAGCGCTTCCTGCACGATGGCGAGGTCCCGGAGGTCGCGCTGGCGCCGGGCACGCCGCGCAGGCGCGCGCTCGACCTGGCCCTGGCGGAGCTGCAGGCGAGCCCCAAGCCCAAGAGTCCCTCAACCGCGTGGCGGCGCGAGTTCTCGCTGCTGCTCGGGCTGGAACGGCTGCTTTCCGACAGCGAGCCGAAGCTCGTGGACGGCACCGTGCTCTCCGCCCATCAGGTGGACGCGCTGTCGGGCACGCTGACGGCGTTGCTGGCGGAGGCGCAGCGCCGCGAGGACGGCAACGGGCGCGCAGCCGCTTCGGCCTCCCCCGAGCTGCTGGCCTCGGCGGACATCCTCGGCCCGGACGACGTCGCCTCCAACGGTGCCGCCGACGCGGCGTCCGAGCTCGCCGAGCGCGACGCCCAGGCGGCGGAGGAGGACGAAGAGGACGAGGGTGAGGACGACGAGGAGGAGGAGGAGGACGAGGACGACGACGACCTCGGACCGGTACAGCGGGCCGCCCCGGACGCCGAGGAGGACGACGACGAGGATGACGACCAGGACGAGGAGGACTCCGACGAGGACGAGGAGGAGGAAGAGGAGCTCGAGCGGGAGAGCGACGGGGAGGAGCCCCGCGACTGGGTCGATGAGGACGAGCAGGACGGGTCGCTGGCGGAGCAGCCGGAGGACCCCAATGCGGCCAAGCGCTTCTGGTTCGAGCACGCGACGGGCGCCGGCAAGACGGTGGCGGCGCTGGGCTTCGTCGAGGCGACGCACACGGGTGGCGTGCTGATCCTGACGCACCGGCGCAACCTGGTGGACCAGTTCCTGGGCGAGCTGCGCGACCGCGGCTACTCGACGCGCATCAGCCGCCCGCTGCTGAAGGGCGAGGACTCGGTGAAGGGCCCGGTGACGGTCGAGACCTACCAGTGGTTCGTGCGCAACGCGGGCAAGATCTCGAGCGCCTACACGATCGTGATCTGCGACGAGGCGCACACGGCGCTGGGCGAGAAGACGAGCGCGGCGATCCGCGAGTGGACGGGCCCGATCTTCATCGGCATGACCGCCACCGGCGCGCTGATCGCACGCCACGTGACCGACCTGTTCCCCACCCAGACCTCGCGCTTCGACCTTGCCCAGGCGGCGCGCCGCGGCGTGATCGCGCCGCTGCGCTGCGTGCGCATCTCGCCTGGCGTGGGTGTGCGCACGATCGCCAAGGTGCCGCTCAGGCGCGGTGAGATCGACACCGAGTTCGACCAGGACGAGCTGGCGAAACTGCTCGACCAGCAGCCGTTCAACATGGCTGTGGCGAACCTCTACAAGACACGTTTCAACGGCGTTCCGGGTGTGGTGTATGCGGCGGGCGTGCGCCACGCGTACAACCTCGCGGAAGCGTTCCGCGCGGAGAACATGAAGGCGCAGGCGGTCTCGGGCGAGACGCCGAAGCGCGAGTTGGCGGAGATCCTGGCGCGCTATGAGCGCGGCGATATCGATGTGCTGATCAACGCGCAGCTGCTCGCCGAGGGCTGGAACAGCCCGCGCGCGACGGTGTGCGTGCATCTGGCGCCGACGGCATCCAAGCGCATCTA
>Ga0209006_10001206_pt1 | contig 23461 bp, 23 predicted proteins | sample JacPin_JW_Ref_O2_FD_188567 | JGI IMG/M metagenome (GOLD analysis project Ga0209006, IMG submission 188567) | Forest soil microbial communities from Algoma, Ontario, Canada - Jack Pine, Ontario site 1_JW_Ref_O2 (SPAdes) (version 2) | ecosystem: Environmental > Terrestrial > Soil > Boreal... | reverse complement strand
CGCCCGGCGGCTGCTGGCCGAGGGTGGCATGGTCGTCGGTACCGACCTGGTCGCGCCGCCCGAAGGCCTCGGCGAGGGATTCACGCCCGAAGCCCTCGGCGAGAGATTCACATTCGTGGCCGCGGATGTCACCGACGAGTCCGCCGTCGTCTCCGTGCTCGCCGCGGTGCCCGGCCGCCTCGACGGCGTCGTTCACGCCGCGGGTGTCGCCGGGGGCGGCCCGGTGCACCTGCTCGATCGGTCCGAGTGGGAGCGCGTGATCGCCATCAACCTCACCGGAACGTTCCTTGTGGCCAAGGCGGCCGTGGCCCGGATGATCGAGCAGCCGCGCGTCGATGGCGAGCGCGGCTCGATCGTGACCCTCGCCAGCATCGAGGGCCTCGAAGGCACGGCCGGAGGCAGCGCCTACAACGCGTCCAAGGGCGGTGTCGTGCTGCTCACGAAGAACGTCGCGCTCGACTACGGCCCGAGCGGCATCCGGGCGAACGCCATCTGCCCCGGCTTCATCGACACACCGATGCTCGACAGCATCATGGGCTTCGAAGGCATGGCGGCCCCGATGCGCTCCATCACCTTCGAACATGCCCTTCGTCGCCGCGGGCGGCCGGAGGAGATCGCGGCGATGGCGGCGTTCTTGGTGTCGCCCGATGCCTCGTTCGTCACCGGTCAGGCGATCGCGGTCGACGGTGGCTACACCGCGGGGCGCGATCACGGCGTCATCAAGCTCTTCGGCTTTCCCGACTGACGCAAGCGCCCATCGCGGCGCTACGATCGCCCCGCTATGCCCGCTCGCCGCCCCGTCGACCCGGCGCAGACCCGCGCCGCGGTGCTGGCGGTGGCGGACTGGCTGTTTGACGGATCCCGGCCAGCACCGGCCCGAGACGCCCTGGCTGCGGCCGTCCGGTTGACCGCACGCACCCTCGCCGCCGCGGCGCCAGGGGCCAGCGTGGAGGTCAGGATTCCACCTTTCGTCGCGGTGCAATGTATTTCGGGCCCGCAGCACCGGCGCGGCACCCCGCCGAACGTCGTCGAGACCGACCCGCGCACGTGGCTGCGGCTGGCCGGCGGACTGCTGTCGGTGACCGAAGCCGCCGCCACCGGCGCACTGCATTTGTCCGGGTCACGGGCCGGCGAGATCGCGTCGTATCTGCCGTTGGTTTCGCTCAGGGCGTGACCGTTGGCATCCACCGCGAAATGCCCGGACGGAAAATCTTGTTGAACACTGAGTCTTTTGTTGAACACAGCGCGACACCGACGCGCCGTTTTCATTACCGGGGGGTAATGACCGTAAGCTCGGGTTGTCACCGACCCCGTCATTGGGAGCAGCCATATCGTGACCGGCCAGCAGACCGACCACACCCCAGCGCTCGACAATGCACCCCGCGAGGAATGCGGCGTCTTCGGTGTCTGGGCCCCCGGCGAGGAAGTCGCCAAGCTCACCTACTACGGCCTCTACGCGCTGCAGCACCGTGGCCAGGAGGCCGCGGGGATCGCGGTCGCCGACGGCTCGCAGGTTCTGGTGTTCAAGGATCTCGGCCTGGTCAGCCAGGTCTTCGAGGAACAGACGCTGGCCGCGATGGAAGGCCACGTCGCGATCGGTCACACTCGCTACTCCACCACCGGCTCCACGACCTGGGAAAACGCTCAGCCGGTGTTCCGCAACACCGCCGCGGGCACCGGCGTCGCGCTGGGCCACAACGGTAACCTCGTCAACACCACCGAGCTGGCGGAAAGGGCGCGGGAGCTGGGGCTGGTGAACACCCGCGGCGCGAGTGCCGCCACCACCGACTCCGACATCCTCGGTGCGCTGCTCGCCCACGCGGCGGCGGACTCGACGCTTGAGCAGGCCGCGTTGGAGCTGCTGCCCACCGTGCGGGGAGCGTTCTGCCTGACGTTCATGGACGAGAACACGCTGTACGCGGCGCGTGACCCGCACGGTGTGCGGCCCCTGTCGCTGGGCCGGCTGGACCGCGGGTGGGTGGTGGCATCGGAAACCGCCGCCCTCGACATCGTGGGCGCGTCGTTCGTCCGCGACATCGAGCCCGGCGAACTGCTGGCCATCGACGCCGACGGCGTGCGGTCGTCGCGGTTCGCCAACCCGACGCCGAAGGGCTGCGTGTTCGAGTACGTGTACCTGGCTCGGCCTGACAGCACGATCGCCGGGCGTTCGGTGCACAAGACCCGCGTCGACATCGGTCGTGCGCTGGCACGCGAACACCCCATCGACGCCGACCTCGTGATCGGTGTGCCCGAATCCGGTACGCCCGCAGCGGTGGGCTACGCGCAGGAATCGGGCATTTTGTACGGACAGGGCCTGACGAAGAACGCCTACGTCGGCCGCACCTTCATCCAGCCGTCGCAGACCATCCGCCAGCTCGGCATCAGGCTGAAGCTCAATCCGCTGCGCGAAGTGATCCGCGGCAAGCGGCTGATCGTCGTCGACGACTCGATCGTGCGCGGCAACACCCAGCGGGCGCTGGTCCGGATGCTGCGCGAGGCCGGCGCGATCGAGGTGCACGTGCGGATCGCATCGCCGCCGGTGAAGTGGCCGTGCTTCTACGGCATCGACTTCGCCACTCCGGCCGAGCTGATCGCCAACGCACCAAGCAATCAGGCCAACGAGTCCGAAGTTCTCGAGGCGGTGCGCCACGCGATCGGCGCCGACACGCTCGGCTACATCTCGCTCGAGGGCATGATCGCCGCTACCGAACAGCCGGCGTCGCGGCTATGCTGCGCGTGCTTCACCGGCAAGTACCCGATCGAGCTGCCCAGCGAAACGGCGTTGGGCAAGAACGTGATCGAGCACATGCTGGCCAACGCTGCGCGCAGCGGTGCGCCGATCCAGGCCGACAACGACAACGTCTCGGCGCTGCGCCGTCCCTAGCCGCGCGACGACTCGCGCCGGCCGGCGAGGCTCAGGCGAACCCGCATCCCGGATCGGGCGCGTCCTGCGACAGCGCGCTGCCGGCCGGAAGGATGTAGAGAACCTGCATCACCAGCGGCGTGTCGCCCACATTGCGCCCGATGTGCACGTGGTCCGGCCCGCTGGGTTCGAAAATGCCCGAGCCGGCAGGATATACGCCGTCCACCGAGCAGTCGGCCGCATTGTGGGTGAGCATGCCCGCCTTGATCACGCCGTACAGACGCCCGGTGTGCCAATGCCACCCGGTGCTGCCGCCCGGCCCGATGGTGATCTCCCGAAACACGTAGTCGGTGCCGTCGGCGGTCCGTTGCCACAGCACGGTGGCGCTGACGCCGTCGGCGGCCGTGGCCGCAGCCGTCGCGGGCACCGCGACCGAGCCGGCCAGGATCGCAGCCGTCAACAAGACACCGCGACACCACATACCGGTACCCTTGCACGCGATGGGCGAGTTGACCGAGCGAATCAACGACCAGTGAGCGAACGGGCCGGCGACAGCGGCACCTCCGCGGGCCTCTCGTACGCCTCCTCCGGCGTCGACATCGAGGCGGGCGATCGAGCGGTCGAACTGCTCAAGCCATTGGCGAAGAAAGCCACCAGACCTGAAGTGGTCGGCGGTCTCGGCGGGTTCGTGGGGCTGTTCGCGCTCAAGGGCGGTTATCGCGAGCCGGTGCTGGCCGCGTCCACCGACGGCGTCGGAACCAAAGTCGCGATCGCTCAGGCCATGGACAAGCACGACACCGTCGGGCTGGACCTGGTGGCGATGGTCGTCGACGACATCGTGGTGTGTGGTGCCGAGCCCCTGCTGCTGCAGGACTACATCGCCGTCGGCCGCATCGTGCCGGAGCGGATCGCAGCACTGGGCGCGGGCATTGCCGAGGGTTGCCTGCAGGCCGGATGCGCACTGCTGGGCGGGGAGACCGCCGAGCACCCCGGGCTGATGTCGCCCGACGCGTACGACATCTCGGCCACCGGCATCGGCGTCGTTGAGGCGGACAACGTTCTCGGCCCCGATCGGGTGCGACCCGGCGATGTCGTGATCGGGATGGCCTCGACCGGGCTGCACTCCAACGGCTACTCGCTGGCGCGCCAGGTGCTGCTGGAAATCGACCGGATGAACCTGGCGGGTCATGTCGAGGAGTTCGGCCGCACGCTTGGCGAGGAACTGCTGGAGCCGACGCGGATCTACGCGAAGGATTGCCTGGCGCTGGCCGCTGAGACCCACGTCAAGACGTTCTGCCACGTCACGGGTGGGGGGCTGGCCGGCAACCTGGTGCGTGTCGTCCCGAACGGGCTGCGAGCCGAGCTCGACCGCGGCACGTGGACCCCGGCGCCGGTGTTCAAAATGATCGCGCAGCGCGGCCGGATCGACCGCGCCGAGATGGAGAAGACGTTCAACATGGGCGTCGGAATGGTTGCGGTGGTCAGCCCCGACGACACGGACCGGGCGCTAGCGATCCTGACCGCACGTCACCTGGACTGCTGGGTGCTGGGCACCGTTAAGAAGGCCGGAAAAAGTAGCACCCGGGTGGAACTCGTCGGACGGCACCCGAGGTTCTGACGGGCCGCCGCCACCTCTTAGCGGCGCCGGTTGTCCTCGTCTGCCCACGGATCGTCACCATCGGCGTCTTCGCCGTCGGCGCCGGCCAGTTCGCGTTGGAGTCGCTCGAAATCAGTCTGCGGGGAGCTGTACTTCAACTCCCGGGCAACCTTGGTCTGTTTCGCCTTCGCCCGGCCACGGCCCATCGGGGGAACCCCCTCGCGCAATAACGGAGCGGCCCGATGTGAAGGCGGCTCCGATCTGAGTTTGTGTTTGTTAGTCCTGACAACACTTTACCGTGCCTGCGCGCCGTGCGCTGGAAGGGCTTGGGTTGTCTGCTCTTCATCGTGTGACGCCGCGCAATCGGTCGACGGCGGCCCGGCCAGCGCCGACGCCGTCGGCCGTGGGCACGGTGTCCGGATCGATCCTCACCGCTACCTCGGCATCTTCGCCGCTTACGGTCAGCTGGGTGTCAGCCGCCAGCCCGCGTTTGACCAGCGCGAGCGCCACGGGTCCGAGGTCGATGTGGTCCACGACCGTCCCGAGCCGGCCCACCGCGCGGCCACCCGCCAGCAGCGGCGAGCCGGTGGCCGGACGGGACACCGAGCCGTCGAGGTGGGTGAGCACCAGCATGCGGGGCGATTTGCCGAGGTTGTGCACCCGCGCGACCGTCTCCTGCCCGCGGTAGCAGCCCTTGTCCAGGTGCACCGCGGTGCCGATCCACCCGACCTCGTGCGGGATGGTCCGCTCATCGGTGTCGACGCCCAGGCGGGGCCGCAGTCCGGCGACCCGGTGGGCTTCGTATGTCCAGACGCCGGCCGCACGGATCCCCGCAGCCGCCAGCCGTTCGCGCCATGCCGCCAGCCCCTCGCTGGGCACCACGGCGTCGAGCGCGATGGCCGGCCCGTCCGGGTGGGTCGGCATTCGCCGGACGAATCCGCCGCCCGCCAGTGGCGCCGCGATGAGTTCGTCCGGCAGCGCGTCGAGTCCGAGCGTGTCGAGCACCTTCTTGTCGGCCAGCGCCGGACCGAGAAGCGACAGGACCCCGTGGTCTGCGGTGTCGGGCACCACGTCGGCCCAGAACACCATCCGCTTGAGGTAAGCCAGCAGCGGCTCCGCGCGCCACGGCTCGGTGTCGAGAAAGCTGACACCGCGCAGTTCGGTCTGGATCCAATGGTCTTCGACGCGCCCCTGCCCGTCCAGGCTGAGATTCTCGACTGTCGCACCGTCGGCGAGGTTCGCGACGTGTTGCGACGAAATGTTGTGCAGCCACGACAGCCGCTCCGGACCCGTCAGCGTGATCACACCGCGGTGCGAGCGGTCGATGGCCACCGCGTCGGTCAGCGCGGCGCGCTGCTCGCCGAGCGGGTCGCCGTAGTGCCAGGTGGCCCCGGCATCGGGGCTGGAGGCGGGCGCGGGCACGGCGGTCACCCTCTCAACTGTACGGTCGCTTACGGTGTTGCCCATGTCGGTTGTCGTCACCGTGGGCGGTGAGCTCCATGATCCCGAGGCGCCGTTGCTGCATGCCGACGACCTGGCCGCCGTTCGGGGCGACGGCATCTTCGAGACGTTGCTCCTGCGCGACGGGGTGCCCTGCCTGCTGGGTGCGCACCTCGCGCGGCTGACACAGTCGGCCGAGCTGATGGACCTGCCGGCGCCGGATCGCGATGCGTGGCGTCGTGCGTCTGAGGCCGCGGCGTCGCACTGGGTGGCGCAGAGCCCTGAAGAGGGCGTGATGCGCTGGGTGTACAGCCGCGGCCGGGAAAGCGGCGGCCCGCCCACCGCGTACGTCACCGTCGGCCGATTGCCGGAGCGGGTGGCCGCGGTGCGGCGCGAGGGGCTGGCCGCGTTGACGCTCGCGCGCGAGATGCCGACCACGGCGTCGGGCGCTCCGTGGTTGTTGGCGGGCGCGAAGACACTGTCGTACGCCGTCAACATGGCGGCGCTGCGATACGCGGGCGAACGCGGCGCGGGCGACGTGATCTTCGTCAGCACCGACGGCTACGTCCTGGAGGGGCCGCGCTCGTCGGTGGTGATCGCCACCGACGACGGTCTGCAGACGCCGCCGCCGTCGCTGCCGATTCTGCACGGCACCACCCAGCAGGCGCTGTTCGAGGTTGCCACCGAGAAGGGGCACCGCTGCGAGTACCGGGCGCTGCGGCCAGCTGATCTGCTTGCAGCGCACGGTATTTGGCTGGTATCGAGCATTACGCTGGCCGCCCGGGTGCACACGCTGGACGGGCGGCAGTTGCCGCAGGCGAAATTGGCCGCCGAGTTGGCCGAGCTCGTCGACCTCGCGATCGTTCGCGACCCTGTTCGTTAACGAGGATGTGGTAAACCCTCAGCGAGGTCACCCCGAAAATCCACGCCCCGCGAGGTAGTCGCCGTGTACAAACAGGTCCTTGATCCCGTCGCCCACTCTCTCGGCTGGAGTTCGCTGGTCGCGGCGATTCCGCTGCTGGTGCTGTTCGTGATGCTCGGCGTGCTTCGGATCACCGCGTGGGTGGCATCGCTGGTCTCGTTGGCCGTCGCGATTGCCATCGCGATCGCGGTTTACGGCATGCCGGTCGGCCAGGCACTCCTGGCAGGCACCGAAGGGGCCGCATTCGGGTTCTTCCCGATCCTGTGGATCGTCATCAACGCGATCTGGGTCTATCAAATGACCGTGGAGACCGGGCACTTCGACGTGCTGCGGCGCTCGTTCGCCCGGGTGAGCGACGACCAGCGGATTCAGGCGATCATCATCGCGTTCTCTTTCGGAGCACTGCTGGAGGCCCTGGCCGGCTTCGGCACCCCGGTCGCGGTGACCTCCGTCATGCTGATCGCCCTGGGCTTCAGGCCGTTGAAGGCCGCCGCGCTCGCGTTGACCGCCAACACGGCGCCTGTCGCGTTCGGGGCCATGGCGACGCCGATCATCACGCTCGCCAAGGTGTCCGGGCTGTCCGGCGACACGCTGGGCGCGATGGTCGGGCGGCAGACCCCGATCCTGGCGCTGTTCGTCCCGCTGGCGCTGCTGGCGATTGTCGACGGCTGGCGCGGGATCCGCGAGACCTGGCCGGTGGCCGTGGTGTGCGGGCTGGTGTTCGCACTGGCGCAGTACGCGACGTCCAATTTCATCTCCGTGCCCCTGGCTGACGTGGCGGCATCGTTGCTGTCCGCCGCGGCGGTGGTGGCCATGGTTCGGGTCTGGCGCCCTCGCGAGCCGTATACCGAGCGCGCGGCCGTTACCGGCGGCGCGGCCGACGAGCCGACCCCGGAGTTCGCCGCGCGCGTCGAAGGCCGCGACACCCCAGCCGAAGGCCGCGACACCCCAGCCGAAGGCCGCGACACCCCCGCCGAAGTCACCCGCGCCTATGCGCCGTACCTGATCATCATCGTCGTATTCGTGGTGTGCCAGATCACCCCCGTGAAGAACTTCTTGGACAAGGCGACGATCAAGTTCCACTGGCCGGGGCTGCATTTGGTGAGTCCGAAGGGCAAACCGGTGAGTCTCGTCGAGTTCACTGTGAACCTGCTCACCACGCCCGGCACGCAGATGCTGATCGCCGGCATCATCACCATGATCGCGCTGCGCCTTTCACTGCCGAGGGCGGCCAAGGCCTACGGGGCGGCTCTGCATCAGCTGCGCTGGGCAATCGTGACCGTAATGGGGGTTCTGGCCATGGCTTTCGTGATGAATGCCTCCGGACAAACGATTACGCTCGGCACGTGGATGGCCGCCGCGGGAGGCGCGTTTGCGCTCATCTCGCCCATCCTCGGCTGGCTCGGTGTTGCGGTGACCGGCTCCGATACCTCGTCGAACTCCCTGTTCGGCGCCCTTCAAGTCACCGCCGCGAACCAGGCCGGGTTGTCTCCCGTCTTGATGGCGGCGTCAAACAGCTCGGGCGGCGTATTGGGCAAGATGATCTCGCCGCAGAACCTCGCCATCGCGGCGGCGGCCGTCGGCCTGCACGGAAAGGAAGGCGACATCTTCCGCCGCGTCGTTATCTGGAGCGTGGTGTTCCTGGTCTTCATGTGCGTCCTGTCCGCGCTGCAAGCGTCGGATGCGCTGTCCTGGATGGTTCCCCATGCCTGACCCGAAATAAGTCGCTAGCAGCTCCACCAGGTCGGTGGTAACTTCGCCCGTACACGGGAAAGGAGGTGGTCCGCGAATTGATTGACTTATGGACACGTGAGGTGACTGTCGGCTAGCCGCCGCACGGCGAGGAACTCACCGCTGAGCGCTGGCGAATTCCCCGCAGTCACCCGGCCCCCGAGCCCCCGGCCTGTCCAGCCGGGAACATCGGCTCGGGGGCCGCTCCACGTTCGGGCCACCGCCGTTTACGTCCGCTGCCGGCAGAAGGCGGTCAGCCCGCGTATCGGGGCAGCCGCGCCGACAAGTGCGGCACCAGCCCGCCGTCGGCGTCCACCCGTTCCTCGACATAGGCGAGGTCGCCGCCCTCGACGATGCCGTACAACCGCTTAGCGCCGCCGACCAGCACTCCGGACTTGGTGCGCGCCAACGCGTCTGTCACCAGCTCCCACGACGATTGGTTGAGCGGGCGGCCGTAGAAAAGCTCCACATAGCCTGCCGAATTGGCGAGCAGAAGCTCGATCGCCTGAGTCTCACTCGGGTCGGCGGGGTCGTCGACGAACCGCCAGAAGCCCGTCTCCCGCAGGCCGCCGCCGTCATATTCGCCCCGCTCGTTGAGCCGCCAGGACCGGGCGTCCCAGTTGAGGTAGTCCCGGCCGTCGTGCGACACGACGATCTGCTGGCCGAATCGGTAGTCGCCGTGCGGGCCGCGGCCCTCGCCTTCGCCCCGCCACACGCCGACGAGCGGCAGCAGCGCCAGCAACGCGTCGTCGAGATTGGCGCCCTCGCGCAGGTTCGCGGTGTCGGCGGGCAGCGGCAGGTCGTCGAAGACCGGGATGTTGCGGGCCGCCGTGATCTTGGCGCGCTCCACCGCCGCGGCCACCGCCCGGTCGCCGGATCCGGGTTTCGGGTTAGGCGAATTCACGACTCGTCGGAAATGAGCCGGTACACCGCGTACAGCGCGAACCAGGTGATCACCACCGTGCACGCGACCAGCAGTATCTCGTAGAACAGCACCACGGCATCGAGTTTAGTGGGCTACCCCTGCGAGAGCGCGCCTCAGGCGACCTTGACGTCGACCTCGTGGATGCCCGCGCCGTGCGGGGCGACGACGGCGTCGCCGCTGCCCACTGCCGACAGGGCACGCACGGTCCAGGACCCCGGTGCCGCGAAGAACCGGAAGTCTCCGGTGGCCGACGCGACGACCTCGGCGGTGAACTCGTCGGAAGAGTCCAGCAGGCGCACGAACGCGCCGCCCACCGGCTGCCCCGAGCCGTCGACCACCCGGCCGGTGATCACCGTCTCCTTCTCGACGTCGACACTGGCAGGCAGCGTCTGGCCTTGCTTCGGTGCAGAGCACATATCAGCTTCCCAACTCGATCGGGGCCCCCACCAGAGAGCCGTATTCGGTCCAACTTCCGTCGTAGTTCTTGACATTCCCGTGCCCGAGCAACTCGCGTAGCACGAACCAGGTGTGCGATGACCGTTCTCCGATTCGGCAGTACGCAATCGTTTCCTTCGAATCGTCCAGGCCCGCCCCGGCGTACAGCTTCTTCAGGTCGTCGTCGGACTTGAAGGTGCCGTCTTCATTGGCGGCCTTGCTCCACGGCACGTTGATGGCGCTCGGGATGTGGCCGGCCCGCTGGCTCTGCTCCTGCGGCAAGTGCGCCGGCGCCAGGATCTTGCCGGAGAACTCGTCGGGGGACCGGACGTCGACGAGGTTCTTCTCGCCGATGGCCGCCAGCACCTCGTCGCGGAACGCTCGGATCTTGTTGTTCGGAGCCTTGGCCGTGTAGCTGGTCGAGTCGCGGTGCACCGCATCGCTGGACAGCGCGCGCCCGTCGAGCTCCCACTTCTTGCGGCCGCCATCGAGCAGCTTGACGTTGTCGTGCCCGTAAAGCTTGAAGTACCAGTACGCGTACGCCGCGAACCAGTTGTTGTTGCCGCCGTACAAGATCACGGTGTCGTCGTTGGAGATACCGCGATCGCTGAGCAGCTTCGAGAACTGTTGGGCATCAACGAAGTCGCGGATGACCGGGTCTTGAAGGTCCTTGCGCCAGTCGAGTTTCACCGCGCCCGCGATGTGGCCGGTGTCGTATGCGCTCGCGTCCTCGTCGACCTCGACGAAGACGGTGTTGGGCGCGTTGAGATTGCTCTCCGCCCAGTCGGCTGTGACCAGGACTTCAGAGCGAGCCATGAATTTCCTTTCGTTGCTTGACAATTAGCGGATCGTCATGCGGACGCCGTGATCGGGCGACCAGCGGATACAGCTGACAGCCCAGGCAGATGCCGAACGCGGCGTTGAGGAACGCGGCCACGAGCGCGAACCCCGTCGCGATTTCGCCGAGCACCGTCGCGCCGCTGGCGAACCCGACGACGCCGATCGACGCGAAGGCGAAGCCGACGACCTGGGCGAACTTCAACGGCGGTACCGGTTCGCGCTCGGTGACCGGGCCGAGGCGGGGGGCGACGAGGTTCGCGAAGAGCAGCCCGTACGGGCTGTGCCGGGGACCGCGCAGCGCGCTGATCGCGAATACCGCCGCCTGCCCGCCCAGGATCACCGCCGCGGCGGGCGCGCTGACGGCCGACACCAACAGCGTCAGCACCAGCACCGCGGTCGTGATCCAGGCGGCGAACCGGGGACCGCGAACGTCTACTTTATCGGTGCTGGTTGACATGAAAATGCTCCTGTGCTGGACGAGCTGGCTGGGAAACGCACGGCTCAGGCCGCTACGAGCGCGACGCGCTCAGCGACAACAACAACAGAAACAACCCGCGGTGCGGCACAGATCCACTGCGCGGCGCTTGGTGAGCAACTGCTCGAGGCGGGCGAACACGACCGCAAGCCTACCTAATGCCGACGTGATCAAGCCAATCAAGCCAATAGTGGTGCCAGCGCCGATCGCAGGTCAGCGGCCCTGGGCACACCCGCGGCGCGGTACCGCTGCCGGCCGTCGCCGTCGAAGATGAACGTCGTCGGCAGTGACAGCACCGAAAGCCGGCGCGCCGCAGCGGGATTGGCGTCCATGTCGATCTCCACGTGGGCCACGGCAGGCAGGTCGGTGCACACTTCGCTGACCACCCGGCGCACCGCGGCGCACGGCCCGCACCACACCGCGCTGAAGTGCACCACGGTCGGGCCCGTGCTCGACAGGCCCAAATCAGCGGTGTCGCCCACCAACGGGTCGAAGCTCTCCCGAACGATGCCCGAGCGGCGATTGACCCCTACGCCGATCAACACGCCCACGCCGAGGGCCGCAGCGATCACGCACAGGACCGCGACCAGAGAAGCCGTCATGATCCAGTGAACTGATCCAGCCGCAGGGTTAATCCCTCGGCGATCCCTTGGATGATCACGTCGGAGCCTCGTGCACCCTCGCGGCTCGGAGCGATGCCGAACGGCAGCTTCTGCCCGGGCAGGCGCTTGCTGAACGCCGCCAGCACCGCATCCAGCTTGTCGTCGGGCACCGTGCGGTCGGCGGTGGCCGGACCGGTGAGAATTCCCGTCGCCGTGAACACCAGCGTGGTGTTGTCCGGGCCGGTCATCGACAGGTCCACCGACACGCTGACCCGCCGCGTGAAGCCCGCGACCTTCGGAGTTCCTGTGAACACCAGCCCGGTGCTGCTCGAGATGCCGGACTCGGTGGTGCCACCGGTCGCATCATTGGTCTCCTTCGGCGGGGCCTCGACCAGCAGGTCGTTGATGCCCATGAATCGGCCGAGATGAGTCGAGTCGATGATGACCCGGCCTTCGGCCTTGCCCACGGGAAGCGGCGCACCGGGCCGGACCAGCCAGGACGCTTGCGTCAGGTCGATCGAGTACATCGTCGCCTCGAAGGACGCCTCCCCGATGATCGGACGGTCGACGCCGTTGGCGCGGAACTCGACCTCGGCGTAGCGGTGACGCATCGCCTGCGGAATGAAGGGGAAGCCCAGGATGCTGACCCACGGGTCAAACCCCAGTCCGGCCTCGGTGCGCAGCGTGCGGGACAGCCGGTATTCGGCGTAGATCGCGGTGCCGAAGTCCACCCCGACCGCCCCGCCGGTAAGCGCGACGAGGATCACAATGATCCCGATCAGTAGCGCGCGCACCCGCACATTCTGGCCCACGAGCACGCTTTCACCGCCCCGCGAAGCGCTAACTTGCAGGTCGCAGGTTATCGTTAGATGACCACAGTCCGACGACCGGACTGCCATCGGTCGTACGTCGAACCGTCGTACACCCGCGTGCTGGAGGGTGTGTTGGATCTACTGCTACTGACCGGGGATCCGCATCCCGACTCGGTGCTGCCCTCGTTGGCGCTGCTGCCGCACAACGTGCGGACGGCACCGAGCGAGGTGTCATCTCTTCTGGAGGCCGGCAGCGCCGACGTCGCCATCGTTGACGCGCGCACCGATCTGGCCTCCGCCCGCGGTCTTTGCCGACTGCTCGGCAGCACCGGAACCTCGGTGCCGGTGGTCGCCGTCGTCAACGAAGGCGGCCTGGTCGCGATCAACGTCGACTGGGGCCTCGACGACATCCTGCTGCCCAGCACCGGGCCGGCCGAGATCGACGCACGGCTGCGATTGCTCGTCGGCCGCCGCGGCGGAGCGGCCAATCAGGAGAACTTGGGCAAGATCACCCTCGGCGAGTTGGTCATCGACGAGGGCACCTACACCGCGCGGCTGCGCGGCCGCCCGCTCGACCTGACCTATAAGGAATTCGAGCTGCTCAAGTACCTGGCCCAGCACGCCGGCCGCGTGTTCACCCGCGCTCAGCTGTTGCAGGAGGTGTGGGGCTACGACTTCTTCGGTGGCACCCGCACCGTCGACGTTCACGTTCGGCGGCTGCGCGCCAAGCTGGGAACCGAGTACGAGTCGCTGATCGGCACTGTGCGCAACGTCGGCTATAAGGCCGTGCGGCCCGCCCGGGGCCGGCCTTCGCCCGACACCGAGCTCGACACCGACCTCGACGCCAGGGACGAAGCCGGGGACGAAGCCGAATTCGAGCCTGCGAGCGAATTGCCCCAAACCGTCGACGGTGCTCTTCGCCCAAGCGGCTCATCGGGACCTGATGCTCTTCGCCCAAGCGGCTCATCGTCACCTGATCCGCTTCGCACTCCGTGACAGGCGTCGCCTGGCATCCGAGTCTGGCGCCAGACGTTCAAGACCACATCCGTGAGGTGATCGCCGCTGCCGCGCGCGCGGACGGCATCGCGCCGGTTTCAGAGCAGGTGCTGCGCGAATTGCCGTTGCGGCGAACAGCGCACCTGCTGGCGACGGACTCGGACAAAGACGTAGACAAAACGGACTCAGACAAGGACGTAGACAAAGTCGTCGGCTACCTGAACCTCACGCCCGCTACCGCCACGGCACCTCCGATCGCAGAACTCGTGGTGGCACCCGACGCCCGCCGGCGCGGCGTCGGCACGGCGATGGTGAATGCGGCGCTGGAAAAATCCGGCGACACCACCCGCGCCTGGGCGCACGGCAATCTCGAGCCGGCGCGTGCGACGGCCGCGGCGTTGGGCGCCAAGCCGGTCCGGGAGCTGTGGCAGATGCGCCGCTCGCTGCATCCTCTGCCACCGGCGGTGATCCCGGCGGGCATCGAACTGCGCACCTACCGCGGTCCGGCGGACGACGCCGAGCTGCTGCGGGTGAACAACGCCGCGTTCGCGTGGCACCCGGAGCAGGGTGGGCTCACGCCGGACGATATCGCCGAGCGCCGGTCCGAGCCCTGGTTCGACGCCGCGGGGCTGTTCTTGGCGTTCGACGAACGCACCCACAGGCTCGCCGGCTTTCACTGGACCAAGGTGCATCTCGACCGCCCGGGTTTGGGCGAGGTGTATGTGCTGGGCGTCGATCCGGGCGAGCAGGGCCGTGGACTCGGGCGCGCGCTGACCCTGGTCGGTCTGCACTACCTTGCCGAGCGTCTGTCTCCTGACAGCGAGCCGGCCGTCATGCTTTACACCGAAGGGGACAACACCGCGGCAATCCGGACCTACCAGAGCCTTGGTTTCGAGGTGTCCGGAATTGACACGGCGTACGCCGCGAGGTGACGCCGACTGCGCACGGCCGCGGCGACCCGGTTCATCTGCAGTTCATCTTTGTAAGGGTGCGTATTCACAGTGGGCCCATAGGTTCTGGTGCCGAGCGGCGATGAATTCTGCTCAAGCGGAACGGTGTTCCGTGGCTCGGCCCGACCCGGTGGCGGAGTGCGTGTCTCTCGTCACCCCGACTCTTCAAGGAGTTCCGTGAAGCTCAACCGATTTGGCGCTGCGGTGAGCCTGCTGGCCGCCGGTTCGCTGGTGTTGTCCGCGTGCGGCAGTGACAAGAACACATCCTCTGGTGGATCGTCGAGTGCGACCTCCGGTGCATCGACCGCGAAGATCGACTGCGGCGGCAAGAAAACGTTGAAGTCCAGCGGCTCGAGCGCGCAGGCCAACGCGATGACCCAGTTTGTGAACGCCTTCGAGCAGGCCTGCTCGGGTTTCACGCTGAACTACACCTCCAACGGCTCGGGTGCCGGGGTGAAGGAGTTCATCGGCAAACAGACCGACTTCGGCGGCTCCGACTCCCCGTTGGACGCGACCAAGGGCGAGGTCGATCAGGCCAAGCAGCGGTGCGGCTCGGACGCGTGGAACCTGCCCGTGGTGTTCGGCCCGATCGCGGTCACCTACAACGTGCCCGGCGTGGACGCGCTGGTGCTCGATGGACCGACCGCGGCGAAGATCTTCAATGGCGCCATCACCACGTGGAACGATCCGGCGATCGCAGCGCTGAACCCCGGGGTTGCGCTGCCCGGCGACCCGATCCACGTGGTCTTCCGCAGTGACGAATCGGGCACCACCGACAACTTCCAGAAGTATCTGGATTCGGCGTCGAACGGCGCGTGGGGCAAGGGCGCAGGCAAGGTCTTCAACGGCGGCGTCGGCGAGGGTGCGAAGGGGAATGAAGGCACCTCGGCGGCGATCAAGGGCACGGCGGGCTCCATCACCTACAACGAGTGGTCGTTCGCCAAGTCCCAGAACCTGCAGATGGCCAAGATCGTCACGTCGGCAGGGCCCGACGCGGTTGCCATCAGCCCCGACTCGGTCGGTAAGACGATCGCCGGGGCCAAGGTCAAGGGCCAGGGCAACGACCTGGTGCTCGACACGACGTCGTTCTACAAGCCGACCCAGGCGGGTTCCTACCCGATTGTGCTGGCTACCTACGAGATCGTCTGCTCGAAGTACCCCGACGCCGACACCGGCAAGGCGGTCAGGGCCTTCCTGCAGTCCGCGGTCGGCCCGGGCCAGAGTGGGCTCGCCGACCTCGGCTACATCCCGGTGCCTGCGGACTTCTTGACGAAGCTATCCACGGCAATCAACGCCATCGCATGATCTCGCGTTCCTGATGGCTCTGCAGCCCGAAACATCGGGAACTCCGCGGGTGCCGTCCGCTGCGGCGGCGCCCGCGGAGGGAGAGACTTCACTCATGCCCGATCAGCTCGAAATCAAGAAGCCGCCAACGGCGATCGGTGGCGGTACCGGCCGGTTGGGTGATCGCCTGTTCAAGGCCGTCGCCACCGCCGCGGGCTTGACGATCGTCATCGCGATCGCGTTGATCGCGATCTTCCTGCTGGTCAAGGCCGTGCCCTCGCTGCGGGCCAACACAGCCAACTTTTTCACTAGCGCGCAGTTCAACACGACCGACGCCCATCACTTGGCGTTCGGTATCCGCGACCTGTTCATGGTGACGGTGCTCAGCTCGGTCTTCGCGTTGGCGATCGCCGTTCCGATCGCGATCGGGATCGCGCTGTTCCTCACCCACTACGCTCCGGCGCGGCTGTCGCGGCCGTTCAGCCTGGTGATCGATCTTCTGGCAGCGGTCCCGTCGATCATCTTCGGTTTGTGGGGCATCTTCACTCTTGCCCCGAAGATCGAGCCGGTCGCGAACTTCCTCAACCACAGCCTGGGCTGGCTCTTCCTGTTCAAGCAGGGCAACGTGTCACTTGCCGGCGGCGGCACGATCTTCACCGCAGGCATCGTGCTGGCCGTGATGATCCTGCCGATCATCACATCGGTCAGCCGTGAGGTGTTCCGGCAAACGCCGGTACCTCACATCGAAGCCGCCCAGGCACTTGGCGCCACCAAGTGGGAAGTCGTCCGGATGACGGTCCTCCCGTACGGGCGCAGCGGCGTCATCGCCGCGTCCATGCTGGGCTTGGGCAGGGCGCTGGGCGAGACCGTGGCGGTGTTGATCATCCTGCGCTCGGCCGCCCAACCCGGTCACTGGTCGCTCTTCGACGGCGGTTACACGTTCGCTTCCAAAATCGCCTCAGCGGCAGCCGAATTCAGTGCACCGCTGCCCACCGGTGCGTACATCGCGGCCGGCTTCGTGTTGTTCGCGCTGACGTTTGTCGTCAACGCGACCGCTCGCTTCATCGCCGGTGGAAAGGTCAACGGATGACCACCAGCACGCTCGACCGCCCCGTCAAGGGTCCGACCTTCCGCCCTGTCGCACTCGGCAGGCGGATCAAGAACGCGATCGCCACATCCGCTTTCGTCGCCGCCTTCGGGATCGCGCTGATCCCGCTCGTGTGGGTTCTCTACATCGTCATCGAGAAGGGCTGGCACGGCGTCACCAAGACGGGTTGGTGGACCCGCTCGCTGCAGGGAGTGCTGCCCCAGTCGTTCGCCGGGGGTATCTACCACGCGCTCTACGGCACGATCGTGCAGTCCGGCATCGCCGCCATCATGGCCATCCCGCTCGGCTTGATGGCCGGGATATTCCTGGTCGAGTACGGGCGCGGCCGCCTGGCCCGCGTGACGACGTTCATGGTCGACGTGCTCGCGGGCGTGCCGTCCATCGTGGCTGCGCTGTTCATCTTCAGCCTCTGGATTTCCACGCTGGGGTTTCCGCAAAGCGCGTTCGCGGTGTCACTGGCATTGGTGTTGCTGATGCTGCCGGTCGTGGTGCGCTCCACCGAGGAGATGCTCAAACTCGTTCCCGACGAGTTGCGAGAAGCCAGCTACGCGTTGGGCGTTCCGAAATGGAAAACGATTGTGCGGATCGTGGTTCCGACCGCGTTGCCGGGGATCATCAGCGGCATACTTCTGTCGATCGCCCGAGTCATCGGCGAGACGGCGCCGGTGCTGGTCCTGGTCGGCTATGCGCGCTCCATTAACTTCGACGTGTTCGAGGGCAACATGGCATCGCTGCCGCTGCTGATCTACACGGAGTTGATTAACCCCCAGCCGGCCGGGCAGATGCGCGTCTGGGGTGCGGCGCTGACATTGATTATCGTCGTGGCATTCCTCATGGTGCTCGCCGCGGTGGCGACGCGTCTGCTTACTCGTAAACGGTGAATCGACAGGAATTTTCGGCATGGCCAAGCGCATTGATCTCAAAGACGTCAACATCTACTACGGAAATTTCCACGCCGTCGCAGACGTAGCACTGTCGGTGCCGCCGCGCAGCGTCACGGCGTTCATCGGCCCATCGGGGTGTGGGAAGTCCACCGTGCTGCGCTCGTTGAACCGCATGCATGAGGTGACCCCGGGAGCGCGAGTCGAGGGGTCGGTGCTGCTCGACGGTGAAGACATCTACGGTGCCGGAGTCGATCCCGTCGGCGTTCGCCGCACCATCGGCATGGTGTTCCAGCGGCCCAACCCTTTTCCGACCATGTCGATCAAGGACAACGTGACCGCGGGGCTTCGGCTGCAGGGCATGCGCGGCGGTAAGTCACTCGACGAGACCGCGGAGCGATCCCTGCAGGGCGCCAACCTGTGGAACGAGGTCAAGGACCGCCTGGACAAGCCGGGCGGTGGGCTTTCCGGCGGCCAGCAGCAGCGCCTCTGCATCGCCCGCGCGATCGCCGTGCAACCCGACGTGCTGTTGATGGACGAGCCCTGCTCGGCCCTCGACCCCATCTCCACCTTGGCGATTGAGGACCTGATCGCCGAACTGAAGCTCGACTTCACCATCGTGATCGTGACTCATAACATGCAGCAGGCCGCCCGCGTCAGCGACCAGACCGCATTCTTCAATCTCGAGGCGACCGGCAAACCGGGGAAGCTGGTCGAGATCGACGACACGGAGAAGATGTTCTCCAACCCTTCGCAAAAGGCCACCGAGGACTACATTTCCGGGCGGTTTGGTTAGCCGTGCGGGCACAGACCCCGGACAGGGGAGCGCTTTAGGCGCTTCAGAACAGGCGGTACGCGGGGATTTGGCCATCGAGGTGCGAGGGGCGGACATCCAGATGGGTCCTGGACCGCATCGTCTCCCAATTCCGCCATCCCGGGGGAGCGTGGTGCTCGCTGAGACCGACCCTACGATCGCAACGCAACTGATGGACGCCGGCGCCCAGATGGGTATCGAGACCACGTGGTGCCCCGATGGCGCCGAGGCGCTGCTGGCCGTCGGCGCAGAAGCGCCCGATGTCCTGGTGATCGCCGCACAAACCAACACTGTCGACGCCGCAAGCATCGTCGCGGCGGTGCGTCGCCGATCCGATGTGCCCATCCTCATCGGCGCTGCATCCGGGGAGGAAAATCTCGCCCGTGAGGCATTGGCGGCCGGTGCCTCCGCAGTGGTCGCGCGGCCGTATGACATCACCGCAATCGCGCCGTTTGCCATCAGGGCATCGATCGATTACGTCGATGGGCCCGCGGTCTACATCGCCGGCCCCATCGAAGTGGACCCGCGCGGCTATGAGACGCGCGTTCGCGGGCGAGATGTCCAGCTCACCCAACGTGAACTCGAGCTGTTGGTGTTTCTGATCAAACAACGCGGTCAGGTGGCCAGCAGCGAGGAGATCAGTCGCGCGGTCTGGGGTCGCTCCTCGGACACGAACACCGTTGCCGTGCACGTGAAGAGGCTGCGCGAGAAGCTCGGCAGTGATCGTGAGCACGGTGAGTTCATTCGCACCATCCGCGGCGCGGGGTATCGGTTGGCGCCTTCGATCTGCACTTGACGGCCACCCGCCGGGGAATCTGCGATTCGGTCAGTCGATCGATTCGACGCTGTCGTCCTCTGGCAGCTTGCCGGTCGCCTGGAAGATCACGCGCCGTCCGATCTCGACCGCATGGTCGGCGAACCGTTCGTAAAACCGGCCCAACAGGGTCACGTCGACCGCTGCGGCCACGCCGTGCTTCCAGTCGCGGTCCATCAGCACGGTGAACAGGTGACGGTGCAGGTCGTCCATCGCATCGTCTTCTTCGCGAAGCCGCGCCGCCTTGTCGGGATCACCCGAGACCACGGCCTCCTGTGCAGCGTTGCCTAATTCGACTGCGACCCTGCCCATTTCGGCGAAGTAGCCGTTGACCTCCTCGGGCAGTGCATGCTGCGGATGTCTGCGGCGTGCGATCTTGGCGACGTGAAGCGCGAGCGCGCCCATCCGATCGACATCGGCGACGATCTGGATCGATCCGACGATCGCCCGCAGGTCGCCTGCGACCGGCGCCTGCAGCGCGAGTAGGACGAACGCGGCCTCCTCGGCCCGCACGCTCATGGCGCTGATCTGCTCGTGATCGGTGATGACCTGTTCTGCGAGCATCAAGTCGGCCTGCAGCAGCGCCTGGGTCGCCCGTTCCATCGCGACGCCGGCTTTGCCGCACATCTCGCCCAGCTGCGCGGTCAGGGCGTCGAGCTGGTCGTGGTAAGCGGTCCGCATGTTCCCACCCTACGTTCTGGCGTCAAGCACGGTCACGAGCCGCGAGTGAACTCACGGTGAACGCACCGATACCGAAATTCCCCATATCCACCTGTGGGTGCGCTTACTCGCAGCTAACGTCGGCGGCGTTGGTGACGCTGAGATCCTTCGGCAGGTCGGTCGGCGGGGTGCTGCCGTTGTGCGTGACGTGCACCTGTACCGACGAGCCACTGGGCGGCGGCGCGTTGACGGTGTTGAAATCCTGTCCGAGAACGACCTGCACGACGCTGCCCATCCCCGTCACGCGCTTTATCGCGGGATTGGGGAACGCCGATGCGACAGTGGCTGCAGCCTGCTCGTTGCCCGACGAGAAGAACACGGTGGTCGACGGCAGCGAGCTCGGATAGTCGTCTGGCGTAAGCACTTTGAAGCCGTGCTGCTGTAACCCGCTGGCCGCGCTCGCGCCGAGGCCATCCTGGCCGGTGGAGTTGGAGACATGCACGGTGATCGTTTGCGGCTCTGCGGTGACCGCGTTCACCAGTTCATCGGTGCCCGGCGCGCCGTTCGTCAGCGGCGTGCTGCTGGCCTGCGGTGTCCGGCTGGCGGTGGTGGGCGTGGTGGTTTCGTTCTGGTTGTTTTCGCCGGGCAGCGGATCGTCGTTGATGATCGCGTCGAACAGCGCGCGGTTATCTTGGTTGCGGAGCGGCTCGTTGCCTTCGGAGTCGGTCTGACCCGTCGGCACGGTCATGAACGTCACCCGTCCGGCCGACATGCCCTGGATCGATTGGCCGAGTTCGACCAGGTCTTTGGTCTTGACGTTGTCGACGGAGCTGTCGCTGATGAACGTGTTGACGACGTCGTTGAGCTTGCTGAGGCTGAAGAACACCTCGTTGGAGATCAGCGACCGCAGCAACGACGACAGGAACAGCTGCTGACGCTTGATCCGGCCGTAGTCGCCGTTGAACTCGGTGGTCACCTGGCGGGCGCGCACATAGTTGAGCGCGACCCGCCCGTCAACGGTCTGCCAGCCGGCCTGCGGCAATACGGTGCCGAGCTCGTAGTCCTGCAGTGGGGTGGTGCTGCAGACCTTCACGCCACCCATCGCGTCGACCATCTTCGCGAAGCCCACGAAGTCGATCGCGATGAACCGGTTGATCGCGAGGCCGGACAGCTTCTGGATCACCTTCACCAGGCACTTGGGCCCGCCGAACGAATACGCCGAGTTGAGCTTGGTTTCGGTGTAGATCTGGGCCGGCCCATAGCTGTGGGTCTCCTCGTTGTACAGGGGCCCGTACTTGCCGGTCTCCGGATCCCACGCGTCGCAGAGCATGGGCGTGATCGCGAGGTCGCGCGGAAATGACACGGCCACAACACGTTTGCGGCTGGCCGGGATGTTGACCAGCATCACCGAGTCCGAACGGACGCCGCCGGCGTCGGCCGTGTTGCCGGCACCCATGTCGGCGTTGTCACCGAGCCGGCTGTCGACTCCTGCGATCAGGAAGTTCTCGTCACCGAACTGGGCGTTGGGGTCAACGATGTCGCGCGAGTCGGGATCAAGCGCCGAGACCACGTTGAGCCGGCTGTTCTTCGAGGCGCTCCACTGCCACGCCGCGCCGGTCAGCGCGAGCGCGATGACCGACAAGAGCGCGGCCGCGAGGCGGCCGGCCACCACCACGGGTCGATGACGCTTGCGTCGGGGCGTTGTCCCCACCTCGCCGTCGGCGGCCGGCAACACGGTTGTCTGACCGTTGTTCTCGCCTCGCAGCAGCGCCTCCGCCCTGCGGCGGCGGGCCACATCGAGGTCGGGTGTATCCGGTCCGGTGACGATCGGGATGAGGTCGGTGGCGGCGTCCTCGTAGGCCGACTCTTGGGCGGACTGGTGGGCCGGCTCGTGGTCGTCGACCTCGTAATGCGTTCCGCGCCGTCCGTTGCCCGCGTCACCAGCCATCTTCGCGATGAGCTCGGCGACCGATATTCCGTCGGTGTGGTGACCGCCCTCGGAGTCAGGGCGATGTGGTATCGCTTGCCGACCACCGCCACGTTCCCAGGGCGCGGCAGCTATCGGCGGCCGCGGTCGTCGGGTAAGCCGTTGATTGGTGTTGTCGCCGACGGAGCCGCCGCGGTGGCCAGGAGTGGCGTTGTCGCCGTCACTCATGTCCTACCGGCCTCCAAGTCGGAAGTGGGGTACTGGGAAAGCTCTGTCTTCTCACAGAGCAAAGCACGCATCCGCTACCTGTGCGAGATGCAGCCGGGCCTCATGGTACTGAGACATCCTGAGGAACGTGATGTCGGAACCGTCTCGGTTCAGCCCCCGGAATGCATTGCGTCCGCACCCGCCGGCACTACACATTCATCGGGATCTGTCAGCCACCCGTCGGGCAGCGCCACCGGCGCAGCCGAGCCTTGGCGGCCCCGCGGGCCCGTCGCGGCCCGACCGAACGGAACATCGGCGTCCAACCGGTCCAATAGCACATCCAGTTGGCCCAGAGTCTTGACCAGCGCCAGCGCCCTGCGCACCTCGGCTCCGGCGGGAAACCCGTGCAGGTACCAGGCGATGTGTTTGCGGATGTCGCGCATGGCCTTGTCCTCGCCGAAGTGGGCGGTCAACAGCTCGCCGTGCCGTCGGATGATCTGCGCGACCTCGCCAAGGGTGGGCGGCACGGCGGCCGGAGCGCCGGTCAGCACGGCCGAAAGCTCGGCGAACAGCCAGGGTCGGCCCAGGCAGCCGCGGCCGATCACCACACCGTCGCAGCCGGTGGCGGCCATCATGGCGACCGCGTCATCGGCGTCGAAGATGTCGCCGTTGCCGAGCACCGGTATCGACCGAACATGGTTCGCCAGCGCCGCGATCTGGTCCCAGTCGGCAGTCCCGGAGTATCGCTGCGCCGCGGTCCGCGCGTGTAACGCCACCGCGGCGGCGCCTTCCTGCTCGGCGATCCGTCCGGCATCCAGGTGCGTGTGGTGCGCGTCGTCGATGCCGATCCGGAACTTGACCGTCACCGGGATTCCGGCGCCCGCGGTTGCCCGCACCGCCGCGCCGACGATCCGGCCGAACAGCTTGCGTTTGAACGGCAGTGCGGCCCCGCCGCCGCGGCGTGTGACTTTGGGCACAGGACAGCCGAAGTTCATGTCGATGTGGTCGGCGAGGCCTTCGTCGGCGATCATCCGCGCGGCCGCGTAGGTGGTGTCCGGGTCCACCGTGTACAACTGCAGCGAACGCGGCTCTTCGTCGGCGGCGAACGTCACCATGTGCATCGTCGCGGGGTGACGCTCCACCAGCGCGCGCGCCGTCACCATTTCGCAGACGTACAG
>Ga0209006_10001205_pt1 | contig 23470 bp, 14 predicted proteins | sample JacPin_JW_Ref_O2_FD_188567 | JGI IMG/M metagenome (GOLD analysis project Ga0209006, IMG submission 188567) | Forest soil microbial communities from Algoma, Ontario, Canada - Jack Pine, Ontario site 1_JW_Ref_O2 (SPAdes) (version 2) | ecosystem: Environmental > Terrestrial > Soil > Boreal... | reverse complement strand
TGCTGCTCGTCTATCACGGAATTCGCAGAGCGGCTTGAACTTTCGCGAGCCACTGGTAGAATGTTCCGCCGATTTATAATAAGGCGGTGCAATCTATCCAGTACAACCTGCCGCAGAGCCGCATTCCATTAGCCTGGTACAACATTATTCCGGATCTGCCGAAGCCCATGGCTCCGGTGCTGCACCCTGGCACGCTCAAACCCATCGGACCTGACGATCTGGCTCCGCTATTTCCGATGAGCCTGATTATGCAGGAAGTCAGCATGGACCGCGAGATCGAAATTCCGGAGGAAGTGCGGCAGGTTTACGCACAATGGCGCCCCTCGCCGCTTTTCCGTGCGCGGCGTCTCGAAAAGTCTCTCGATACTCCGGCGCGCATTTACTACAAATATGAAGGCGTGAGCCCGGCCGGATCGCACAAACCAAACACCGCCGTCGCGCAAGCTTATTACAACAAGAAAGAAGGCACCAAGCGCCTTTCGACCGAGACGGGCGCAGGCCAATGGGGCTCGGCTCTGTCGATGGCGTGCGCGTTTTTCGGCCTGGAATGTAAGGTTTACATGGTGCGGGTCAGCTACGATCAGAAACCGTACCGCCGAGCCTTGATGGAAGCCTTCGGAGCATCGGTCACCCCGAGCCCGAGTAACGAGACGCAATCAGGCCAAGCGATATTGGCTCAAAATCCTCATTCGAATGGATCGTTGGGCATCGCGATTTCAGAAGCTGTCGAAGTGGCCGCGAAGGATCCGAACACCAAGTACGCGCTGGGCAGTGTGCTGAATCACGTATTGCTGCATCAGACCGTCATCGGCCTCGAAGCAATCGAGCAAATGGCATTCGCTGGCGACGAACCCGACGTGATTGTCGGCTGCACGGGCGGAGGATCGAACTTTGCAGGCTTAGTGATGCCGTATCTGGGCCGCAAAATCAAGGGCCAGTGCAACGCTCGCGTAATTGCCGTCGAACCCGCGGCATGCCCCAGCCTGACTAAAGGCAGATTCACCTACGATTTCGGAGACACCGGACACCTGACGCCGCTAGTAAAAATGCACACCTTAGGCAGCACGTTCATGCCTCCGGGCATTCACGCAGGCGGGCTCCGCTATCACGGCATGGCCCCGCTGGTATCGCACGTAATGGATTTAGGATTGATCGAAGCGACATCGGTGCAGCAGCTCGACGCCTTCGCAGCAGGAATCCAATTCGCCCGCGCCGAAGGAATCATTCCCGCGCCCGAAGCCAACCACGCCGTCGCCGGCGCGATTACCGAAGCGTTGCGCGCGAAAGAAGAAGGCAAAAAGAAAACGATTCTCTTCAACCTCTGCGGCCACGGCCATTTCGACATGCAGTCGTACATCGACTATCAGGCCGGAAAGCTGGAAAACTATGACTATCCCGCGGAAGAAATCGCGCTGGCGTTAGCCGGATTGCCTATGGAGCATGTATGAAACTACTCGCGCCTATATCTCTGTTATTGGTAGCCGCGTGGATGTTCGCGCAGACCGGCGGGGACCCGCTCGTCGAAGGATTCCGCGGCGTTGAAGTCGCTTCGGTATCGGACGCAATGGAACAGTTGTACGGCCAGCGCAACTATATGTCCCACGAAATGCGCCCTCTTTCAAAAACCAAATTCGCCGGCCCCGCCGTGACGGTGCTGCTCAAGAAAGAAGAGCACAAAGAAGGCGCCGCAGCCTCCCAGGGAATGCTCGATGCGATCGATGCCGCGCCCGCCGGTTCGGTCTATGTGATGGTGCTCGAAGACGGTGCGGATTTCGCGGGAATCGGCGGCCTGATGGCAACTGCGATGAAATATCGCAATCTCGCCGGCGCCGTGATCGACGGCAGTGTGCGCGACACGCCGCAAATCGCGAAGCTCCAGTTCCCCGTATTCAGCCGGGGCATCGCTCCCTCGACGACGATCAATCACTATCGCTTCGTGGGCGCGAATATTCCAGTGACCTGCGCCGGTGCGAAAGTGAATCCGGGCGATATGATTACCGCCGATGAAGACGGAGTTGCTGTGGTTCCCAAAGCTCGCGCCGCCGAGGTGTTGAAGAAAGCGCAGGAGCTCGACAACACCGAGCATACGATGATTCCGTTCATCGAAAAATTTCACTCTATTAAGGACGCGGTAGCCAAATTCGGTCGAATTTAACTAAGGCTGCTGTTCCGCCATCTTCTTCTTTTTATACTCGTCGTATTGCTTTTTAAGCTCCGGATCGCGCGGGCTGGGATAAATCTCGCTCGATTTGTACTTTCCGGTTTTAATCATCATCTGCGTCCATTCGTCGTGGATATGAAGCTCGTCGGCGTTCTTCACGATCTGCTCAACAAGATGAGGAGGAACGAAATAAACTCCTTCGCGGTCCCCGAAGACCACGTCGCCGGGCATCACGGTTGCATTTCCAATGCGGATGGGAATGTTCACGCCCGTGAGCATCACCTGGCCGATCGGAGTCGGATGCACGCCGCGAAAATACGCGCCCATCGGGATCGGAAAAATCCCTTCGAGATCGCGAATGGCGCCGTCGATCACCATGCCGGTTTTCGTGGCCTGATAAATATAGGTTGCGAGGTTGTCTCCGACGAAGGTTCCGTTCTCCTCTTTACCGAAAAGATCCGCCACCATGACGTCGCCATTTTCGAGCATGTCGAGGACGCGTTGATTGCTGTTGCGATGTCCTTGCTTGTTGGCGTTGGCTTCGATCACATCACTCACGTCCGCGCGCAGAGGCATGAACTGCGCGGTGAACGCACGCCCGATCAATTTCTTCTCCGGATGAAGAATATGCCAGTGGCCTTCGTATTGATTCTTGTAGCCGGGCGTTCGGTCGAGGATGGTCCAAACTTCCTCCGCGCTCATCGCGTCAAATTTCTTAAGCAGCTTATCGGGGACTTTCGGGCGGCCGTCGGCGGACCGCTCATACGGATTTTTAGGCGTGTACTCAATCAACTGCTCGCGCGTCAATTGAAACACCTGGGCGGGCATCAGAGCAGCCACGGCAAAAAGAGCAAATAGAAAACGTGACATGGTTTTAGGAGAGCATATCACGACAGTGCCGCTTGCATCATCGCCCGCGCATAGCCGACGTTATACGCGAACGCCGCGTATCCGCCGCCTCCCTTATATGCGGTTGTGAATCCCGGCCGGTCTCGATCGTAATCAATTCCGCGCGGGTGCTCGGGATATATCAGCCTCGGATATTTCTGCTTCACCAATTCCTTCATCACGGCGAACATATTATTTTCGCCTTCGTCGATGAATACTTCCGTGTACTGCTCATACGGTTTCCGCACGCGAACGTTGCGGTAATGGACGTGATTGATGCGATCACGCGATCCGAAGTAGTGGCACACCTCCACCGGATCGTGACCCATCTCTCTGGTGACGCCGCAATCGAACGTAATTCCATTCGACGGACTCTTCACAATTTCGATCAGCCGCTTCCAGCCTTCCACCGTTCCCATGATCTGCCCCGATCCCCGGCTCAAAGGCGCAGGCGGATCGTTGGGGTGCAACGCCATCCGCACGCCTGCTTGCTCGGCGACCGGGATCACGGCTTTTAGAAAGTATGTAATGTTGGTCCACATCTCTTCGAGATTGTGCGCGCCTTCGTTCGGGAGCGGAGGCAGATCCTTCACCTTGCCGTTGTCGAACGCGGTGAGTCCGGCGCCGGCTCTGCCGATTTCCTCGTAATATCCCTCGACGATGCGGTGCGCGTAAAAGTTATACTCAACCACGGGCAGCCCGACCTTGCCGGCGGCGCGGATCGACTGCTTGACCTTTTCAATCTCTTCGTCGCGTCCCGGCCGCCCGTAGATGGTGTTCGGAAATCCCGCGATCATCAGGTTGCCTAAAGTCAGCCCGCCGGCCTTCAACTTATCCATCATTTCCTTGAGCTGGTTTTCGTCCCAGGGAATCCGCGGTCCGCCGGTTAGCACGTGGTCCACGCCAAGCTGCTTAACTCTGCGGCAGCCCGCCTCATCGATGGTGCCGGCTGAGAGGCCGCCAACTCCGACTTCAAGGCAGAGCTTCGGCGTATCCTTTCCTTCCGGCTTTGGCGCAGGCACGGCGGCGCCTTGAGCAAGCGCCGCGAAGCCCGCGGATTGGATCAGAGTTCTTCGGGATAAATTGCCAGACATGTTACTGAAGATACCCCAACGACTTCAAGTTCTCCAGTGTCTTGCTTCCGACCTCGGGCTGCCCAAGTCTCTTACTCACTCGCGCAGCCTGCATGAATTCGACCAGCTTCGTTTCTAGCGCAGGCTCCGGCCCGCCCGGCAGCAGGTTGTGAAGTTCATTTGGATCCCGCGAAAGATCGTAGAGTTCCTTATTCCCCGTAGACGATTCGATAAATTTCATGGAGCCCGAAACAATCGCCTGCTCCGCTCTCAGGTATTTCGGATTCCACCTGGAGACGAAAGGCTGCATAAAGCTCTCGCTCATCACATCGTGCACAGGCCCGCGCAGACTATGTCCCTGCAAGCCCTTCGGAATTCCGTAACCGAGCACATCGAGAACGGTCGGCACCAGGTCCACCAGGCTCACCGGATCGTTGATCTCTTGCTTAGCCGTGGAACGAGGATACTTGACGATCAAAGGAACATGGACCTCGTCCTGATAGACAGAGAGGCCGTGACCCATGATGGCTCTTTCTCCGAATGCCTCGCCGTGATCGGAGGTTATGATCAGCAGTGTGTTGTCGTAGAGGCCGCGCTGTTTCAACTGCCCGATCAGCGTTCCCAGACACGCATCCATATAAGCAATGCCGCCATCGTATTGAGAGATCAGATGGCGGCGCTCCCGATCCAATAAGGGCCTCTTCTCGCTGAGGACCTGCCTTTCCATGGTGCCGTAATGGCGCGCAGTCATGCGGGAGTCGCGGCCGGGATAGAGCGTCGCGAACCGGCCCGGCGGGAGATAGGGTCCATGCGCATCCATATAGTTCAAAAAGAGGAAAAACCTGCGATGATCCGGGCTCTGCTTATCTATGACGGCCAATGCGGCATCATTAATTTCCTCGGCTCGACGGAATATTGAATCGTACTGCCAAGGTTCCAGGAACAGCGCTAGAAGGTTACGCACAGCGTTTCGCAGCACATACGATTTGGTGAGCATCAAAGGCGGGCCAGCTGGATCATGATAAGCGAACCCGCGATCCAATCCGAATCCATGAGAAAGAAAAAGGTAGTTGGAAACGATGCCAATTGTATCGAAGCCTTTGTCGGCCAATATTTCGGGGAGGACCGTGTACTTTGAATCCAAAGCGCGCGCCTGATCGTACCCCGCGTCAAAATGCGCGTGATGCCAACTGGGATAAAGTCCGGTGAAGATCGACGCATGGCTGGAAAGCGTCATATTCCCGGCGGAAACGGCATTCTTATAGAGCGTCGCTTCTTCAGCGAGCAGTTTAAGATTTGGAGTTGTGTCTCGCTCGTACCCATAGAGCGAGAGATGATCGGCGCGAACAGTATCGAGAGTAATGAGAATAACGTTGGGCGTATTCGGGGGAAGCCCGGCAGAACTTTTTCGGGGCGAGCCGCGAGGCGTCTGATGCAGGAAAAAACAGGCTGCAAGCATCAGCACGGAGATCGAAAGAATCCGCGCTCGAACGGCCTTAAGAGGGATCAGCCAAGAGAGCAGCAAAGCCGCCGCGGCGTATGGCAGGAACCAAAGTGTGCCCGATAAGAGGCTGGGCTTCGGATCTGGAACATCGAAGATGAAGGGCGGGGCCAGCACAAAAATTGTTGCGGCCCAGGGCGTCGCCAAAAGAGCTTCGCGCCGGGAAAACAGGCTTAGCACGAGACTCGAGCCCACCGGCAAAAAGATCAGAGGGAGATACCACGACGGAAGCGCGGGATTTACGCGGAAGAATAATCCGACTGCGAGCGCGATGCTCAAGATGATCGTAAAGATGAGATCAGCTGGGAAGCGCCCCTTGGTGACGATCGCGAGTAGAGATCCCACCGCCGCTCCGGCTACGATATACACGCTCAACACAATCGCCGTGAAGCCGGTATGCAGCGGTGTGTACTGATAGCCCGGCTCTCTTAGCCACGGCAGAATGTATAAGAAGAATGACTCGACCACCCAGTAAGCCATCATGGAAAGCAGGCCCTGGATGGCCCCGGATCGAGCGAGGTTCACTCTGCCATTGTCTTACGATTAATTAGTTGTGGGGCGGGCTACTGAATTGCTTGCCCCTCGGAAAGCGCCTTGACCATCCCTTCAAGACTCTTCCGATTCAACTCGTCCGGCGCTTGCGGAAGCGCCTTCTGGGCATGTTCGAGCGCTAGTTTGTTGTCGCCGGTAGCAGCGTAGCCGCGCGCCAATCCGACGTGGACGGGCCAGGCATCTCCATTGCGCTCCATATTGTATTTGAAGACCTCGAGCGCTTCGGCCGGCTTCTTCAGCGTAAGAAGCTGCCGTCCGTATTGATGGATCTCGAGCGAGGTAGTCGACGGCAGGCGAATCGCGCCATGCATCAGTTTTCCGGCCTCCTCATTCTTTCCCATCGCCGACAACACGAGAGCCTTGGTGCTGAGCGTGGTGAAGTTCGCTTGCCCAAGACCAGGCATGCTCACCGCAGCTTCAGCCCAGACCAGTGCCTGATCGAGATTGGTCTTCGCGGTCAAGCAGAACTGTGCTGCGGCGTCGTAGGATTTATAATCAAACCCAGGCACGTTGGTCAACTCTTCCTTTAACTTCGAGATATAGATGTCGTTGGTGTTTTCGGCTTTGATCTTCCACGGCACTGACAAATCTTCCCATTGCAATTCGGCCGTCGCCTCAGTCGGACGCCGCTCCGTAAACTCGTAGGTAAGCCACTCCCGATAGTCATGCTTGCGCGGCTTGACCTGGACGCGGAGCGCATCGTGACTCTCCTCATAAAAGAAGCTGCCCCACGCCCCGGTGTCTTTCGAGAAGATGATCGTCCACTCATCGGCGGTCGGGATCATGTGCAGCCCGTAGCGCCCGGCGGGGAGAGTTTTTCCTTCAATCGTCACAGGGTAGGAGGTTGAGAACAGAGTGTTCTCGTTCGCGCCCGCGCGCCACGGGCTCGGCTTGCCGTTTCCAAATCCGAGATTCGCAACGCCATAGGGCACCAGCTTTCCCCAGATCTGTCCCCGGCGATCCTTTCCGTCCGGCCCGTGAACGGCGGGGCTGGAATACTCGATCGTAACTTTCACCGGCCCTATAAATTGACTGACGGATGCCTTCTGATTGTTCCCACTTGGGGGCAGCGTCAATCCCGCAACTTGGCCGAAGACTGCTCCGGCATATATAAAGAGAGGCAAACTTCGAGAGGCTAACATCATGCGGGAATAGACGGGTCTGCTCAAGAACCGTTTGGAGAAGATTGTCCGATTCTGCTCACGACGAGCCGCCATCTGCAGGCGGAACCGCCTGCGCCACAGCAGCAGATCGGCATTTACAAGTCACGTGGGGCAGGCGGTTTCGCCTGCCAACGCCAGTTAACTACGGTACCCGAGGAGGCTCAGCCTTCGGCGAGTGATAAACCTTCATCGCCTGTTCGGTCCCGGTGTAAACTCCCTTGGTATTTTCCTCAGAATAAATCTGCGTCCGAATGATGTGCGGAATCAGTGCGATCATCAGTTCACTCGAAGACTTATTCTTCGTCGAGCTTCCAAAGAGAAACTGGCCCAGAAGAGGAATATTCGTCAAACCTGGCAATCCGGCGACGGTTGTCCCATCCGAACTTTGGCTGAGACCGCTCAGAATATTCACCTCGCCCTCCCGGAGCCGGATGTCGGCAGTGTTCTTAGTCTGCCCGATCACCGGCTGAGAGATGCCGCCGATATTCACGTATTGGTCTACCGCGGATACCTCTACTTCGATATGCAATGTCACCTCATGCGCCGCGTGAATCTGCGGAGTGATGCTCAGCTTCAAACCGACCTCGGCATAGTTAAATTGTGTCGACACCAGAGGGCTCACGCTGGCGCTCACGGAGACGCCCGAGGAGAAACTTCCCGTTGCAAACGGGATGCGCTCGCCGATGACGAGGTCCACCTTCATGCCATCGGAAGCGCGCACCTGCGGCTTGTTCATCGTCTTGGTCCGCGCGTCCGACATCACCGCGTTGACGATCGCCCCGGGCAGCGAAGTGGAGAAATCGTTGATCGAAAGATGTCCGATCCGGCTCAGCGGAATGGTTCCGTTCGACGTGGTCCCATCGCTCGCTGTCGTCGGCAGGAACCCGACCGATTGTTGCACTCCCGCAGTTCCCGCTGAGGAGAGCGTCGCCGCCAGGCTGCGCGAGTAGGTGCTGTTCACCTGCATCACGATCACGTCGATGACCACCTCCGATTTTGGCCTGTCCAGATCGTGCAGCATCTTTTCCGTCAGCGCTATCTGGTCCGTTGTCGCACGTACGATCAGAGCCTTCTGCGAATTGAGCGGGAACACACGGCGGATGTCCGCCACCGTGCGAATCGCCGTCGCGATCTCCTGAATCTCCTGCACCGACGTGGCGTTGGTCAGGTAGAACACCTTCATGACTTCGTCTTCGTAGTCGTGCCGCTTGGTGGGATTGTCTTCCGTGACGAAAATCGTATTCGATGTGATCGGCTTCCAGTAGGTTTTCGTGAGGACGGCAAGATAATCGAACGCCTGCTCGATCGGCATGTTCGCGATATCGACATTCGCATTGCGCGGCTGCGCGGGATAAGTCGAGTCGAACACCACGTTGATCCCGGCCATCTTGCCGATGGTTTCATACAGCACCTTCGGCGGCTGATTATTGATTTTGAGTGTTTGAATTACACCGACGATCGGCCTCAACTCCGGAGGCCCTTCAATCGAGGTTAGGCTCTGATGCTTCTGCGTAGGTTTTTCATCCAGAATCGCCTGCGTGCGCGTCATTTCCTGAATCGCGATCGCAGAGGCAGGATCCGCGATCAGCGCTTTTTGAAATTCTCCCAGCGCCTCGACGACCCTGCCCTCCGCGCGCAGTTTCTGGCCCTGATTCACGTGCAGTTGAGCCGATTGAAAACGCATGCGGCGCATGCCGATGGTATACGCGGGATTGTTCGGATTCTTATCGAGGGCCGACATGTATGCCGTGAGCGCGCGATCCCAATCCTGCCTGCTCTCCGCCGCTTTCGCCTCCTTGTAATCGTTATCGCCCTTGTCTTTCGCCTCCAACAAGACGACTAAGACAATCAGGACTGCGTAAATTCGCCTCATCTACTGGCTTGACGTAACTCATCCTGCGGATGTGGAATCAAACTTTGAGATACTGGAGCCGTCTTCGGAATGACACGCCGCGAATGCATTTCGTGCTTGCCCTTTAGTGGGGCGCTAGTCGAGGCTCAAATGACTGCTAACGAAAAAATCGCCGTCGCCGCCCAGCGAACTTTCGGCCTCCATCTTCTGCGAGACATCGTCGACCGGAAGCCGGGAGAGAACGTCTTCATTTCGCCTCTCAGCGTTTTTCTCGCGCTTCAGATGACGGAGAACGGAGCGGCCGGCGCGACGCGCACCGCGATGAGAAAAGCGCTAACTCTCCCCGACCTCGACGCCGTGAAGTTAAACGCCTCTTCCGCCGCCTTGCAAAGTATGTTGAAAGCCAAAGCCTCGTTGACCATCGCCAACGCGCTATGGGCCGACCAACATTTCACGCTCGCCCCGGATTTCGTCAAGCTGTGCGAATCGTCCTTCGGCGCCCGCGCGGCATCGCTCAATTTCGCCGACCCCAAAGCGGCGGACCAGATTAACGATTGGGTCAAGACCAACACCAACGGAAAAATCGGCAGCATCGTCACGCCGGACATCGTGAAAAAAGCCGCCGTGATCCTGACTAACGCCGTTTATTTCGCCGCCCAGTGGCGCAGCGAATTCGCCGTCTCCGCCACCGCCGATGAACCCTTTCACAAAACCGGCGGCGCCGCGAAGACAGTAAAAATGATGCATCAATCCCGCCTCACCGGCGCCTATCGCAGCGGCGCAAACTTCGAGGGCGCGATGTTGTATTACAAGGAATCGAGCGCGTTCTTCTATGCACTGCTGCCGCAGTCCGGGCACACGCCGACCGACGTGCTGGCATCTCTCGATCTTGCCCGTCTTGCCACCGCGCCAACCGACTTCGATCTCGATTTGAAGCTCCCGCGCTTCACGCTCGATTTTTCCGCGAGCCTGGTTGAGTATCTGAAGAAGATGGGAATGGATGTCGCGTTCCACTATCCCGGCGCCGATTTCAGCCCCATGGGTTCCAGGGATTTTTTCATCAGCGACGTGCTCCACAAAACGCGGCTCGAGATTGACGAAAATGGTACGGTGGCCGCCGCCGCGACCGCGGTAATCATGCGTGCCGGAGCCGCTATGCGCCAGCAACGCCCCACGAAGACACTCGTCTTCGACCGCCCCTTCGTAGCCCTGATCGCCGATTCGCAGACCGGCGCGCTGCTCTTCGCTGGCGTCATTGAAGATCCCTGAAAACCTCTACGCGACCACCTCGGGGTTCCGTATGACTTCGGCAAGTACCCGGTTAAGATCCTCGCTGCTATAGGGCTTCGCGAGGTACCCATCCATGCCGTTCGCTAAGCATTGTTCGCGATCCCCTGCGAGCGCGTGCGCCGTTAGCGCGACCACCGGCACGTGCCCTCCGCACAATAGTTCGTTCGCGCGAATCGCCGCCGTCGCTTGCATCCCGTCCATCTCAGGCATCTGCAAATCCATCAGCACCACGTCGACCGCTTCGCGATCCAACATGGCCAAAGCTTCCCGCCCATTGGCCGCCAGAAAGACAATGTGGCTGTTCTTTTCGAGCAGCCGCTTCGCCAGCCTCTGATTCACCGCGTTGTCCTCGGCAAGCAGAATGCGCAAGCCTCTGAAAATTGGAGCGGGCGTCCCGGTTTCCATCTGCTTTCGGCCGAGCTCTTCTTTAAATCGCGCGGAGAAATGGAAGGCGCTCCCTTGAACCGGATTCCCCGTGTCCGGATCGCGCCATGGACTCTCCACCCGCAGATCGCCATCCATCAGCGACGCGAGCGATGTTGAGATCGCGAGCCCCAACCCCGTCCCCCCGTATTTGCGCGTGGTCGATCCGTCGGCCTGCTCGAAGGGCGCGAAAATGATTTTCTGCTTGTCCTCCGGAATGCCCACCCCGGTATCGGCGACCATGAGATGAATCGTCACCGCCTCTCCGTCTCGCGATTCCACTCGAGCCTCGATTCTGACCTCCCCCTCGTGGGTGAATTTGAGTGCGTTGCCGGCCAGGTTCATCAGAACCTGCTGCAGCCTCTGTTCGTCCCCGATGAGACACGCGGGCACTTGCGGATCGATTCGCGAGGTCAGCTTGAGTCCCTGCTCAGCGGCCCCCGGCGCCAGGGTCCCGACAACGTCCCCGATCGACTGCCGTAAATCGAAGCCCATTTGCACCAGTTCTAATTTGCCCGCTTCGACCTTGGAAAAATCCAGGATGTCGTTCAGCAGCCGCAGCAGCGCCTGGGCGGATCTTTTCACCGTGCTCAACGAATCATGTTGCTCCTCGTTGAGCGGCGTATCGAGAGTCAGTTCCGTCATTCCGATAATCGCGTTCATGGGGGTGCGGATTTCATGGCTCATATTGGCCAGAAATTCCCCTTTGCGCCGGCTCGCCGATTCCGCGGTCCGCCGCGCCTCCTCCAGCGCCACAATCAGCGTCCCACGCTGGCGATAGCTCGCTCCCGCACCGTAAACGAGTAAAATAATCGCCGCGCTCCCAATTAACGCAATCAACAGAAATCCGTTCTGGCGGTACCATGGCGCCACCATCGTGAATTCGAACGAATCCGCTTGCTCCTCCACATTGCCCTTCCGGTCCATCGCGCGTACCTGGATTACGTGCCGCCCCGGCTTCACCTGGTGCAGATCCGCTTCACTCGACGAGGTGAACGGACTCCACTCGCTCGAGCCCACCCGGTAAGAAAACAGCAGCCGCTCCGTCGGCGTCATCCGCCACTTGTCGGTGGCCCAGAAGCGAATCCGGATATCGCCGTTCGGCGACGCAAACCGGCCATTGGCTGCCTCGGAAAGACGCGTCTTTGGCGGACTCTTGTCTTCTTCCGGATGAAACAGGCTGACGCCGCGGCTGGTACCCACCCATATCCGTCCCCGGCTGTCTTCAAACACCTTGTATGCGGTGCGGGACGGCAATCCGTCTTCCTCCTCGTTATTAATCCAGTTTCCCGCCTGCCGCCAATGCAGCCCGGACCCGGAAGCCACCCACAGAGTCCCGTCGCGCGACTTCATCACTGAACGGATGCGGTCCATCCCGGAGCGCAATACAGTCCAACGATTCCCGTCATACTCGAGCAAATCATTCCGTCCTCCCACGATCACTTTGCCCGGCTCGAGTTCCACGATCGTGAAAGCGCCCGTTTCAGGGAAATCTATCTTGGTCCGGAGCGTTCGCAACTCGCCGTTCCGAATCACCGCCAACGCATCCGCTCCGCCGAACCAGTATTCTTGTCCCGGTCTCTCCACCAGACTCCGCACGTCGAATCCGTCCCATTTCCGCAGGGAATTGAAAACGGTGTGGAAGGTCTTGCCGTCGAAAATCTCAATCCGGCAGCCCGGAAAGCTCCATACCAGCAGGCTTCCGTCAGGCCTCCCGCGGATCAGTTGCATTTCCCGTCCCTCCGGATGTACCAGTTGAGAGAATCGGTGCGACTCGGGGTCGAACAAAAAAACGCGATTCACGGTCTGCTTTCCCACCGCTTTGATCGCGATCCTGCCATCAGCCAGCGCCCACAGCGTGTCGCTCTGCGCCGCCTGGGTCTGCGTTCCCTGCGGCCACGGGTAAGCGCTCCAGTTTGTCCCATCCAGTTCCAGCAGGTAGTCCGTCGCGCCAAACCACAGGCGTCCCTTGCTGTCTTCGGTGATGGCGTGAACCGGTTGATCCAGCTGCTGCACCAGATCGGCAGTCGACCAGACATGCGGAGGATAGTGCGCGATGCCTTCCGATGTGCCCAGCCAGAACCCTCCGTCTCGCTCCGTCACCACGTCAAACAGCGTGCCGGCAAGCATGCCGAATCTTTCCACCGGAATCCATCGACCCGCCACCATCCTTCGGAGCAGCGCCCCTTCGATACTCCAAAGTCCGCCCTCCGGTCCCCTCCAGCCGCAAAGATTGTCATTAGTCGCGGTACGCACAGTCACAATTTTTGAATCGGTTCGCTCGACATCGAACCACCGCACCACCGCTCGCAAGGAACCGGCTTTCAGCCGCCCCGCGAAAAACAATTCGGTCCCGGAGGAAGATGGCAAAGGCTCCTCGGCGTCGACGATTCCGGCTGGCCCGGTATCGTATTCCTTCCAGGACGCGATTCGAGAATCGCCGTCCAGCTTAATCCGCGCCACGCCATGTTGAGCCGTAATCCAGAAATCGTCATGGAACCCCGGGACCATGCGGGAAAATGCTCCCAGTCTCTCGCTGGTCGTCAGCACCCTCCATTCGCGCGACTCCTTTTCATAGAGAGCCACCCGATCCGCAAAAAGCACCAGCACCGCGCGAGCACCGGCAGGTACCGCCGCGATCATCCTGTCGCCCGGCTTTTCGATCGCTTCGTTGCGCCAAACGGAGCCGTCGAATCTCATCAAAGCGTGCCCCTCCACCGTCCAGGGCGTTCCGCTAGGATCCGTATAAATCCGAGCCAACCGGTTCCAGTCGATGGTCGACCCGCGCCGCGGCTCCGGAACCCCGGCGATGGTGTATCCGTCGAGCACACTCATCGCGGTCACCGCGCCATGCCGCACCCAGAGCCGCCCATCAGCGGAGAGGGATAGTTTGCGGCTATAAGATTCCTTTAATCCGTCGGCCGCCGTCCAGAAATGCCAGTCCGATCGCGACTGCGCAAACGAGCCGCGTGATGCAAACAATAACGCCACGGCGGCAGCGAGCAATCGAATACACCACGTTCCCACTCCACTCTTATCGGCTGATTCAGTGAATTGGCCGTAAAAGAAAATTCACGTATGTTCGTCATTCCTTTCACCGATTGGTGGCGCGAGCTTCAGCTTGCAGCGTCGGCTTCAGCCGGCGTGCAGCGAATACTCCACTTCAGCACTCGGAGCCGCCATGCGTCAGCATGCGGGTAGACGCAAACATCCCAGCGATTTCGTTAACAGTCGAATCCCAGTTGCACATCCTCACAGCATCTCCCCATACCTCAATAAAATAAAACAGTGCCCGTCCCTCGAAGTCTCCCCGCCGCGATCGTGCTTCTCGCCGCGGCAAGCTGCTCACGCCCCCAGCACTCCTCGGAAAGCCCGAACCAATACGTAAACGCCCGAGTCTGCGCAAGCTGCCATGCGGAAGTTTATGAGCACTACCGGCACACCGGCATGGCCCGAGCATTCTATTCCCCCTCCGCCGACAGCTTCCCCGACCCAAAGCCCTATTTTCACCCCGCCTCCCGCACCTGGTTCCAGATGGTCGCTAAGGACGGAGCCTGGTTCCAACGCACTTGGCAAATCGGCCCCAGCGGCAAGCCGGACACAACCGGAGAATTGAAGATCGATTACGTCATGGGTTCCGGCAATCATGTCCGGACCTATTTACACCGCACCGCCCGCAACGCGCTGATAGAGCTTCCTCTAGCCCTCTATGCGGAAAAGGGCGGCACCTGGGCAATGAATCCCGGCTATGACAGCGATCATTTTCCCGTCACTCGAAAAGTCGGTTACGATTGCATGTTCTGCCACAACGCTTATCCGGCAATCCCCTCCGGGCATGAAGACGCCGGAGCGGAACCGGTTTTTTCGCTGCCATTGCCCGAAGGAATCGATTGCCAGCGCTGCCACGGCCCCGGAGGGAACCATGTGCGCGCCGCCCAATCGCCCAATCCAAAACGGGAGGACCTCAGAAAAGTGATCGTGAATCCAGCGCGCCTCCCGTCGGATCGCAGTATGGAGGTGTGCATGCAGTGCCACCTCGAAACCACCAGCTTTCCTCTCCCCAACTCCGTCCGGCGTTTCGATCGCGGACCTTATTCGTTCCGGCCCGGCGAGCCTCTTTCCGCCTTCATGCTGATCTTCGATAACGCGCCGTCGGCGGCCAAAGAGAACAAATTCGAGATTGTCAGCTCCGCCTACCGCCTTCGCAAATCGCGATGTTTCCTCGAGAGCAAAGGCGCGTTGCAGTGCACCACGTGTCACAATCCCCACGACATCCCTCACGGGCCGACGGCAGCCGAACATTACAACGGCGTGTGCCGCCAATGCCACGCTGTTATCAATGCGGCCAATCATCCGAAAGCCGAAAACTGTATCGGATGCCACATGCCGAAGCGCCGCACTGAAGACGTCGTGCACGCCGTCATGACAGACCATCTGATCCAGCGCCGCGCCCCCGCAAACCTCTTAGCGGAGCTTTCCGAGCGCCATGGAAAAGACGCCCAATATCACGGCGAAGTAGTACCCTACGGCGTTTCCGACGACCTTTACACCGCGGTCGCCCAGGTAGCCGCGAAGAGTAATCTCGACGCCGGGATCCCCCGTCTCGAAACCGTGATCGCCCAGCGCAAGCCCGTGCAAGCAGGGTCGTATATCGAGTTAGGCGATGCTTACTGCAACACCAATCAATTCGCGAAAGCCATCGAGCCATACCAGCAAGCCTTAACGCGTGAGTCCGGATCTGTCCTCATTCTCCGTCGATTGGCGAATGCATACCGAGGCTCCGGTCAGCAGCAGCAAGCGCTCGATGCTCTGGTTCACGCTACGCAAACAGACCCTTTGGATGAGAAAGCCTGGTACGATCTCGCGCTGGTTCAATCCGACGCGGGCCGTAAGCAGGACGCCGTCGCCTCACTGCGCAAAGCCACTGAGCTCGATACCGAATTCCCCGACGCCGAAAATAGTTTAGGCGCAGTCTTGGCGGAAACCGGACAATTCGAGCTGGCCGAAGCCGCATTCCGATCGGCTCTGCGGATCGCTCCCACGCTCGCCGCCGCCCACGCCAATCTAGCGAATCTTCTCGCATCGAAAGGAAATCTGACCGAAGCCGTGGAGCACTATGAGCGCGCCAGCGGCAAAGCCGTAGACCAGTTCAACTACGGAATCGCGTTAGCACGCATGAACCGTCTGGCCGACGCCCAAACGCACATCGAAGCGGCTCTGAAAGACGACCCCACCTTGGCGGTCGCCCATGACGTGCTCGGAGGCCTCTTAGAAAATCGCGGACACATCGACGCCGCGCTCGTCGAATTCCGCGAAGCCGTTCGCCTGCGTCCAAATTTCGGCAAAGCCCACCTCGACCTGGGCGCCGTTCTCGAAACCCGCCGCGACCGGGTCGGCGCCGCCGAAGAATTCCGCAAAGCCGCCTCCGACCCGGACCCCGAAATCCGCCGCCAGGCCACCCTCGCCCTCCAGGCAATCTCACATTGAAATCTGAAATTTCGTATTATGTACTTTAATGCAAGGCGTATTCCCGATTCTCGCCACCACCTTTCATGACGACGGATCTCTAGATCTGGAAAGCCAGGTAAACCTCGTCGAACACCTGATAAATCAAGGCGCGCACGGCCTGGGCCTGTTCGGCAATGCCAGCGAAGGCTATGCTTTGAGCGACGCTGAGCGCGTCACGTTGCTGGAGCTGGTTCGCGCCAACACGAAAGCGCCTCTTATCGTCAGTACCGGCCATTCCGGCACCGGCCTGGCCGTCGAACTAAGCCGCCAAGCGGAGAGTCTGGGGGCCGATGCGCTAATGGTTCTTCCACCGTGGTTCATGAAAACCGATGCCGACGGACTAATGTTTTACTATGAGGCGATCAGCAGAGCGGTCGATATTCCGATCATGGTGCAGGACGCGCCTTTGATGACCCAGGTCGCGATGCCGGCGTCGCTACTTTCCAGAATGGGCCGTGAAATCGAGAATGTGATGTACGCCAAAGTCGAAGCGCCGCCGACAGCTTCAAAAATCAGCGCCGTGACCGACATCGTCTCCTTCGGAGGCCTCAATGGAAATTTCTTCGTTGAGGAATATAATCGAGGTTCCCGGGGCGTCATGCCGGGCAGCGATATGATTGATTCTTTCCGATCGATTTGGGATTCGCTCGAAGCCGGAGATCAGAACTGCGCCTGGAAATTATTCACGCGCATCCTGCCTCTGATCCGCTTTGAATTGCAGCCGGGCCTGGGCGTTTCGGCCATGAAGCACAACTTGAAATCGGCAGGGATCATCAAGTCCTCTCACGTGCGTCATCCGACGGGTTCCATCGATAAAACGGGACTCGCCGAACTGGATTTTCTTCGCGACCACTGTCGATGAAAAACATCCGGTGGATCATCGCCGCACTGCTGTTCCTCGCCTCCGTAATTAATTACATCGACCGCCAGACACTATCGGTAGTCGCGCCGCAGTTGACCACGGAACTGCACATGTCGGCGCTTCAATACTCGAACGTATTGCAGGCCTTCCTGGTCGCCTACACCATCATGTATTTGGGCTCAGGATTTTTAGTGGACCTGTGGGGAACCAAAACATCGCTCGCCGTATTTATGGCGTTCTGGTCGTTGAGCAACATGCTGCACGCCTTCGCGCGAACCCCGTTTCAACTAGGAATCTTCCGCGCACTATTAGGAATCGGCGAGCCCGGAAATTTCATGGCCGGCTTCAAAGCGATTTCCGAATGGTATCCCCCAAAAGAACGAGGCTTCGTCAACGGATTGCAAAACGGAGGCGCATCGGTAGGCGCAATTGTCGCGGCTCCTCTAATCGTGTGGCTAATGATGAAGTTCGATTGGCGCATGTGCTTCGTAATTACCGGATTGTTTGGTTTCGTCTGGCTGATCGGCTGGCTATCAATTTATCGCGCCCCGCCGCTCGCGCCTGAAAACGTTGTATCGCTGCCTAAATCTGAACTGCTGCTTTTGCCGCAGACCTGGGGGTTGTTGTTCGCGAAATTTTTCTCGGATCCGGTTTGGTGGTTTTACCTGTTCTGGCTTCCCAAGTATTTGGTAGAGCAGCGACATTTTTCGATGGCGCAAATGGGAATGCTCGCCTGGCTGCCGTACTTGACGGCCGATATTGGCGCTTTTGGCGGTGGAATCGCGTCGGGATGGCTCATTAAGAGAGGTTTTGAGCCTTTTCGGGCCCGGAAAATTGCGCTTTTGCCTTGTGCGCTGATTATGCCGCTCAGCGTTTTGGTCCCCGGGAGTTCCTCTACTGTCGCTTTGGCGCTGATTTGCGTGTTGACGGGGGCTCATATGGCCTGGAAAACCAATCTGATGACGCTTACAAACGATATTTATCCGGTCGGAGTAGTTGGATCGGTTTCGGGGATTATTGCGTTCGGGAGCGGCGTCGGCAGTACGCTATTTACCAACCTGACCGGGCGCGTCGTGGAGCATTATTCGTATACGGCTATCTTCGTGATCATGGGTTTTCTGCACCCGCTGTCGTATCTTTTCGTGCGAGCGCTGGTGCGGGGGCCCGTTAAAATGACCTTAAATCGCCCAAAAGCATCCATTGGGAGGGCTTAAATGACCATAAATGACATATTTACGCCCAATCCTGGAGACGTTGGCACGACGTAGTTTGGTCCGTCCATCCGGATTGGATCTTTTAGAAAGCTGTTCGCGACGGTTAGCACGCTGGGATTGAATTCGAGCATCGGGCAATTCGGTATCGATGCCGCGAAGTGAATCGCGGCGGCGATTTGTGGACCTAACGCGATGCTGACGTGAGGGATCACGGTGAGGCCCTGGGCTTCAGAGGCGCGGGCGATGTTCAAGCCTTCAGTGATGCCTGTGCGGCCGAGATCGGGCTGGACAATTTTCATGGCTCGGGCTGCGAAAAAAGGATCCAGTTCAAATACAGTGCGATAACTTTCGCCTAGAGCGATCGGGGTAGTGATGGAGGCGGCTAACTTTCCGTGGGCTTGTGCGCTTTCTGGAGCAAGCGGAGCTTCCAGCCAGAGGACTTTGCGTCTCAAAAGTTCCGGCGCCAGTTCTAATGCGGTCTCTAGTGTTAGCCGCCACAATGCATCTACTGCTACTTCGACGGAAGAGAGGGCGTCGAGATTGGTTAACAGGCTCTCGACGGTTGCGTCGTGGAATACCTTCACTTGCGGAAAGCCCAAGTCTAAAGCTCTCTGCGGATCGCCGCCGGGAAGGCCGCTCAGGTAAGCGGGAACCCGGTCGCGAGCTTTGGTTATCAGGGAGCTGACTGGGAGGTTCGCGATTTTTCCGGCTAAGTCCCAAAGTGCTAAGTCTACGCCGGCGATTCCATCCAGCATGAAGCCTCCGGTTTGGCCGCGGACGCGCATGGTGGAATACATTTTCCACCAGAGTGAGTGGATCTCTTCTATCGTTCCTTCGAAGGGTGTGTCTTGAAGAATGGGAGAGAGGATATGATTGACTACTGCGCAGGCCACTTCGGGTGCTACAGGGGCCTGCGATTCTCCCCAGCCGATTTCACCGGAGTCGAGTTCGATTCGGACGATGGCAGTTTCGAAGTTAGTGGAGTAAATTACGGGGTAGTTTTCAGCCCATCGGTAGATCGATGAGGACGATTGGAGCTTCGCAGGTGTGCCGGCGGTGCCGGTTGCAGCTTCGCGGGTGTGGCGGAAGGGAGTGGCTTGGATGGATTTGATTTTCATCTTAGGTCATGAAGGCTTTTCACATCTGTCCGCATGCTTACGCATGGCGGTTCCGTTTGAACCCACTGCCACCGGGACGGTTATTCGTCGGGCTCGATTTGTGCTAGCAGAGCATCTTTAGCTCTTAGGATATGGCTTCGGAGCGCTTTCACTAACGCTTTGGTGTCGCGCTTTTCAATTGCTTCTACTATCTCCTGATGTTCCTTTTGCTCCTGAGGGAGACGGGAGTGCCAGCTTTCATCCATGCGGTGCAGGCGGCACATGGCGATGTGGGCTTGCAGGCTTTCGTACATGTCGGCTAGGCGCTGATTGCCGGAGGCTCGGATGATGATTTCGTGCAGCTCGAAGTTGGCTTGATCGTGGATTTTTCGCTGACTGTCGTTCTTGCGGAGCTTCAGCATGGAAGCGAACAGTTTACGAGCTCGTTCGATGTCTTTGTCGGTGAAGACGGCCTTTTCAGCAGCCAAACATTCGAGAGCGCAGCGAATATCGAAGGTCTCTTCGAGTTCGCGGCGGCTGATGGAGGCTACGAATGTTCCACTGCGCGAATGGACGTCGACCAAGCCTTCGGCTGCCAGCAACTGGATGGCACTGCGAACTGGGGTCAGGCTCACGCCTAATTGAAGGGCTAATTCTTCGACGTTTAAACGCGTTCGGGGAGGAAAGCGGCGGTCGAGAATCGCTTCGCGGATGGCCTGATGCACATCATCGACGGCTCGGCGCCGTTCGATCTTGCCTAATGAAATCCCGTCGGTTCCCATTTGGATACTGTAACCGATTAGAAGATTAGCTTTGCGCCGATCTGGATGCTGCGAGCGGCTTGGGCGGATGTTATTGTGCCAAAGGTGCTACTGGAGTTCAGGCCATTCGTGCCTGGCACGAACGTCGCGTTGGGCATTCCCAGGTTGGTGTGATTATCGAGGTTGAAGGCTTCCCCACGGAGTTGAAGGCTGAACTTTTCGCTTAGCCTTAAGTTCTTGATCATGGAGAAGTCAATGTTGAAGAAGCCGGGATTGCTGACGTCAGGCAGAGTGCGGCCAATGTTGCCATACGTATAGTTTGGAGGGTTCACGAAGGCCGCGGTGTTGAACCACTCATATTGAGTGGGGTTCGAAAGCTTCGCCGATTGACCGGTAGAATTCGGACGAGTCGCCAGATTGTTAGAAGCACCAGTGATCACAATGGGAAGGCCTGTCTGCAAGGTCATGATGCCTTGGGCCTGCCAGCCTCCGACGATGGTATTGAGGATGTTGTTCTGGACATTGATCATCTTACCTTTGCCGACGGGGAGCTCATAGACAAAGCTGATGGTCAGACGCTGGGGGACGTTGGTGGGATCGACGGCACGTTCCAGCGAACGATCGAACAAACCGTTTTGATAGGTAGTGACTCCGGTCTGCACGACGTTTCCGAAGTTAATGGGTGCAGCTATGCTATCGCTTATTAACTTTGATTTGGTGTACGAGGCGAGAAACGTGAGGCCTTTATTGAAGCGCTTCTGGGCGGTGAGCATTCCAGCGTGATAGATGGAATCGCCGAGATGCGGATTGCGCACCATGATGTTGGTGTAATAAGGATAGGGCAGCAGCGACTGCTGCTTAGTGATGGTGGCACCGCCGAGCGAGCCGGGGACGATACCGGCGTAGGGGTTTGGGACGGGATTCTGGAGCGCTGTGCCAAGACTTAGATACGTCGGATTCAACTGGTCCAGGTTGTAGTTACCTGCTACCTCATTGGTGACATGATTTCCCGAGTAGGCCAGATCGATGACCCAGCTTCCGGGCAATTGCCTTTGCACCGAGACATTCCACTGCTGCGACATGGGGACCTTTTGCTGGCCCTGATCGTAGCTGACGCTTTGTCCAAGGAAGGCATCCGGTCCGAGAGCTTTGCCTAAAGGCTGAATGGGAGGCGTTGGGAATCCCTGGCTCAACTGGAAGGCGGGGAAATTCGTATTGGCGCCCGGAGGATTGTAAGACGTGGTGGTGGCGGCAAAGCCGGTGGTGTTGCCGAAGTACAGGAGATTCATGACCTGCGGAGAGAAGATGGCATAACCTCCGCGAAGGATAGTGTGTCCGTCACCCCTTAGGTCGTAGGCGAAACCGATGCGCGGAGCAAAGTTCTTGTATTGCGGACTGAGGAAGGTCTTGCCGTAGTCCTGACAGGCAAAATTGAGTCGGCCCAAGAGACCAAGAGGGTCCTTCTGATAGGGATTGAAATTGGTGGTACCGCAGTTTCGTTCATAGGGCGGCTGCTGATAGTCGTAGCGAAGACCGAGGTTCAACTTCAGGCGCGATGTGACGCGATAGTCATCCTGCACGAATCCGGTAAGCGAATAGCCTCGCTCCGACTCTCCGATATAGGTTCCAACACTGGCGGAACTGACGGCGCCCAGGATGAAGTCGGCGTAGGTACTTCCGTTTCCGCTGGGAGATTGAGGATTATCGGTGAGGGCGGTGGAGAAGTTAAAAGTTCCGGAAGGATTCGCAGTCTGATAGTTATTACCGTACATGAGGCGGTATTCCATACCCACTTTAATAGTGTGCGCGCCTTTCACGATGGTGACTGTGTCATTGAAGTCCCAAGTAAGCGCGCCACGGAGTCCGACCACACCGGTGCTGAAGGCTGTATAGCCATCGCTGATGAGCGGGAAGACCGTATTAGGCACGTTTGCTGGGAATCCTAACTTAGCAGGATAACCTTCGTTATAACTTGCGGCTTGGAAAGGGAAGTACTGACGCGCCGTGCCCACTCGGAAATCGTTCACAATGGTTGGCGAGAACACATGAGTCTCCGCAAAGGCCGAGTTGCGAGTGTTGAAGTGATCGTAGCGGGCGCGGACAGCGGGGTCAGGCCACGGCGAGGCGGTTCCGTTGTCGGTGTAATTGACGAAGAAAGTATAGCGCGCGAAGAAGGTGTCGGCATCGGAGAAGCGATGGTCGACTCGGGTTGTGTACTGCTGCATGGTGCTGTTGAGGGCCACGCTTGAGAGATAGTTATTGGCTTGGGTGAACTGATTGCTGGGCGCCAGGTTGGGAGCCGGGTAAAAAGCATTGATCTTCTGCGCGACCGGATCGAGGCGCGACGTCGGGATAACATTGCCGGGGAATTGCGTGCGAATATAGCCGCTGCCATTGGGATTGACAACAGTAGTGTTGGGATCGTAGATGGGGATGAGAGCGCCGGTGGCAGTAAATAGGTTGGAGAAATCGCCATTGCGCCAGGAGGCGATAGGTACCGACGTGATGCTCTGACTGTGGTTGATGTAGTTGTACTGCTCCCAGTTGCCGAAGAAGAAGGTCTTGTTTCGTCCGTTATAGAGCTTGGGGAGGATGACGGGTCCACCGAGCGCAAGGCCGTACTGGTTGTAGCGGAAAGGAAGCTCCGCGGCAGCGAAAGCGTTGCGGGAGTCGAAAACGTTGTTGCGGACGAACTCATACGCAGTACCGTGGAAATTGTTGGTCCCTGCCTTGGTGGCGACGTTGATGACACCTCCAAGTGTGAAGCCGTATTCGGCGGACATGGAGCCGGACTGTACCTTGAATTCCTGCACGGCATCGACGGCTAAGTCGGCATTGAGGTCGGGATAGTAACTGTTGGAGGCGACCATGCCGTCGACTAACATGTTGTTGACCGAGTTAGGACCTCCGTTGATGCTCCAGTCACTGAGACTGGTGCCGCGGTCGGCAAATCCGCTCTGAATAGGTCCCGCATTGGAGTGGACGTCGGGTGCGAGCAGGATCAGGGCGAAAGCGTTGCGGCCGTTGAGAGGGAGTTCTTCCACATTCCGATTTTCGACGACTTGCCCGATGGAGCCGTTTTCGGTGTTGACCAGAGGCGCGGAGCCAGTTACTTCGACTGATTC
>Ga0209006_10001204_pt1 | contig 23474 bp, 22 predicted proteins | sample JacPin_JW_Ref_O2_FD_188567 | JGI IMG/M metagenome (GOLD analysis project Ga0209006, IMG submission 188567) | Forest soil microbial communities from Algoma, Ontario, Canada - Jack Pine, Ontario site 1_JW_Ref_O2 (SPAdes) (version 2) | ecosystem: Environmental > Terrestrial > Soil > Boreal... | reverse complement strand
GCCGTTCTGGTGATCCAACCGTCGTTCGGTCAGCTCGCCAGTGGCCTCGTCCAGCATCGCAATCTGTTGGTAGCGCGTGTGAAAATCACATCCTATAATCATCATCGCTCGGCTCCTTTCTTCCGAGCCTTGGTCGTCGACGCTACCAAGTCTACTCGGAGGAAGGAGCCGACAACGTCATCTAATCAGCCTGGACCCAGTTGGTAGCGAGTGTCGACGAACTTCTGGCGAATTAGCGCACCTGCGAAACTAGCAGTAAGCCTGAGAACAGGCTTGGGCTGCCGGGGGCGACCTTCGATCTGCGAAAATCACGGCGTGTTTACCAGACCGAGGCTGGTACGTCAAAAGGTGGAGTCTCCCGAAGAAATTGCTTGTCATGGCTGACGCAACAGTCGCTGGCAATCGTTAAATGGCTGATTACATTGGGATAGTTCTTGGCCCGCGTGGAGGTCAAGATGCACAGCCTACCCTAGAGAGTGTCCTACAGACGATGAACTTAGTCAGGCTGGAGCCTCAAAATGACGTCTAAATTTGATATTTTCAAACAACTTGGAAACGGAACGTCGATTTGGATAGTGGCCGTTGAAGGCCTGGAACAAGCGAGGAATCGGATTAATCGTTTGGCTGTTATCGGGCCAGGAGAGTATCTGATTTACTCTCAAGCGAAAGGTCTGGTGGTCGAGCACATCTGCAAATAACAATCGCGTCATCGGGACGCGGAACGTGACTGGAAAGGATTTTCCCGCGCGTCAATGGTTTCGTGGTTCCCGGCCAGCCACGCCCGGCCCTCCCCAGGAGAATGACATGGCAAATCCAAATAACGAGCGGAGAGCGATTGGTTTACTCGTGGTTTTTGCGACTCTGTTGACGCTGATAGCGGTCTGGAAGCTTCCCGAGATGCCCGAGGTCCCTTAGGTGCCCGAGGTGAACTGCTAGTGCAGTGTTGCGAGTTCGCGATTCTGGTTACATGACCCAGCGGTGATTCCTTTTTATTCTCTGTTCACCCAGGCGGGTTGCCCACCCGACTCTCGTGGGATTTAACAAAGTATTCGATCTCATCGAGGTCGCACATATTGTCTCAAGGAAGATTGTCGAAAAAGAGATAGAGCGAAGCAATGCGGCCGTTTCGCGCGACGATAAAATCGGTTCCCGCATAGGCGGGTGGTTTGCCGGGAGTGCCGGATACCCATCGCACCCGTCCGCCATCACCTAATTCCTCGGGCGGGGAGAGCGGCTGATATTTGAAATCTGGATGTGTTGCTTTTAGCACGCCGGCAACGCGATCGATCTCGTCACGGCCGCGATATACTCCGCTTTTCGGGTCATAGAATACTGCGTCTTCGTGAAAGAGCTCATCGATTGCAGCGCGACGACGCACCGGATCATTTTCGCCGAATACGTCGCTCAGATTACGAAGCAGCAAGGTCGATATGCTGTTAGGCATCGCGTTCTCCGTTTCAGATTGTACGGCGGGTCGGCCACCCGCCGCCACTCGCCAAAGGCCACCAAGAAACGCAATCACTCTGCCAAAACACAGGGTCAAAGAACCATGTATAATATTCACATGGCTAAGGATGTCATCCACATCTCGGACGCGGAGGCGGCAAACGACTTCGCTTCACTACTGGACCGCGTGAGCGCTGGCGCTGAAGTCATTATCGAGCGAAACTCGCGACCCGTGGCTGTGGTGCGTTCAGCAGAGGCTCCTCGTGGACGTTTGCTCTCTGAATCAATTGCCCTGGCGGAAGCACACGCGAAAGAATTGGGTTTCGAACCCACGATGGACGCTGACTTCGCCGCGGACCTTAGAGAAATCATTAATAGCCGCAAACCGCGCGACCTCTCCGCATGGGATTGATTCTCGACTCCAGTATCCTCATCGCGGGAGAACGCGGCGGCGAGAGTGTCCAAGCAATCCTCAAACAAGTACAGGCAACGCAAGGCGAGACTGAATCGGGCCTCTCAGCGGTCACTGTTGTAGAATTGACTCACGGCATTTACCGAGCCAAGAGCGATACCCGCCGCGAACGCAGACGAGCCTTCACCGAAGAGCTGTGTCGCGACCTGACGGTCCATCCCGTAACACTCGAAATCGCCCGAGTCGCTGGGAAAGTAGAGGGCGAGCAGACAGCCCGCGGCATAAGCATTGCTTTCGAAGATCTTCTGATTGGCGCCACGGCATTGCATCTTCGCTATGCCGTCGCAACTCTGAATGTCCGCCACTTTCGATTGATTCTCGGTCTTTCCGTGATTCAATTCTGAACGATTGACCGGCCGGTGGCAAACCCTTCCACACATCCCAGACGTAGCGGTTAGTTTTTCCGGGTGCCGCGTCCCTTCGTCTCTCGAACGGGGCGGGTTTAGACGCTCCACCACCACCCGCCGCAGCGAACCTCACCCCTCAAATCATTTCGGCCAGTGAGTACCAGCACTGTCCCTCGCCTGTACGAAAGTACACCCGCTTTTTTCTCGTACCCGTCCCGTGCCCGTACTTGCGTACAGCTGTATTTTCGTTCCATGAATGCTACCGTGGGCTAGGAGAAAGAATATGAGAGGTTTTCGAAAATTTCGCGACGATCGCTTCGCCCTAACCACCCTGCAAAATCCCAACCTCGAACTCCGCACCTACGCTGAACTCTGCCAGGCCGCGCAACCAGAGCGCGAAAACCAGCCCGCCCCCGCCGCAATCTCAGCCACTCCGCCGGCCGCGCCAGCCGTCCCCTCCGCCCCGGATCCGCTTCCCGCCCGCACCAACGCCCTGCCTGCCGTCCAGGCAGGCCTGTCCGCCGCGGTGGACGAGGAAATCTTAATCGCTAATAGCCCAAATATTAGAAATCGCCGCAAACCACTGCAAACAATACTCACCTACTCAAGTTAATCGCTAGTTTTTCGGCCGTTTTCGGCGCTTCTGCTTTACACCAGCCAGGATTCAATCTCGATTCGTGATTGCAGCGTTCGATGGACCGGACATCTTTCCGCGATTTGCAGCAATTTCGAACGTTGCTCGGCGCTCAGCGGGCCTGCTAATTCCAATTCGCGCTCAATGCGATCGAGAATCCCTTCCTTCGTTTCGCACTCGGCGCAATCCTCAGCATGAATCTTCGCATGCCGCAGGCGAACGATCACGCCCTCGAGCGGCCAATTCTTTCGCCGGGCATACATTCCCAAAGTCATGGAAGTGCACGCGCCCAATGCCGCCAGCAACAGATCGTAAGGAGTTAGCCCGGAGTTTGTGCCGCCCGCGGCAACAGGTTCGTCCGCGGTCAGATGATGCGAGCCGGCAACAATCTTCTGTGCCAAGCTCACGCCGTCGCCCCGCACCACCACGCTCGGTTCCAGGATTGATGCATGCCGCGAACCCTTCTCCGATACGTTCATGCAACCCTCCGCGCCGGGCAGCGGCCAATTTTCAACTTGGTCTAGTGCAGCCACCCGCTCAATCTCTGAGGTCCCCGTACCTGGTTTCAATCAGCCATTGGATCAGCGCAAACACCATGGCCGTGGATACTCCGAACAGGAGCATGCCATTGGCCGCCTCGAGTGGGCCCAGGAATCTCCATTGCGGCGTCATGACCAGATCACCGTACCCCAGTGTCGTGTAGTTCACCGCGGAGTGATAATACGCGGTGCCAAAGTATGGAAATTCTCTGCACAGCACGAACACCTCGGCCCACAATGCGATCTCAATCAGGTGCGCCGCGAGCGTAGCCAGCATCGCGACCACGACGACCGGAAAATCGCTCCAGAAGCTCCTGCCGGTGCGGCCCAGTCTGCGCTCCCGGCGAACGATGTTCAGCGACGCGGCGACGGACATCGCGTGAATGAAAATCGTACACAAAATGACGACTGCGCCAACCGCCAGCGGAAGGAGAATCGGGATGCGAAGAGCTTGCGTCATTTTTTGTGCCTACAGCCGGCCGCGGAACCGCCGTCACTTCGACCTGCCATTTATTCAGGCGTCTGGCCCATGGCCTGAGTGACTTCGTCGCGCGCCTGGATGTAATCGAGCTGCGACTGGAGCAATACGGTCTTGGCATCAAACTCCTGCGCCACGGCGTTCAGCGCTTGCGATTGCAGCGCGGCGCCTTTCTCCAGTTGTTGCGCGTATACGCGGCTGGATTCCGCGCGCAACGCGTGCAATTCTTCGGACACTTGCACCATCTCGCGCGTGCGTTGCAATTTGTTGTAAGCAACTTGCAGGCGCAGCTCCACGTCTTCTGTGACGCGCGCGAGATTCTCTTTCGCTTCAGCTACTTGCGCGTCGCTCTCGCGCACTGCCGCGCGCCTGCGGCCGCCGTCGAAGAGATCGTAGGTGAGTTCAGCTCCGAAACTGCCGAAGTTGTGGGCGAGAAACGGGACGTTGCTCGCGTAGCTATAGCGCGCGAACGCCGTTATGTCCGGCACATAGTCAGCCTTGGCCAATTGCACAGCGGCGTTGGCTTTTCGCAGTTCGTCGCGCGCCGCGACGATTTCCGGATGCGATTGCAGAGCGACCTTGATGCAATCCTCGCGCTCGCAAGTATCATGAACCCCGGGAACGCTGGGATCGAGTTCCAGCTGGGTCGTCAGCGGCAGGCCGGTAACGTCATCCAGTTGCATGGTCAGGTCCGAGAGCTGCAACTCGGTGGTCAGCAGCTCCTGCTTGGCTTGCAGCGATTGCGCGCGGCTTTCGATCACGTCCTCATCCAGCGCGCTGCCGTATTTCACTTGTTGGGTGCGCTCGCTCTGCAGGTCTTCCGCGGCTTTGATTCGTGCTTGGGTGGCGCTTTGGTGCAACTGCGTGATCAGCACGCGGTAGTAGAGCTGATGAACTTTCAGCGCGACTTCGTTTTCCGTTTGCTGCGCGTCGGCTCGGGTGGCGCCTAGTTCCGCGCTTGCGGCGTCGTTCTGAGGTTTGACCCTGGTGAACAATTGTGTGAGCGGCTGCACCAATCCCGTGCCGCTGGTGACGAACGTCTTCCCGCCCTGATTGATGGTCACCGGCGTCGCGGGAATTGCAGTTCCGGCCACGGTGCCCAGGCTGCCCGCGGCAATTTGGATGAATTGCGTGTCAGTCACCGTGAATATCCGGCTCTCGTTCTTTATCGTGGGAAAGTATGCGCTTTTGGCTTTCTCCTTCGCGTGTTGCATTTCCTCGACGCGCAAGCCGGCGATGCGGACCACGTGATTGTGCTTCAGCGCGAGTTGCACTGCCTCCGCCAGGGTGAGGTGGCGCGAAGTATTCGTCGCCTGTTCCTGCGGGCGGGCGATAGTCACCGAGCCCAGGAATAAAAGGCCGGTGGCCAATAACTTGCTACGTCTATTCATGATTTCGCCTCCTGAGGCGCGGGCGATTTTTCCTGCAGCTCGCTGAGGCGGCCGTAGCTCAGCGGCGACCTGCGCAGCATGGCAATGAGCAGCAGCGCGACGACGCTCGCCCAGGCCACCAGGTAAAATCCATCGTTTATGCTCAGCGTATACGCTTGCAGCCGTAATCTGCCGCCCATGAGGTCCACCGCCCGGCCTGCAGCGGCGGGCAGGCCTGCGGATTTCGAATACACTCCCGCCGTGAGCGCCCGGATATTGCCGTCGGTGATCCAGTTGCCGGTCTGGACGTGCAGGCCGAGGAGGTTCGAGTGCAGCTTTTCGCGCTGCGCGACGAAGTGGCCCATGTACACTGCGCCGAGTTCCCCGCCAAACAATCGCACGACATGGAAGAACGCGGAAAACGTCAGGATCCACTGCGGCTTCGACAGTCCTCCGGAAAAAATACCCTGCAGGATAATCGTCGCGACCAAGCCGACAAACGCGAAGCATTGTCCCAGGCCCATGAGCAATTCTGTGCGGTAGTAGTCCGATGCTGACCATGCGCTCGTGAGGTCTGCGTTTAAATAACACGCAAAAGCGATGAACACGAAACCCGAAGCCATGAGCAGGCGCGAATCGAATCCCGACAACAGCAGAAACCCGGCGATAAAGGCGAGGAGAAGCAGAGGAATTGCGCTCCAAATGATTGCCGGGCCTATTTGATCGGCTTCGAACCCGTGAATTCCCAGCGACTGCGGTATCAGGATGATGGTCGCGACTAGAGAAAAACGGAACAAGAAGAGTCCGATGCCCAGCAGCAGCGTGTTCCACTGGCGGAGATAGGGCATGTCCACCAGAGGATTGGGACCGCGCAAACGCCGTATCGTCGCCGCCACCAGCAAGATTATGCCGCCGAAGAACAACGCGTTGAACACTCCGGAGCGCCACCAGTCGAGCCTTTCCCCCTGGTCGACCGCGGCATACAACATCGCGAATCCAGTGCTGCCATAGAGAAAGGCTGCGAAACTCGGCGGCGCGCCCGATTTTTTATGCTCAGGAGCTGCAGGTGCGGGTATCCCGTAATAGATGCAGAGCGCCATCAGCGGCGTAATCACTGCCGAATTCCAGAACATCCAGTGCCAGGACAGATGGTCTCTGTACCAACCGTAGAGCGATGGCGCGATGTTTACAGCCCCATCCACGAACGTCGCGTAGAGCGCGATTGTGAATGGAAGGAAGCGCAGCGGAATATTTCGCAACGCGAAGGTGAGCGTAAGAGGGTAGAACGTGCCGGAGGTGAGGCCGGCCAAAACGAGCGCCACAATCAGCAAGCTGTAACTGTGGATCAGCGGAAGGAAAGCGCAGACCAGCGAAAATATCGTCGCTGCGTAAAATAGAATTTTCCGCGGTCCCAGCAGGGCCCCCACAAAAACAGTGAAAGGCCCGATGAACATCAACGCAACGTTGTAGGCACTGCTGAGCCAGGCTCCGTCGTCGAAGCTGATTCCCACGTGACCCTTGAGATCCGGAAGGCCGAGCGAAATCATGCGGCCGGTGAGCGTGACAATTCCGGCACCCATGATCACTCCCAGGATTCCGAGCAACGGACTCTTGGAGAGCTCAGAGGGCGCTACTGCTGCGAGTCCATGCGCGATTTGTTCTGGTGGCGGTAAACGTATTGCCGAGGTGGCAGCAGCCATCGTGCGCTCCAATTACTGCCTCGTGCGCACGGTAGCGATGACGGACAGGCCCGGACGCAAGGTAGCGGCAACACTCGGATCATCGAGCGCGATTTTCACAGGGATTCTTTGCACCACTTTGGTGTAATTGCCGGTCGCGTTGTCCGGCGGCAGCAGCGCAAATTGCGAACCGCTGGCGGGAGCGATTTCGAGCACCTTGCCGTGAAACAGCTTGCCCGGGTACTCGTCCACGGCGATATCCGCGACGTCGCCAACCTTCACATTGGTGAGCTGCGTCTCGCGATAATTCGCCTGTACCCATTTGATCCTGCTGACGAACGAAATCACTTGCGTACCCGGAGAGACCAACTGCCCCGGGCGCACTTGCCGTTCGCCCACCGTACCGTCACCGGGTGCCTCAATCGTTGTGTAGCCCAGATTTACTTGCGCGACGGTCAGAGCGGCCTCCTTCGCGTGCATGTCGGCCACGAGTTGCGCGTCTTGTGATTCCAGGACGGCTTTGGCGCGGCGTTCAGCCTCCGCCGCTGACTCATTGCTGCGCAGTAGAGTTTTCGCCTCCTCCAGATCAGCCTGGCGGCTCGCGAGCGTCGCCGCAAGCCGCTCCTGGTCGGCCACCGCCTGTTCAACTTTCTGCTGCGTGGCTGACTTTGTCTGCAGCAGCGCCTCTTGCCGGCTGCGTTCAGCCTTCGTGCGCACCACATCCGCTTGCGCGGCGTCAATGCCCGCCTGCGCGGCTGTGATCTGCGCATGTGCCTGATCGATTCCCGCTACAGCACGGTCAATCTTGGCGTCCTGCAGCTCGCGCTGGCGCTGATTATTTACGATGGCAGCTTTGGCAGCTTCGACAGCCGCAACCGCCTGCGCCACTTGCGCCTTGTAATCGTCATCATCCAAGACAACCAGCAGATCGCCTTTGTGGACTTCCTGATAATCGTTCACGTGTACATCCCGCACAAGGCCGGGAACCTTCGTGCTGAGCGGGGTCAGATCACCTCGGACGTAAGCATCGTCCGTCACTTGCTCGATGTGGCCGCCTTCCCACGCATTCCAGTTCCGGGTGATGGTCAACACCACCGCAGCCGCCAGCAGCACCACAAGGAGCGGAGTCCCGTACGTGTGCCACTTCGGCTTCGGCTTGGGCTGCTCGGGAGCGTGCGGTGTCACCGACGCGGGTTCAGGTGCGGGAGCACTTGCGGCCGCCATAATGGATAAGCCTCCTCTATATAGGTCGGGCTGGAATTAGAGGCAATTCGAGCCCCAATTTACCCGCGATCGGATCTTGCTCAATAGGTTGAGCTTGATAATCCTGAGGGTATATACATCCGGCAAGCGAGTGTCAACATCTTGTCGCGTGCGCAGATGTCGTCGGTCCGGGGAGGGCGCAATTCTTGCGGCGAACATGGTGCGGTACCGTACGCGGCATGCGTCCGAGCGTCGCGAAGCGTGATGCGAAAAGAACTAAAGTGTGAATATAATGCCCGCCATGCCCTCCCCACGACGAGAACCCGAGCCGTTTAATATTCAGCTTCTCGTTGACTCGATTCCTGCGCTGATACACACCGCCAGGCCCGACGGCTATCTCGATTACTTCAATAAGCCTTGGCTGGAATACCTGGGCGTCACCTTGGACAAAATGGCCGGCTGGAATTGGACCGCTTTCATTCACCCTGAAGACGTTGATGGAATTGTGGCCAGGTGGCGAGCCTGTCTCGCGAGCGGAGAAATCTTCAAACACGAATCGCGCGTGCGCACAGCCAATGGAGAATACCGCTGGATGTACCACTGCAAAGTGCCACTCCGCGATGCAGGCGGCAAGATCGTCAAGTGGTATGGATCGAGCCTGGATATTGACGAGCGCAAAATTACGGAGGAACAGCTCCGCAAAAATACCGACGCGCTGCAAAGAGGCGAGTTTTATCTCGCCGAAGGACAGCGGCTTGGCCACATGGGAAGCTGGGCCTTCGACCTAGACGGATTCGACTACTGGTCTCCTGAATTATTTCGGATGCACGGTCTTGATCCGGCGGGCAAGCCGCCCAGCGTGCAGGAATATTTGGGTTTCGTCCATCCGCAGGACCGCCATTCCATGACGGATTTGATCGACCGACTGGTGACGGAAGATACGCCCTTCGACGCCACCAAGCGCATCGTGCGACCCAATGGCGAGGTCCGCTACATTCGTTCCGTCGGTGTTCCTTTTGTCGCCAATCAAAACGTCAAAAAGTATGTCGGCAGCGCCATCGACGTCACTGAACACGAAGTCATGACTCAGGAGCTGCGACGCCGCGAAGCCTACTTGGCCGAAGCGCAGAGGCTGAGCCACACGGGGAGTTGGGCCTGGAACCTGCGCACCAGCGGTTTGTTCTGGTCGGAGGAGATATTTCGCATTTACGGCTATGACCCCCAAGAAACAGTTCCCACTTGGGAGCAGTTCCTGCAGAGGGTTCATCCTAAAGATCGGCCGCAGATCAAGCAGCGCGCGGAAATGGAGGCCACCGGGAACGAGTGGATCGACTCGTACGGTGATTTCCGAATCGTTCTTCCAGACGGAACCATGAAGTACCTCCATTCCGTTGCCCATCCTGTTATGCAATCAGGTGAAGTCACGGAAGTCATCGGCACCGTCATGGACGTTACGGAGCAAGAGCTCCTCACCCAGGAACTGCGGCGCCGGGAAGCCTATCTGGCCGAAGCGCAAAAACTCAGTCACACGGGCAGCTTCGGGTGGAAACCTGACGATGGTGAAATTGTCTGGTCAGATGAAACCTACCGTATCTTCGAGTACGAACGCGCTGTCAAACCAACAATAGATTCACTGACGGAGCGCGTCCATCCCGAAGACCGCGCCGCCGTTAAAGAGGTAATTGATCGCGCCTTTGCTGGAGCCCCCGAATTCGAGCATGCCTATCGCTTGCTAATGCCAGATGGGCGAGTCAAGCACGTCCACGCCTTAGCTCACGTCTTGCGCGACGCATCGGGCAACCTAGAATTTGTAGGGGCGGTGACCGATATCACCGCAGCAAAGCGGACGGTAGAGACGCTCCGGGAGAGCGAGGCATACTTAGCGGAAGCGCAGAGGCTCAGTCATACCGGCAGTTGGGCATATGATCCCGCCACGACTAGAACCACATATATGTCCGGGGAATGCTTTCGCGTACTGGGTCTTGATCCGAAGGGCGAGATGCTACCGCTGGAAACCGCGCTGGAACGCATTCATCCGGATGATCGACAAACGATCGCGGAAAAGTTCGAGAGAGCGACGCAGGAACGGGCGGAGTTCGAGTTCGATTACCGGTACTGTCCTCCCGGCGGCGAGTTCAGAGATATCCATCAAGTAGGCCACCCGGTTCTTAGCCCATCCGGCGACCTCATTGAGTTCGTTGGTACCGTGATGGACATCACCGAGCGCAAGCAGGCCGAGGAAAAGATCCGGGAGCAGGAAATGGAGTTCCGGCAGATGCTGGACCTCTCACCGCAACAAGTAGCGGTATTTGGACCCTGCGGTGAACGTCTTTATGCCAGCCGCGCTGCGCTGGGATACGTCGGCCTTAGTCTGGAAGAGTGGCGGCAAACATCCGGAAGTTTTTTTAGTCCTGCGTGGTTCATTCATCCGGAGGACCGGGAACGGGCGGCACGCGCTTACAAAGATGGCGCTCGCTCCAGCGGCTCCGCGTACGAGTTGGAGTGGCGGGTGCAGGGGGCAGATGGGAATTATCGCTGGTTCCTAGTTCGTTTCAATCCGCTGCACGACGACAAGGGACAGGTCAGGCGTTGGTATGTTGTATCCACGGATATTGATGAACGCAAGAAATCCGAGGTGAAACTTCAACAGGAGAACGTTGCCCTTCGCGAGGAGATCGACAAGGCTTCGATGTTCGAGGAAATTGTCGGCACCTCGAGGCCTCTGAAGGCCGTTCTATCCCGGATTGCCAAAGTCGCTCCGACCGACTCCACCGTTCTGATTACCGGGGAAACCGGCACAGGTAAAGAACTCATCGCCCGCGCCATCCACAGGCGTTCGCGGCGGTCTTCGCGCGCTTTTGTCAGCGTCAACTGTGCGGCCATCCCGCGCGATTTGATTGCCTCCGAATTATTCGGCCATGAGAAGGGCGCTTTCACAGGCGCGCTGCAACGCCGCGTGGGCAGGTTCGAACTTGCAGAGGGCGGGACAATTTTCCTGGATGAAGTCGGTGAGCTTCCGACGGAAACTCAGATCGCGCTGTTGCGCGTGTTGCAAGAGCGCGAATTCGATCGCGTCGGCGGCAGCCACCCGATCCGAGCCGACGTGCGCGTAATCGCTGCCACCAATCGTGACCTGGAAGCTTCCATTGCCGCAGGTTCTTTTCGGGGGGACCTCTTCTACCGCATCAACGTGTTTCCCATCGAGATCCCTCCGTTGCGCCAGCGGAAGGACGACATTCCGGTGCTGGTGGAGTATTTCATCGATCGCTACGCGCGCAAAGCCGGTAAGCGAATTACGACTCTCGACAAGAAGACTCTCCGACTGCTTGAGTCATACCCTTGGCCCGGAAACATACGCGAATTACAGAACGTCATCGAACGATCTGTAATCGTGTGTGAAACAGCCAATTTTTCGGTGGATGAAAGCTGGCTGTCTCAAAAGCTGCCGGAGACGAAGACAGAGAGCCAGCTTTACCTCTCTGAGAAGGTGGCAGCTCAAGAAAAGGAAATCATCGAAGCAGCGCTGCGAGAGAGCCAAGGACGGGTCTTCGGACCGTCGGGCGCCGCCGCAAAGCTCGGGATCCCGCGGTCCACGCTTGAATCGAAAATCAGGTCGCTAAACATCAACAAGAATCGCTTCAAGAGTTAAGGGAATTTGAGAATCGCGTCTGCCGCAAATTGTTCTTAAATTCGGCAACATATTTCAGGCCGGCAAGTTGAACGTCTTCAAGAACGCGGCAAAGCGTCGGTCGTCGTGCAAGCACCTGAGCAGGAGATTCACTTTCGTCTCGAACAAACCGTCATCACGCTTGTGCAAATCAATTTCGGAGCTTGGCGTACTCGGCTTTGGCTTGCTGGTAGATCGGAATGTCGGGATCGGCGTTCTTCCACAAATCCAAGAAAGCCTCGTAGGAGTTACGTGCAGCGGCTTCATCGCCCATCATGTGCTGCGCGCGGCCAAGCTGGAGCCGGGCCAGTGGGCCGGTTACAAACCACAGGCACAAACCCGGATTATCGATCATCTTTTGAAACTCGCCGGCAGCTGATCGGCCGTCGCCTAACTCCAGGTAGGCCAGGCCGCGGATGTACGCCGGGTAGAGATAATCGAACGACTTAGTATATGCAAGCTCGTACTGGACGGTCTCGCGGAGCAGAGCGATGGCTGCGGCGGGATCGTGCTGCTGCAACTTGACCGCGGCGCGAACTGTGGAAACAAGAAACTTCTGCACAATCGTGTCCAATGGCGCTTCCTGGCTGACCTCGTCTGCGAGCCGACTGGCTTCGCCGGTTCTCCCCGATCGGGCGAGCGAAAGAGCCAATACCATTCTCCGGTTTCGCTCCAACGTACTCCGCGATGCCAGGTCCTGGGTTTTGCGCGCTTGGATGGCCCTGCCCGCCTCTGCGTTCTGAAGGGCCGAAAAAACGAGGTACCTGGAAATATCTTCAGGGTCCGAAGACAGCGTCGATGCCTGCTGTTGCAAGCGGTCTGCGGAATCAAATTGACCCTGCTGAGCTTCAAATAGGCATCGCTCGCGTAAAAACAAAACTCGATTAGGGCCATGCGCTTCGCCATCGAAGATGCGGTCGAGAGTGCTGCGATCACCTTCGATGAATGCCAGCCGGAATCTTTGGATCCTCAGTCCGGGGATGTCAAATTTAAGGGCCTCCGCTTGCGCCAGCCATGACCTCGCCTCATTGAACCTACTCGCGATTATGTTGCCAAACGCCGCCCAAGAAAAATGGAGTGGACTCGGCCCCAGGCGCGCCGTCTCGTCCTCTGCGTCGGCCGCACGATTGAGCTGGCCGAGCTGAAACAGCGTGTCCGCCAGATTCCGATGAAAGGAAATTTCGCGTGGAAAGAGTTCCAACGCCCGAAGTGCAACGGAGTAGGCATTGTCGAGTTCCCCAGTCACGTTACTGTAATAGATCAGCTCGATATTCAGCTTGTTCTTTTCCGTCATGCGGTCGCGCAATTGGTAGGCGCGCGTGAATGAAGCAGCCTCTAGATCGTAATGACCGAGAGCGCCGTGGGCCGAGCCAATCGCTGCGTAAGCAACTCCAAAGTTAGGGTCAAGTTCTACAGCGCGCTGATACAGTTTGAGCGCTCCCTCAAAGTCCCCGGCGAGGTAGAGCTTGCCTCCTCGCGCGACGGCTTGCAAAGCCTCGGGCGAAGAGCTGAGCGCCTTTTCCAGCGGCTGATCGAAGCGCGCCAGCGATGCGGCGGGCTCTCCCAACTTTGCTCGAAGGCGTCCGGCTGTGACACCCAATTCATGTACGACCTCATTCCGCTGAGCGATTTCCGCCTGCTCTTTGGCCAAGGTTGCACCCGACCCGCAGTCGAGCGCCCGCACCTCCAAAAAGTAGCCATTGCCGGCATCGCCGATCGATTGGGAGATCACCATCTTGCTGCTGGTCTTGCCGCAGATCTGGCGCGCGACGTCAGGCGTCAACTTTGTAGCCGGCGGGAGGTTGAGTTGCGCCAGGGCGCCGGAGACCTTATCGATGCCCAGAATGTTGAGATATGGCGTCTGCGACATCGCGGTGCGCAGAGCTATGTCTAATGCGTCGTCGAACACCGGCTCTCCGGTTTCGTTTTTGACATCGGCGAGAACAATGGTGTCGGTGGCGGAGAGCGTCACTCGGCGGCGGTGACTTGAGTACAACCAGAAGGCCGCAGCGATAACGGCCAACAGTGCGGCCGCCGCAAACGACTTGCGCAAGCGGAGACGAGGTGACAGCGATTCGGTAACTTGCTCTCCGATTGGAAATTCCACGGGTCGCAAATCGGTTTTCGAGCTTTCGGTCGCAGCAGCCTGGAGTGTGGCATGCTTGGCGATATCCGCTGCCTCGGCGACAGTGACAGGTGCGGTGAACTGGTATCCCTTCCGAGCAATGGTGACAATCAAGCGAGTGTCTTCGGAGTTGTCCCCGAGGGCCTTGCGTAAATGCGAGACGTATTGCGTCAGATTCCCCTCTTCAACGAACTTGTCGCCCCACACGGCTTCCAGCAATTCCTCCTTGGTAATCAGGCGGTTGGGGTTTTGCGCCAAGAAGAGAAGTACGTCGAACGCCTTCGGGGTCAGAGAAACAAGTGAATCCGCGCGAGACAGCGTGCGCCTGCCTGGATCCAGCACAAACTGTCCGAAGCAGTACAAATTATTCATAGGAATCAGCTTATAGAGGGATTCAGAGTTTTTCATCTTTTTTCAGAGTTTTCTGAAGGACTTCCCAAAGCCCCGCCTTAAGAATACGCGGCGACATGCCAGCGAGTAGCGCGAAGCAAGCGGCTTGCCAGTCAACTCAATCGGCGGGCTGCGGAACAGACCGCAGAACTCGCCAAGGTCAGCTACGAAATGAGGGGGGAAATTGATGAGCGCAGGGATGTTCAGGAGCACTTGCTGTAGGGCGACGCGGCATCCCATTCAAGTCCGCCGCTCACACCAGACAAAGTCGGAGCAAAACTACCGGACACGGAGCCAGTTTCCAAACGAATGTTGCGCGGAATTTCGCCAAATGGCGAAACTTCGCCAGTCAACGCTGAGTTAAGTTCGCGAGAATCAGATGCTTGGGATCGGTCCATTGACTGCTACTCATCAGTAGCAGCCTGCACCTTGAAGGGACTTGGAATGCTGAAAATCCAACGATCGGCGAACGGCAAAGTTATCTTTACGCTCAGCGGCCGCATCGAGGCCGAGGATGTAGGGGAGTTGCAGCGACTGTTCGATCTGGAAGGCGACGATAGCCAGCTCGCCTTGGACTTGAAAGACGTAACGCTCCTGGATCGTGACGCCGTAAAGTTTCTGGCGCGTCGCGAAGCCGACGGAATTCAACTGGAAAACTGTCCGGCATACATTCGTGAATGGATTGAACGAGAAACTGACCACAAGAGCCGGCGAAAGCGATTGAACGCTCCAAGGCGTTCCGCGAGCCGGCGAACTCATTAGATTTACGGAGGATTTATATGAGCATCAGCACTTTTCGCGTCATTGACCTGTACGACAAAGACCCCGGCCTCGCGAGTCACGCATCGCGCACGGTCAACCTGGACTTCTGGGACGCTTCGTCCCGCGAGGACGAGCAATTTGAAGGAATCGTAGGCCAGAGCGCAACCCTGCGACGCGTGCTGCAAATGGTGCAAATTGTCGCTCCGGGCGATTCAACCGTTTTGCTGCTGGGAGAAACTGGCACCGGCAAGGAACTTGTCGCGCGCGCCATTCACAATTGCAGCCGCCGGAAGGAGCGCGCATTCGTAAAACTAAATTGCGCCGCAATTCCCAGTGGTCTACTCGAAAGCGAGCTCTTTGGCCACGAGCGTGGCGCCTTCACCGGGGCTATCACGCAAAAGATTGGAAGGGTTGAAGTCGCGGATCAGGGCTCGCTGTTTTTAGATGAAATTGGCGACATCCCGCTTGAACTGCAGCCGAAACTGCTGCGCGTCTTGCAGGAGCGAGAGTTCGAGCGGTTGGGCAGCACGCGAACAAAGAAAATTGACGTTCGTATCGTCGCCGCAACCCACCGTGACCTGGAAGGAATGATCCTGAAAGGGCAGTTTCGCAGCGACCTATACTACCGCCTGAATGTTTTCCCTATTTCGATTCCTCCCCTGCGCGAGCGCCCCGAAGACATTCCGCTCCTGGTCCAGTATTTTGTTCAAGAGGCCGCGCGCAGGCTGAACAAGAAGATCAGCAGTATCCCATCGGACACCATGGATGCCCTCACGGATTGCCAGTGGCCGGGCAACATCCGCGAACTGGAGAACGTGATCGAGCGAGCGGTAATTCTCTCCCGCAGCTCTGTCTTGCGCGTGCCACACCGAGATCTTCAGTCGCGCGTCACTGCGGGATATTCCAGCGAAAGGCCGGAAACTCTGGCAGACGTCGAACGCGAGCACATCCGGGCGATTCTGAAACAGACGCGCTGGACCCTCTCCGGACCGAATGGAGCGGCAGCGCGCCTGGGAATGAACCGGTCAACGCTCTATTTCCGAATGAAGAAGCTTGGAATCGTACGCCCATGCGCCTGACGTCTGTGAATTCAGGCCCTGTCAGCGGTGCGGGCCACAATTGATTTATCTATGTTGACCAATGTCAACCTGCAGACAACCGGCAGCCCGCGAGCATCCTGCCGCTGACTTCTCGCGTTCCTGCAATCGGCGCGTGATTTCTATGCTCTTTCCCTTTAGTGATTTGCGGCGGGGATGTTTTCCCCAAGAACCGGTACCCCGATTGCTCCTGGAGAGAAGTCAGGTCACGCAATTCTAAAAAGCGGGAAGGGCGGAATGTACACGGTAATGCTTCTGTTTATCTTTTGCATGTTTGTTGTGTTGTTCGTAAGGCGCAGAACGGACCCGCGAGAAAAGCCGAATGGGATGGAGTGAACGATTGCCATGAAGCAGTCGAAACGGAGGATTTGTAAATGAACTCGCAGCAGATTTCTTCAACTAGCTTGCGACCTGCTCTGGGAGGCAGGCCACGCCGCGTCATGGTCCCGCCCCGAAAAACTCACGGGACGAATTCGCCCGACCCGGCGTTGCCGGGTTCCGACAGAAAAGTTGCTCCCCCCGTCGTTCGTGACGAGTCCGCCGTACTTCGGCGAGCGAGTGACGGAAACTCTGACGCACACGAGCAAATTTTCGCTCGCGACACTGGCAAGCTTCGCCGCATTGCATTCCGCATATTGCGCAACAACGAAGATGCGGAGGATGCCGTGCAGGATGGTTTGTGCCGGGCCTTTGCGAAGCTGGAAGCTTTCGAAGGCCGGTCCTCGTTCACGACTTGGCTCACTCGGATCGTCATCAACTCGGCTCTCATGATTCGTCGCAGGAGGAATGGCCGCCCGGAATCATCGTTGGACGAATTTCTCGAGGACAAGCCAGAAAAATCGAAACGTGAAATAGCGGCTGCGGGGGCTAACCCGGAGGAGATTTGCAGATCCACCGAAATCCGCGCACTTGTCGAAAAACAAGTGCGCCAACTTCCGTCAGGACTCCGCACAGCGCTTCAACTCTACGATTTAGACGGCCGATCAAGCGCAGACTCGAGGCGAGCGCTCGGCATTAGTCCGAACGCATTCAAGTCCAGAATCTCGCGGGCGCGACGGAGAGTTGCAAATAGTCTGGGGAAGTCTTTTCAGCCGCCGACATGCAGGCTTTCAGCTCTGCCGACAATTTAAGCCTCACTTTGCGAAGCCGGGCGTCGTGTTACAACACTCGTAATTGCCCGTTTGCGTTACTTGAGACGTCTTTGCAGGCTCCGAAACGCGGCGTAGAAGGTCCGAACTATTTTTTCTGAGCGAATGAGCGGATGTAAGTCACCAGGCCGTGAATCTGATCCTCGCTGAGGGAACCCTTGAACGATGGCATGCCACCCTTGCCGTCGGATATTATCTGCGCGAGCTCCGCATCGCTCAGTTTCTGGACCGCCGGTGAACGAAGGTCCGGGACATTCAGGGTTTTGCCAACCTGAGAGCCGCTTCCATCCGGACCGTGGCACATCGCGCATTTTGTTTTGAACGTGGAACTGCTGGCCGCGCTGTCTTGAGTGTTATCAGCGCGCACAATCGAGACGACAAAAAACGTAAGGCCAACGAAAAGCAGCAGCAGAACCGCGAAAGCAAAAAGTGCATGACGTTCAGCGTTATTTTCTCTCATGATTTCTCCTTCATTTACAATTTCCAGGCGAGGCGCGGACACTTCTCGCCACGTGTGAGAAACGGCCGGGACAACGCTAACTAAATCCCAGACTTGTGAAAGGCAGGTCCCTCACCCTTTTTCCGGTGGCAGCGAAAACGGCATTACAGAACGCCGCCACAAACGGCGGCACTCCCGGCTCGCCGACACCTGCGGGAGGCGCGTCGCTATCGACGATGTACACGTTTGTCTGAAGAGGCGCGTCGCCAATTCGAGCCACTGGATAATCCTGGAAGTTCGATTGGTTGACGGCACCCTTGGTGGCCGTAATTTCGCCGCTGCGCACGATGCTGGCGCCGAATACCGCAGCGCCTTCGAACTGCGCGCGTGTCGCTTCGGGATTTACGACCAGGCCGGCATCCAGCACGGTATCCACGCGCGGGATGCGCACTTCGCCCTGGTCGTTGACTTCCACTTCAACGACGGTGGCCACATACGTCAAGAAGCTGCGATGCACAGCAATCCCGACGCCACTACCTTTGCTGTGCTTGCGTTTTCCCCAGCCGGATTTTTCTGCGACCATTTCTGTAACTTGGCGCAGACGACCTGTTTCCCAAGGATAGGTCCGGAGGGAAGCTCCATAGTTCGGGTAGTCCACGCCCGAGAAATCGATGGTGCGCGGTTGCCCGATCAGGTCCAGCAAATAATCCACTTGATCGCGCCCGGCCGCAATTGCCAGTTCATCCGTGAAGCATTGGACCGCGAACCCGTGATAGATGTTGGCAACCGAGCGTAACCAGCCGATGCGGACGTGAGCTTTTGCCGGGCCGTTCTCGATGCGAAGATTTGGAAGATCGTACGGAATGTCGGTCCAGCCCTGCTGCAGATGGCCCGGATCGCCGTAGACCGCGTTCACGTCAAAGGTCGAGGTAATCGGGGGAAAGACCGAGCGTTGCAGCCACGCCGTCGGCTTGCCGTTCGCGCCCAGAGCCGCTTTCATGTACATGCTGGCGACAGCATTGTAGTAGTCGAACTTGATGTCATCCTCACGCGTCCAGACGACCTTTACCGGCCGGCCCACTTTCTTGGCCAAGACCGCAGCTTCGGCAACGTAGTCGGGCTTTGATTTACGGCCGAATCCACCGCCAAGCAGAGTGACGTGGCAAATTACGTCTTCCTTCGCGATCCCCAATTCTTTCGCGATGATGTCTTGCGCGGCTTGAGGATTCTGCGTGGGAGCCCACGCCGTCACTTTGCCGTCCTTAAATTCGGCGAGAGCAACCATCGGTTCCATGGTGGCGTGCGCCAGGAGCGGAACGTAGTAGTCCGCCTCATAAATCTTCCCGCCTTTGGCGAATGCCGCGTCCGCATCGCCGATGTTGCGCACTACTTTGCATGGCTTGTGGGAAGTCTCGCGCAATTCGTTCTTGTATGCGCCCGAGTCGTACGTTTCGTTGGGCCCATTGTCCCCGGAGATGTTCAGCTTCTTGCGGCCTTGGAACGCTGCCCAAGTGTTATCCGCGATTACCGCAATGCCACCGAGCGGTTGAAATGCCGGCGGAGGCTGGAACGGATCAATCGGGATAGTCTGACGCACGCCTGCGACCTTTAAGGCGTCCTTATCGTCGTACGATTTCACTTTGCCGCCGATCACAGGCGGGCGCTCCACAGACGCGTACACCATGCCGTCTACACGGGCATCCATTCCATAAATAGCTTTCCCCGTTACAAGCTCTTCGAGGTCGTAGCTTACTTCGCCCTTGCCTACATACCGCCAAGCGCTCTTCGGTTTGAGTTTCAGCTGTTCTTTGGCAGGGACCGGCAACTTGGCCGCAGCGCTCGCGAGTTCGCCGTAACCCGCTCGTTGGTTCGTCGAGCGATGAATAACAACGTGTAAATCGGTTTCACACTCGGCGGCCGGCACATTCCATTGCTGAGCCGCGGCTTGAATCAACATGAGTCGCGCGGTTGCTCCGGCCACGCGCATCACGTCGTAGAATGATCGAATGGAGTGCGACCCGTCCGTATTCTGGTCACCGTAGCGTTTGTCGCCAATGGCTTGTTCGATCTTCACTCGTTTCCAATCGGCGTCGAGTTCATCGGCGACGACCAACGGAAGTGACGTGCGGATTGTCGTGCCCATCTCCGAGCGATGTGCCACGATCCACACGGTACCGTCTGGATTAATTCCGACGAAAATGCTTGGGCGGAATGTTGCGAGGTCCACATGCGTATCGTGGGGGAGCGCGTCGGCGGACAGGAAGCTGGGGTAAAAGCGCACACCCAGCACAAAGGCGCCCGCCGCGAAGACGCCTCCGCGCAGGAAATTACGCCGGCTGACGTTCTCAACCGGACTCATGCCATTTCTCCTGCCGCGGTTTTAATCGCAGCGCGAATCCGCTGATAAGTTCCACAACGGCAAATGTTCCCGGCCATCGCGTCTTCGATCTCCTGATCGGTAGGCTTCTTGTTGCCATTCAATAAAGCCACGGCCTGCATCATCTGCCCTACCTGGCAGTAACCACACTGCGGCACATTGATTTGCATCCAGGCTTTCTGAACCGGATGCAGGCCGTTTTTCTCCAGGCCTTCGACCGTCGTGATTTCTTTTCCGGCCGCGTCGCTCATGGCTGTTACGCAGGATCGCGTGGCTTGCCCATTTACGTGGACCGTGCACGCGCCGCAAAGACCGATGCCGCAACCGAATTTTGACCCGGTTAAATTCAGAACGTCGCGCAGATACCAGAGCAGCGGCATTTCGGGCTCGCCGCTAAACGACCGATCCGCTCCATTTACTTTCAGTTGAATCATGGCCGCTCCTTACTTCGAACGCGTGAAGCAGTTCTTCTCCGCGTTAAGCCGCGTTACTGACCGGCGCCAATTCCGGTTCGCTTCTCATCCGCAGAATCCAAGTGCGCTTGCTTTTCCATTTGTAGAATGACCTCTGAGAAGTCTTGCTCGTTTCCTGGTGTTGATTGCGCCTCGTTCACATTCAACGCCGCCCGTGCCGCGGGCATCTGAGCGCCGACCGCAGCCGCGAGCTTGAGTATCAGTCCGAAATCTTTGTTCATCAAGCGCAGCGGAAATTGCGGGCTGTAATCGTTGTTCATCGCCCTCTGCAGTTTTCCCACATGCGCCGGGGCGACGACTGCCGTCTGGGACAGCACGTCCAGCAAGCGATTGCGATCGAGGCCAGCCTTCTCACCGAGCGCAACGGCCTCGGCGATCGCCTGCATTCCGATTCCCAGCAAGCTGTTCACGACGAGCTTCATCGTCGCTCCCGAGCCGCTGGGCCCCACATAAAAATACTTTCGAGCGATCGCGCGAAAGATCGACTCCGCGGCGTCGAAGCTGCCGCGGGCTCCGCCTCCGAACAAGACCAGCGCCCCCTGTTCCGCGACCGGAGTACTGCCCGAGATGGTCACGTCAAGTACGTCCACCGCATGCTCGGAACCCAGCCGCGCGAGTGTCTTGGACGTCTCCGGATAAACCGTGCTCATGTCGATGAACAGTGAGCCGCCACGGGCGCTAGCGATAGCGCCGTCCGCTCCGTTGAAGACACTCATCACGGCTTCGTCATTGGGAAGACAGGACAGTAGCACGTCGCAACCGGACGTAAGTTGCGCAACGCTTTCCGCGATAGCGCCGCCATATTGAATCAGTTCCTCTGCCTTGCTGCGATCGCGGTCATACGCGGTCAGTTTGAAACCTGCTTCAAGCAACCGCTGCGCGATGGGCCGGCCCATGTAGCCGATGCCGATGAATCCCAGTGCGTCTTTTCCCGGCGTAATTGCACTCATTGCGAATCATCCTTTGGCTGGGCGGCCGGCGAAATTGAGCTGGTATGAAGGTTTTTGAACGTCAATTCTCGCCGGCCGGTGGCAATTTTTCTTAGTTTTCACTACTCGATAGCAGACAGGTGCAAGCGCCGTGCCAGAAATCGAGGTGCTCGACGGATACGGCATGAATGTGTAAGTCATTGAAACCAAGGGCGGTGCAACCTAGTGATGCGAGTGAAGTGGGAGGTTGATTCGGCTCTTGTGTCGAAGGAATCCAACGGATTTCCAGGCGATGTCAACAGTCCGACACCTTCCCTATCGCCGCCAAGGTCTTGGGATCCATTGAACCGGAACAGTACTAGAAATTTGCGCGGGTTGTTCCTCGAGCCTAAGAAGGATGGGAACGTCCAGATCGCCGCTGCGCACATGATTCCGTTCAGAACTCGACAGTGATTTGCCGCCCAGGGCTGGCCGCAAAGATGCTCCGCCAAAGATCGGGGCTCACGGCTCAACGCAGCTTCCGTCGTCCGTGAAACAAACGTGATTTTACGGCGGCGGTGGAGATGCCGAGAACGTCGGCCGTTTCCTTAACGGAGAGGTCCTCGAAGATGCGGAGCAAGACCGTACCTCGAATTGTCGAGCCTAAGCGATTGATCGCATCGGTCAAGAGTTCGTTGCGCTCTCGCCGCCAGCAGGACTCTTCAGGACTGGGACGCCGGTCAACGAATGCCCGCATGAGAGGGGAATTTCCCGAGACTTAGAACTAGACGCCGCGAGAAATAACCCACTTGCAAAATGCCCGCGCCACGGCTGAGAATCGTCACCGTTCGGTCGGTTAATTGCGCGGAGCGACACGCTGCATTGCCGGAGCGGAAGTATGTCCAGGTTCAACCCTCTTCTGTGGCCCAAGCCACCTGCGATTTGGAGATATGGTATTGCCGTTCTGTCGGTTATCGCAGCGCTGGAGATTTCACGGTGGCCGGCGCTGTATTTGCGCGATGCTCCGGTGTCACTTTTTCTTTGCGCTGTGCTCTTGAGTGCATGGATGGGTGGATTAGGACCGACCCTGCTCGCGACCGCCCTGTCTGCTTTCGCTTTCGATCATTACTACCAGCCTCCGATTCCTCGACTTGTCATCTTCATAGTGTCAACCGTGCTTGTCGGATCGCTGGGCGCCGCGCTACGAAGCGCGGCAGAATCGCTGAGGCGCGCACGCGATTACCTGACAGAGACAGTAAAGGAGCTACAGAGGACCAACGAGGCGTTACAAGCAGAGAGCCTGGAGCGCAAGCAAGCCGAAGAGGCATTGCGTCAGGCTCAGGCGGAGCTCGCGCACGTGAACCGCGTCACCGCTATGGGAGAGCTGACGGCTTCCCTTGCGCACGAGGTGAATCAACCGATTGCGGCCGCAGTCACAGACGCCAATACCTGCTTGCGCTGGCTGTCACGCGATCACCCCGACGTGGAAGAGGCGCGCGCGGCGGCAACCAGGGTGGCCAAAGACGCTACCCGTGCGGCGGAAATCGTCAGCCGGGTCCGCCAGCTTTTCAAGAAGGCGGCTCCCGAACGAGAGTTGGTTGACGCAAACGAAGTGATTCCAAAGATGATCGCGCTGCTGTACGGCGAGGCCGCGCGCTACAACATATCCGTGCGCGCGGACTTGGCGGCAGATCTTCCTCACGTCATTGGAGATCGGGTGCAATTGCAACAGGTGCTGATGAATCTGATCGTGAACAGCATTGACGCGATGAAAGATGTGAAGGGAACCAGGGAGCTCGTGATCAGCTCGCAGCGAACGGCAAACGAGCAAATTCAGATCTCGGTGACGGATACCGGGGTGGGGCTGCCCCAGCAGCACACGGACCAGATCTTTAACGCGTTCTTTACCACCAAGAGCCA
>Ga0209006_10001203_pt1 | contig 23486 bp, 46 predicted proteins | sample JacPin_JW_Ref_O2_FD_188567 | JGI IMG/M metagenome (GOLD analysis project Ga0209006, IMG submission 188567) | Forest soil microbial communities from Algoma, Ontario, Canada - Jack Pine, Ontario site 1_JW_Ref_O2 (SPAdes) (version 2) | ecosystem: Environmental > Terrestrial > Soil > Boreal... | reverse complement strand
TAGCATCGCCGGGAGGTCCATTCTTGAGATCTTCAATCAGACGTTCTATGCTGGCGTATGTCTTTCCTGAGCTGACTGCACCAACCCAAATATTGAATCGATGAGTAGCTTCGCAGTAGCTCTTATTCTGCTTGGGACTTGTTGGCATTAAGTTCTAACCCGTCTTTATCACCGACATTTTTCAATCTGACGGCATTTGCATTTGAATCTATATTTGTTGAGGTTATCATTTCGGAAAGAAACCTAGGCATAGGTCTAAACAATAGGTAAGGGTCTATTTTTATTTCTGAATACATTACGTCAGGAATATCTATACCCGTTACAATAAATCTGCAATCATTTTCATTTGAATCGGCCATAACTTATTCATCTCTTCATTTCTCGTTAGTTTGAGATTTACTGCCATTTGACTTGAGCTTTTCGTTCTCATGCATAAGTTGCATAATTAGGTGGTCCTTCTCAATTTCGTCTTGAACTGGGGAAACCGCAGATACTAGATCAGGCTCTCTTTGTCCACACCTGATCTTACCTAGCCACATGAGCATCTGTATATTTCCCGATAATGCTTTCTGTAGTTGAGTAGCCTCAATCAAAAGTTCCCCTGTACAGCAAAACTCGGCCGCAATAGCCGACCAATCTTTACCGTATTTTTCTTTAGCTCTTTTTCTCAGGGTATCTTCTTCAATACCCATTGCAATAGCTATTTTTCTTTGATTTGATCCGGCTTTTAGATAGAGTTCGACTTTAGCCCAGTCAATTTCTTTGTAATGCTTTCCTTTCAATGCCATAGATACTTTAAAGTCTTTAAAATTATCTATACTCTAAGCCCAAATGTTTATCAAGAAAATATGTCTCTAAAATCTCTATCTTCATTGTATATCGAAGTCGTATAATGCTTTCACTTGATAATGTTTTCTCAGAGTTTTTGCAAATTCCCCCTGCAAATTCATGATCAGTTCATAAACCTGGTGATAATTCAATTTTTTCACTACTTTGAAATCTTCGATTAGAGATATTGCAGATTTACGAAAATTAACAGGATGAATATCGCATTTTTCCAAATCATTGAGATCGATAGCAAGCTCCCTGCAGCAATTAGAAAGAAAATGATATTCCTCGTCATCATTGTTATTCATAATCTTTCCTCATCAAATCCACAAACAAAAATCTTTCTTCCCCAAAATCTTTATTCCATAGATGACATATATGTCTTATAATTTCTTCAAGATCATCATTATCATTATTATTCTTCAAGATGGAATAAATGGATTGTGCCTCAAGACGGAGAAGATTTATCTCAACATCCTTAAACGTGATAATTCCATTTTTCATTTCTTCAGACATTTTGGAACCTCCTTGATGAATGACCTTTGCAGTTGTTTTTCCAGTTCTCGAATGTAAGGGTATAACCCTTCTCTTCCTATTCCCAGCTCTCGAGCTATTCTTCCCTTTGATTTTCTTCCTTCCTCTAGTTCTCTTTTAAGAATTTCAATCTTTTCCGGATTTAATTTTTTTTGGCCCCCTTTAAACTTACCACTTCGAATGGCAATGGCGATTCCTTCTTTCTGTCTTTCTCGAATAAATGCGCGTTCAAATTCTGCAAAAGCGCCGAATAACGTCAATATTAGATTGGACATGGCTGACCCTTCTCCATCGAAGCTAAGATTTTCTTTTATGAATTGTATTTTTACTTTTTTGGCTATCAATTCATCCACGACATTTCTTAGGTCTTTCACATTGCGAGCAAGTCTATCCATACTATGTACAATTACTGTATCATCTTCTCTGACATAATCTAGAAGTGCTGTAAGTTCTGGTCGATTGGTAGATGCAGCAGAAGCGTAGTCAGTAAATTTCTTATCTAAAATAATGTCATCAAGTTGACGTTCTGGATTTTGCAAGTATGTGCTAACGCGTATATAACCAATTCTTTTACCTTTTGACATAACTATTCACACCATGATTATTTGCGAATCTATGCCACTCTATTTCCCATCCATTTTCCCTCTTGACCCATTTGGTGGCAGAAAACATTGAGACGTCAATGCAAAACTCTCCGATTTCCGCATTTGGATTTAGATATTGCTTACAATATTCGGTTTGATATCTTGACATTTTGTTAATCATTGATGTGTCCCACTATTTCCCATCCATTTTCTTTTTTCTCCCACTTGGTAGCAGGAAAACGGGATAGATCCATCCAAATGGAGCCGACTTCAGCATTTTTACTCAAATGAAGCCCACAATCAGGGCATTTATTTCTCAAGCAATTTTCACATAAAAATTTTATGGAACGTAAACCCGCACCTTTGTATTCTTGGTAACTTGCTGATTTTCTACTTGGTACGAAATTCCCATCCTCTATAGGGGCACATTTGGCAATTTTATATGAATCAGAAGAGAATTTTACAGTTTTTTTTGTCATACCGGCATGTTTCCTATCAAATGATCATCATTCGTTTCGATTTCCTCTTTCTCCTCAAACACTGCTTTAGCTGTGTATAATCTCTGAACTAGACCATGGAAATATTCATCAGAAGAATATAGCAACCGCTCTATTTGTCTATAACTCAAGTTATTTTTCTCCTTGAACTTTTCGATTAATGCTTTTGCATCTGATCGTACATGAAGCAAATTTCTTTCACCGTTCATGAAATTATATATCTCACGTCGAAACTCATTTTTGATCTCATCGGAGATCAAGACCTTTTCCATCATCAACCCTTTCGTCTTACCTTTTGTCATACCGGAATATTTCCTATCAAATGATCATCATTCGTTTCGATTTCTTTTATATTTTTATTAAACAATTTTCCTTGGGACTTAAAATAATTTTCTAAAATTTCGTGATGTTTCTTTTTTTCCGAGTCAGTCATTCCCGGTTCAAATGCGATAAAATCCAGGTCTTCATTCGGAATATCCTCGCGATCTAAATTTTTTTCAACAAGTCTGCAAGTCCAATTTTCATTTAAAACGACTAATTCAGTTCCATGTATCCACGGAATATCCATCCAATCTAAAAAATATAGATCTATCTTATAGACTTCAGAGTATTTATAATTTTCCATTTCTTCCCAATTCCAATTTCGCTCTCACATGAATCGTGTAATCGATATCCCATTTCGTGAGATCACGTTTATGTTTCTTCTTCTTAAAACAATCACACCAGTGGACAACGGGAATTGGCTGAGTTTGACCATCGTAAAATTCTTTCTTATTTGTAATTGGAAGCATCATCTATCCGGGTCGTAAAATTTTGGAAGTTCTTCTTTTTTTGCCTCGCATCATACTTCATATACCATTCTCTTTCATGTGTGTCTTAGTTTTTTCGAATGAATCAAATGCAATCTTAGAATGTAGGTATACCCGCTCACAAAAATCCGATTTGTCTTTTGATGCCAATACAATTAAATCGTAATACATTCTGATGATCAGCTCAGTTGCCATTTCATCTTTAACATCATTCTCTTTCATGAATTCTGAAATTTTCTCAGAAAGTCCGATAAGCAGATCGTTCATTTTTTTTCTCTAGAGTTCAAAAATTCTCTAACTGCAAAACAGTCTTCCTTATTTCCTTGAAATAGCAAAAGAAAATTTCCAGATTCATTCCCATTATCTGTAGCGCAAATAATTTTTCTCTTTGATCCGTTTTGACCTATAAGATCATACATATCCAATAGGCAATTACCAAGATCGTGAAACAATGCTAGCTCTTCTTCATTCATTCCAATTTCCCTCAATTTTTTCATCGGAATTAAGTTTAGCAAGACTATTTCGTATACACTCTTCAGTATTAACAAGAGGAAGGATCCTGACAAGGTCAATATATAAATCATCTACCGGAAGTTGACACATATATTTTTGCCACTCATAGAAAATCTTGTCGAATTGATTGTTCATATATCATCCTGTAAAGAAGATCTAATAAGTTGCTTCACTCTTTCGATATCAGCTATACGATTTGGTTTTGGTGCAGATATATTCATGTTATTAGATATACCGATAAATGTAACCTTCCTATTTTTTTTCATCGTCACCATCCCCTGTAAATAAAAATCAATGCATCTTTTTGAACAGCAAATGATTTTCTTGTTGGTTTTCGTGTAAAAAACTGTGGGGAATGGATTTAATTGTTTTTCTCCGCAAATTCCGCACATTATTCTAGTTTCTGTGATCATTTTTTTATCCTCCCAAGATCCTAGAGACCTTCTTTAGAATTTTAAATTTACAAGGAAATCCTTCTGAGTCTATAAATTCATTTATATAATTGTGCTTCAACATTAAACCATGCAACTTGAATATCGGCAAAGATGCACATTCAGCACACATGCACACCATTGAATAATTAAATGGATTGTCCACCAAAATTAAACCATTTTTTATTTCAAAATTGCAATTGCAACATTTTTCTAAATTCGATATATCATCCATAAATTTTATACATTTTTCTAATACTGGGTCAGTCATTTTTCTCCTGATTGTAATATGAAAAAATATCCATGTAGGACTTTTTGAGTCCTTCCGCCAATTCATTAAAAAGTTCGGGAGGAATTTTATGTCGGCCAATCTCATTGAGCAATTTTCCAATCAGAATATGCAAAAACTCCTCGTCTGAACATCCATTTGTCACTTTCCACCAACCAAGAATTGAGTCGATCCCCTTTAATTTTTTAACATCCAAATCATCGCATTTTAATACTGGATCAATCATTTTTTTCCTTCCTTCAAAAGATCGATGAACATTTGGTAAAGTTGATCCGTGCGAGCAGATTGAAGTCGCATATCAGCTTCAATCTTATTAGCAAAATTTTTCACTTCTCCACTCAAATTATTGATGTCTTTTTCTAAACGGTATATATCCTTATCGAATCTTGATACAAACCAAAAAAATATACTTCCTAAAGACACTAAGATGACTATTGTTTGTGACCAATCCATATTATTTCCTTTCCTTAAGTAGATCGATGAACATTTGGTAAAGCTGGTCAGTCCTTTGAATTTGCAAACGAATGTCAGCATCTAATTTATTTATGAAATAAAAAAGCATTCCTCCCAGAGTTCCCACTATAAAAATAACTTGTACCCAATCCATTTTAACCCTCCATTTTGTGTTTCTTGAATTTAAAATAAAAACTTCCAATCAAAAAACCGATCAAAATTGATATCCAGAACATAATATCTCCTTTTTCGTGATACATCATACAACGATTGACAACAGATGTCAATATGAAAAATAAAAAAGTTGTGAATCACGCAATTAAATCTTTAAAGATGTGTGTTCTATGAGTGTAGTTCAAAGCCACAGCACATTAAATTTTAATATTGCCAAAAGAAGGATTAAGCGCTTTTTGGTCTTTTGAAAAGATTTTTAACAAAGTCCGGCATTAAATCGTAACCCTCTTCACCTTTTTCAGGTGATGGTTTCGAGTCTGAAGGGTTTGGAGAAGAATTCAATGATTTCACCTTTTTCTCCTCATCTTTCAATATTTCTGGAAGAGGAGAAGGAGATGAATTGGGACTGTCTTTTGCATCTTCTGGAATTACAATAACTCCAGGAGCGGAAGGCGGTGTTGGTGGTTTATTTTTAGGAGAAGGTGTTTTTGGTTTTTCTATTTTTCCTGGTTTAGAATGTGGGCTTTCAACAGATGGGGGTGTGTTTAGATCATCATCTTCTAAAAACACTGATGGAATCGAGTCTTTCTTTCTCTCATATTTTATGAAGGCCATTTCCAATCGATCAAGAAGCGCCTTTTTGAAGACCACATCGCAATCGAGATTATCCATGGACTTTTCCACAGCATATAGAATTGCATACAAATTATCATCTTCAGCGGTGATTAAAAAAGTTCTGAAATCGAAGAATAACCTGATGACGTCGAAGTTCAATAGGATGGCGACAAGACTGAAAACGAATGTCGAGGACTGTTGAAGTTGGGCGTAGGTTAATTTGGAGATGTCTCTAGTCGTTAAGGAGCAGGGCGTCGCTTCATGCAACAATCCAAAGAATGTTGCCTTCGCTATTCCAACGATGATTAGCGGGATTGCGGAAACTGCAATCAGTATGCTGCAACTTCTTCCAACCAACCATCCAGCTCCTCTAAAAATTTTAAACTGCGAATGATTTTCTATAATATTACCAGCGACTCCAAGAGCAAGCGCGGGTCCAATTGCAATGCCGGTTAATATTTCAGCCGAGTATTTCAAACTTGTACGTAAGAATTCACTCATAAAATCCTCTTGTTAAAATTCATGTCCACATGCAGGACATAAAGTTGCCTTTTTTTTGTCATCTTTTTTTCCATTCTCTTTATTGTCATCTTCCCATATTCCTAGAAGTTGTTCTTCCGTAAATCCCCAATTCAAAAGATCCAAAGGTTCGAATTCATTAGCCAAAATATCGTAGTCCCATTCTCCCTGAAATAGATTCATGCTGACCATCAGCTTATCTACCTCTTCCATCGAAAGCTGTCTATTTGGCATCCAGCATTCAACTTCCTTTATCCCCATTTTTTTAATGATCTTCAGGCGTTGATGTCCACCTATCAAAGTTTTGTCCAAATTTACAATGGGCTTATCTATTAATCCAAAGTTAGCAATCGCATCCTCCAATTGCTTATATTTAGTTTTCGAGATCTGCCTTGGATTTTTGGGATTAGGCTTAAGATCCTTAGTGGCGATCTTCCTTATGCACCATTCTATCATAAGTCTTCCTTCTGGATTAAATTCCACTAATAGCACATGTCAGTTTATTTTACTTGACTTTTTTTTGATGTTTTTGGTACCCTTTCCATCCGAGGTGGAAAATTATGTCTATACAGATGGAATTCAGCACACAAAATGGCACTGAATTGGAACAAAAACTTGCCCTCTTAAACAAGAGGCTTGACGACATGCATGAAAGTCTTCACAAGCAAAGAAAGAAGCTTTTTGCAGAGATGTGTTATTTAAAAAAGCTTTGTGGTTCCCTCGAAATAGAGAACAGGGAACTTCAAGCAAAAATTCGTGAGGTTGCCGATGAAAAAATTGAGTGGGAGTATGGACGAGGAGATTGCTTATTTGATGTCGCAGAACATCGAAAGACAATCGGTTGATCTAGAGAAGATGTTAAAGGAAGATGCTGATGGCGCTATGAGATTCGTGTATAATCAATATCATCTGGCTACAGACAAAATGGTTAGATTATCTCAACCTTCACGGCGTACTTAGAACTTTTCTCTTGCTTATAGTCCCATTTGATCCGAACGTCGGAATCAGATCTACCTTTCATTGGCACGATCTTTCCTTTTTTATTCATGTAAAACTTAAGTTTTTCTGGAAAGATAAAATCCGATATTTCATCCGCTATCCATTTAAGAGCCATACGAAGATTGTCTTGCTCATCCAGGGCCCTAGGTGCCTGCCTGGTTAAAACCACCGTGCAGGGAACGGAAATAGGCTCCTTGAGCTTTGAAAAAGAAGCTCTCACAAAAAACTGCTGCTGCTTGTGCCTTTTGCTTTTCTTTGTCCAATGTTCCGAACTATTGGCTTCGCTTACTGTTCTGATTGGAATCACATATTCGAATTGCGGCATCAGAATTCTCTATTTTCCTTGCACTTCTCGTAAAGAGCACCACAAAGTTCATTGTTTATTTTTTCCAGCTTGCGAAGTTCAATCATCACATCTCTAAGAATGATTCCGACATCTTCCGATTGGTCAAGTAGATCTTTATATGTGGCTTGCATAAATTTCCTCCATGCTAAGTTAATCCATAAGTTCTTTCACTTTTTATTGCAAACGAATATTTGCAATGTAACTCCGTGGTTCATAGACTTTTTCTGATCGTAGTGCTCAAATACATCGAATGACAACTTCTTTCCGAAATATTTCTCTTTGATAAAAAATTCTGACTTAATAAAAAACTCTTGAAGGTGCTTAGTCAACACAATTTTATTCAGACGAGATGTTGGGGATAATCTAGTCACAAGGATATGAACTTCGAATGGTTCATCGATTTGGATCTTAATTGTTTTGTCTATGGATTCAAGAGCCAAAAATAATTCCTCATACATTATGCACATGTCATTAAATTGCTTCTCATTTCCTCTACCTTTCCTTGCTGATGTTTTGTATTTAAAATGCTTCCATATAAGTTGATGTGCGATTTGTTTTTCTTTCATAAAACCTTCATATTTTGAATTGGTTGCGATATTTACTCTAGAACCTATCGGAATTGGTTTATGGTATTATGTTTCGTTGTATTCAAAATTAGGCCTTTTCTTGCCTATCCATAATGCATATAACGCTTTGGTGTATGTCATCTTTGAGAGTTTTTAATCCATTGCACCATTTGCAAGTTGTGTATCCTTTTTCACTATCATTGATCACTCGAATGTATTTGTCTTTTTCTAGAGCATTTTTATTGAATTTTGCGATTTCAATGTATCCTTTTTTCTCGAGAAATTCGTTGTATATTCTCACTTGATTTTTATGTTCATCGTATTGTCCGGGCCGCAATGTTGGTCTTTTCCTGTCTCGGTAAAAAGACCTTATCACAGCTACGTAAGAATCTGGCTTTTTATAGTTTTCATGGAATACATCGAATATGATTTGCTTTAGAAGTTCTGGATTTGGATCTGGATCTTTTGCAAGGGTTTTGCAAATTTGTTCTTGCTCTTCAGGACTCAGTTTTGTTTCTTCAAGGAATTTCTTAAAAGAAACAACAACAGAAGCGGAATCCAAAAAGGAAGGAGATACTTGAAGAGATTGTTGTTGTTGTTCTTCTTTTTCTCTATGTTCTTCTTTCCTTAATAAGTGGGGACAAATTTGTCCCTGCGTGGGGACAAATTTGTCCTCACGGTAAGTCAAATTTGAATTTACCGTATTTTTGTCTATGAAATTTGCTTTTTTACTTTCAAGAAATGATTCATCAGGAAGAAAATAATATGACACTCTTTTAAATCTGTTTTCACTGTGATCTTCTTTGATCAATAGACCCGCGTTCAAAATTTTTTGAATGGCAAATTTAACCTGTCTTTCGTTCAAAAAACCAAAATGCTTGGCGATTTTTTCGTAAGACTGATAATATCCAGTTTTTCCATTATATTGGCATTTATCATTATCCTTATTTTCACGTATCCAAAAAAGGATATGATGGAAAACAAGAGCGGCTTCAACGCTTTCCAATGCTTTTGCTAGACCTTGATCACAACCACGATGTTCACCATTTAGATAATCTCTAAAATCTACATATTCTATATTTGACATAACATTTCTCCGTTTTCTTGTTGACCTGAATTCGGCAGAGATGCTACATTAGATGCACGTTAGCAGTAATGTAACTGTTCCCCGCCAGGAAACCAGTTAATCTTAGCCGGAGTTTCGACTCCGGCTTTTTTTATTTCAATACACTATCACCCAAAATATTTCCAGGTCAATTCAATTTTCCTTCAAGACGTTCTCTGCCTTGATGTTAAACCAGTAACTTTTCTGGGGAAAATGGATGTGTTTTGTGTATCCATCATCATCATATTTCTGACGAGTTCTTATTGCATATCCATAACGAACGATCTCATCCATTGCTGAGTGTAAATAAGCATTTCCTATTCCCTGACTCTTAGCCAAATCACCGATGTTCATTTTTGTATCTTCAGGAAAAGATAAAAGATAGAGTAGAACACCCTTGGCCTTCGGAGAAAGAGATTTATTCTGAATCCAAGAAGTGGAAACTGACAAATAAGAATCATTCGAATGGACTGGACAAACCTCGAAAAATATCTCATCTTTTTTGGGATACGTCGGAATTGCCATGAATTTTCTCCTTTTTTTCTTGCGACAAAATGGGGAAAATGACAAACTGCTCTTGCTTTTATGTTGGTAGTTTGTTTATTTCTTTTCATTCTATCGTGAGGGGTCGGTATCGTCCCGACCTCTCTTTTTAATGCGATTTGCCCACCGTATCATTTAGAGAAATTTAGCTCAAGATCACATTCAAAGCTTTTTCTCATCGGACTCTCTTAATAGAATTGATTTCCTGTTTACCATATCAAGCAACTTTCTGTTTTTCTCTTCAAAATCCTTGATGACATTAGCCTTTTTCGCGTCCATAACCTCTCTAAAAAGACCTTTATTTTCCAAAAAATCTAATGGTTTCCTTTCGTTTTTCATTTTGTGTTCTTCCTTTTGTTTTTAATATATTCCCATCCGTTCATACATCTCATCTTTCCTTTTCAATCTAGCGAGAACTCTTTCATAGGAATCGTCTAAATTATCTTCGATATATTTTTTTATCCTATCTTTGTTCATTACATACCCTATCGCTTGAGTGAGGAAGTATTCAAAATACATGTGCTTCAAAGCGAAAATTTCATCTTCAGTCATTTTTTCTCTTCCTTTTCTTGATGAGATTTTTTCATTCATATAAAGTCAGCCAATATATTCCACAACAAAGATTTTATGAAAGAATTTTGGAAAGATTTTTTTTCGGATCCCTTCCTGGTTACTCTGTTGGGGATCTTTTTATTCGTCTCTTTGATTCTGAGTACATATCAATGGTTCAGTGACTAGAGTTTTCTAAAACTTTTGTCTTTTTGATCGTTCGATATGACTTCTTAGTGATTCCTAGAGTCTTTTTATCCTCTTTTTTTTCTGTTATCATCAAATCCTTGAAAGTCACTTTTCCTTCCGTTTTTTCAACAATTCGCATAGCTGTGCCTAATCTAGGCTCAAAACGCCCCTGCATTATATTGTACAAGGTGTTTCTGTCTACTTCAACTTCATGTGCAAAATCAGCGGTTGATCTATTCGATTCTGTTAAAAAGTCTTTGAGTTTCATTTGTTTACGTCCCCTTCGAAAGTTTTTGTGAAAAAGTACTTGCGCAAAAAGTGTCGCATATCTTATTATTAAGATATTAAGCAACCAATACATAAATGTCAAGGAGGACATATGAAAGAAATGCAAGAAATAATGGACAGAATTCAACTTCTCGCTATAGATATGGAGTTATTAGCAAAATATGGAAAATTGAATGATGACCTTGCATATGAAGTTGAGAACTTATGCTGGGAATTCATAAGAAGCAAAAACAGACTGAAAGAAATGACACAGATGGTAGGAGTATAAAATGAATATGAACAGTACAGCGCGAGTTTTTTTAATACTTTTTGTGGCAACTTTCGCTTTGTTTTTTTTCACGTTGAATTTTGGGATGAGTTTTAGCCAGGGACTTGTAAAAACTTTCCAAAATGAAAGGAGCAAGCTAAAAGAATATATAGTGGAATTAGAAGAACATATGGTCGAATTGGAAGAATGGAATGAGAAAGCAATGAATCTTATAAACGAAATGAATGAGCACATACAGGAGCATGCGAAATGATTTCAGAAATTGTAGCAGAATCAATATTGCATTATGAAGCCGAACAGGCTGAAATTGAGAATTACTTAGAAAAAGAAATGCATGATCTAAAAAATCAAGCCCTCGACAAGCTCAAGTCGATCGTGCATTTCGAATATTTAAAAGAGTTCTCCATCATCTTGAGCTTTGGATGCTATCAGGAAATGCCTGAAGCGGAAAAGATAGCTAAAGACATGCGTTTAACGCAATCAGAAATAATCGCGTTGAATGATAACTTAGAAATTTTCAAGGAACATATGAAGGAGCAATATGAATATGCAAGATACTAACATAGAGCAAATGAAGAGTGATGAGGTGAAAGACTTGTTTTCTGCCCTCATAAAGGTACAAGGTAAGCTAGAGAATGTACTGAAGGACAAAAAAAACTCTTACTTCAAGTCTACCTATGCTGATTTGGGTTCTGTCTGGGATTGCTGCAGAGAACCCTTATCTTCTAATGGTTTATGCATAATTCAGACAGTGGAAGGGACAAAAGATAACATGTTTTTGGTAACACTCCTCTGCCATGTATCAGGTCAGTGGATTAAAAGTAAATTACCTCTAATCCTATCTAAGTCCGACCCTCAAGGTGTCGGTTCGGCTATCACTTATGCACGACGTTATGCACTTTCCGCTATGGTTGGAATTTGTCAGGAAGATGATGATGGAGAAAAGGCAATGCAAAGGAAAAAGGCTCAAGAAAAGGACGAATTTGAACAAAATTTGCAAAAAAACCGAATATCTTCAGAAAAAGCCGAAGAAATCAGCAAGATTTTGGATGAATGCGATCCAGTATATATCGAAGGGATTTACTCTTTTATAAAGAAACAGTACAATTGCGCGGAACTTTCCCAATTGCCATCTGATACTTATGAAAGAATGAAAGCTGCTTTCACTAAGAATATGGAAGAAAACCATGCCAAGCAAAGGCTTATTGCTGGAGGGGAGGCCACATTACAACAGGAGAAATAATGATAACCGCTGAACAAGTTTATCGTGAATTTAACGAACACTACTCTGAATATCTAGAGATGTATGAAAACCCACATCAGGTTATGGTGTGGGCATTTGTTGAAGAGGTTGCTTACCTGAAGAATCATGTGAACCACCTTGAAGATGTTTTGACGCAATACGAGAGAAATAAAAACCATGACAGAACAGTTTGATTTGTTCCCTGAATTAACTCAAGGAACGGAAGAATGGTTACAACTTAGAAAAACAAAAATAACTGCCACCGATGCTGCAGTGATAATGGGAATGTCCAAATGGAAGACGGCAACACAGCTGTATTATGAGAAAAAATCCCCTGAAAATAAAAACATAACAACTCCAGCAATGCAAAGAGGAATAACCCTTGAACCATTTGCAAGGTCTGATTTCACTTTAAAAACAGGAATAAATGTTAGTCCCAAGGTTGTCATCAAGGATTGGGCAATGGCTTCTCTCGATGGAATCACAGACAATGGAGATATCATAGTCGAGATAAAATGTCCTGGTCAAATAGATCATGAAATTGCTCTAAATGGTGAAATTCCAAAGCATTATATACCACAATTGCAACACCAAATGTATGTCTGTGATAGGACGTGGATGTATTATTATAGCTTTGATGGTAAAGATGGTGTAATAGTAAAATCCAATAGGGACGACGTATTTATAGAAAAGATGGTCAAAGCAGAAAAAGAATTTTATCAATGCCTTATAGAAAATACCCCCACAGAACCATCAGAAAAAGATTTTCATGTTAGAAATGATCCATTATGGGTAAAAAAAGCCATGAGATGGCAGGAGGTTAACTCTTCAATAAAACAACTCCAGAAAGAAGAAGAAGAATTACGAAATTCACTTATAGATCTAAGTGGAAATTCGAACGTGATGGGAGCAGGTATATCGTTATGTCACGTACAACGCAAAGGTGCTATAGACTATTCTAAGATCGAGTTTTTGAAAGATATTGACTTAGAATTATATAGAAAAGAGCCGACGACATGCTGTAGAATATCCACAGAATAAAGTAAAGGTAAGCCCATTGCTTACCCCTACTAGAACCCCGCACAAGTACTGGGGTAATAGAATAATAGGATTTGATAATTTTTAGCACAAGACAAAGAAATGATTAAAACTCATGAGCCTTACTTGCACGTTTCTTTAGATCTTTTGATGCTGAGGCAGCTTCTTTTTTTTCAATAAGCGCATGCTTCTTTTTTACAGGTGACTTAGCGGTCTTTGCTTTCTCTTTATAATGCTTTGCATCTTTAGCCAATGCCTTGGCTGCTTTCATCTCGATTTTCTTATGCATAAGAATCCTAGTTTTTGTGTGCACGAGTTAATGACGTGTACAATTGGTGTACGGATATAAATAATATGTACATTACAACGTCACTTTTTTGGTTTTTTTATCTTGGCACCGGCTTTCCTAGCTACACTCAAGGCAATTGCAATACTTTGCTTCTTGCCCTTTCCTGCAGCTTCTTCAGTTGCTATGTTACGACCGATGTCCTTTTTTGATTTTGATTTTTCTAAAGGCATAAATTTCTCACTTCTCGTCTTTAATTTTTTGAGCTTCAATTATTACTCTAACTCTTGAGTCTTGCGTGAAGGCTTCTTTACTTATCTCACACTTAATCGCTGTATCATCAGCCACATCTTCCAAAGTTTGATAAAACTGTGGCAATGAAGAACATGATGTTAGAAAAATCAAGATGATAATGTAACGCATTTTAACCTACCCTTGTCGCAGCTATTATTCCAGTGCAGGAGCTTGAACCTGTGCTGAAGTTTGATTGAGAAACTAGAAAATATGTCGCGGATGCAGTTAGCGTGACTCTAAATGGAGAAACGTTGAGAGGAAATGTTATTCCAGTTGTCGTAGCAAAATATGACGCTTGGTTTATTCCAGAAGTGGTTCCGGTAAATGAAGCTGAGTTTGGAGAAATTGCTGATGCCATTCCGGTACCTGCACCCGTATTAACTATCATACTGTTTACTCTCACGTCCCACACTCCAGCGCTTAGATTTATAGAAGCTACGTTAGTGGCAGTTGCATTCAAAAGATTCTGCGCAGAAGCCTGCGCTGATATTAACTCGCCTATAAAACCTGCGGAAGGTAATCCACTGACGGGGTTTGAGATTCCCGTTGCGACTCCACCGGATTGTGAGGAGGTATTTATGGCAGTATTGTCATGGAAAGAGAGTCCTGTAAAACTCACTGTTCCAGAGCCGGTGATGGAATTAGTGTTAGATGTGTTCAAGTCGCATTGTGTCACATAGAGAGAACCTCCGACAGATATGCAAGCGGCACTTCCCGATATCACATTGCAAAACTTAATCGCTATTACATTCGAACTATTTATGACAAATGATGTCGTATTTATTCCGCTTGTATCAACTTGACAAAATTCTATCGTTCCTCCAGTTGAACCGGAATATGTAAAACATATCGTGAATGAACAATAGAGAATATTTAATGTACCAGCAGAACATGTGCTAGCTGTGGTTGAACCACCGCTATTGAAGAAATAGCACCAATAAAATTCTGTAGTTCCTGTTGACGAATGGGCTATGATAGCAATTCCTGTCGCCCCTATATTACCGGTGCAATAATGAAGATATAGCTGTGATGAAGAATTAGAATTAGAGTTTTGGATTGCCGTGTGGTTGGTTGCGTTTATATTGCAGTTGTTAAGATATATAGATGATAGATTTGATCCGGTCATAGATAGAGCAAAGTCGCCATTTGTCTGTAACATTATTCCTGACAAATTCACCTGTCCGGCCTGTGTGAATGTGCATTTACCATTTATTACGACAGTTGCTCCATTCTCAAACATTCCAGAATCAGTTGGGAAGGCGCAGAGATTGACTCCCGCATTTAACGTAGGATTCTCTGTATATGTACCTGGCCTTATGAATATTGTCTTAGGATTTGAGTTTGATCCGCCATCTGCAATTGCTTGTGCTATTGCTGCTGATATACTTTGATATGTACCTCTGAGACCTATTGTTCCAGTAGGGTCTACGACATATCTAGTTAACCACGATCTATCTTCAACGGCTATTGTCCCTGGTCCATTATCGATTGTACCAACTGAAGTAGAACCAGCCTGTTGATATGTTATGAATCCCGTGTTCACGTTTGGTAACGATGAAGAGCCGATCCATAATTGACCGTTGTTAACTAATCCACCACCGCGTTGAGATCCATCAAAGCTAGCATTGTCCGCATACATGTAGGATGGCAGACCGGTTACGCTTGAAAATCCAGGCATGTTTTCTCCTAGGTTACAAATCTATATGTGAATAATGCATCCCAATCTATTGTCTTTCCTGCAATACCTGTCACCTGAAATACTAGATTATTTCCTGAAACAGTGACAGTTACCCCAGCATTTAGTAGTGCCTGATCTTCAAAATTTGTCGTTGTTTGCACGGCTATTTCTGTAGCTACAATTCCATTTGTCTTCACCCCATAAAGAACACCATAGGATGCTCCAGCTTGATCTGTGATATCAAATGCCGTTACTTCCCCAGTGAATGAAAACACGGCAGGAGTAGAACCAAGTCCGAAGATGAATAATGTAGTTGGCGTGGAATTTGTTGTCGTCACATCACCGCTGACACGATTTGTAAGATTTATTGTGACGGTATTTCCACTACCCGTTGTCTGAATTCCATTTATGTCTGGAGTTGATAGCTCACCACCCTCAATATTTAAAATATTGAAAGCTGGAATCGCTGTTCCTACATCTTCAATGTATTCCGTGGCTACTTCTGGAGGGAGAGAACCTTGATTTACACCAACCCAAAACTGAGACATCTAAACTCCTATCGATAACCGATTATCTGAAGGAACGTGGGCTGAGCGGCTGTTTTCCCATACAAAATTTGCCCTTTGGCCACATTGAGGGTACCTGTTCCGTATATTGGCCCGTCGTAGTGATTAGTCTGAAAATCCACTATCAATGTGCCAAGGGGTGGAATGAAATCATGATCATTCACACCATCTAAGCTGATATCGATGGAAATGGTCAAACTTGGATTCCATATCTTGAGGATTTTGACTGTATCGCTGAAACCCGTCCCGTTTAATGCCTGATAAGATGCTGTCAAACTAGCAGGATTAAATTGCGATTTTAGAACGCACTGTACTCTACTTAGTTCGTCTGACATCTTCTACTCCGGGATTATTTCTTTGCTTGTATCTGGTTGTGAGGGTTTATTTTGTTCCTCTGCTTCCTTGATTCTTTTAGCCACAAATGACTGAAAAGTGCATGCGAAATCATATAAACTTCCGATAGGGCAGTCTAAATCACATAATACGTGGCATTTTGAAAATCCTTCTAATTCGACTTTGATGAGATTTGATGTTTTCATGTTTCCTCCAATTGTTATGAATAAATCCAGAATGAAATCAGAACGTTGTCTCCACTTCCAAGGGCACCAGAACCGTTGTTTTTCAATGTCACAGCAATTGATCCAGCTGCCTGCGTAATCCCTTGAATCCCCATCAGGGCTCCATTGGAAGAGGCATTTAAGTTACTTACCCCAATATCAACACATGAAGTTGTTAAAACTGTGCTATTGGTTACTGTCAATACTTGAGTTCCACCAGCAGCTGTCGTGAATCCTGTAAATGTAGCCACTCCAAATCTGCTGTTGATGGTTTGTGAGGCACTTGCACTTGATCCAGTTGCTGGAACTATAGAAATGTTACCAGAAGTTGGTGTGATCGCTATTGCCCCCGTACCACCCTTGATGGCAACCGCTGCTGCACCAGTATTTGATCCGATATTGACAACGTGTGCTGCCGCTCCCGTACCGATATTGGTTGTTCCAGCTGTTGTTGAGGCAGCAGATCCAAAAATGTTAGCTACAAGTGTACCACCTGTTGCTGTACCATTGAATAAGTTGAATGTGCAAGTTCCAGATGCGATTGCTCCGCTTAATAAACTTACTGAAGCAGTAGCTCCGGCAATTGCTCCATTCAAAATTGCACATGTTGCAGTTTGAGTTAATGCACCAGCTAAGGCCGCAATGGATTGTGTTCCAGTGCTTGCCACTCCACCCATAATCGTGAGGGTCTGGTTAGCTCCTGGCGTCGCACCTGTCATAATGTTCACTGCATCCGCACCTGTTGCAGAAGCACCTGTGAATATATTTAAAGTATTGGCAACGGTATTTACTCCAGTACCAATGTTGATAGTTTGACCAGCTGTCGTTACGTTTGCAATGGAAACTGTTGTTGATCCAGAACCGTTAGCAATAAGAACGCTGTTTGAAGTTCCTGTGCTAGATCCTAAAGTGATTGCACCTGTTTGAGCTGCACCACCGATTAAGATTGTACCTGTCGTCGCACTTCCACCAACTTGGTATACTGTTCCAGCACCACCACTAATTGCGATAGTTCCGGCTGTTCCAGATTTAATTGAAACGTTTCCACCAGTCGCACTTCCGATGTTAGTTATGTGAGCTGCAGCACCAGTTCCAAGATTAATTGTCCCTGCTGTGGTAGCTGCTGCAGAACCAAAAATGTTTGCAACTAATGTACCACCAGTAGCGTTACCATTGAAGAGATTGTATGTGCATGTACCAGAAGCGATAACACCACTAAATTCGCTAATGGTATCAGTTGCTCCGGCGATAGCTCCATTGAACAATTGGAAAGATTGTGTACCAGTCGAGTTGGCCCCACCTAAAATCGCTATTGATTGCGTACCAACTGTAGCTACTCCACTCATTATTAAAAGAGCCTGGTTTGCTCCAGGTGTTGCTCCGTCCATTATATGCACAGTTGATGCAGCGGTTGATGATGCACCATTAAACAAGTTTAATATGTTTCCTGTTCCTCCAGATGGAGCCGTACCGATATTTAGGGTTACACCAAGAGTGGTCACGTTTGCAATATTTACAGTTGCCTCAGCAGAACCATTTGCGATGAGAACACTTGGAATTCCAGTAGATGAAGATCCTAATGTGATATTACCAGTTTGTGCTGTACCACCAATGGAGATTGTTCCAGTAGTTGTGGCGGCTCCAATTGTGTATGTAGATGCTGCCACACCATTTAATACAAAGTTTCCTGAGCCAACATTGAGAGATAGTGAACCTGCTCCCGCAGCATCACCAATAGTGATTGAACTAGCTGCATTTGTGCCGATTTTAACAGTTGTAGCTGAAGTTCCATTCGCAATGTTGACGGTATTAGTAGCGTTGTCAGAACCAATGTTTATGGTATTCCCACCACCCACGATCGATAAGTTTCCTGCGCCTGCAGTTAATGTCACAGCACCGCTAGAACCTCCAATGGATGTTGTACCAGATCCAGATGCATTAATTGAAGCAGTGCCTAATTGGGTTAGAGCCGCCAACGTGGACGTCCCGGTAATATTTATTCCGCCTGCGCTGACAGTGATATTTCCGCTGGAAGTTAAAGTTCCTGTTACTGCAGTATTTCCAGTGGCATTACCGATGTTAACTGCTCCCGTTCCACCTGTGCCAATTGTTGTAGCAGCAGATCCAGATGCATTTAAGGATGTTGTTCCTACAGAAGTCAATGTTGTGAAAGTTCCAGGTCCGGATGTAGTAGCACCAATGGCCGGTGGAGACGCGAAAACCGCTGCTAAACTTGCAGGATTGATCGCAAAATTAGTTGTCAAAAGACCAGCGATTGCTTGAGCATTGGTCGCTAAGAAAACATAACCTTGTTGGGTGGTTGTTGCAGGAACTCCAGCGCCCACAACAATTGCAGCTAGTGCCGCTGCGACGTCATTTGCAGATGAAACATAGGAAGCACTTGGTGCTCCACCAGTTGCTGTTTCAGCAGTCGTAGCAAGAAATACTGTTCCTAAAGTTGTTTGAGTCGCAGGTGAGCCACCACCCTGGTTCCATACACCAGCTCCAGTCGTTTCGTAAATAAGGGGTGGGTTTACTGCGTTGTTTTGCCAGCGAGTGCCGGGATTGTATTTATCTTGTGATGTTGGTGCTCTTTGAGCATAACCAATGAATTGTGGGTAAACAAAATTGTCTACGCCTGTTGCAAAAGGTACCCCGGAAGCGGTATTTCCTAAACTGGCTGTCATAAAAATTCTCCTTGTAAATTAACTTATATGTATTTGATTACAAATTAATATTACGAAGGCGATCTCGTCTTTCAGCCAGATTTGTGAAGAGCGACTTCACTTACGCTGTTCACACATTACCAATCTAATTATTTTTGTACTAGAAAAATCGAAAGAAATTTTATTAAACATGTTTCCAGGAACGTTTCGCCAGAATACGATGTATAGAGCCAAGCGTTACCCCAAATTTTATACCTAATTCTTTTTGAGTGATATTTCCTTCATTGTATAGACGATTAATTTCTCCCACATTCTTTTCTGTAAGTTTAGAGCTTGCGGTTTTTTCTCCTCTTGCTTGTCGGTTCTTTTTGCAGCAATCATCCATATTTTCTTTATGATTTCCGAGAAATAAATGATCAGGATTTACGCATCCCCTATTATCACATGAATGACAAACTAGTTTTCCTTTTGGAATTTTTCCAATATATCTTTCAAATGAATATCTATGTCCACTAGTTGTACCGGCTATCTTAGGATATCCCCCTTTATCTCTATTCGATTTCCATTCCCAACACCCATTTTCTTTTATAATGTAGTTTTTGTCGAAAATTCTATTTCTTATATTTTCAAAAGACATTTCACAACCGCAATGGGTAGTTGTTGAATTTTTTAATGCATCGCTTCTAGCTATTTTCTCATTTCCACAGTCACAAAGACATTTCCAATAGCTTTTCGAATTTTCTGTTTTTATATATTCCTCTGCAATCAACTTTCCAAACTTTTCTCCCTTTAGATTATTTCTAAAAGTCATATGTACTCCATGTGCAAAAAAAAATCAAACAGGAGTATATCAAATATGCTGTTCCAAATCTAGGATTTTTTAACCACTTAATCTTTGGTAACTGTAACCACCAGATTTTATCAGAGCATTCATTGCTGCACCTAGGCTTGGAGTCACTCCTTTTATCCAGGTATGGTATTTATTTTTACCAGAAGTTTTAGGGCCAACGGCACCTCTTCTAAATACATCATAAATGAATGGAGGAACTCCTTGATATCCATAGACTGGTCCTGATCCTGCGGAATCTTTTCCATGGAATTTTACGAATAGCTGTTGATTATTTGGATCATACTTGAAGCTGTTTACATTGGAAGACGGGAAAGGTCCCGGTTCAAGTTGTGGAGCTTGTGGTGGCAATCCTTCAACAGGTTCTTGCGTTTGTAATTCACCAAGTCTCTGTATCGCGTCTCCAAGAACTTCGGCTAATTGGCCTTGAAACTCATCGCTTAACTCTTCTCCAGATTGCAAAACGTCATGAATGGTGGATATAAACTGATCAATGAACTGCTCTAGAAATTGGATTTCCTGTTGAGGATTCATTGTGGCAGATGGATTCACCTCTGGCCTCTAGATTGCATATATTGTTGAATTAATCCCATTAAAGCTTGTTGACCTTGTCCCGCTCCCTGTTGCGGTTGCTGGGCTTGCTCTTCAACAGGTTGAGATTGTTGCATTTGTTGCTGTGGCTGAGCGGTTTCCCCTGTGCCATATATTCCTTGAATAATCTGAGACCAATTTGTTTTATGGTCTTTGGATAATTTATTTATCGCACTTTTGAAGCGTTTGTCATTTTGAGCTAAAGCTCCGGCCTGGATTGGTGTTCTGCCTTTTTTTATCTCATCAGATATAAATTGATGAAGCTCGGGGGAATATTGTTGAATGATATTTTTTTCTTGTTTAGTTTTCTTTTTTTCTTCTTCTTCATTGTATCCGAGTTTATTTCTAATGAAATCTATGCCTTCCTTAACGTCAAGACCCATTTCCTGGCCTTTTTTCAGGAATTTTCCAAGAGTGGGATTTACTTTGCTTAAACCTTTTACTGCTAGTCCTGCGGGAATATATTGGCTTAAGAAAGGCAAGACTCTCGAAGATATTGCAGGCGCGATTGCTGCTGCAGTACCTCCCGTTAAAGCGGCTGCACCTAAACTAGCAGCTGTTTTCAATCCACCTTTCACAGTTGATCTTATGTTTTCGCTTCTTTCTACTTGTGCTAAAGCTGCTCTTTCATCTGGTCGCATAATTTCTCCTTATTATAAACCTATCAATATATCGCCCCAAAAAGGCAAAATATCTGATGCTCCCTCTGCTACCTCTCTTCTTTGCCTATCATTCGCGCCAAATCCATCATTTCCCAATTGTTCGAAGAATGCTTCCATATCAAAATTAGGAAATTTTTTTCTTAATGCGTATGCAGCCGATAAAATGCTGTCTTCCGGTTTTATGAATTTTTCCACCTGATCTGCTGCTCTTCTTGCTAGATCTCCTCTTTTTTCAATTCCTTTAATTCCCTTAAAATTTCCCACTGATAACTTTTCGATCCCACTTTTCAAACTAGGACTTTCTTTATATGCAAGATGTGCTGCACCTAATGGAGAAGCGTCCATATACGCTATAAGCTCATCGTAATATTGATCCGAATTAGCGGCATCAGCGTAAATTTTAGAATATTGCGTTAAGGAATTGTAAAGTTGATTTCCTTTCCCAAATTCTGAAATCCCTTTAGTTGATGTCTTTTGTAAAAATTTGGTCCTTGCTTTATCAAGTTCAACTGCTCTCTGAGACCAATCCTGCGCTACACTATCTGGAGTTGCTTCTAGATTAGTTCTTAAGTCTCTTTCCATTCCTTGTTCCATTTTAGCGATGTATTCGCCAGGTAATTTGGAAAAGATTTTCTCTTCTTTATCAGCTCCTGTCACGCCTAATTTTTGAGCTAAAAGATCTCTGAATTTTCCTTTAACAGTATTTTGAGCTTCTTGCAATTCTTTAGTTCTAGCTTGATATGCTGCCGGAGTCGCAAGTTCGTTTGCTTGATCTTCTGCAGCTAATTCGCGTGCTTGTTCAGGTAAAAAACCATTGCCGATATATTCCGCAATTCTTTGATTTCTTTTTTCTGGTGACCATGGTGGTTGTGTTAGTTGATTTTCTGCTAAAGGATTAGTTTCCACTATATGAGGTTGCTTAGCATTTCCAGGAGGAATATATGGAGTTTGAGGTTGACCTACAGAAGGAGGAAGTTGTTTAGTCTGTTGTTGAGTTGATAAATATCTATTAGCTCTAGTCTGCAATTCTTCTACGCTTGGTGCAGCCGATAAGATAGGTCTATTTGCGTTTTGAAATGCCGATCTACTGTATGCACTACCAAGATTTTGCTGTTTTGAAAGTTCTGTCAAAGATTGAAGTGTTTGAGGTGTTATGCCAGGTATTGCAGCTGCTCGGGTTATAAATTGCATTGGAGACAGATTTCCAGATTCCTTTTCTAAACTCTGCAAACCTTTGGATAATCTGGCTCTTTCGATTTCTTGTGGTACTGTTTCGGAAAGACCCTTAGCTAACCCTTGTCCCAATCTCCCGAATACTGATGGTTGTGATGGTAGAATTTGGACCATATTATCTCCTCATGGTTGGGTTGAAACTTGGTAAAGGCTGTCTAGGTTGAACTTGAGGGCTTGCAGAAACACTAGCGCTCTGATAAGGGCTATTCTTTTGTCCAACTTGTGGAGTATTAGTTGCTGGCGCATTCTGTCCAGGTCTGCTTAGCCAACTCGAAGCAACTGCTGGCAGAACTGATCCAATTCCTTCTGCAGCATTTTGGAAAAATCCAGCTTGAGGCTGTTGCATTGTATACCCTCCGTAGTTGCCAAGACCGGTTTGTCCAATGCCTGCCAATCCTGCTGCTCCTTGTTGCCTTAGATTAGCTCTTATGGCTCCTAGCCTTTCTCCGAGGTCAGTTCCGGCATTCAATTGAGCATTTCTAAATCCAGAACTGCCTAATCCACCTGCTCCAAATCCTGCAAATTGTTCTGATAGTCCTGGCACTGTTTCTTCATTGAATCTTCTGAGCTCTGGTGCTGCAAAAGAATTAAAATCCGAAGAGTTATCGCTAAGAAGGTTTCTATAGTAGTCGCCTGACTCTCCAAATGCTCCTCCAGCTCCTGGACCCATTCCCGCTTGTATCGCCTGATCAAGTAATGTTTGTTGTTGTGGACTCAATGTCGATT